>Ga0209541_10003634_pt1 | contig 28117 bp, 29 predicted proteins | sample RifCSPlowO2_01_FD_184027 | JGI IMG/M metagenome (GOLD analysis project Ga0209541, IMG submission 184027) | Groundwater microbial communities from Rifle, Colorado - Rifle CSP2_plank lowO2_0.1 (SPAdes) (version 2) | ecosystem: Environmental > Aquatic > Deep subsurface > Groundwater | place... | reverse complement strand
ATTCCGCATTAGGCAAAACATCGCTGCATTGAAGAGGCTAAACATTCCTAGAGGAATCTCTCTTGTAAACAAGAGAAATCCTCTTTTAACTATGGCTGTCTAGAGTAATAAGAACATTTAAATAGCATGCAGGTCTAATAAAAAGATGAACACTGCAGTATTAAAAAAAATAGGATTAACAGATGGAGAAATACGAGTTTACTTAGCACTCCTTGAACTTGGTAGCAGCTCCACAGGTCCTATTATAAATAAAAGTCGTATTACTGGTTCCAAGATTTATGTTATTCGTGAGCGTTTAGAACAAAAAGGGTTGGTATCACACATAATAAAAAATAATGTTAAACATTTTCAAGTTGCTTCGCCTCACAGACTTTTGGAGTATATGGAGGAAAAAATAGATTATTTGAAACAAGATACAGATGAACTCAAAAAGATGATGCCTCAATTAGAAGAAAAGATGCATCTGCAAGAAACACAGGAAACAAAGATGTATCAAGGTATTCGTGGGTTTCAGACAGCAATAAATGAATTTATGAGAGGACTTCATAGAGGAGATGAGTATGTTGTCTTGGGAGGTCAAGGTTCTTTAGACAAGAAATATATTAATTCTATTAAAAAAACTCATCAATATAATGAATTAAGGCATCAAAACAAGACTTATTTATAATAAAAGATTTTATCAAGTTAAGCAGGTATACAAAAAATTCAAACTGGCAAATATAAAATTCATAGATCATATAACTCCTTCTTCAGTTGCTATATCCAATGAAAAAGTATTGATCATGAATTATGGGGAGAGTCCTATTCAAGTAGTCATTAAGAGTTCTGCAATAGCAGAGTCTTTCAGACAATTTTTCGAAACGATGTGGCAGATAGCTAAGCCTTAAGTAATAAAATAAACGCCCAGGGCAGGATTTGAACCTGCATATCCTTGCGGAAACGGGCTCACTTGCAGTAGTTTTGTTCAAACTTTTCTAAAAAGTTTGTCTCAAGGCCCGCGCAATACCAGGTTATGCGACCTGGGCATAGCAGTAAGGCGCCAGAAATTGTTTATAAAACTAGTGTTTAACTACTGTGATTATAGAACAAAAACAAGAGATAGCCTTTAGTACGTAAAGGCTCTATGAATAGAACATGGAAAATCAAGGAATTTAAAAGATAAGGAAATATCAAAGATAGTACTACATGAGGTAGAAGCATTTAGAAAACTTATGAAAGGTCATGAAAAACTTTTAGAAGCGATAGGGAAATTATAAGACTAGTGTTTAAAGATGAACGACTTGGAGTCGAGGTTCTAATTGCCGACAATATTCAGCTAAAGGGCGTCGATGACAAAATTGGTTTGTAGGTTCTACACAAAGAAGAGTTGGTTTTCTGCTGGTTCTCAAGACTAGTTCAATCAATAAGTCCAAAGTGCGCTTTTGAGGATCCTGTCGAAGATGTGCGAGATAAGCAGCAGTAAATTGCTCTTGTAAAAGTTCTCTTCTATACCAAGCGCCTACAAGCCTGTCTGGAGGTGCAAGATCTTGCAGCCAGAGATGATAAGAATCTAAAGTGATTAAGGGATCAGGTACTATGCCATTTGGAAGAGTATGCCTGCTCATCACAGAAATGCGAAGGCTATCTGGAGAAGAGGGAGCATAAATGGATTGAGTGAACAAGGAAGTCATGGTTGCATAATCTTCAATAGTGTGTACACCAGTCGATCAGAAGCGCGCATGATATCCTCTTCAGTCACAGCTTCGATATAAATACAGCCTTGCTCTTCACGCACAACAGTTCTGTCATTGATTTGGAAGAGAATAACGCCTTGTGCAGCATTCACATCAGCGCAAGTTCTAATCGTATTATTCAAATACGGCTTAGTAAAAGAGCTGGAAACAGGAATATTAAACAAGTAAGGATTGTCAATAATCGCATCTATCTCTAATGCTCCAATGCTGGTCTTTCCAGTCAAGTTAGCTTCAGGATCCAAAGTCACATAGATTTGTTTTTTATCACGTAAGAGTTGAATATCTCCTTCAACAGGAATATCTTCTAAGGTTCTTGGATCTTCACGAAGATGAATGGAAGTGGGAGTGTCTTGTTCATTGATATAAATCATAACTTTGTAGCCGCGGCTATCTTGCTGGAATTGAAAGCCATTGTATTTGAAGAGAAAATCAGAAGTTCTCTCTTGTTGCCAGAAGTAAATAGAGACAAAAAGAAGAATGAAGAATAAAAGAATACTTATCAAAAAACGTTTCAATATTTTCGAATAATAAGTTTTCATCAGTAAACTCCGTATAAAGTGTAAATCAGTTTGTCAGTCATCTGTGTCAAAGCTAAAGTGGTGTTCGCAGTCAAAGTAACACAAGTGCCTTCGGTAGTGAACTCTTCAGTCTCTCCTAAGCGAAAAATAACAACGCCAATAGAAGCAGAGGCATCTTTGCAAGTCTTGATAGGTAATTCTTCACATCCGACAATGTCTGCAATGCAGGAAAAAGAGATGGGAGGCAGCGTATTGCTGTTCAGATACAAGTCGCGCATGGCTTCTTGCGCAGGTTCAGGAGGAAGAGAGCTCACATAAAGTTTTTCTAGTCCCAGAAGAGAAGTTGCAGGGGTAAAAGAAAGATCAGAGTAGAGTGATTCCAATGCTTGAGGACCATGTTGAAGAACTAAAGGAAGTCCTTGGACAGTGGATTGCCATCCTTGGGGAGTAGACTGGAAATAAATGTCGTGATAGGTATAATCTAAAGTGGAAGGCTGGCTAGGACCGCTGAAGATAATAGCGAATGTGCTTAATACCATTAAACCACCCAGAAACAAGGGTAAAAAAAGTTTCCTTTTGCTGGTAGGTTCTTCAGAACGTGTTGGTTTAGTCTTCATGAGAAAGAAATTAGCCAATATAGGCGTCTGCCGTCTTTTTCTGGAAGTTGACTTTTGGCATGGGAATATGAGTTGGTAAATTCAGTTCTTGAGCCATTTCTAAGGCGCGGATATTGCATTTCTGCAGGACTAAATTAAGCACGTCTATAGAGATGTCAGCAGCTACTTTTTTCTTGGTTTTCCACTGGGATAAAATCTCTTCTATTTTTTTAGGTTCAGCAGAATAGAGAACATCGCCAATGATAGTGACGTCTGCGATATGTGGAGAGTAAGTAACTGAGAAGACAAACTGGAAAGCTACTGTCTTATGAGAACTCTTGACAGTGGAAAGAGATCGTTCTTGCACGTCTCTGATATTCAGGTCATTGCGAACGCTAATCTTGCCTGAAATAGGCTGGTGGCGTTCCACTAATAATTTTGTAAAATGAAATCCGACAATCATAAAGAATCTAATCAAAAAGCGATTTATAAATATTGCCTTTTTGCTTTTTGTCGAGCGTGATACTAGAAAAGTTTTCTAAGTGAAAGGGGCAAAGAAATGCAGGAAAAAATGTGAGAAAAAAAGGAAGAAAAAAAGCGGTATGAACCGCCGTTCTTGATTTAAGCTGAGGTTATTTGGCCGCCGCTAACCATGACTTTCATGCCGGTTAAATCTTCAGCATTTTCGTCGTAGTTTGCGATGACTTTAGCTGCTGCGCGAGTGTCAGCTGCATCTGTTCCAGCGATGAGCATAGCGACATTTTCGCCGTTCTCAGCTAGTTGGATGATAGCTTCTCCAGGTTGAGCAGTCCAACCTTGACAAGATGGGAATCCTGCAATTTGGCCAACTAAAGTGTTTGCACAGGGACCACCGACAAGGATCAAGTTGTAGTCAGTGGGGTCAGTGACTTCAGAGTCCAACAAGTTGTTGAGCTCAATGTCAGCGACAGTACAAACTTCGCCTGATTTGCTTTTGGTGGTCTTAGTATCTCCCATAGTAATGAAGACGTTTGCACCTCGTTGGATTAATGGGTATTCTATAGTCACAACTTCAGCATCATCTGTTCCCGAAGGATCAAAGACATGAACTTTGGCGCCATAGTCGCTCATTCCCCAGAGGTTGTTGTCATCGTCATCAGGTTCAAGCACTGATGGATTAAACGAAGTTAAGACTACACCCAACTTGTTGTCAGTGCGGTTGGTGATGTTAAAGGTTAACATACCATTTGTTGACGTAGTAGCTCCGCTGCTAGGTGGGGAACTTTCATCAAAGTCCTCAGATAAAGTAGTCAAGTTGAAAACTTGATCTGCTGCAGGACTACCAGTAAGAAGTTCACCTGCATTAGTCCAAGTTGACTGACCAATATATCCACCATAAGTAAAGTTACCACCGTCACTACGAGGTGCCTCTCCCAAGTCAACAATACCTCCGCCGTTAATAGTTAGGCGAATTTCGGTTCTGTCAATGTCTCCATCAGCATCCATATCGATTGCTAATGGATTTTGGCTGTTAGTAACATTACCAATGTAAGCTAAGTAAGTGTTACCACCAAAGATAAGTCTAGCCTTGCCTAAAGCAATAGTTTCTGAAGCATTGTATACTTCATAAGTGAATTGCTTGGTTCCGCTGCCTTCTTCGTCAAAACTTAAGACTTTATCAGAGGTATCAATGGAGTTGTAACGAACAATGTGAGTCGTCGCAGTATCATCAAATCCACCGACTATGGATTCTTCTATTATGATTCCTGTTCCGCCACCAGTATCTTGAACAATTCCTTGGACACCATTAGTGGAGTTTTCTGCAACACCGCCAGTGTTCTTGTTGGCATCACTTAAGACAAAGTAGTCTAAAATACCAATGTTAAACATGGTATATTGCGTAGCTACAGCATCAGTTCCATTATTTTGGTCTGTACCATTAAAGAGTTCAAATTCTGTAGTTTCAGAAAAGTTTCCTTCAATGAAGACTAAGTCTTTGTCGTCGTCTCCGAATTTGTAGTTACCACCTTTGTTAGTGATGTAAGGCACTCTGTAAACAGTTCCTTGCTTGTTCTCAAATTCCAAGTTATATTCGTCATCGCCGCTAGGGTCAACCTTGATCATGCTGACACCAGTGTCATCTAAGCCTTCATAACGAATATCCCAGCTAGCACCTAACAAACCTTGAGGTTCGTCTAAGAATTCACGAACGCCATGGCCTGGAGGAACCCAAAGGTCCTTATAGCCTGGTAATGCGTCAGCTGAAAGTCTGTAACGAATAGATGAAATTTCAAATTTATCGCCAGACGTGGAAAGCTCATTGCCTTTGATTTGAACGAAAGCGTCTTCGATAGATTCTTCATCAATCTCAACACCTTGTTCGAAACCTAATGCAGTTGCATCTGCAGATTCTCCATTGGTGTAGTCATTGTCTTTAAACTGCACTTTGGTAGCACCAATATAGAGTTCAACAATATCACCTGAGCCAGCTTCGCCAGCTTCATTTAAGATGATATCAGAGATACCTATTAAAGTACCATCCTTCAAGATTTCAGTTTCACCATCAGTCATCTGACTGGTAACTTCTCCGTTTATGACGAAAGTAACCGTAGCTGGAGTTGCGTCTTCAATGATCATAACTTCAACTTTGTATTCCTTTCCATTAACATTGTAAGTTTTCTCTTCACCTTCTTCGAGAATATCGAAGACTGAACCACCTAATAAGTCTAAGGTGATGTCATCAAGTGCAGTGTCGATTTTAGTGTCAACGAATGTGTATGTTGTACCTAACATAACGATTTCTTCATCTTCATAGTCGTCTAATTTCTTAGAAACTACTTCAGATTCTAAACCATCTTCAAATTCAATTTCATATTCGAAGAAAGCATCGAACGCAGTTGAACCTTCAGGAATATAGAGCCAGTCTCCAACTTCATCAACTGGTGCATCATTTTCTGTAAAGTTAACTGCAGGCGCATTACGTAAAGTGTTAGAACCTGTTGCGTTCAATTGTCTAAAACGTAAGTACTGGTTGAATTCAGTAGTTCCTTCGTTTGTAGTGATAATGCCGCCTTTTAATCCATCAAGTTCCAAATCTGTGATAGACTCTTGGACGCCTCCAATGTCTTCATTTAATTCGAGTAAATCAGATGCGTCTCCAATTTGGAAGTTGTCTCCGGAAACGGATACTCCGCCACCGCCTGCATTACCAGGGAAACAAACTTTACTGTCAAACTGTAATTGTCTCGCGATGTCAACGCTTCCTAATGTATCAGAAGCTGCTGCGCTTGCGCCAACAATAATAGCTGTGTTAGGATTGAATTTACCCTTGTCAACGAATGGAGCTGGGTATTGATTTAAATCTGCTGCTGCTAAAGCACCCATCATGGTTGCTCCAGTCATAGCTACTCCAGCACCGATTGCTGCCATCTTTTTTATAGCTGTTCGAAATCTTTGCATTAAAACACACCTCCGTAGTATGTTTGCACTTGTTGCATTTTATTTGATAGCATGATCTGCTCTCTTCCGATAAGGATAGAGATGCCTATGCTTGAAAACGGGAGTCTAAAGAGCTTTATAAACATTTATATGTTGTAGGAGATAGATCATTTATATGTTGTAGGAGATAGATCATTTATATGTTGTAGGAGATAGATTTATGTTAAAAGATGTTTCTGAAGCCCAATAGATGATTATATGGGGAGTAGAGTGAAGGAGAAACCTAAGAAAAGGAAGTACAAAGACGAAGTTTTGTTTCATAAAACCCTCCAGAAGCGACAAAAGAATAGGAACTAATTACTCCTACAGGGCATTGTTCAATTTGTAAGATATTTTGATCTTCATAGACAATATAGAAGCTATAAAGTTCTCCTTTTTTAAGAATAACGCTAAATATACTCTCTAATTGTAGACGAAAGTCGTTGCAAACACTAGCAGTCTGGGAGCAGGCAACAACATGGTCTTCAAATGATTTGTCTTGGATGGTAGTTAGTACTAAAGCTTGTAAAAGCCTAGTGCTTTCCAAAGAAGAACGGCTGTCAGCGGCGGTAGTGGAATCAGGCTTAATGCTAAATCGTAAGACAATCAGCCCTATAACTAGTAAAAAAATAACAATAACCAGGAGTCCGACAACCTCCATTTGGCCTTTTTTCATCTTAGTGGTAGACCTCCAGCGTTAATCTTCCTAAAGTATAAATATCTTTTTCAGGATAATACAGAGAAACAATCGTCGAAGTCTTTTGAGTGCTGGTAACGACAGAAGGCTTCTGTTCATAGAGAATCCATTGGGAGCAAGATCCTGGATAAGAAGTTTGCAGATACAAATATTTAGTGCAGACTGCATCTGAAGATGGAACAGGATAAAGCTCTTGGACAGTAATCTTCTGATTGCCAAATATAGGAGTATAGAGAGTTAGTCGTTGTTGTACTAAGGTTTGGAAAGGAAGAAACTTAGAAGTATCTAGGCAAGGCTTGTCCGAGCATCGTAATTCTGCCAAAGAACTCACGCGTGATAAAAAGACAGTCGAGTCTTGTTCTGATAAAGTATTGGCTCGAGTCTGTAACGATTGAATAAAGAACTTGCTATAAAAGAAAATACCTAAAAAGAGGAGAATAATCACTATGAACAGCACCAAAAAGGTTTCACTCAATTGCACTTGTGCTTTAGTAGATGGTCGGGCAGTCATGGCGTAATAAGTCCTCATTCACAGCAGTTAAGGAAGTAACTGTTGCTCTAAGTCGTTCTGGATCTAAAGGAGCAGATAAAGTAGTCAAAAGTGATCCTCCTTGGGATAAATATTGCTGGCAGGAAGAACCAGGACCTAATTTCTGCTGGAGAAGCGCAGTTTTTTGTTGATATAAAGTTGCCAAAAGGCGAAACTTTTCAAGGCTTCGCTGGTGCTGGCAGACATATTGATCCTTCCCAATAAATGCTCCTAATAAGGAAGCTTCACCAAAAAAGGGATAAGTTTTGTCTTCAGGGTAATAAGTCAAAAGAGATTGTTGCAAATCAACAGTAAGAACAGTGACAGGTAAAGGTCGTAAGGCTTGAAGTAAGGAAGAAATCTCAGGAGCATTGCCGAAAAAAACTAGCGTTGTAGAAGAATAGCCTTGCAGTTCTCTCTTTAAGGAAGTCAATGAATAGGCAGAGAAAGGCAGCAAATTCAGAGGATAAGTTGAAGGAACATCAAGAGAGGTAGCATAAGAAGCTGCTGAAGGTTCATAATAGGCTACAACTACGCTTTGTTTGGGGATCAAATAATAAAAAGTATCAACATAAAAAGGAAAGTACCAGGGCTTGCCGATGAGCGTATACTGTTGTTCAATAATGGATTCTGGGCTAAATACGAAAAGAGAAGTGGGTTCGCGTGCTCTGCCAGTGAGAAAATAACCACAGGCGATATGTAAAGAGATATCTTTGGGAAACGTAAGAGTCTTGCTGAGTTCATTGCTCGTGCTCAAGGCGCTCAATTGTTGTTCAAACGATCGAGCAAACTCAATGTTCTCAACAGTAGTAGAAGTAGAGGTGTGATTCATGCTCCAGATGATAAAAAACAGAAATAAAAGTGCTCCGGCAATAGCAGAAAAAATCCAGAGAAACAATTCTGATGATACTCCTCGAGAAGAGCGCATGATCAGCTTTCCCTGACTGCAACGGCAATCGTATTGTCCACTGCAACGGTTTCAATAATGACGCGAAATCCATTGGGTGTCAAAACGCAGAGAGGATTGTGAGATCCTTTAGTAGTCATATGGCGAACAAAAAAACCAGGGCCCGGATTTTGGAATTCTTCTAGAGGAAGGACGTACAGATTATTCTTCTTGTCGCTTTCTAGCAAGGCACGGAACACAGGATCGCTAATGCCTTGGACAGGAAGTTTAGGGTTGAAAAAACACACTTGATTGATGCCTGAAGGCAAGGAGAGTTTGACTTGTTTGCTGCTGCCAATGTCAAAATTAGTGTATGATTGTATTTCTTTGCTGAAGTCATCAACGAAGGAAAGTGTTTCTACTTTGTCTGCAGTCGTAGTCACCACAGAAAGCTGTCGAACTCCGAACAGTAAAACTAAAGCCATCATGATCAGGGCAAAAATAAAAATGAAGATTTGTTGGGTCATGCCTTTATGCATAATAGACAACTCCCTTTAAACGAAGATGCGGTACGACGCATCATTCGCAAAAGTATCTCGACAAGTGACATAGTAAACGCTGTTGTCTAATGTGGTGCTATGCTCTTTAACATTTTCTCCAGTCATTCTGACACCGCGGCCAAAGGCAAAGGCTCCGGTGTTGGAATATTCACAAATGCTGTCTTCTTGTGTGATCACATAGAGTAAAGTGCCCTCAGTATAGAGTTGAGCTAGCTGGGGTCCTTGTCTATCTACTTGCACACTAAAAGTGGTATTTGTCTGTGCTAAATTGCCGGCAACATCGAAGCAGCTCAAGAAAGCAGTGTATTGTCCAGCTACCAAGGCTTCAAATTGTTGTTCATGCACAGTTGCATTAGTGGTGATAAACTCAACAGCATTGACAGGATTTGGATCATTAAAGTTGTAGCCGCAGACAGCAACTCCTCCTTGTGCGCCTTTGCTAGTCACTAGTTTAAGAGTCGGATTAGGAATAAAGAAGTTGGTGCCTGCTGGAGGAGAGACACTGGTGATTTCTAAAGGAACTGTTCCAGCTAATTTGAAAATATAACTTTGTGAGTTTACATTGCCAGGAGTATCTTTGCAGCGGAAATAATAGTTATTGGTTCTGCCTGCTTGAATGTTGTCTAGGAAGGTAGTGCAGTCATACAATCCATAATACAGAGAGCTAGTTGGTTGTTGTGAAGTGGTGCAGCTAAAAGAGTTGTGCATCTGTTCAAATTCTACATCAATATCATCCCACTTGCAGGTGCTAGGTTCATTAGTATATAGAGTTAAAGCAGTTTCATTGATGCCTGCGGGAACATAAGCGCCATTCGCAATGCTCGTCGCTTCAATCACTGGTGAAGTAATATCAGGTCCTGGTTTTATCGAGAAAGTCATGTAGTAGGCTTTGTTATTCTTGTTGCCATTGCCATCTTGACAGCGGAGATAGACAGTATATTTGCCGCCATTCGTCAATCGTAATGCTTCATCTTTCGCTAAGATAGAAGAAAGTGCGAACGTCGTCTTGTGTTCGAGAGCAAAAGTGCCTTCGCCGAAGAAGTTGGTCATTTGATCATAAGTTTTTCCGGATTCAGTGGAGAATTTACATTGACCATATTCATTCGTTTTTATTCCCAAAGAGACAGCAGTAAACGGTTCGATCTTCTGGTTCAAAGTAAAGCCTTCTCCTTTTGCTTCTGTTAGAGTATATCCTCGAAGTAATGCTTTAGAGTCAGCGCTGATAATAGGTGAAGCAGCATCATTCGGATGTGCATCTACACAAGCTTCTTGCTTAGTTCCAGGATTTAATAGTTTACAGGTTTGCCCTAAGCTTCTGCACCTATACTCGCTGCATTCTTTGCCGTCTTCTGCGCATTTCTCGCAGTCTGCTCCTCCTGGTGGTGCGGTCCAAGGCTGGCAGCTAATAGCGATAGTTTCTGTTTTAGTGTCAGCTAATAGAATATCTAAGAGTGAATAAATAGTGTAGACCCATGCAAGCGTATTAAGAATTTGTAGTGCTTGTCCCCAAAATCCAATTTCAGGTACATTCATCATGCCTGCTTGTGCTTCCAATCCATCAGCAGGAGCTTGAATGGCAAGATCTGGTGCACCTGATGGAACAGTAACAGTAAAAGTATTTGAACCTGCAGGTTGCAAGACAATGTTGTTTGGTAAATTGTAAGTAATACCAGGATTAATAACTCCTGGAGTACTTTCAGGAAGAAGATGCTTTACTGCATCAAAAGGAATATTTTGGTAAGTGGTGCCTGAACTTAAAAGTATGGGAGTTCCGCTTGTAATAGTAGATCCAACTGTTGGTGCGGCAGTTTCAACAAAGCTTCGTGCAGCGACTTGACCAAAAGTAGTATCGGAAAACATTGCTTCTAATCCAAAAATACCTTTAGTTCCTGCTAATAATCCTCGTCCTAGTGCTTCACCAAAAGCCATAGTGCCAAATCCATTAAAAGCAATAGCAGTTCCTACGCCAGTTAATCCAATGATAATTAATCCAGGAGCTGCATGATTAAAAAATGCGCCGAACTTGTTGTCATAATCGCTTTTTCCTCCTTGAGGAGAGATTAAGCTGTCGTATTTTTCAACATCACTGGAAGTTAAATCAACATTAGCATTAGTCTCAATAAATCCTCCTTGGGTAAATGCGCCTTGAAGATTATACCAAGCGCCGCAGTCACCGAGAGATTTGCAATAATTATTAGTCGCTTGTAAATGGTCTTTGTTCAAACATTCGCAATTGCCTACGCATTTCCACTGTCTTCCTCCTTGTCCTATACCTATGCCAGGTCTTTGATAAACAACTTTGCATTCTGTATTGCCTTTTTCACAGGTTGCTTTCGGGTCTAATCCAGAAACTTTCGTCGTGCTTTCACCAGGCCAAAATGCAGTTCCAGGAGAGACCAAAGGAGCACATTTTCCTAGTTCATTTTTCCTCTGCTCCTTTTCTTCTTTGACTTCTTGTCCAATCCAGTAGCAGTCGCGAGCTTGAATATTTTCGCAATCATATTGATTTTTAATATCTGGACAACTCGAATGTCTATTTGGTCTGCAGATAGACTCAACATAGTCTCCTTGTTGGAGATCAAAGGATTGTTGTGTTCCTAAAGGAGGTTGTCCTTGCACACCCTGCACGCAAATTTCTTCTCTGAAATCTTTGCATGGCTCAGTAAGCTCTTGTCCGTTAATGCACAGTCTTCTATACTGTCTGCTGCCAACCAAGTCTCTGCCAAATCCAGGAGCGCCGTCATAAGCGCACCAGCTTTCTCCTAATTTTTTTACGCCTGATTGTGAGGCGGGAGCAGTTTTTGAAACAGTAATATCTCTGCAGCTTAAATCAATGCAAGCATAATTGCCAAATGTAGGATCAACAGTTTTTGGAGTAACACCGCATAATGTTCCTTTGGTGAAATCGCAATTGCCACATCCGGGATTATTCACATTGCCGCTTTGGCTGTTGCAACTTTGTTCTTTCGCTAACACAAATCCATTATTATAGGAAGCACGTTTGTCAGAGCTGTAAATATTTTCAGGGTTGCCACAGCTGTCAAACCAATACACTTCATCTGCATTCGGCAGGCAGGAAGTATATTGTTGTGCTGCGCATTCAGTGCCTAGTTGAGGGTTGCTGCAAAGGCGATTAGGATGAAATCCAATCAAGGGGCCAGTCTGATTGACCTCAAGTGTTGCTGGGCTGTCGCATTCTGCTCGTGTAGTGAAAGTGCAGCTGCCATCTTCCTGTACACAGGCGCCTCGTTCAAAACTTCGGCATTGATTGATACAAGCAAATTCATCAATAATGCTTTCATCAAAAGTCATGTTGACGTCTTTGAATTGTGAAGTAATTCTTTTACATTGAAGTTGTGTGACAAAACTGCATTCGTTGCTCAACACACAGCATCCTTGTTGGCATTGGGGGATATCACAGCTTGCAGATTCAGTCCAAGTGCATTCGCCATTCGACTGACAGGTAAATTTAGGAGTATTTTTGAAGCATCTTCCAGATTCCTGATCAAATCCGCAGCCCAATTTGCAAAAGCTAGTTTGGCCGCAGCTCGTGCTTGCTTGTAAAGCTCCTGGCTTGCATTGGCTGGTTTCAGTGTATTGACAATGTTCTCCACCAAGAGTTTCAGAGCAACAGACTTTCTGTTCTTCAGCAGCAACAGGTTGCGGTGCTAGCAAAGAAACGGAAAAAACTGATCCAACAATCAAGAAGATTTGAAAAAGTGCTGCCCACTTCATGGGGTTGGCTCACCTTGAATCATGAACTGGAAGATATAGGGGCTGTCTTTTGTCTTCAAAATATACACTTTGTCAGGGTAAGGTTTCTTTTTGTCAATAACATATTCGCCTTTGTGTGTGAGCATGTAGCTCAGTTGTTCAAACTCGCCGAATTGGCTTTCATAGTCGACAATAGTCTGGCTAACTTCATAGAGTCTACCCAGAGGATAAGCAAAGGTCTCAGCAAAGATATCTTTTTTGATAACCACATCGTCCTTACGAATGGTGAGAGGTAAAGATAATGTGACAACGACAGCGCTCGGACCGATAGCAGTAGTGACTTGTTGCTGGCCGATAGTCATGTCAAAGCCGCGCTTGAATCTGCCGACGTTTAAGCAGGTTGCTAATCCATCGCTGATAGCTTTCGATAATTGTTCTTCCATGTGCACAGATGTAAGCATTCTATTGGAGCAAGTGGCTTTGCCGCCTTGGCTGAAGCAAAGATAGCTAATACTATCTCCTTGATAAGCGCCAAACGTGCCTGAACCCAGAGAAAGATAGCCTCCTTGTAATCCTATGCGTTTGATAGGTTCATCGCTGATTTTTTGCAGGCATTCTTTGACGTGATTTTCTAAAGGGACTAATCTATCTTGTAAAGTCGCAGTAGTCACAGGCCCAAAGAAAAATTGGCCTCGTAAATAAAACAACAGAATCACTACTGCAAGAATAACTATTCCAACAATCACGAATGGTGTAGTCTGTGCTCTTTTACGCATAAAAACCTCTTTCTCCTGTCTTTCTCCATGCTTCGACTTTTATAAACATTATGGTGAGAGGATTTGTAAGAGAAGAAACGAAAAAGAGAAAAAGATGAAAAAATAACAAAATTTATATAGGAGAAAATACTAGAAAATATAACATGGGAATAGCTAAAATAACTAGGAATTATCAAATAACCATCCCCAAAGATATAAGGGAGATCAAGGATTTAAAAGAAGGGGATAGTGTAGTGTTCACTATAGATGGAAATAAAGTGCAGTTGGTAAAGATGAATAAAGATAGTATAAGATTAGCTGCCGGACTTTGGAGCAAAACAAAAGAGTCTGGAGTCGAGTATGAAAGAAGAGTTAGAGCAGGATGGAAAAAAAGGTTGAAGAGGGAGAGAAATGATCCTTATTGATACAAACATATTTGTAGATCATCTTAGGGGGTATGCTCCAGCAGTGAAGTTTTTTGAGTCTCTTGCTTCAAAAGAAAATATTCTCTTCTCAGTGATTACTGAAGCAGAGCTTATAGCTTGTCAAGAATGTAAAGAAAAAGCAAAAAAAGAAGGAATGTTGCAGTTCCTAAGTCAATGGAATAAAATAATAGTTACCAATCAAATAGCGGTGCTTGCGGGAGATTTAAGCAGGGACAAAGGAATTGATCTGCCTGATGCGCTCATTGCTGCGACTGCTCTAGTGAATAAAGCGGAGTTAGTTACTAAAAATATAAAGGATTTTAAGAAAATAACTGAATTAAGTCTTCGTGTGCCTTATTAAGACAAGTTGTTGAAGAAATTATTCAGCGCGATATTTGAATAAGAGAAAGAATAAGAGTCGTTAAACAAGTGGCAGAGGAAATAAGAGAGTAATAAGCGTAGCAAAAACCCAATAAAAAGAAGAACTCAAAACCCTTGCTCTGTAAGGATATCTTTTATCTTGTTTACAAACATTGTAGCTTGTATTCTTAGTTTTTCAACATCTTTTTTGTCAAATAAGGTCTTTGTTGAATAGGTTGCATCTTCTCTTTTATTCTTGGTCTCTACATAGAACAATACATCCTCATAATCCAAGAAATTTGAAAGCATTTCAATATCTTCTTTTGTCAGTTGTTTTTTATAAAACTCTTTGATGATTATGCAAAGTGTTGCTAGATGGTTTTTTGAAGTGTATCCTTTAGTCTGAATCAGGGCAAGTGCTGCATGATAGCAGGTATAATAACAGCCCGTCAATGACCAATCAAAATATTTCTTTTGAGCAATATCTGCGACAAACCTCAAGTTATGCTCGGCTTTAAGGATATGACCTTTGACTTCTTCTTTATCAACATCTTGTTTGAATAGAAGTTTTTTCTTGATGAGCTCTTTTATTTTTTCATCAACAATTGTGGGGTTGTTGATTAACTTCTGAAGATCATATTCTTTCATTGTGAAGAACCTCATAATATTGAATATGGTTTATCAAGGGATATCCTGAATTTATTGCTGATTGCACAACTTTATCTTCTTTCATCTTTTTGTCAATTAAAAAGTCTTTATAGGTTATTTGGAACGTGCTTGTCTTCATTGCTGTTAGAGCATTTGTTTCTTTCTCAGCTTTTTCTGCAGATATCTTATCGTTTGTGACTAATAAAATGTCTATATCCGAGTCTTCTTGATAGGTTCCTTTTGCTGTTGAACCAAAAAGTATCGCAAATATTGGCTTATCTGGCAGGTTTTCTAAATAGATTTTTATGGCATTTCTTCTTATGCTTGGAAGCTTTTCAAATCTTTCAAGATCAAAGGCTTCAAACAGAAAATAAGTTCTGATTGTTTTTTTAATGGAGTATTTCTTTAAGTTGCCATCCTTTTTAGATTTCAATATCCTGTCTTTTTCAAGGCTGTTTAGAAATCTTGAAACACTTGGCTCAAATAACTGAGTCTGCCTGGCTATTTCCCTCAAGTGTAGTTTTGCAGTCTTATCCTTGTAAAATAACTGCATGATCTTCCCATATCCAGATCTTAATAATGTTATCATTTTTATAACAACTGTTAAAATAATTGTAACGTATATAAATCTTTCTATTTTAGACCAGAATAAGAATTTTATAAAATAAAACTTCCAGCTAAAGAAGATAAGAAGTCGTTAAGAAAGTCATGCAATCACCGTCACCGGTCCAATTAAATTGTTCTCCGCATCCCAGCAAAGGATGTAATAGCGAAGTTGATTTAAGGTCAAAGTGTGTTCTCTAGTGCTATCTCCAATCATCAAGAGGCCTTGTTCTCGGGTGAAAGTGTTTGAAGTAGTGGAATAACTGCAGGTGGCAGGTTCATTCGTAAGCACATAAAGTGTTTGGTCATCGCTGTAAATCTGGGTGATACGCGGGGGTCTGGTGTCGGTAGTCACAATAAAGGTAGTCGTTTGTTGTGCAACATTGCCTGCTGTGTCAGTGCAGACAATTTCATAAGTGTAGCTTGCTTGCGGTAATTGTTCAAAAGTTTGAGTATGTTGGTTGCTTCCAGTAGTGAAGAAGGGAATAGGTCTGAATCCTTCAGGTTCATACGTGCAGCTTGCTAGTCCTTGTTCTGCTCCTGCTGCAGTAGTCGCTTGAAGTGTAGGGGAATTAGTGAAAATTTCTCCTTGAGGGCTGACAGAAGTAATCTGTAAAGGGACAGTGCCTTGTAAATGCAAAGTTGTGCTTTGTTGTTGTTCATTATTGTTGAGGTCTTTGCAGCGGAAATAAAAAGGATTATTCATAGCATCGCGGAGTCCAATAAGTTGTGTTCCGCAGGCATAGTCTCTGATATGCAGGGGGCTTTGATCAGGTTCATCTTCGCAAAGGAAAACTTGTGTCTCTGGCATGTCTGCATAATTCTGATCTTGTGTGCTCCATTTGCATTGGCTTGGTTCATTCAAATAAAGAGTTAAGGAAGTTTCAGTAGTACCTGCAGGAACATAAGCACCGTCATAAAGGCTTGTTGAGACAATTTGAGGAGGCGTAAGATCCTGCTGTTGGTCTGCAGAAAATTGAATGAAGTATTCCTTAGAAGGTTTATTAGAGGTTGGGTTGCCATTGACATCTAGACAACGAGCATAATAAGTATAACTCTGTCCAGGTGGAACTGATAAAGTAATTTTATGTTCTTTTTTATAGCCGCTGGATCCAAAGTAATTAGTCATAGCATCAAAAGTAGGAGTATGTGTATCGCTAATTTTGCATTGGGAAAGTTCATCAGTCTTGATACCAAAAGTTAAAGGAGTAAAGATAGGAACATTCGGCTGGATATAGTAGCCGTCTGCTGTCGAGTTTGCAGTAAATCCAAGAGACAATATTTCAGACCAGAAAGAAATAATCGGTGAGTTCACCTCATTCGGATTCGCGTTTACGCAGCTTTGATCTTCAGGTAAGTACTTGCATGCTGCTCCAAGACTTCTGCAGCGATATTCAGTGCATTCCTTGGTAGGATCATCATCGCACTTATCGCAGTCTTGTCCACCAGTTGGAGGTACCCAAGGCTCGCAAGAGATAGCTAAAGTTTTCACGCTGACTTTTGCTCCGCCAAGAATAAAATTCCAGAGAAGAAAAGGAAAGAAGAGAGGAAAAGAAAAAAGTCCGCCAACAACAAAACCAAGTTTATGAAAATATTCTTTAATGCCCACTGTGAATTCCTCTGTAAAAGAATAAAGAGTAACAAGGTCTTGTTGTTTTAAGGCATCTTGAAGATAGTGCATGCCTCCAAAGACGCCGAATGCGCTCCAGTTTTGCCAAGTTTCTTCGCTGAGAGTAGTTGGTTTCGGTCCTCTTCCTCCTTCCCAAGAAACAACAAATCCAGCATCGCTTCGTTTCCCAAGAACATTATAGTTAGCTCCGCAATCTCCTTGGCTTTTGCAGAAGCGTGCAGATTCATCTATGAATTGTTGTGTTTCGCACTGGCAGTTGTCTTTGCAGTTCCATCCAGAGAAAGCGCTTTTTTTTATATAGGTGACTTTGCATTCAACATTTCCTTCTGCGCAGACATCGCTGCCTTCACGTCGAGGAGTTGTTCTATCATCGTCCGCAGTTTTCCAGAAGGCAAGTCCTCTTTGTACTGTAGAAATATTTTCAGTGATTGCAGAGTCATAAATTTCATTGTCAATAAGTCGTGCTTGGCTCAGAGTTCTGCCGTTGTCAGTAGTGGTTGTTTGTATGCAAATTTGTTCGCGAAAAGGTCTAACAGAGTCGATATGTTCCTCTCCATTAATGCAAAAATGCCTATAATGTTCGCTGCCTACTCGGTCTCTATAATCTCCAGTGCCAGATTCATAAACACACCAGCTTTCGCCATTGTAGCGAAACTTCCCCATTTGAGGATCATGAACATTTGTTGGAAAATTCTCAGTGTCTACACAATCCAGAGATTTGCAAACAGCTTGATTATTAACTAATCCACATTTTGTTCCTCTAGTATAATCGCAGTCTTCCGCTATGCCTTCTCTATTGCTAGAACTATCAAACCAATAAACATCATCGCTGCCTTCAACGCAGGATTTATGATCTCTTGCTTGAGCGCCGCATGCTAAGTCTGTATCGCTGCAATATCTGCCATTGTTAAATTCTCCAGTGCATTGTGCACGAGTAGTGTATGTGCAAGTCTCTCCTTGAACACAACAACCTTCATCACTGGTACGGCATTGATTGACACAGAAAGATTCATCAGTGATAGTCTCATCAAAAGTGTCTTGTCCTTGGAGAAAGGGATATCTATTGGTAAGAAGTTGGCAGGAGCGTTCAGTTTGGATGCTGCATTGGTTGCCTATTTGACAGCAGCCAGTTCTGCATTGTTGTACATCACAATTAGGACTATTGGGAATAACAGTTCCGCCGCGTTGTGCGCAGGTGCTTGCAGCAACTTGTTTGTAGCAGACGCCATTCAAAGAATCAACACAGCACACAGGTCTACAAAAAGAAGTCTGGTCGCAGGTAGTGTAAGCAGTATTGTAGCTAGGATCGCACTCACGAAGAGCAGTATAGACGCAAGAATCACCGTCAAGAGTTTTTTCGCAGCAGGCATCTTCTCTCGCTTCAAGTGGGGGAGCTATAAGAGAGATGGTGAACAAAGAGCACAATAGAATCAAACATTGGAAAAGTCCTTTAAGTCGTAAATAGCCCATAAGTCACCTTTTTTCAAGAAAGAGAAGAGTATTGTTATTTAAAAAGATTGCCAAAGGGTTAAGAAAAGTTTTTGAAGAGAGAAAGAAACAAAAGAGATGATGGAAAGAAAAGGTATTCAAATAATAGGAATAGTCTTAATGTTGTTGGTAGTTGGAGCGATAGGTGGAGAGATATATTTAGGGTATACATTAAAAAAAGAAAATAGTGCTTTAAGAGAGGTAATAGAAAAAACGCAGGCAGATCTTCAGGTAACACAAAGTACTTTCAATACATTGCAGGAAGAGCAGCAAAGAAAACTAGAAAGTATTACAGATGCCCTAAAAAAAGTGGATAAAGAAAGTAAGTCTCGTTTGTCTGATTTAGAAGAAGAGGTAAAAAATGTCAATATCAAGTCTGGAGATTTCTCAGCTATTCTTGAAGACGTTTTTCCTGGTGTTGTAAGTATTGCAACAGATGTTGGTCGAGGTTCTGGCACTATTATTACAAATGATGGATTTATTGTCACCAATGATCATGTTATCAAAGATGCTCGTGTTATTCAAGTGGTCAATTACGGTAAAAAAATGTACGCTGCTCAGTTGATTGGAACTCATGCGCAGTATGATATCGCGGTGCTGAAAATTAATGGTACATTCAATAAGCTCAATTTCGCGGATTCAAATAAAGTGCGAGTGGGCGAGCGTGTTGTCGCTGTAGGTAATCCAGCAGGTCTTGGTTTCTCAGTCACTGAAGGTATCATCAGTCAGGTAGAGAGAATCATAGGCCCGAAAGATCCCCCTATGATACAAACAGATGTTCCCATCAACCCGGGAAATTCTGGAGGACCATTGGTAAACATCAATGGAAATATAGTGGGTATTAATAGGCTGAAAGTTTCAGGATTTGAGAGCTTAGGTTTTGCCATACCATCAAACATAGTAAAGCCAATTGTAGAAGAAATTATGCAAAGAGATATTTAAGAACTATCAAGAAGAGTAATGAACTAAACAAGTTAGTTAATCATTGGCGACTCTCGGCGCCAGAATAAAACTCAGCTGCACTTTGTCTTTGACCAAGTAATCAACTTTCAGAGGATAATCTTTATTGAATTGAAGAGTCATCTTATTGGATAACTTAGCGCCCTTGAGAATTTTCTTTAAATATTCAATGGAGTATTTTGCTTTCACAGGATCTTTGCCTGGAGATTTTATAATAGTTTCTTCATCTGCGTGAAGTTCAGTGCGTGCATCATTCATATTGCTTTCAGCTTCAACAACAAAAGAATCTTTCATGGCAACTAAAGCGACAGATTCAGAGACAACATCCATGTCTTGTACAGCCTCATCAAACCTATAGCTTAAGGTTTCAATCTTGACGGGGAAAGTAAGTTCGGGAATTTTATGTTCTTTGTCCTCCATGTCAATCAATGCTAAGTTGAAGGTTCTCGTGGCTTCACTCTTCAATTGAAGTCGTAATCTGTGTTTTTCTTCATCTAATTCTATGGTTAGAACATCAGAAGGCTTCACTCTGCGAAGAATAGTTTTGAAAGCGTCTAAATTGATGGCGACGCTGACAGGTTTGTCAACTTGATAAGCAGAAAAGGCGCTGCTGAGAAGAGTGAAATTAACCATGGCTACATTAGCAGGATCCATAGCGACTAGCTTGATTTGGTTTTTGTCAATTTTGAAAATAACATCATTCACAAGCTCAGAAACCACATTAATAGAATCGACTAAAATACGCGGTTCTTCTAAGGTAAGTTTCATCGTATCCCCCATGCAAAATCACTAAGTTCGATTTATAATGATTATGGTCTTCCAGCGGATAGATGAAATAACTCCAGCTAAGTGGAGATTATTTCGAAGCTCGCCATGTATGATTGCACTTCACGCATTTGAAGAATCTGGTCTCAGCTTCATCGCCAGCTCTGGTCTGGACCAGCCAGTAAAAAGCTTCTCTGTGTTGGCATTTAGGACAAGTTTCTTGAACTTTTGGTAAAGTTTCAATGCGTTTGCTGATCAATTCAATGTCATCCTTCTTAGACTGAACAACAGTTTCTTTCAAAATGATTTTCTCTTTTTTATTGCTAGAATAGCTGCAGGAAGCGCAGCTTAAGCGCATCTTGCCGGTAGTTTTAGTCTTTTTAGGAACAACAATAGCTCCACATTTAGGACAGAACATCATGCGAGAACACCTCCGAAGAATTGCACGAAACCAATTTTAATCCAACCTAAGAATGGAAAACGAAGAACTGCTTTTCCTGTAGTGCGTATCTGATGCTCTCCCACAAGATCACGATCAGATCCAGGATTGTTATCTCCTTTTGTTTCAAATAAATAGTTGTCGTCTTTTTGTGTAATATTAACCACCCTATGAATAATGGGGTTCACATGGCGTGAACTTTCGTAGACCAGAACATCTCCCACTTTAATAGCTTTTGGTTCAATGCCTTTCAAGACCATGATATCTCCTTTGTTAAATCCATTATGAAAAGAAAAATCACGGAATTGTTCCTGAGTAATTCCCTTTTCAATGTACAGGTCACCATGAGTAATTCCCTTTTCAATGTACAGGTCAACATAAGATATCCACCACTCATCAAAAGATTGTCCATTATGTTCCATGGATCCAGAAACAACAGCAACAACAGGATATTGAGTGCCCAAGACAAGGCCGATGCCTGGATATATAAGAAACTTGACAAGGATAAAGGCTAAGATAAGATTGACCAACCAGGATAAAAGAGAATCCTCATACCATAAAAATTGCCACATCTTTTTCAAAAATGATGAAAAACTCATAAGAATGAAAATGTTAATTAAAGCTTCTTAAACTTTTCCTGTAACTCGGCAGTTTTTTTCTGGAGGCGTTCAACTGCGCTAGTTAATAATGCGACAGGATTTTGTTTGTCAGATTCAACAGCGAAAACAGGTTGTGAAACAAGTGAATGTTCAATAGCATAGCCGGCGATCTCAGGTGCTTTGCCTAGCCATAATTCTTTGCGAAGAACATTGCAGAAAGTGTGCCCTTCACCTTTTAATTCAAATTGGAGGCGTTGTTTGGTATGCTCGAGAACGTTGATTTCCATAGTTAGGCGTCGGAAAATACGTTTTTAAAGCTTTCTATAAACGTTCTAAGCGCCAAAGACCAACAGCAACTGCATGGGCCTTTTTACGATGAAAAGTCTGGGTTTTAGGCAAGGGGAATAAGAGGGGTTTGAGAGCTGTAATACGGAATCCAAAAGATGAGGTCAAGGTAGTAAGAAATGATTTGCTCTCAATTTTGTGAAGTGTATAAATTACATTGCCAACGACCATAGCTTTCTCAAGAAAGGGTCGGTCAGCATGTTCTTGTTGAACGCCAAAAGGAGGATTTTGCAAGATAGTGTCCACATGATGGCGAAAATTTGAAACCTCTTGATGAGAGAATGAGGCTGAAAAAGACGCATTGAAAAAAGTGTTCAAGAAGTGAAGATTTGTTTTCGCTAGCGCTAAGGCTTTAGCATCAATATCTACAAAGTAAACTTTTTTTGCTCCTAAGAGTAATGCTCCTAATCCAAAAATACCAGGACCACAGCCGAAGTCAGCAACAACTTTGTCTGTAATATCTCCTTGGAGGTGAGCATCCCACAAGATCTGTGCAGCAAGTTCGCTGTTTGTTGCATATTGTTCCAAGGAAGCGGAAGGTTGAGCAAAAGTCTGCAGATGGGAAAGGTGAATGGCCAGTTCTTTTTTAGTGAATGTCATGATCTCTTCCGTAAGTTCACTAGATCGCCAATAGTTAAAGTACCATCTGAAGAAGTCTTTGATTTCTCTGGAGGAATGTAAAGCTGTACTAAGGAAATGTGCAGATATTTTTCTAGTTTTTTTGCTAGGTGAAGAGAGGGCTGCAGGCGTCCGGATTCTACATGTTGAATGACTGATTCTTTTTCTTTCACAGCTAGTGCTAAGTCTTTCTGTTGGAGTTTTTTTTGCTCGCGAGATTGTTTGATTAAAAAAGCAAAATCAGAAACAAGGATAAAATCAAGTTCTGCTTCTGCGCGTTGTTTGGAAAGTTGTGCTGCTGGCAGTTGATGTTGTGGTGTAAGTAGTTTTGGCAGGACTTTTCCATAGCGGCTGCAGGAAGAGCAAACCTGTAAAGTAGTGCCTTCAACAAGTGCAGAAACTAAGGGTTTCAGAGAACCGCACATATCACATTGTGTCATAGTCTAGACAAGGCAAGAGGCTCTATAAATAGGTTTTGAAAGAGTCTGGAACAACATTTAAATAAGGAAAAGAAGGCATAAATGTATGATAACGACCTGGATAATCTGGTTCATGTACTTTGCATCTTTATACTTTGTATCTTTTTGGATGCTCGTATTTCTAGAGAAAGGAATCAAAGAAGAGCAAAAAAGTCCTAGGAGACTGCCTCTAGTGACTATCTGTATTCCGGCTTATAACGAGGAAGAGAACATCAAGCAAACAGTACAGTCAGTGTTAAACATAGATTACCCCATAAATAAGAGAGAAATTCTTTGTATAAATCATTGTTCAACTGATCGTACAAAAGAAGTGCTCAAAAAATTCGGCAGTAAGATCAAAGTGATTAATCTCAAGCGTAATCCTAATGAGAGAAAGGGTGCTGCTGTCAACGCTGGACTTAAAGTGGCAAAAGGAGAGCTCTTTATTTGTTTAGATGCAGACTCTTATGTGACACCAAGTGCATTAAAAAAAATGTTGCCTTACTTCGAAGAGGCAGACGTTGCTTCTGTGCTTCCATTGATGAAGTTGAAAGAGAAAAATACTTTCATGAGAAAAATGCAAAATATAGAATATTTAGTAAACTTCTTTATTAAAAAAATTGTGGGAATTGTAGATTGTGTGCATGTGACACCAGGACCATTCGGAGCATACAAAACTGAAGTGCTGAGAACGGTTGGTGGTTTCGATGCGACAAACCTAACGGAAGATTTGGAGATGGCTTTGCGTCTGCAGAAAGAGAATTACAAAATTGTTCAACTGCTTGATGCTGAAGTATTTACAACAGCTCCAAAAAACTACAAAGAATTCTATCAGCAAAGAAACCGCTGGTACCAAGGCAGCACCATCAACCTGATAAAATATAGGAAGATGTTATTCAATGCGAAGTATGGAGAGTTAGGATTTTTTCATATGCCTATGATTGCTGTCTCTGCGTGCTTGTCTATTTTTTTCGCTGTTTTCGTTGTATATAATCATATGATCAGGCCTTTGTTCGAAAGACTCTATGACGCTAGTTATATCAACTTCAATATTCCTTTTATGATTAGAAAAAAAGCAGAATTATTTTCCATATTAGATTTGAATTACACATTTCTCTTCTTACTGGTAACTTTGATGTTGGCAGGAGTCATGTGGATTGTATTGGCTCAGAGATATACCAAGGAAAGATGGTCTATAAAAAGAGCAGCATTCATTCCAATCTATCTCGTAGTATATCCATTCTTGATGTCCCTAGTTTGGGTGGGTGTTGTGGTGAATTTAACCAGAAGAAAAAACGTGCAGTGGCATAGGGCAAAATGACTGTAGATAGAAAAGTTTACGTAAGAAAGCATTTAGCTGCTTTAGCAATAACTTTGATAGTATTTACTATTGGAGTAATGATAGGCTTGCAAGTCAGTGATTCAAGAATAACTGCGATTACTAACACAGCGAGATTGCAAAGAGCACAGTTCGAAAGTCTCCAATTACAGTACACATTCATTAATACGGCGCAAAACGCAAGTTGTACGGCGTTCAAAACAGCATTAGATGAAAATGTCTATGCCCTCGGAAATGCACAAACAAAGTTAGAAAGTTACATAGACGATAATCAACAAGAGCAAGAATTTACTATAGCAAAAAGAGAATACATGATCACAGAATTAAGGTATTGGCTCTTAGCAAAACAGGCAAAAACAATGTGTGGTGACGAAACAGTTTCGGTGTTGTTCTTTTACAGAAGAAACCAGATTTGTGATGATTGTGGGACACAAGGCATTATCTTGACTTATCTCAAGGAGACGTTCAATGAAAAGTTACTCGTATTTTCGCTGGATGCCGATGTCGAGGATCCATTAATTACGATTATTAAAGGAACGTATAACATTACAGAAACACCTTCAATTGTTATTGAAGAGAAAGTCTTCGAAAAGTTAACAGATTTGGAAGTATTAAGAGAAGAGATTTGTAAGAACTTCAAAGTGAAGCCTGTCGAATGCGAGCAATGAAAAAAGAAGTGAAAAAGAAGAGTGATATAGTTATTGCCATAGTAGGAATACTCTTTTTCCTGTATATAATCTGGTTCAGCATGCAGACAAATTTTAGATACTACGTTGCGGACAGTATAATTTTTATTCTATTGACGCTAGTGTTATATCTATTTTACAAAAAATGGAAGCTGAACATTACAACATTCTTCTTCTTGGTCCTTGCGTTCGCATTGCATGATATGGGTGCATTCAAGTTTTATGCTTCATCTCCATTGCCAGTCGAATGGGATGTGATAACGCATCTAGTTGGAATCTTCGCTGCTACCTTATTTATCTATAACATCGTGCAGGACTTAACGAAAAAAAAGCACCATGCTCTATTATTGTTTGTGGTCGTTCTTGCGGGATTGGGCATTGGTGTCCTGATTGAGTTCCTGGAATTCTATGGATTTTTGACTGTTGGGTTTGGAGAGGGGTTCTTCGGTCGTGGGTTTGGTGACTTTGATCCATCTATTGTAAGCTCAGATTATATAGATACTATTCAGGATCTCTTCTGGAATTTTATAGGAGCTACGCTGGCATTCATTGTCGCTTTCTTTCATGAAAAAAAATTAAGTAGTTGATGAAGTGTCTTCTGAGGCAGAAGTTGGTTGGGAAGAAGGTTCTGGTGGTTTTGGTTGCTCTTGGGAAGCAGTTAAGGATTCTGGTAATTTCAGGTGTTTGAATTGCTCCTTCACTTCTTCAGCGGCAGTGTCAAAATAATTGTAGAATTGTGGAGTCAGTTTGATCAATCTGCTTCTGCCTTGTTTTTCAGTTGTAATCAAGTTGCGTTCTTTCAAGATCTTGATATGGTCATAAGCCTTATTGCCGCGCATCTTGATGATTTCATGCTGGAGAACAGGTTGCTTGTACGCAATAACTGCTAAAGTTTTGGTCGTGGGAGAATCCATCTCAGAGTCAGACATGAGTTTATTCGCCAAAAAACCATATTCCTTCTTGATATTCAATTTGACAAGTTCTTCTTGTTGCATAACAGTCAATGCGCTGTCGCGTTGTTCGTAGTCTTTTTTCAATTCTTCAAGAAGTTCTTTGACATAGCCTACTGAGCCAATTTCACACACTTTGGCAATCTCATCAAGATGCATAAAGCGTCCCGTAGTGAATAAGATTGCTTCGACTTTGTGCTTATCATTCATAGTTGCCGACAGCAAAACGCAAGATGGCTGCTATGCCGCCTAAATCACGTAATTGTTGTCCCTCTCTTGTTTCCGTTGAGATGAGTTGAAGCTCAGTTCCTGTGGATTGTGCTAAGTTTTCAATCTCTTGCATTTTTGTATCGTCATAATCTTCAGAGATAAGTATAAGCTCTACAGCACCCAGTTCTAAAACGCGTCGCACTTCTTTTTCTCCATAGGTAGCTTTGTTAGGCTCTTTTGCAAGAATTGTGAAGAATCGTTCAATCACTTTCTTCTCTGCAATAATGCCTTCTTTTTGCAAGATGTCTGCGCTCTTATCGACAAGATGATGTAACCCGCTCTCATCAGTGTAAGTGACATCCTGTACTGCTAGAATCTTCTTCTTTAATTCATTATTTAAATATTGCTGAAATTCTTCTTTGGTTGGTCCTGGCCCTCCGAGGAGAATCCCTTTGAGGTTTTTCATGGGTAAATATTCTTTGTTGCATAATTCTGAGACTCGTTTGAAGAAGTCAATAGCCATTCCATGAATTAATCGCTCAAAACGTTGTGCTGAGTTATGAACTAGAGTGCCATTGGCAAAAAAATTCTGATGTTGTGTTGCTATATCAACAAGTTCAAAATTGCCTTTCTTTCGCTGTATAGCTGTTATCCTTACCTTGTTTAATTTATGATCCACTAAAAAATCTTTTTCTTGTAATTGGTCTGCTGTCTTTTCTTTAACATCTCCTTTGTCATGAACAAAAAATGTATGGTCCTTTGAAGTTACAATCTTTGAATTAAGAAAGCAGACTTCAACTACTTCATCTTTCTTTACTTTCCAGACATCTAAACAAGGGGAATATTCCACCTTGCCTGTTGCTCTATCTAAAGATTGAACACTATCGCCAACACGAACATCCTTTATAGCAATCAGTTTTTCTCCCATGGATAATAAAGTATCTGGATGACAACATTGCCCCCCGGCTTTAAACTTTCCAGGAACTCCAGAAGTCAAGTCTGTAAGTAAAGTGATAGATGATCCTTTTAAAAGTCCTAAAGTAGCTTCTCTTCTATCCACTAAAATTAAGCCATATACTTCTTTATGCTCCATCATGTCTTCTAAGATATCAATAACGAAACGTTGATCGCATCTATAAAGACGCATGTTCAAAGGTTCAGGAGGTTCAATGCTCCAGATTTTGATGTCTACTTTCCCTTCTTGTGCCGCTACATTCCCGGAAAAAATAGCTAATCCATTGACAGGTGTCTTTTTAAAAAGTCGCAGATGTCTGACACATCGTTCCAAAGAGTCGATAACATTCCCTCGAGTTTTAGCGTCTTTGATATTCTTCGCAGTGCCTTGCTCTTCCTGTAAGTGAGCGATGATCTTGTTCAGATCGTATCCTGCAGGAATGTAGACAGACACAAGTTCCGTATGCCTTCCACGGATATTTTTCAATTCATTGATGAAACGCTTCAATTCCTGCTTCTTGGCGACATCCATAAGCAATAACCAGCCCAGGGACTTTATAAAGATTGTCAAACAGAAAGCTTTTTATGGAACAAAAAAACTCTAATAAGCAATGAGAAAAGAAATAATTCTGTCATTATTAATCCTAACTTTAGTAACTGCAGCTTGTAGCAGCCCTTCCACGCCGACGCCAGCTTGCAAACCGCCTTTCAAAGCATTAGGTTCTGTATGCTGTTTAGATAACAATAATAATGACATCTGTGATGATAGTGAAAAAAAGCTAGAGCAAGATGCATGTACTATAGAAACAGATTGTGAATTAAATGAATGTTTGGGATGTGTGAATGGAGAATGGGCAAGGGCGAACCCTATGCCTGATTGTATAAGGTTCCCTCCAGATCAATATGAGTGTGAATGTGTGCAAAGCAAGTGTAGTGAAGTGAAGAAAGTAGAAGAAACCAAGATAACCGCAGGTAACAGAATCCGCTTCAGTGAAGAGAAATTGCCTCTAAGTTTGGAAATGCAAAAAGACACAAGAATTCTATTCGTGACAGAAGAAGGAGATGAAGTATACACATTAAGTGAATTGCAAGAATCACAGATCACAATATTCTATGGAAAAGATCGATTCATTATCAAGAAAGGAACTAATCAAATCATTGGTCCTTTAGAATTTATATATAATGGTGTTAATCCG
>Ga0209541_10003633_pt1 | contig 28122 bp, 23 predicted proteins | sample RifCSPlowO2_01_FD_184027 | JGI IMG/M metagenome (GOLD analysis project Ga0209541, IMG submission 184027) | Groundwater microbial communities from Rifle, Colorado - Rifle CSP2_plank lowO2_0.1 (SPAdes) (version 2) | ecosystem: Environmental > Aquatic > Deep subsurface > Groundwater | place... | reverse complement strand
ATACCGAATCTAGCATCAGCCAGCAACTTAGCTTTACGTTGACCGTCTACTCGCCCAATAAAGCTAATCCTATCTGATAGATTGGAATTTTTAATCAGTTTTTTTAATTTCTCTTCTTCGTCAACGGGACCATTTCCGGCTAAAACAATTTTTGGACATTTATTTCCGGCAAGTTTACACGCACTTAGAAGTAGGTCTAAACCTTTTTGGATAATATCAATACGACCTATAAAAAACCCATAATTTCCAAGTGTTGTTTTTTCTTCAAGCATCTCTTCTCCGACACCATTGGGAATAATTTTAGTAAATACTCTTGAGTTTAAAGATTCCATTTTAGCTTTATTAGCGGGGGAATAAGCTAGAAAATAACGATAGAATTTTGCTCCAAACCATTCAATCCAATGAAATGGCAGATGATATTTCTTTGAAAATTCTTTAGCTTCAAACATTGTCGGTACCCCTATTACAGGAATCTTGGTAAACAATGGAGCAAAAGAAGTAGAAATGGGGGCAGTAAAACATTCCATAATAACATCCGATTTCAAACGAAAGACAGTGAAAGGTAATGCTAGAAAGAAAAATATATTATTTATGCGGATGAAGCGTGAACCCAATCCTATATGTCTATAAAAAATACCTTCATTAAAACCATCCTTTGATCCGGGGAAACGTGAACACACTATGGTAACATTGTGGCCCATCCTAACCAAACGTTTTGACACTTCAAAAGTGGCACGAGCTTGGCCTCCGTTTAAGAGAAAATTATTTAGATCATCGAAATCTAAAAAAGTAATGTCTATTTTTTTATCAATTTTTTTATTCATAATATTAGATTTTAATTAGTGATACCTTATGGAATAATGAAGCTCTACCCTCATTTACGATTTTAATAAACCTCTCACTACTTTTGTCCCAAGCGAAATTGCTTGACCAGGAGATGGCACCTTTGGATAGAGTTTCGCGGAGAGAAGAGTTAGAGAGTAGAAGGATTATTTTCTCTGCTAAAACTTTGACATCACCGTAAGTCACTAGCAAACCAGTCTCCCCGTCTCTTACAGAATCCCTAAGTCCAGATACATCTGAAGCTATAACTGGTGTGCCACAAGCATTGGCCTCTATAGTAGTGATGCCCCAGCCCTCTATCATAGAAAGGGTGCAGAAGACCCATGACTTTCGTAAGATATCCCGTTTATCTTCTTCAGTGACTTTGCCTCGAAAATCCACAGAGTTATCTATCTTAAGCTTTCTTACTAATTGTACGAGTTTGTTCTCCTCTTCTCCGTCCCCAGCTATTATGAGTTTAGCTTCCGGCACTTTTTCCAAAACTTCTTTGAAAGCTTTGATAAGGAGGTGGACTGACTTATGTTCTTTAAGTCTACCTACATACGAAATCATAGGCGTGGTAGATTTTTCTCCAGGTGTAAGAAAATCCGTATCAATACCAGGATGCACCACTTGGATATCATTGTCTGTAATTTTAAGTTTCTGCATTTCTCGCTTTGAAGAGTCAGATACAGTAATAAAGTTTGAATGCCTATAAACATAAGGCATGAGGTCTTTCTCTAAGAACATGGCAAATTTGGCGAGTGGCCATATAAGCGATTTGCGAAAAACTTCCTGATGAATGTGGTGGACAAGACAATAGATGGGTTCTTTAGCATATAGTGGTGTAAAGAAAGGTATTCCGTTCTCACTGTCAACAATAACATCAAACTTGCTTCTAAAATGGAAAAGATAATAGAGTGAAGCAATTACATACACCACATAAAATCCTCCACGACGTATGATACGTACTCCGTCTGTCTCCCCATTTGGTGGCAAATACCCATCATTGCTGGTAAATAGGGTTACTGCATGGCCCTCTTTTACCCATCGTGAAGCGAGAGCTTGCACATATGTCTCAGCACCACCTGCATACACACTTTTAGTATCACGCCAGTTAAAAAATAGAATTCTCATTTTTCCAGTGAGTGGGGTAGGCATCGATGGAAGTTTTTTGAAAACTAGTAAAATATCACGCAGATTGAGATAAGCGTATTTTAGTTGACTATAAAAAATGTAAGCGAAGAAGACTGTGATGAAATAAGCGACATTGGTTTTCACTATCGCTTCTACAAACCCATGGACGGAAGCATGCTCAAAAAATATAGCGCCGAGCATTCCCATAGACATGATTAGGGAGATTGCGGGGAAAATATAATGTTTGCGCGCAAGCTGATAGAGAACAATAGTCGTTGAGAGAGTAAACAGCATCATTGCTAAAGAATACATTGGTAAATAAGGTATAACTACAGATGCTTCCGGACCAAGAAGAAACGGGACCAAAAACCAACCTAGTGTAGCCACCCCTAACCCTGCTGATATGCTCAAAAATGCCGTGCCAGCAAAAAATTTCATAAATTCTTTCTGGGGATTTTTACCTTCACCTTCAAGGCGACTGATAACTGTCACGATAAAAGTGTTAAGAAGAGAACCAAAGAAATAAATCATCTTACCGACGATTGAGAGCAAGCTGTATACACCCGCATCATGAGGACTCAAATAATGTTTAGCCAAAATAACATCTAAACTTAGGAACATGACGATAGAAAAACCCTTCATAAGCGAGGCGCCATAAAACCCAAAAGAGAATTTATCACTAACAATAGATTCTCGACTGGCAACAGGAACTTTTGAATACATCCATACAGCAAATACGGTTGATCCTACACACGCCAGAATAATAGACAGCGGTATTGAGAAAGCAACGAAATCGCTAAGTCCCACAGTTATAAATACAACAGCAAGTAATAATTTTGAAAGTGCTTCAAATGAAGCAAGGATGGCTAATGCGCCAAATTTCCAAGTACCGGATAGATAAGCGCTGTTGTAAGCGCTAAAGGCCCCAAATAATATTGCAGGAGCAAATGAAGCGATAATGCTGTAATCAGAAACATTTAAAAAACGGCCTATAAACGGGACTGCAAAAATCCAAGCGATACTTGAAAGTATGCTTGGTATGAAAATATGCACCCATGTTTTACGGAAGAAAGCGCTCCCTCGACCTATGCCAATACCCTCAAGATAAGAGACGGTATATGTCACTGTGGTCGACATAGAATTGATGAAAAAGTTAAGTACATACACAAATGTGCTCATCATGGTGATGACACCAAAATCATCCAAATCAAGACGCCGACCAAGATATGCGTTGAAAGCAAAGTTTATAAAATTTGCCAGAATACTTGAAAGCACCAGCATGCCAGCGCTGGATTTTATAAATCCAAATAGCTCGTGATATTTTGTTTTTAAATACTCTGATTTCATGAATAGATCTTATTTAAATCTTTCTTCAAAACAAATCCGTTATCATCTAAATCCGTCCTACTAGCAACGCTTCCGCTTACAAGAACAGTAGGTACCTCAATCTTTTTCAAATGCAAACCATGAACAGTCTTTGACCAATAATGAGGTTTAACGACAATCTCGTATACCGCTTTCCATGCAGCCAAGCTCATACCAAGCCAGTAAAATGGAATGATAAATATATATTTAATCAGGCCATCAAAACCGCGTTTGGCGCATCCAATCATGTAATAGTAGATATAAAGAAAGTTACCAAAAATAAGAGAGAACACGCCGATATAGAGGATCGGTCCCGGGAAAAATGATTCAATAAACACACCTATGTTGGCCCGGAACAAGAAATAGCAGATGGTGATAAGCCACATAAGCGGGTTTATAAACATAGAAAGAATTTTGCCACCTATGTTCATTTGGAATATCAAGAAGTCTTTAATACTTCCGGTCTCAACAAAGGCTTTAGGATTGCGCATATGCACAAAATAAGTCTGAATATAACCCTTGATCCATCTACTGCGCTGATTGTACCAATTTACAATATTTGAATTAGCCTCTTCGTAAGTAGTCGATTCCATGATAGCAGTGCGGTATCCGCGCTTTGCCAAACGCATGCCAAGGTCGGCATCTTCAGTCACATTAAATCCGTCCCAACCCCTAAGTTCGCGCAGAGCAGATGTCTTGAAATGATTAGATGTCCCACCCAGAGGAATCGGGGCATTGAGCGATTGCAGTCCGGGCAATATGAGGTCAAACCACAACGAATATTCGGCGGTAAATAGTCGTGTCAGAATATTTTGATGAATATTATAAAAATTGAGCTTGGCTTGAATACAAACCACTTTTGAGGAAACTTTTTTAAAAGCTAATACTGCCTTTTTCAGTTGGTCAGTCTCTGGCACATCTTCGGCATCATAGATAACCAAATATTCGCCACGCACAAATGGCAAACCGTAGTTCATAGCTTTTGGTTTAGTTTTTGGATTTGAATGTGGGACAACAACAATTTCAAAGTGAGGCAATAGCGGCGTGTTGCGAATTTTCCTTATAGTCTCGATATCGTTTTCTTCAAGCAAAAAAATAATTTGGAGTTTTTCTTTTGGATAATCCAGCGCATTCATGGCATTGGCAAACTGCGAAACAACTTGCCATTCTTTGTAGAGTGGACAAAAAATGGTATACATAGGTAGCGCATCCCTAGATATTTTACTTAGTTCATGAACAGAAATAGCTATCTCCGGCATATCATTAAAACTTTTAAATATAAGATGCGCGTTAAAAAGAAAATCAAGGAAATAAACAATAGTAATAATAGAGAGTGTTACTATGAGTGTCACGTGCCAATTGATTATAAGAAATCCTAGATACAAAATAGAAAAAATGACCAATGCTACTTTTTGAAAATGCATAAGATTATACAAAGCGGTCTCAGTATGATGAAGGTCGGAATAGTGAGCAAACCTCTTGCCGTTATACGTAAAACCTCTGCTCCATGAAAGGGGGTTACGCACAATATTGTCATTTTGCTCAAAACCAAAAATTATTCTCTTAAATTTTTCTAACATTCCTACATTTGTATGATTTAGGTTGATAACATTCGTGTATTTACCCGCAAATCGATTTCGGACAATATTGAAAAGTTCATATAGTGTTTGAAAATATGATTTGAGTGTGACCGTTGATCCACCGGGGTTATTCCAATTTACAGGCATTTCCTTTATGCGAAATCCGTTTGTCCGAGCGATGACCAAAAGTTCAATATCAAAACCAAATCGGTTGATTGTTTGTAATGGAAAAATAAAGTCGGCTACTTTTCCAGAAAATATTTTGAAACCTCTCTGTGTATCTGAAATATCAGGTATTGCAAATATACTGATAGCAAGTTTTGAAATATATCCAAATCCTCGACGATACCATCCTGAATGCTCAGAAATATGAGAATTTTTGGCTCTAATAGAGCCAATGACCACATCAGAACCCCTCTTCATCTCTTCCAAAAACGCATCTGCGTGAGTTATATCAACAGAATTGTCTGCGTCCATGAAAAGTCTATACTTACCACTTGCTTTGCGCATACCATGATTGACCGAATATCCTTTGCCCATATTTTTACCATTCTTTAAAATCCTAATCTGTGGGAAGACTCTCGCATATTTTTGGACAATTTTAACCGTATCATCTTTAGAACCGTCATCAACAACAATAATTTCATGCGAAATATCTTTGTTGCTAAAATATTTTTTCAAACTCTCAAGTGTAAAGCCCACTCGCAGAGCTTCGTTATATGCAGGTATGATTATTGATAAAAATATATTGTTCATATTGGATTATTTCTGATTTTTAAAGACAATCAACTTATAGCCAAAAAAATTCCACAATAAGACCGATATAGACCCTATAAGTGCTCCGGCGTTGGCTTCAAGATTAGAGTTTAGATAAGTGTGGGTTGAAAGGAAGAAGAAAACTCCGGATGATATTGAAACGTTCAAGATAAAGCCCATCTCGCTCACTACAAAGAAAAGGAAGCCTTCTTGTATTTTTGAAGTTCTAGTACTTCCCTTAAAAACCCAGTACTTGTTGAACAGGTAGCTATTGATTACCGCTGCGATGAATGAAATCGCTTTAATCACGACATAAAGTTCTCCATTTTCCCCTGTTCCAAAAGCAAAAATAAGTATATTTAAAACAGCGAAATCTACCACTGTATTGAGAAGCCCAATAGATGTAAATTTTAGTACCTGTATGAGTGAATGTCTTTGGGTAGTAGTCATAAACGAAATAACGGCTAAAAATAAGGTTATATTTAAATCTGACGATAAAAAAATGCTCAGATAATGAGCAGTTTCCTAATCGTGAAGCTAGCATAGTATTGAATAAAAGTAAAGTCCCACTCAAAAAAGCTGTCGGGAGATGGGCTTTATTTAATTTTCAATATTAGTCGTTGGTTCTATCTCTATGTTAATAATATCTTCACTTGCTTCTTCTTTATTTGAGTTTTCATCTGGTACTACCACCTCTTCCACTTCCGATATTATTTCATCGCTAACCGGAGAAGGAATCTGGGGATCAGAAATACTAGAATCTGTTGTTGTACTGGTTTCAATAAGGGGCGGTTCACCCGGAAGGATAACTTCCGTTGTGGTCGTAGATTCGGTGGTAGTAGTGGAACTCCCACCTAACACCGGCTCTATTATTGAATCTGTAGAAGATGCCGACGCTTCAATAATAACATCAGTTGTTGAAGCTATTATGTCGACCGTCGCAATAAAAGATGCGACAGAAACACCAGGAACAAAAAATGTCAGAGAAACTTTAGCGGTGTCACTATAACCTTTCCCCGGAGGACTGTCTGCGTTCCAACCTTTATACACCAAATCAACGGTACACCAAGTATTGGAAAACAAGCTGGCGTCTGAAATATAAAAGGTTAGAGCCCACGGTCCAATATCTGTTGTTGTCGCAGTTTGGAGAGATTCTAGTGGACCGTTATAAGGAAACGGAAACGTCGTGAGCGTTTGCAAAGCGGAGCATAGCCCAATATCCCCTCCCGTCGTACTTGCTGTGACAAAATATTGAATAGGTTCACTGTCTAATCCCGGCATCATAACAGGCACCATAAGCAAATCGCCACCACTCAAATCAATCTGAAGGGATGTGGAGCTGGCAATTAACACACTGAAACTAAGTGGGTCTGCCCGAAGATAATTACCTATTGATGTCTCCACGTCATTGAAGTATGAGACTGTACTGCCGACAGAAGAGATGCTGACCAAAAAAACTAAAGCAATAAATGCTACCCCTGCCATTTTCAAACCGGAATACAGGACAGTCTTTTTCGGATTTGTCCTGTACTCCTGCCCGCGCAGGCAGGCTACGTTTGAAACCCTCGCTATTTTTTGCGGTCGTACGATACCATCAACGAGTTTGATTTTTTTGTTGATTATTTTCTGTTGCATTTAGTTTTCTGCGTTTTATAGCTTTCACTTCTTTTACTATTTTTCCTATCTCATCAAGGATGATTATAAGCGCCGGCACTCCTATTAGGAGGATGAAGCCAAATGGCTTTCTAGCAAAGTCTAAAACAAAACCTAGATATGGTAATGAAAAAATAACTTTGCCGCTTACCTCACTCTGTTTTGTTTTTGTAGGGTCTGGAGCATCATTTGCATCTCCTTTTGTGATGAATGTTTTGAGAGAGCCTTCACCGTTTATCTCTATTATCCTATGTGTCGTCGGAATCTGGGTTTTTGTATCTTTACCAAATGTAATGACATCACCTTTCTTGTATGAATCACTAAGCGCGATTATGACAAGCCCTCCAGTTTTTATTGTTGGTTCCATCGAACCAGACTTCACTATCTTAGCTTGGATATTTCCAGGTATGGGTATCATCGTTGCTAGAAGTAGCAATGCGATAACCATAATTGCTACCACAAAAAGATAGTATATTGAATTGAAAAGAACTTTCATCTATTTTTTATGTTCTAATCCTCCCTTTGTATACAATTGAGTGCTTGAACTGCGTCAAGATCATATCCATCAGCGGTTGCTTCAAATAGAGCGAGATTACTTGCATCAACAATACGTACATATCGTGCTTGATTTACAGCTGGTGCGAGTATATCTATGTCAATCTCTGCATCGCGTGTGACGTCATCACCGACCTGAGTCCATGGACCTACAAGCGTGTCGCCAATATATACATCTACTCTTTCATCAGGATAACTTGTTCCACCGGTTACTTCCCAAAGCTTGAGATCTACTCCTGGTCCATCAACAACAAAATTATCATTGAAGGAAAGAACAATTTCTGCGGCATTAAATGGATTTGCAGACGGAAAACCAAGAGAGAAGAATCCGTTTAGAATAAGTGGGTTGGAAGTATCATCATATGGTGTACCTAAACTTTGTGGTGCACCAAGTGCCTTGCTTGGATCACTTCTTGCCGCAAGAACAGAGCCACCATTTTTAAGGAGCCCTTGATCAAAAGAGGCAACTTCGTCAGCATAAGTTTGAATAAGTTCACATGCCACAGGTGGCTGTTCAGGTTCATCACACTGAAAACTAGAATTATTCCTAGATTGAACTGCGCTGAAAGAAACATCAGCGGTTAAGCTATCTGTTTGAGTATCGTTGTTTAGGGCTGAACCATTACAAGAATATCCTCCGTCCTCTGGTTCACCAGAAATTCCATTACCATTATTGTTTCCTGCTGGAGTCATTAGATTTCCGGAACCATCTTGTGTTACCGGTGTCTGACCAATACTCCCAAAACACCATGCTTTGCCGATGTACTTAGTGTCTAGTGCAGCAACTGGTCCACCGATCCCCGTCCAAATATTCTGGTCAGAGTCAGCAAGTGTAATAGGATATGGAGTGTTCAAAGTCAAAGCGCCGATTGGACCAGTGGAAATAACTTCCTCTCCAGTTTCCAAGACATTGTCGCCGTCGTCTGCCCACCACATAAAGTTTACATTTTGAGCTAACTCACCTTGACCAACTCCCGGAGCTGTACAACTTGGCTCGTCTCCGAGTTCAGGTTCATTACAAGTATTGTCGTCGTTTGAAGTCAGAGTAATGTTGGCACAAAGATATGCATCGTTTGTATCAACATGCAAACTTATAGTATCTTCTCCGTAGTCCCCTGGTTTGAGATCAAAGAAATTGAAAAACTTCTCAATAGTCAAATCAGCAAGAGTCCAACTCGTCGTAGAAGTAGCCACTCCGTTGTAGTAACTAGTATTGTCTATCTTGAGGTCAATAGCTCCGGCAGAAAAAGTATTTCCAATCGATAACTCTGTGTCAGAAAAGAACGCACCCGTACTACCAAGAGCAAGCGCTCCGCAGGCAAACAATAACATCGTTACGCTTAATAATATTTTTTTCATGTGATTTTGCGAAATTCTGTTTTAATAATATTTACTTACTCAGGTTGAGTGGGAAGACTCACATCTGCACATGTAAATGTAGAGTTGTTTCGCACCTGTTCAACATATGCCGTCAGTGATGCAGAGAATGAATCAGTCTGTGCGATATTACCCATTCCATCACCATCACAGGTAAATGGACTGCCTTGGTTTGGAGTGAGTGTTCCAGCACACCATGCTAAACCAATATACTGTGTAGTAGTTGATACTAGGAACTGCTCATTTATAGAATCCATACTCATAATACTTGTAAGTGATGAGAGTGGCCCGCTACCAAGAGAATCCTCCCCTAAGTCATAGACCCCATCACCATCTGCATCTTCCCATGTAAAGACATTGAGAAAGTTTGATAATTCACCAAAACCAGTTGAGTTGCCGACACCAACCAAATCTCCTGCGACTAGTTCAGGAGCAAGTGGTTGTGCCGGGTTTTCTTGGTCATCCTTGTCACCCACTATGAGACATGCATAAGCATCGTTGCTTGAAACATGAAGTGAAATAACATTTGTACCGTAGTCAGCTGGTTTTACGTCATCGAAGTTGAAGAACGTGTCTCCACCTTCAAGATCCTTCTCTTCCCATAAGCGACAGGCTAGTTGGAAAGCGGAATCTGCTTCACAATCCTCTTGTGGTCGATGAATATTTAGTTTGAACAAAAGTCCTGCCGGATTATCCTCGGCTACATCTTCAGGTTTGTTGCGAACAACGATTTCAAGTGTGTTCTGTCCGTTCAAGACCATAGCGCCCATCAGAGCTGTTTCCTCCGGTGCAGTTAATGAAACAGCAGCACCATAGTTAAACTCAGTTAAAAGTTTATCTACAATAGTCACTCCGTTAAGAATAATTTTGTAACCATTATCAGCTGCAAGAGAAAGTTCTAAATCTACACCAGCAATAGGAGCATTCCACTGAAACTTGTTTTGGAATGTGTATTCAGCGCCGTTTAGCATATCTGCATCAGTTGTCGGGTCAGTTGCCCAAATCCACTGTGCTGGAGAAAGAGCGGCTTCGTCCTGCCACAATGGGTGAGGACTGCTGACATCAACAGCTGGGATAGGAAACGGACCTTGTTCTGAAGCTCCGACACTGGCCGCTACAACTTTTGTAGCTGTTGAACTGTACACCTCTACACTACACGTCTCACAATCCACACCGTTATATGTCTGCAGTTTATGGTCCACCTTTAGGTCAATAGAACCGGCAACAAAAATGTTACCTGTTGATGCTTCGGCATCGTTGTAAAAAGCAATAGTACCTCCGACAATAACCCCAGCGAGAACTATAACTGCGCCTAAACTTAATAATATTTTTTTCATTTGATTTTGCGAAATCATGTCGCGCGCTACGTCCATTAAAGCGCGACTTCTTTCATCCAGTAAATTTATAATTTCAATTTTCTCATTCTCACTTGTATCTTTGTTCGGGTGCAATCCACAAACGAATTTATGGACTGCCACCTACAAAGATATTAATGAGTTTGTGAAAGTTCTAATTCAATTCTGATAATTGTTACTAGTTCTCTGGGAACGCTGCTACTTCGAATGGATTTGTATCTACCTCCGCAGTGCTGTTAGTGCGAGCAGCATCTGCTTCTCCACTCCACCAGTTATTCTCAGCATTTACATCTTCACCGACTGCGACAGAAGTGCCATACCAGTTCACATCGTTTCCTGCACCTGCAGGAGCAAAGTTGTTGGTATTTACGTCGAGATTACCGTTGTTCCCAGTTCCGTTTGCTGCATCAGGAGCAACTCCAACTGCTTCAAGCACATTACTCTCGAAGTCATTGTTATGAATTGAGCCATTGTGAGGACCATCGTTTGCTACACCAACATCGTTATTGATGATGTCGTTGAACGACACATCATACTCATCAGTGGTGTTGAAGAATATTCCTTGTCTCCAACCATTGATAATGTTGTGAGTCACATCGATGTCCGTTGCTTGAGGTGCTACAGCATTACTAATTTCAGTAATGATTGCCTTTGCACCACCAAGAGAAGCTATCTTTGCGCCAGCAGGTGCCGTAAAGATATTGTGGTCAATGAGTGTGTTTGCGAGTGCAACACCAGATACTCCGATTTCATTGTGAATGTAGATCGCCGCATTCGCGCTCGCCTGGATGGTACTGAAGCCGGTGAACTCAAGACCGGTGACAATAACTCCGCTATCGCTGATGAAGAAGCCACCAGGGACATTTGCGTCTCCCATTGCTCCGAGACCGGCAATTGTGAGGTCCTTATCTACGTCGACAGGGAATGTATCCGTACCAGCGTAAGTAGAATCAACACAGACCGTATTTCCATCCACTGCTGCAATAATTGCAGCCTGGATTGTGGTATGTGTTATTGGACCAGCAACAACAGCGCCGACCGTGAAGGTACATGTTTCTGGAGCTGGATCGTTATACAAACTAGAAAGTGCGCCTACGAGCGGACGCTGCTCTTCTGGCCATGTTGGTGTGTAGTTTTGAGAACAAGTAAATGCTGAATTATTTCTTGATTGAGTTGCGTAGAATTGCAAATCTCCCTGAACCTTGTCGGTCTGAGAGATATTGTTCAATGGGGCGCCATCGCAACTAACTCCAGTGCCTCTTACGAGTGGGCCATTTGTGCTACCAGGAAGTTTACCTTGTCTATCTTGTGCTGTTGTACTTGCTGTTAAAGCGCCAAAGCACCAAGCTTTGCCAATGTAGAAGGTTGTGCCTCCAGGAATCGGTATATTCTGTCCTAGGATACTGCTTACTGAGTCAGCAAGAGTAATTTGACCAGCGCTACCAATATTACTTAAAGGACCACCAAGAAATGGTGTTTCTCCTTCTTCTAATACATTGTCACCGTCGTCATGCCAAAACATAAAGTTAAGCTGACTGGCAAGGTCACCATTTGTGCCGTCTGTTTCTACTACACAGTTACCTGTTTCGTCAGTCTGTTCAGGGTCAGTACAAGTTTCGTCTGAATTGACCATGACTCGTGCCGCCGCACACATCCACGCATCATTACTACCAACATGGATTGAGATGGTATCTTCACCTACATCTCCCGGTTTCAAGTCATCAAAATCGAAGAAATGGTCAACACCTGGGACTAAGTCTTTCAATCCCCATGATGTCTCAGGACTTGCGACAAGCGCGCCTGTGCTATCAGTCACATAACTTTCATTATCAATCTGAAGATCGATGTCTCCAGCCGTAAAGGTATTGCCAGTTGATGTTTCGGTGTCGCTAAAGAAGGCACCTGTGACACCAAGTGATAATGCTACGACAAAAACCAAAACGCCTAAACTCATTAATATTTTTCTATTCATATGATTTAGCGAAATCATGTCGCACGCTACGTCTATTAAAGTGCGACCCTATCCGCTTTTATAATTAATAATTTTAATAATTTATTTATAATTTCGGCAAAATCGACTGCCGATTACTCCCTAATACCAATAGTATTTTATATTTGAAGCTAATCAACCGAAACCAAAGGACAAAATGGCATTGTCTTTATAAAATGTCTTTGATTTTTTTACCAATAAAAAAAACTACACCAAAAGAATATTTTTTGCTATTGACAAAATTTATCAAAAATCAGCTTTAAGGACAAAAAATTCGTCCTTATGCTTAAGCACTTCTATACAGGTTATCAACAAAAAATCCACTGTTTACAGCGGAAGCCTAAATCTTGTCATTAAATTAAAAAGTTATAAAAAAATACAGGCACCCCATTACGGATGCCTGTTTGCCCGGAAACTGTCCGGCCCAGTTTGTTTGTTTTACGGCTACCTACGGCTTGTAAGCGCCGAGGCCAGGTGATGCAGGACTCTTGTACAGCAGTCCATGATCGCCCGTGCCCGAATCGGTGTACACTTCCTGAATGATAGCGAACTCACCCCAAATGGCCGGCCCGATATCAATACCGGAAGCAGTCTTCCACACTCCGCCAGCAAGTACAGCGTCAAGCGGAGCCGCCACAATCTTAACGAAGTACGTATAACGCTGAGTCTTTCCGTCTCCGTCCACGTACGTACCCCACTGATGATTTGTCAGCCATGCTCCTGATCCTCGGTACGAGGAATACCCGAAGTGCCTGTCGAGCTTACCATCAGAATCACAGTCTTGGTTAGAAAGCCATGCATCGTTCCACTTCATCTGGAGGGAATCGCCCGTCGTCACGGGGACGGTTGGCCGCGTAAAATTGTCGTACAGGCCATTGAACATCATCGCCTGATAGTTGTATCCCCACTGGTCGTAGCCGACGGTGATGGAGTTGCTGGCGCTGTCGGTGATATTGCCACCTTGAATGGTGGCACAGTTGTTCGCTGCGAATGCAGCCGGGACACAAAAGAGGATGACGACCAAAATCGCCATGCAAAACCTGATTTTCATTTAAAGAACTCCTTCACTAAGCAATCCCCTTTGTCACTGAGGATGCTTGTGTAGTAGATAATAATACATATCTTTATTTTTTTGTCAACCAAACAAAAATCCTCCGTTTATGCGGAGGATTTTTGTTTGTTAGATTTTAATAAATCTATTTGAGCGCTAGTTTTACGAATTGCAACCTGTGTTTGAGTTGTTGTAGCCCGTTGCTCCCGCTTCTTGCCCGACTGCTCCATTGTGGTAGCCCGGCGTGCCGCCTACTTCGCCTAGAAAACCAAAATTACCATTCACATCGGCAAACGCCCCGTGGACTGCGCCACAAGCTGACGCTGAACCATCGCCCGACCCAACTGCAAACGCTACATTTGCCATACCACCAAACATAGTTGCGGTGATAGTTGCTCCAACTAATATTCTTTTTAACATATGATTTAGCGAAATCATGTCGCACGATACCGTCCTTTGGAGTGCGACTTCTTTCACTTTTAATTTAACTAATAATAAACTTAATAATTAGCACCAAAAATATTTTCCGACCTTTGTTATAATAAACACCTTATTCAAATAAAAATCAATAAAAAGATCGGTTTAAATCTTGTGAATATCCTGTATATAACAAAAACCCTCCTAAAGGCTATTAAAGGAGGGTTATGTTTTGTTAGATTTTAAAATAAATTTTTCTGAATTTTTTCAAACTCAAGGACTTCGGAATTTCTGATTAAAATAGTTCTTTTGGTGCTATAGGAGATTCCTTTATTTGGATTTACTTCAAAACCTAAATAAATGCAACTTACATTCCTTTTATTAACCTCTTCAATTGCTGGTTGAAGATCAGAATCAGAGCTGCAAAGTATTATCTCTTTAATCTTTTTATCGCAAGATAAACTGACCATATCTACTGCAATTTTTACATCAACACCTTTTTCTCTGAATACTAAGACTTTCTTTCCATTTTTCCCACTTTCTATTTGTCCTCGTACTCTACCTTTTAATATTACTTCAAATCCTTGTTTCTCAAGATGTGTTTTCAGCAGTCGCTGTTCTTCAATAAGCTGTTTTGATTTTTCTTTACTATCTTTATATTCTTTAATACGAGCAAAATAAAAAATTTTTCGGTTTATTTTGATTCCTTCAAGAACTTTATCAAATAAATCTTTAAAATTATATTCGTGCCAAATGGGTTTGTCTTTCTTGGATAGTGTAAAAACGTCCTTAACTTTACCCTTTAGATTTTCGCCATCAATAAATAGTATCGTCTCCATAATATGGTTTATACTAACATTAAATAACGCAAAACCCCAGCGGACCTTTCGGCTAGCTGGGGCGTTTATGTATCCAATATACTCGTCTATCCGTGAAAGTCAAGAAAAGTGTGTACAACCAAAAACCCTCCTAAAGGCTATTTAAAGAGGGTTTTTGTTTAACTTTTTAAACTGAAATATGAATTACCGAGTGACGCAGACTGCAGGAGTTCCAGGAATAGTTGTCTCGTTATCGGCTAATGGGGCATTCACAGTTACTCTCCCAGGATTATCAGCTCCCGCACAATCTTTCCCAACAACAACCTCATATAATGTATTTGTACCTAATGCCCATGCAGGATCAGTAGGTAGAGCAGAAATATAAGTTGGGACCAAACATCCTAACTCTCCAGCGTTTGTACCTTCTACTGTAGATATAGGTGTTAAGGATGTAGGAAGTACGCTACAATCATATGTCACTGGTGTAGAAGTTCCAATAGTGAACGACCCATCAAATCTACCTTTATTGTCTGCCATACGTTGACCGATAGCGTTTAATATAGAGTTGACACCAGCTTGACGTTGAGTATTGCGAGCTTGAGCAAATTGCTTTGCTGGGTTGATAGCTATGATGACGATAGCAGCCAAAATAGCGATAATACCTATAACGACCAATATTTCAATCAAAGTGAACCCGCCTTGCCTTGCGGAAGTCGAGGCAGGCCCTCTTGTTTTGCTTAGTTTTTTCATGTGATTTAGCGAAATCATGCCGTCCCAACGTCCATTAAGGGACGGCTTCTTCCTCTGTTTACTTATAATTTTTCTAATAATATCGGCTCTCAATATACAACTCACTTTTGTTTATGCAAGTTGACTTATTACAAAACTGTTGTTAAAAATTTGGCAATTCTTCCCAAGAAAGAATAGCAAGACTGGTTTTATCAATAGTTATTCTTAGATTTGTAACAGCATTTTGAAATGTTCCTTTTGTTTTGATGATGATGGGGTCTGAAGAGGGGTTAAATACCTCAATTGTGCATTTGTCTGTTCCCACATCTACATCTGGCGGACCACCCGAATAAGTAGGACTCGCAGCAAGTTTTAAAATTGCCGCATCTACACAAGCTTCAGCCAGTGAAGAACTCCTCTCTTTGTATTCAGAATTTAAAATATCTAAACGACTGGAAAATCCGGAGAAGCTTAAAGATGTTGTAACAAGAAGAAGTATCACCGAAAGGATAATGGCAGACATTAAAGCCACAAAACCGGATTCCGTTTTTATTTTTTGATAAATCATTTTCGAATATATTTGGTTAAAACAAAATCAATGCCATTTATAGTGGTGGTAGCTATTATACCGGCAGGACCGTTGCCGGATGCTGGAATAAATCCGAACGAAAGATTTGTAACTTTAACATTTATTGTCGATATGGGTAGAAAGTCGTTGGTACCCTCTCTCATTTCAATCGAACTGCTTGCTACATTCAACCGTAGGTCGACAGAAATTTCCGATCCCATCCACCACTTTTTAATCGACAGGGTGTTGCTTGTCGCATAAGGATAAAAGATTGATGGACTTGCAATATCCGAGGTGTCATTTGAAATCCCGGTCAGCGCCCAATTTATTTTCCGCATAACGAAGTTGCCCTCTTCTTCGGTAGTGTTTTTTTGATTTAATTTATTTGACCCATCGATAAGCTCAAAAACAGTGACAAAAGCCGTACCTATAAGAATAGTAAACAAGGCGATGTATATTATGACTTCTATGAGGGTAAACCCAGCATCACTTTGGCGCATTTTTTTTGGTGTATTATTTGCACCAAAGTGGTGCTGGGTGAATCCTTTGTCTTTTTTCATATTTATGGGCCAGGACCAATAATTTGTAAAGCTTTATTGCTTCGTTGCGCTATATAGATAACATTACCTTCACAATCCATACCTCCAGTAGAAGTTTGTTGGACATTTTTTGATGCGTAAAGTGTCATCGTATTTAGGTCCCAAATTTGAAATCCAAGGTTGGAGTCATTTGTAATTATAAAGGCCAAATTATCTCTAATAGTTATGGCATTAATAGTTGAATTTACATTTGCTGAATTTAGGGTAATAGGATTTATTGGATTAGTGATATTTATTAGTTGGAATTCTTTGGTAGATGGTGATGACCCTATAGTCCTGCCGAGAAATAAAGTATTTCCAACCATGGCAATACTTTTCCCATTTGCAGAGTTATCAGTTAAATCTAAACTTCCTACAAGAGTTGGGTTAGTAGGATCACTTATATTTAAAACAATCAGTTCTCTATTATCTGGGCTTGCGATATACGCAAAAATACCTCTGACAAATATTGCGTTGATATCATGTCCCACACTATAACCACCTTTCCATTTTGGAATGAGCGGATTTGAAACATCAATAATATTAAATTCTGGACCAGTTGCTGTTTTGGTAAGACCCAAATAGACTTTACTATCAGCATAAAAAATACTATTACCCAAAGCTTGTGTTCCCGAACCTGTAACATTTAATAATTTTGTTGTCGTAGCAAGCACTGGATTAGAAGCATTACTAATATTTATAACTTGTAATTGGCCATTTATGCTTGTATTTGCTGCGTAAGCATAGCGTCCCGCAACTTGAACCGCCACTAATCCCGGTCCAGTGTTAATGCTTTTTAAAATCGGTAATGGCGAAGCGTTAGGGTTACCCACATCAATAACATGAAAATCTTCTTTGGGTACAGAAGACGGATCGGTAGTTACGTATGCTTTACCCATAAAAACATCAACATCAGTGGCTCCATTATTTTGGCCGACATCAACATCTCCAAGGAGTTTTGGATGTGCCCAATCACCTCCTAAAACCGAGTTACAAGTATCGCCCCCATTGATTGCATCCGGATTTGTAATAAGCGTATAAAGAGAAATAGTTTGGTCGCGGCCACCATCTACTTTCCAGGTTATATTTGATGTCACATTTTTTGTAAAAAAATCTACCATAGATACGGCCAAATTTTTGGTATAAATATCATCTGCAGTATTTGGAATTGGATTAACAAGATTAAAATCAAATTTAGAAGCTGCTCTGGCCTCTTCCAACATTTTCTGTGCTTTATATAAAGCTTCACTGTTGGTTTGTGAATCAATAATGATAGATTGGTTGCCAAAAACCAAAAGAATTACGGCGCTAATAGATAAAATAAGCACTGCAAAAGCGATGAGTATTTCAAGTGTCGCAAATCCCTTATTATATTTACCAGTTGATTGTGCCTTCATTATTTATAGTTATATACGTTGATTTAATCCCATCTGTCATAAAAATAGTAGTACTTGCTGTCTTTCCTGTAAGTTGACTGAAAATAACGGAATTGGTGGGAGAAAGAGAAGCGGAAAAGTTTGAAAGGTTGGCAATATTTCCATCTGCTGGGATAATTTCGTTAGTTGTCACTTCGGCTATGCATCTAGTGCTTGGGCTATCACGAAAAATCACATAATTTGGAGATATATAGCACACACCGTGGGATAATTCAAACATGTTGTTCATGCTTTTATTTCGAGCTTTTTCTAGTACGCTCACTAAGATTGATTGTTCAGTTTGAAACGTATTTCTTTTGAAAGAACCAAGACTGGTGACCAATCCCAAGGCTAAAATTATTCCCAGGATTCCAATCACAACCAAAACTTCAATTAGGGTGAACCCCTTTTTATTTAGGGCTAAGATGTTGTGTGATGCCATATATTGGAATGATTATTGAAATAGCAATAAATCCTACTAAAATTCCCATAAAAATCATAAGCACTGGTTCAATCAGACCGGAAAGATTTTTAGTAAAATCATCGACCTCCCCTTCATAGAGATCAGAAAGATAAACAAAAGAATTTGATAGGTTGCCACTTCGTTCACCTACTGCGATTATTTGTGATAAAACATCAGGGAACAATTTCATTCTTTTATTCAAATAAAAAGACATCCTCTCCCCTTGGTTTATTGTACGAAGCATAAACTGATATTCTTTTTTATACACAAGGTTTACGGTTGTTTTGCTGATGATAGGTAAAGCCTCATTCAAAGTAATGCCGCTTTTCAAAAGTAACCCCATAGTACGAGTAAAATTTGTCATATTGTAATATTGAATTACTTTGCCGACGATGGGCATCTTTAAAACAAATTTATCAAAATAGTAATGGAATAAATAACTTTTTTTGAGAGTAATAAAAAAGCCGATGCCAAAAACCACAATGAACGTGATGATGTGATAGCTGTAATTTCGCAAGCTATCGCTTATAAAAATAACAATGCGAGTAGAGATAGGCAATGTCATATTTAAACTTAAAAATACCGGCATAATCTTCGGAAAAAGATAAATCATAAGAAAGGCCGTGATGCCAAGAGTAGCTAAAGTGATTACAATAGGATAGATAGAAGCTCCTATTATTTTTTGGCGCAGTTGCTGTTTTTTCTTCAGTTCATCTGCTAGATATTCAAGATTTTGACTTAAAGTGCCGGAAGTCTCTCCGACATGGATTATATTTATGGCAAATTCTCCAAACACGCCTTTAAATTTTGAAAGGGATGTTGAAAGAAACTGGCCGTTAGATATATCTCTTATGATTATATCGAGCATCCTAGTATATTTTTTGGGGATAGTTTGTTCCCGTATCATATGTAGGCTTTCCATAATTGTAATGCCTGCTTTGATAAAATAAGAGAGTCGTTTTATAAAAAAAGTCTGATCTTTAATAGAAAGACTGGAAGGTCTTATTTTTTCTAATATTTTCCGCAATACTGCATAAAATTTATTATTGGGAAATGTTTTTTTATATTTTTTCATCCGATTTTATTCACGTATTACTCGAAAGATTTCTTCTATGGTAGTTTTCCCCTCTTTTACTTTAAGGAATCCGTCTTCCAACATGGTGACCATGCCGTGTTCTACAGCTATTTTGTTTATCTCACTTGCTGTCGCTTTGCGTATGATGGCTTCACGAATAAAATCATCGGCCACCAAAACCTCGTTTATAGATATTCTACCCAAGTAGCCGCTATTACCACATTTTTTACATCCCTTGCCTTTGTAAAAAATATCTCCATCTTGGATTAAACGTCCTAAAGATGTATTGGTCAGACTTTCTTTAAAAGCTGGAGTCATTTTTGTTTTTTCTTTGCAATGAGAGCAAATCTTCCTAACTAATCTTTGTCCTATGGCGATGTTTACGGTAGAAGCCACTAAATATTCTTCTATACCCATATCCAAGAGGCGCGGCAAAGTAGTCGCTGCGTCGCTCGTGTGAAGTGTCGAAAGTAATAAATGGCCGGTCAGAGCGGTGTTGATGGCAATATTTGCAGTATCGGCATCACGAATTTCACCGACCATAATTATGTCCGGATCTTGACGTAATATAGAGCGTAACCCATCGGAGAAAGTCAGGCCTGTATGTGGATTTACTTGTATTTGTTCGATATTTTCAACTGCATATTCAATAGGGTCTTCAATGGTTACAATGGAAACTTCTTTTGAATTTAGCATCTTGATTAAAGTATAAAGAGTGGTGGTTTTACCGCTCCCGGTCGGACCTGTGGCCAGTATCATGCCGCTTGGTTTTTTCAATGCATGTTCAATCTTTTTCCTGTTACTTTCTGAAAATCCCATGCCCTCTAAAGTAAAAGTCTCCGAATTATTTGAGAGCAATCGCATAACCGCATTTTCTCCGTGATAAGTCGGAGCGATAGAAACTCGCATATCAATAAATTCATTATCGGAAAAGATATGACGAAAACGGCCGTCTTGAGTGGCCTGATGTTCGTCGGTCCGGAGCCTTGCTAAAACTTTTATGCGAGAAATAACTTCGGAATGAATGTTTTTGGGAAAAACATAAGTGTCCTGAAGAACCCCGTCAATCCGCAGGCGAACCCGTACTTCTTTATTTCTGGGATCTATGTGGATATCAGAAGCTCCGGATTTATATGCCTTCTCAATCAAGGAATCAATCAGGTTAATTATTGAAATATCTATGCCACGAGAAAGCTCTCGCTCTACCTTGGATAGCTCTTTTTCGACTATTATGTCTATATCGTCCTTTGTATCATTCATGGATTATAATCAATAGCTACTCTAAAACCCCAGTAAAATAAGAGTTTTGGTATCTCGCATACTAATGATAATCGGCAAAATGTCAAGCTTTACACACATTTTAATTTATGTGTGACAAAGGTATATCGAAAATTGAAGTTAGTAAAAAAATTTGATAGATTTGTAATATGCGCGGTTAGCTCAGTTGGTAGAGCGCGTCATTGACGTTGACGATGTCGTGGGTTCGAGCCCCTCACCGCGCACAGCTTTCACCAAATATTGTTACTCCATATTTTGTTTTCCGCTATAATATAAGCATGGCAGGCAAGAAGAAAAAGACTTTAAAAACAAGAAAAATATTTCTTGGAGGAGCAGTTGTTTTTTGTGTTGTTATATTTATTTTTGCTCTTGGAAATAATGAAATATCTGTTCCCCACCACAATGCTGTAGATATCAAAATATCCCAATATTCCGACACGCATATTACCCTAAATGCAGTGATGACTAATCCAGAATTTAAGAATATTGCTTTTGAAACACCACCATCTCCAGACAAATCATTTTTCTCTGGCCAAATCGCGGCTGTATTTAAAACAATTAAATCTTTAACTAAAAATAAGCCAAGTGGTGCAGTCAGAGAATATGGCAGTTGGGTCTGGACTCCGGTCATGAGTATGACACCGCAATATATGGATTCTATAATATCCGGTGCAAAAACAAATGGTGTAAATACTATATACGTTTCCGTTGATTCATATCTGGACATTTTTACAATGCAGAAAGGTCAAGAGAGGGAAAAACAAAAAGAAGCATTTGGAGACAAACTGGAAGATTTTATAATCCGAGCTAAAAACCTTGGCATAGCGGTAGACGCCGAGGCTGGCTGGAGAAATTGGGCAGAGGGAGATAATATCTACAAAGCTTTTGCTGTCGTAAACTATGTTAAAAATTTTAACGCTTCGCGACAAAATAAATTTCGTGGTTTTCAGTACGACGTAGAGCCATACCTTTTGGATTCATACAAAAAAGACCAGACTCCTGTCTTGAAAAACTTTGTCGGACTCATCGATAAAACACAATATTACCTAGCTACCTCCACTCTCCAATTTTCGATAGTGGTACCTGATTTTTATGACGAAAAAGATAAAATGACCCAAAAGTTTACATACGACGGAGAAAAAGATTATGCTTTTAAACACTTACTAAACGTTTTGGACAAGAGGCCAAACGGTTCTATTATTATCATGTCATACAGAAATCTTGCAATTGGCGATGATAGTACCGTAGAAATATCAAGCAATGAAATGCGGACAGCAAAGAGCGGGGCTTATAAAACCAAGATAATCATAGCTCAAGAGACTGGCGATGTGCCTCCGCCATACATAACCTTCCACAGCACTTCTAAAAAATATCTATTCTCGCAGATTGAAAAAATCAACACTACCTTTGATTCATACCCGAACTTTGGAGGCATCGCCATCCATTACGCCAACGCCTTTCTGGCATTAAAATAATCCGTATATTTTTCATCCGCCGCTATTTACAGATTTCCCGCTTTTTCTTTTATTAAAAAGAAAAGCTCCACACACAGATGATGCTCGCGCGGAGCTTTTCTGGTTGTGGAGCTGAGCCCCTTAATGAACCGTTGTAGGGTTGTGAGATTGATAACGAGGAATCAGCCTTCTTTCTGCTGACTTACGTTTCTCCCGAAGTGAGGATGCTTGGTTTGCTCGATGTAATATCTGTCGAACAAATTCTTGCTGTTGTGGGTTGAGTTTTTCCCAGATGGCCTTTGCCGCAGCGTCTGGGTCTATCCTGTTGCGGGCACACAATGAATTAAATGTGAACCCATGATCTTCTGCTCTCCTCCCCCCATCGGTAAAAAAATAGAATGCAGCTTCTTCCACAACAGTTTCTCTTGTATCCTGTAAATCTTTGACACCCCCACTAAATAGGGCCATGTCAAACGTTTTCTTGTTCTTCATGAGAATCCCCCGTTCTCATCTAGAGTCAACTTCAAAGAACAAACACTATCTTAATACTACCGTACAACGACATTATTACAATGTACAAACTGAGGCTGCTTAAAAATCAGGCAGCTCCTGAGTGGCGAAGCAACAATCATGAAAAATCTGTTGTCGCAGAGCCACTCTTTCGAAATCTTCACAGTGTGTCCACCCCAACCGTTTGCGTCGTGTGGGTCGCCTGGTAGGATGACCCCTTCCAGATCCCCAGTTTCGTGAATACTCGTTACCACAATGATGGCACCAAGACATTCATTCAAATACTGCTTGTGTTCGCCTGGAATGAGTTCCTCTGTTCTTTTGAGCCAACCCCATGGCAGTATTTTTTCTCGCTCCATTTTTACACCTCTACTGACCATTAAACACCTTTCAGGAGAAACTGTCAAGTTGAAGAAAATTATTGCATGCTTTGAAGTTTCAACAGTAGCTCCTGAACTTGTTTCTGCATAGCATCTATCTGAGCTTGGAGATTTTGGATGTTTTGAATTGATGAAGTAGTAGTTACCCCGAGTAATGCGTTTATCCTAGCTCTAGTGGTTGCTCCGACATTGCCATATCCTGTTGTTTGGGGTGTACCGGAAGAAACAATATTTTGAGATTTTTGAAATGCTTTAATGGCCGTCTCTGTGATAGGACCGAAATATCCGGTGGCATTGTCCGAGCTAAGAAGACCTTGTCTAACTAAAAATTGTTGGAGAGCGATGACATCACTTCCACCAGAACCGCGACTTAAATTACGATTTAGTGAACCTCCAACAGTAACTGAGGTTGGGACAGTTTGAACTGTTTGAACAACCCCAAGAAGTGAATTTATTCTGGCTCTAGTGGTAGGACCGACTACGCCATATCCAGTTGTCAGAGGAGAACCAGAACTTACTATATTTTGAGCCCTTTGAAATGATTGAGTTGCTGTTTGGGTTAGATTACCGAAAAATCCAGTAGCATTATCGGCTGTCAAATAGCCTTGGCTCACTAAAAAATTTTGTAAAATTTTAACTTCTGAACCGCTGGCGCCATGACTTAGATTTGTAAAAATTGCAGCTGTGCTTCCAGTACTTCCCGAGGAATTACCACCACTTGAAGATGAACCCCCTCCAGATGCAGAGGAAACATTATTTATTGTATAAGAACCATTAACAACATTAGAAAGAACATCCAATCCCATAGAAGCCACATTTGAGTCAGTAGTATTATTAGAATTATGATTAAAAGTAAGACGGGCGTTTCCAGCGGCTAGTGCTTTGAATGTTATGGTCGCTAAAGTGCCTAATCCTTTATATTTGTTGCCTCCAGCGGTCACTTGAGAAAAAGTTATCCTACCCAAAGCAGTATCAACACTGTTAGCTAAAGTGGCAGGCATCAAACTCCCCGGAACGATTTGAATCCCAGAAGAAACATTTGAATCTTGCATCTCCAAAAGAGCAGGATTGTAATTAAGATATCTCAAATCAACACCATCAATAAACGCTCCTTGAGTATCAAGATTAACAGTAACCGAAAAAATGTCCCCCACACTAATACTTTGGGATGAAGGAGAAACTGACAAGGTGGCGGCAGATGCAATAGAAGGTAATATGAATGCAGCTATTATAAAAATATTTTTTTTCATAGTGTTGTTAGGATTTTTAAATTTTATTATTAAATATCGATTGAAAATTTGCTGCTACTCCCCAGATAACAACCAATTACTTGAAATATAAGCGAAATCAAGAGAGTTTATGACCCCATCCCTATTTATGTCAGAGAGATTGTCAGCTGTACCCCATCTATCATTCATGTAAGAGAAATCTATGGAATTAATCAATTGATCTCCATTGAAGTCCCCTGCCGGCAAAATTGGAATATTGGCGTTAAGAATTGATGCGCTTATCAAATCAATATTGGCAAGTAACCTGGACAAATAACCTAAAATTACTGGGCGGAAAGTAACTGTGGACAAAAGTCCTGCCGGCACATCTATTGTATATTGTCCTGAGGTGTTAGTGGTAAAACTTGACTGAAATATTTTTGAACTTATATTTGAAGGATTAAGAAATTCAACTGTTCCTGATATATTTCTTTTATTGGTAGGTGTGCCTTCCAAAACTAAAATTATTTTCCTTTGAACCGAAATAGAAACTGGTGGTGTGGTCGCACTTATAGATGTTATATTTGCAGTACTTGAATAGGAAGATAGGTTGCCGGCTGCATCTACTGACCTAATCCTATATCTATATATAGTGTCAGCCGAAATACCAGTGTTGGAGTATGAATTAGTAGAAGGAGTAGCAATTTGCGAATAATTAGAGCAGGTCGTAGATCCAGAGCATCTCTCTACTCTGTATCCTGTTACAGCTACATTATCAGTAGAAGCTGTCCAAGAAAGATTTATTTGGGATGAAGAGACGACAGTCAAAGATGGAGTACCAGGAGCAGACGGAGCGATAGTATCCGAAGCGGTGCCACCGGTATAAGAGCCGCTACCTACCGAAGTAAGCAGGTCGCCTCCAAGCCCAGCTACATTTGTATCGATACCACTACCTAAAGTGAAATCAAAAGTAACATTAGAGGCGCCAATTGATACGGCACGAAAAGTGATGGTCGCCAAAGTACCTGAACCACTAAATGTAGAACCAGGAGTTGCAAGTTGAGAAAATTGAATTGAACCGCCTGTATTGTTAACGGAGTTTGTGATAGTCAAAGACATGAGATTTCCAGCTGCAATTTGCACTCCCGCTGTTAAACTATCAGAATCTACCACTTGTAAAATATTTGGATTGAATCGTAAGCTGTTTATATCTGCTCCGTAAGCATTTTGACTACCAGTATCAATAATTATATTTGCAGTAAAGGTATTATTAACTGAGACTGAAGTGGAAGATGGTGAAAGAGTGAGAGTAGATGTTCGTAATACTTGAGCAAATTGATTATTGGCAGGAAGCCCGGCCACAGTCGCTTGCAGGGCAAATACCATGGCCGCAAGAGTAGATATAATTTGTTGTAAAATTTGAATCATATTAAAAGTTTAACTATAGAAAATCAGGCTGACCAATTTTGGACCATAATGACATAATCAAGAGAATTAACGATACCATCATGATTGAGATCATAGGTAGCATTGTTTTGATTCCAATATGTAGTCATCAGAGAAAGGTCGATTGAGTTGACTAACCCATCTCCGTTGAAATCGCCTGTGACTATGGTTGGGGTAGGCGCGGGAGATGTATACGGATTAAGCTTATCCTCGCCTACCCAACCATCAACACCAGACGAAAAGTTGATTGTCCACCATACATAAGTGGTACCGTTCAAAACCGCCGAAGTAGGACCCGCAGTTACTGTTCCCACGGCTCCCGAGGCCTGAGTACCAAGGAGAGTGCCCGCCGGAGTTTGGCGAACATTGACTCCATTATTCGCCTGGACTTGTTGGCCTATGGTGAATTTATCTGATGGCGAAGGAGACGGGGTTGGAGTCGGCGTTGGGGTTGGTGGCGGAGGAGTTGGAGTGGGACTGGGCGGAGGTGTTGTTCCACCACTCGCCTGGTATGCCCCCATATCCCATGCGCCGCTTGACGGACGAGTTCCTAATGTGGGGCCAGGCCACGTTGCTCCGGAAATATATTGGTTATAAGGTAAGCCAAGATTCGCTCCGGCGTTGCGTGCAGGCGAACCGGATTGAAGACTAAAGTCGTTTGCGGAGAGATTCGTGAACAATGGGTTCTGTCCGCATTTCTCCGTCGTTACGCACGACGGACTGCCGGAGCCGAACCACAAGTTATTGCTTCGCGTCATCCGGCTCGTACCAACCGCATCACCAAGAAGCGTATTGCCGGCATCGGTTGAGTAAATGACGTTGTTCTTGAGATCCCAGTTCCCGCTTCCTTTGAGATTAAATAGATTGTTCGGCCCGCCCGATTTTTGTACCATGGTGTTTCCATAAATCTTCGCCACCATGCCGGACTGGTTGCTGTTCATGTTGACCCCATTCGCGCCACCCGCGCCGCGCAAACCGAAGTACACATTGCCGTAGATATTCACGGGGCCCGTCAATCCCTCAAGCATGTGGTACGACTTGTTGTATGACTGCGTCGTGTTCATCACGAAGTAGTTATACCGAATCGTCCAGTCGTGCGGCGCAAGCGAAGCATTTCCGCCTGCCGCCCATGTTTGGATCAAGTCGTCATGATTGGCTTCACTCGCGGCGCAATTCTCCATATAGTTGCCTTCGATGACAACATTGTAGGAACCCTCCGTGCCGATAACGTCTCCACCCGCCGTCGTGCACTGATTTTTAAAGTAGCTGTTGCGGATAACGATATCGTGGGGCATTGAACCGCCGCCGATGAAAACACCGCCGCCGTTCGGCCAGCGCACATTTTGGATGGTTATGAAGTTCTTGGTGATCGTCCAACCGCTACCAGCCGTAGCTCCCGTGCCGTCCACGGTAATGGGATTACCCGCCGCGCCGCTTCCCTGAGTCGCAAGACCGGTCGTTACCGTCCCGCATAAACGCACCGTTTTCCCGGGGCCGATCTGCGTAGTGCCGGATCCCCAGTTGGAAGCACTATTAAAGTAAGAGGCCGCTCGCGCGTTGGTGCAGCTCGACCCATCACCGGAACCCGCGGCACTCTGAGAAATATAGATACTCGGTCCACTCAGTGGTGTTGGAGGAGGAGAAGACGGCGCCGTCACGGTAACGGTCGTGCGCGCTTCTGCGGCTACCAACCCGCGTTCAACAACAACCTTCGTAGCGAAGGTACCTGCCGAGCCATACGTACAAACATCCACAGCAGTTCGAGGATCGGTTGTCACTCCGTCATACTTCGCCACCCAGCCGGAAGTAATGTTCGTGCCAGTGTCTGTGCGACTGCAGTAAAAAGTGTAATTTATGGCTCCCGTGGCGGTGCCGCCCACGTCTGCCGTAAGATCAACCCCCGAAAGCGGGGCTACGCCCGAGGAGGGATTTACGGTCAGCGTGACAGAAAGTGTAGGCGATGGTGGTGGAGTTGGGGTGGGAGTTGGTGTTGGCGAGGGTGGAGGCGTTGCAGATGCCGTACCGCTGTGAGTCCAATCGGTCCACCCGACATTTTTTCCGGGATTCGAAGGTGACTGTGTGCTAAATGACGTACCATAAAAATAATTCACGACCCACGGCGCCCAGGTATCATCACTGCTT
>Ga0209541_10003631_pt1 | contig 28128 bp, 31 predicted proteins | sample RifCSPlowO2_01_FD_184027 | JGI IMG/M metagenome (GOLD analysis project Ga0209541, IMG submission 184027) | Groundwater microbial communities from Rifle, Colorado - Rifle CSP2_plank lowO2_0.1 (SPAdes) (version 2) | ecosystem: Environmental > Aquatic > Deep subsurface > Groundwater | place... | reverse complement strand
CATAGCGATTAATTTCTTTTGAAGATAACAATATCTGTTCCATTTTACATCACCAATAAGAATAAAGTATTACTTATATTTATAGTTTACTTTTATTGTCGCAAAAAATAGATGTTATAGAACAGTATGGGTTTAGGTATACTAAATCGATATCAAACTTGAATATTATGATTACACTCCTAATAAATATTTAATTTCATTGGATTCTAATCCAAATATTTATAAATAACCACTGCTTACCATGAAAAATGATTAACATTAGCGTATTGCAAGATATGAATCCATGGTGGCAAGGGAAGGTAACTGAAGCTCAAAAATTCAGAAGAATGGAATTTGATAATATATTCAAAAGCCTAGAAAAAATGGAAGTCACAGCAATAATTGGAGCAAGGAGAATTGGCAAAACAACATTAATTAAGCAAGCTATAGTAGAGATATTAAAAAAAACAGAATCTAAAAATATACTCTTTATTAATGCTGATGATGTTAGGTTAGAAATAACATCGTACAAAGAATTGGAAGAAATTATTGAATATTATTTTTCTAACATACTCTCAAAAGAAAAGTCAGAATTAGATAAAAAGGTATATGTGTTTATTGATGAAGCCCAGTATGTTAAGGGTTGGAGTGGATTATTAAAATCTTACTATGACCTTGGATTTAACATAAAGTTTATAGTGTCTGGCTCATCAAGTCTAGATATATTAATAGGTGCCTCTGAGTCATTAGTCGGTAGATTATCATTTTATAAGTTGTATCCCTGCTCTTTTCTAGACATTTTGAGATTTAATGGCATAAACAACATTGACATCATCTCTATTGATGGAGTTAAAGAGGTATATGAAAAACTCGTGCAATTATCTAACACAATAAAAATAGAGAAATTTCATTTGTTGCTTAATAGGTATATTACTATAGGTGGTTATCCACAGTTTCTAGCTGAGCATGATTACACTAGAATATCACAAGACATTCAAGAAATACTTTCTTTAGTTGTATCAAAAGATTTTGTTAAACTCTTCCATATCACAAATATAGAGGAAATAAATAAGCTTTTGATTGTACTGGCATCACAAATTGGAAACCATTCAAGTATTAATAGTATCTCCAAAAATTTATCCTTAGATAATAAAACAGTCCAAAAATATATATCCTATTTAAAGGAAGCATTCATGATTATTGAAGTAAAACAATATTCAAAAAGTGGAGTAAAAAAACTCAGGAAAAATAAGAAATTCTATTTTTGGGATACTGGAATCTTAAATACCCTTAATGCATTTTTGAATGAAAATTTAATTGTAAATAATGACTACCTAGGAAAAGTAGCTGAGCAATTGGTTATTGCACATTGTAGAAAATTCGGTGAAATATATTATTACAAAAACAAATTTGAGATAGATATTATCTATAAAGAAACCGCTATAGAAGTAAAATACAGAAATGAAATTCCTTTTAGTCAAATAAATCTTTTAAAAGAGTTTATTCATAAGAATAATCTAAAGTTTGGTTTTATAGTAAGCAAAAATAGGCTAAGTTTAGAAGACAATATTCTCATTATTCCACTTTATTTGTTTTTGTATATTCGATTTAGCCTAATCTAGCTTTTAATTCATTCGGAGCAATAACTTTATCTTTTAGTTCAGGCAAATTTTCAAAATGTGATTTATTAAATGTTAAAATTTAGTCTTTCTTTTTCATCTGTACGCATTCTTTTTAATATATCACTATTAATTTACAAGCCCAGCCTAGTGTCAATTTCCTTGGCCATCTCCATCAAATCATCACATGTCCTCTTTATGTCCTTTTCCACTTCTTCAACAAGCGACTTAAGACTCTCAACTCTAAGAGTATATATATTGCCTTCGTGTATCACAAACCCAGATTCCATAAGCCTATTAATATGGTGGATGATAGTGCCTCTGGACAAAGACAGCCTTGCTGCCAAGTCATCGCTTGTGAGTCCATGTTTTGATTTAGCTGATTTTAGCAGCTCTATAAATAATCTAAAACAGCTTTTATCCCTATCCCTAAGATTGAATAAGCCTAATGAAGAGCCAAACCATTGAAGCTCTTGATTCACATTATGCTCAGTTGGCTTTCTTAGATTTATTATAGTTATTCTTTGCCTTACATATACCATACCAAGTTCTATATAATAGCTTATATTTAAACTTTTGCCGAAAAGTTTATATATTAGTTTACTTTACCATACTTTAGTTGACTTTAAATCAACCAAATTTAGATTACAAGATGAGGTGAAAACCATGTTTGAAGAAATTGGCTTATTGTGTTGCCGTTGCCCCAAGATGTAATGACCAAGAATGTAGAATCAAGCTTTTATTTTTAAAATATTTGATGGAAAAGCAGTTTAATGTGTTTGGAAATATTGAAATAAGACACTAAAAATGGAGCAAACAAAAAAAGAAGATATAGGCCAAAAAGCAAAAGATTGGGCATTAAAAATGGTAATAGCAGAATATCCGCGAGATGAATTGAAACTTAAAACATTTTATGAAAGTTCTTCGGATGAGAGAAAATTTGTGCCACCTCCTTCCATAGAACAGGAAAAAGATTACCAAAAGTTTTATGAGGAAAAGCTTAAAAAATTAGATAATGAGGAAACCGCAAAAAGATTTGAAAGTAAAAAATCTGAAGAGCTGGAAAATGCGGATATGCATGATGCTGCAAGAAAAGCTTGGGCGACTAGAAAGGATAATGAAATAAAAGAATTAACTGACACATTAAAAAGGCTTCAGGCAGAATTTGAAAATTACAAGAAAAGGGCCGAAAAAGAAAGAATAGAGTTTGTAAAATATGCCCAAGCAGAATTAATGCTCAAGCTGCTTCCATTATTGGACACATTTGAAATTGCATTAAAAAATACAAAAGACAGTGAAAAGTTTGTAAAAGGCATGGAGATGGTTTATGCCCAGTTTTATTCGGTATTGGAGCAGTCTGGAATAAGGCCAATAAATGCCACTGGCCAAAAGTTTGACCCTTACAAGCATGAGGTTTTAATAAAAGAGGAGAGCGACAAGGACGAAGACATTGTTTTGGATGAGCTGCAAAAGGGATATATGCTGTACGATAAAGTGCTAAGGCATTCAAAGGTGAAGATAAGCTCAATAAAACAAAAAAGTAAAGGATGAATAAAATAACTAAAGATACACCATTAAAAGAGGTATTGAAGCTTGCGCATCCATGCAAATGCGATGCCTGCTCAAATGGATGCAAATATGGCTCAGGATTCCTTATAGGCGAAGATTCAAAAAATATTGCAAAATTTTTGAATATAGGGGAAGAAGAGCTTAAGGAAAAATACCTTGAGGATGCTGAGCAGTTTAACACAAAACTGCTTAGGCCAAAGATTGAAAGGAAAGACGGCAAGCCATACGGCAAATGCATATTTTTTGACGAAAAAGCAGGCTGCAAGGTTCATGATGTTAAGCCATTGCAATGCAAGATTTCAATGGGATGCGGGCCGTATGGCGAAGAGCTAAGCTTATGGTTTATGCATAACTGCATTATAAATGAAAGTAATAAAAAAAGCATGGAAGAGTTAGATGTTTATATTAAATCAGGAGGCAAAACACTAGAATAAGATAGTCAGGGAGGTCAAAATGACAAAAGAAAAAATTATAGGAATTGATTTAGGAACAAGCAATAGCGCTGCATCTGCTTTACAGGCTGGAAAGCCAACAATAATCCCAAGCGCAGAAGGCACAACAGCTTACGGAAAGGCATTTCCAAGCGTAGTTGCATTTACAAAAGACGGCCAAATCCTAGTCGGAGAGCCTGCTAGAAGGCAGGCTGTAAGCAATCCTGAAAGGACTATAATGGCTGCAAAGCGAAAGATGGGCACTAATTATAAGTATAATATTGATGGAAAGGAGTACACACCGCAGCAGATTTCAGCTTTTATTCTGCAGAAGATAAAGAAGGATGCAGAAGAGTTTCTTGGAGAAAAGGTTAGCAAGGCAGTTATCACAGTTCCAGCTTATTTTGATGACAACCAAAGGCAGGCAACAAAAGATGCTGGCGAAATAGCAGGACTAGAGGTTGTAAGGATAGTTAATGAGCCGACAGCTGCTTCAATGGCCTATGGGCTTGACAAGCAGGATAAAGAGCTTAAAATTCTAGTTTTTGATTTAGGCGGAGGCACATTGGATGTAACTATAATGGAATTTGGCGGCGGGGTTTTCCAAGTGCTTTCAACATCTGGAGACACGCAGCTTGGCGGAACTGACATGGATCAAGCATTGATTGACTACTTAGCCTCAGAATTCAAGAAAAAGGAAGGAATAGACTTAACAAAGGATGCAACCGCAATGCAAAGATTGAGGGAGGCTGCTGAAAAAGCAAAGATTGAGCTTTCAACTGTTTTTGAAACAGACATTAATCTGCCGTTTATAACAGCGACAAATGAAGGGCCAAAGCATTTGGCAATAAAGTTTACAAGAGCAAAGCTGGAGCAGCTAATAGACCCAATAATCAAGAGATGCAGGCATCCTTTAGAGCAGGCGATAAAAGATGCAAAGCTTGCTCCTAAAGGCATTGGAAAAATCATACTTGTAGGCGGGCCGACAAGAATGCCGATTGTAAGGAAGTTTGTAGAGGATTATGCTGGAAAGCAGGCTGAAAGGGGCGTTGACCCAATGGAATGTGTTGCAATGGGAGCTGCTGTGCAGGCAGGCGTGCTTGCTGGAGAAGTCAAAGACATATTGCTTCTTGATGTCACTCCATTAAGCTTGGGAATTGAAACATTAGGCAGCGTGTTTACAAAATTGATTGAAAGGAATGCGACCATTCCTACAAAGAAGCAGCAGATTTTCAGCACTGCCGCTGACAACCAGACATCTGTTACTATAAGGATTGGGCAAGGCGAGAGGCCAATGTTTCCAGACAACAAGCTGCTTGGCCAGTTTGACTTGATAGGAATACCACCTGCGCCAAGAGGCATTCCGCAAATTGAGGTTGCATTTGACATTGACGCAAACGGCATACTTCATGTAAATGCCAAAGACTTGGGCACTGGAAAAGAGCAGAGCATAAGGATAACTGCCTCGCAGAAATTAAGCGAAGACGAGATTGAAAGGATGAAGAAGGATGCAGAGCAGTTTGCAGAGGTTGACAAGCAAAAGAAAGAAGAGATTGAAGCAATAAACCAAGCTGACAATCTAGTTTATAGTACTGAAAAGCTGTTCAAAGACTTTGAAGGAAAAGCATCGGCCAAAGAAATTGAAGAAGTCAAGGGCAAGATCATGGAATTAAAAGAACTGCTAAAGCCTCAGCAAAAGGATGTTGCATCAATAAAGAAAAAGATGGATGAAATCAACGAAATGGTTCAGAAGATGTCAACAGAGCTGTACCAGAAAGCGGGCCAGCAATACCAAGAAGCCCATAAAGCTCATGGAGCAGAAGAAAGCGGAGAAAAAACCGAAGGGGAAGATACCAACCCAAAAGACGACAATGTAGTTGATGCTGATTATGAAGTAAAGGATGAGAAAAAGGGGAAGAAATAAATTTTTCAATAAACTAAATAAAATTTTTTCATTAAAAAGTTGAAAAATTCGTTGAAAAACGAATTTTTCAAAATCCTCTATACTATTGTCATGTGATGCAAAATGAACATAGAAGAAATAAAACAAAAATACAAAGATGAGTGGGTATTTGGGGAAGTAAAACGATGTGATGAGCTTAATAGGCCTCTAGATGTAGAAATAATAATGCATAGCAAAAATAGGGATGAAGTATACGATGAATTAGAAAAAATCAAGAATAAGAAACATATATGCACATTCTATACTGGAAAGATTCCAGAGAAGGGTTATGCAGTGGCTTTCAAATGATAATTCCCACCAAAGAAGAATGCCTAAAAATATTGAAAGACAGCAATGTATCTGATAACATTACTGCCCATTGCAAGGCAGTTTGCGAAGTGGCCATGAAGACTGCTGATTTGCTGGAGAAGAGAGGCATTAATGTAAATAAAGATTTAGTCGCAGCAGGCGCTTTATTGCATGACGTGAAAAAGCTCAGCCCCAATGACCACGTTATTGAAGGCCATGAATTTGTAAAGTCGCTGGGGTTTCCAGAAGTTGCTTTGCTTGTGAAAAGGCATGGCCTTGCCCATATTGACGATGAAGACTTTGCGCCAAAAAGCTGGGAGGAAAAGATAGTCTTTTATTCTGACAAGAGGGTAAAGCATGATAAGATTGTAAGTGTTGATGAAAGATTCAGCTACATAAAAGAGAGGTATAAAAAAGATATTATAGAAAAAGAGTTCAATCTGACAAAAAGCATAGAAAGAGAGCTATTGGGAGATGAAAAATTTTGATTGAAAATCAAAATTTTTCATATTAAAATGGAAATAAAAGACTTTAAATTAGAGCGATTTTTTGCTGAGTATGAGTTTAAAACGCCTTATTTGTTATGTACTTCTGATTGTGAATCCTTCAGCATAAAGGAACTGCTTGAATTGGAGAAATGCTCTGAAAGAGAGCTTAAGAAATTGCGCTTAAGCTATACAGAATCACAAGGCAGCGAGGCTTTAAGAAGAGAGATAGCAAAATTATATGAAAACATAAAACCCGAAGAGGTTGTTGTATTCTCTGGAGCTGAAGAAGGCATATTTATCTTTATGAATGTTGTTGCAAGAAAAGGTGACGGTATTATAGTGCAATACCCAGCTTACCAATCTCTTTATGAAATTGCTAATTCAATAGGGTGCAAAGTCACAAAATGGCCAATGAACGAGCAAAATGGCTGGGAGCTTGATGTCAATTTTCTAAATGGGAAAATACGGCCAAACACTAAGGCCATTGTAATAAACTGTCCGCATAACCCTACAGGATATTTGATGTCAAAAGACAAGTTCAATCATATAATAAATATAGCAAAAAGCAAAGATATTGCAATTTTTTCAGATGAAGTGTACAGATTTTTGGAATATAGTAAAAAAGATAGGCTGCCAGCTGCATGTGATATATACGAGAAAGGTGTATCACTGGGAGTCATGTCAAAGGCATTTGGGCTTGCAGGGCTTAGGATAGGATGGATAGCAACAAAGGACAAAGTTCTTTTACAGAGAATTGCAGCATTTAGGGATTATACAACAATATGCAATAGCGCGCCTAGTGAGTTTTTAGCTATTTTGGCTTTAAGGCATAAAGAGCAGTTAATAAAACGCAACCTGAAAATTATAAAAGACAACATAAGGTTGCTGGATAGATTTTTTGCAAAATACTGCAGCTTATTTGAGTGGAGCAGGCCAAAAGCAGGCCCTCTTGCATTTCTAAGAATCAAAGCTGGCAAAAGTGCTGAAGAGTTTTGCATGGATGCTCAAAACAAGATAGGGGTGCTTCTGTTGCCAAGCACAAAATACGATTTCGGTGATGAGCATTTTAGAATAGGGTTTGGCAGAAAGGATATGCCCAAAGCTTTAAAAAAGCTAGAAGATTATATAAAAATTTTTAATCTTAAAGATTAAAAATTTTCAAAAGTAAAACATTAGGAAAAAATGACAAAAGGAAAAGACTATTACAAAGTATTAGGCGTTGGCAAGAACGCTTCAAAGGAAGAGATAAAAGCAGCTTACAAGAGGCTGGCTAAGCAGCATCATCCTGACTTAAACAAGAGCCCGGACGCCGCTGAAAAATTTAAGGAGATAAACGAAGCAGCTGCTGTGCTTGGCGACGAGCAGAAAAGGGCCCAATACGACCAGTATGGCGCGTCTGGCGAGCAGTTCCAAGGCTTTTCTGGATTTGATTTCTCTGATTTTATGTCAAATACAAATGATTTTGGATTTGATTTTGACAGCATATTTGAAAACTTTTTTGGCGGAGGCATGAGAAGCAGGAGAAGGCAGAGAGGCTCTGACTTAAGGTATGACTTGGAGATTGAGCTTGAAGATGCTGCTTTCGGCGCGGCAAAAGTAATAAACATTCCGAGGCTTGAAGTCTGCGATAAGTGCAGAGGCACAGGAGCTGAAAATGCCTCAGACATAACAGTATGCCCAGAATGTAATGGAAAGGGAGTTTCAACAAGAACGCAAAGAACTCCTTTTGGGCTTTTTTCAACAACATCTACGTGCAGAAAGTGCAGAGGTGAAGGAAAGTATATTAAGAGCGAATGCCATAATTGTGAAGGCAGAGGCGCTGTCAAAAAAACAAGAAGGATAGAAATAAAAATTCCAGCAGGCGCCAATGACGGAACTAACTTAAGAATTCAAGGCGAAGGCGAAGCAGGAGACAAAGGCACAGCGTCTGGCGACTTGTACATTGTGATTCATGTAAGGCAGCATAAGATTTTTGAAAGGCACGAAGACAATATTTATGTTAAAGTCCCCGTCGATTTTGCAACAGCTGCCTTAGGCGGCTCAATTGAAGTCCCAACCCTAAACGGAAAGGCCAATTTAAAAATTCCGGCAGGCACTCAAAGCAATACTGTCTTTAGGATGAAAGGGCTCGGCATACCTGACTTGCACAGCCGCCATGCTGGCGACCAGAATGTTGATATCTATATATCCGTGCCTGAAAAGCTGACTAAAAAACAAAAGAAGCTGCTTGAGGAATTTAAAAAAGAGAGCGGGAAAAAAGGATTTTTGGATGGAATATTTTAGACAATCAATTTATTTAGGAATGTGAAATGTGTATGCTAATATTCTGTATATAAACTTAGAAAAGCCTTTTGGCAGGCGAAAAGAAGGATTAAAATTTCCTGCCTGCAAGCCAACCACGCCAGTGTCTGGCTCCATATCCATTCCATGGTATTTGCCATCATTGGCATTGTACCCGCCATCTGAGATAGAAAAGGTAATTGCCAAAGGATCTTCCTTAAACTGTATGCTGCCAGTTAATGAGTAGACATCACCAGAGCTGCCAGCATGTTTTTCTAATATTAACTTAGCTTCTGCCACAAAGGCATCAATGCTAAACGCATTTGATCGTATGTAAAAATCAAAATATCCCCTCTCCAGAGTGCCTTTTGTAGTCATATTTTCCACAACATCATCAACACTTACCTGAGCAAAAGAAGAATCAGCTATACTTTCCTGTGCAGATGATGTAGATGAATAAGATGCTGCATACAACAATGCAGTTTCTATTATTTGTATTGTGCCGCTCATTATTTACAGTTACTACTCAAAAGTATTTAAAGCTTTTGCAACAAATCAATAATAATTTGATAGGATATGATTTTGCATCACCCCAAAAATATAAATAGCAGCTATATTTGCGAAATAAAATCTTAGTAAAAAATGAGCAACTCAAAACAAGATAGCTGTAGCTTTAAAAATTTGGATTTGGTAATTGGGAATACAACAATTGATGCAGTTTTAGGTGATGATGTTGATGTAGAAATTCTGGGGCATAGCGTTACTTTGAAGACTGCAGGTAATAAAAACCTGTTTATACCAGTGCAATGTGGGCCAATAGCACCAGGCGGCAATTACACTGCAAAAGTTGACTTTTACAATGAACTGCAAAACTTCCCAAGAACAGAGCAATTTGGAGGGGGAGGCTATTTGAGTGCAGTGATGTTAAGCAAAATTTCAGATGATAAGGTATGTTATTTGGATATCTCCACACCAAGCTTGGACATGTCAGTGCCTGTTACATCACTAGCAAATAAGCTTGAATCAATGGGCATAGAATCATATTTCCTAAACTGTATGCCGATTCCATTAAACATTGTCTTAGGGAAGCGTTCTGATAAGATTGTTATCAAAAGCAGGCTAATAAAAACTGTCTTTGGGAAGTACCATCCTGCACTAGTAAATGAATTGATAAATGACTCTAGAGGGATACTATTAAATTCTGTAAAGGATGAGTCATTAGTGGAATTAGTCTTAAACAGCGATAAAAAAGAAAAAACTTTAGTTGCTGTTATAACAAAATCATTAGAGCCGGATTATGCTTTACGAAGAGTTGTGCCAAACTGCATTTGCCAGTTCAATTATGATGAGTTTGGTTATATCATAAATCCAGAGCATGATGTTATTGGTGATGAGGAAACAAGGATTGAGTCAGCTATCGAAGGCATAAAAAGGATAAGGGCAGATTACAACAAGAAAGACAGTATGTACGTGACTCTTGGAAAAAATGGTGTTTTATGCTCGGATTCTAATTATGTTTACCACGTAAGGCTAAAGGACGAATTTTTAGAAAAAATAGATGAAGCTGTAAATAAAAACACGGCTTCAACCTGCGGTGCTGGAGATGCCCATGCTGCTGGAGTCTTGAATGAAGAGTTAAAAAGGCTTTATGTCTTGGAGATAGCTAAAAAGGCATGCGCTGTTGCTGTCAGTTATCTTGGATTTAAGGACATATTAGATGACAACAGCTTTATTATCAAGCGCTTTTGAACGGATTTTTTATCCTCTCAGCTCCCCCTGCCTTCTTGATAAAATCAGCAATCTCTCTTGGAACTAATCCCTTCCATTGTTTATTTTCGCTAATCATTTTTCTTATTCTTGTGCTGCTTATCCCATTAACTAATTTAATTTTTTTTGTATTAAAGCCATATAGTTTTAAGCATTTTAAGACATAAAGATTGCCGGAATATACTGCATCAATATTTTTTATATTTTCTTTAATATGCTTGCACCATTTTTCATCATCAAAATAATCTGGAATGCTGATGATCCTATAACTGCTGAGATTATTATTTCTTAAAACCTTCTCAATCATCGCTCTTCTTTCTCTGTAAGAAAAAGGATTTTCTAAAGTATTCTTTTCCTGAGAGCTTCCTATCCCTATTATAATTTGATCATTTTCTTTTGTAATATCTTTGATTACCTTTAGGTGCGCATTATGCAGCGGCTGGAATCGTCCGATAAACAAGGCTCGTTTCATGGCAGGAATAGTTTCCAGAATGTATATAAACTTTGTTATGATTTCAAGTTTCATCTTTTCTCTTCCAATATAATCTCTAATGATACTATTTTACTAGCTGAAGTTGGGACATATAACATACCCTTACTTTCTTGATTAATAGGACGCCAATTGTCAAAAAATACATAGGGGTATAAACTTTTATCATCAGGATCTGCATCAAAAGTGTCATACACTATTGCAGGTTCTTCTGAAACGAAGATGCCATTCTCTGATTTCAATAATAATCTATACCGTTAGTCTAAATGTTAATTCCCCATAACCTTCTAATCTAATTTCATTTCAATGGGTAGTAAATAATCTTTCCTTTGTAACCTCTAGTAAAATCATCCAACGATGTGTCTGCTAAATCTAACATCATTTCAAACACAGAATTTTTGAATAAAGCTACAAAACTTTCATCAAGTTCTACTAAAAGATTTTTGGAAAAATCATCTTCAGGAATATGATTTAATCTATCTATTTCTAAAATACCATCTCCAAAAACTTCTTATACGACTTCAAAAACAATTCATTCAATTCCGGATTATGCCTTTTCCACGGTTTATCTGGGCTATGAAATCCCCCGACATCATTAAATATTTTATAGCTGTTAAGATTAACTTCAAATCCAAGAATTTCCATAATACTGCTTCTATCTTTTGGAAGCTTATCAAGGGCTTGGTTGATTGCATTTCTATATTGCTCAAAACGTGGGTCTATATCCCATATCTCTAATATTTTTATGTCTTGGCCGTATTTTGCATGGACATTGACAGAAGCATATTTTGCCCCAAGCGCCTCGCACACTGCCCTTGACAATGCAAAGGCATATGGTATTGCTATACTGCTCGGCTTGTAAAGGCATTTTCCCCATACTTTGTCAGTTCCTAACTGATGAAGCCCTCCTGTTATAACAACATCATCTTTAGCTTTGCTCATTCCCCCATCTGCTTGGAGAAAATACACATAAAAATCTCCTCCTGAATTCACACTAAAGGAAGCGTCTTTTATGCCACAATCTTTTATTCTTCCAATAACAGTATCTTTAATTTGGCTTTTGAAATTCTGGTTAATTCCTTTTTGATGCGCAATTGAAATGCCTACATCCTCTACAAAAAACCCATTTTTTGTATATTTTATTGTTACATATACTTTTCCATCAGGCCTTAATCCATCTATTTCATTCTTAATAATATCATCAAGACAGTTGTCAATCCTCTTAGCTATAATTAATGAAGGAAATGCCCCGCTTATCCCAAAAGGAGAGTCTAAATAATGCCCGTAGACATTAAAGAAGTCAGCAAATTTGTTTGAACTGCTTACCCCCTTTAGAATAGGTGATTGGGAAGTAATGCCCCTAATATCCGTAGCAAGATGCTGCGGAGAAAAATCACCATCTTTGAAGTAGCCTGCCCCTTCAAGCAATGTTTTTGTTGCTTCTAATGTAATTTGCTCTAAATCAATTCCCTGAGGGATTACAACCTGCCCGCCAATATTTATTTCTATTGGAGTAATATTTCCATTTCTTTCTGATACTGCTTTTGACAAAACAAATAGATCTGCTCTAAAATCGTGGATGTACCCGAGTTTATCTGACTCCTCAGCAAGCCTCTCAACTAAATATGCTGCTAAAAAAGTTGAGAATATATCTGGGTGCCTTCCTGCAAATTCAACCTCCGCTGTTTCTCTGTGTCCATCCACAACAATAATGCTCATTTTATAAATAATTTTTTGATTATAAATTTAAATTATTCTGAAAGAATTATTCTTAAAGGAATAAAAAGTTGATAAAATATTCTTGTTTTTATTATTCGTATCGGAATATTTTTTGCAATAATATTTATTAACAAGGCCCAGAACATTAATTTTATGAGTATAAAACCGTCAACACAATTAGACGTTGGGTATGATATAGTTATTGAATGCTTACGTTACGATAAACTCCTTCAGGAAGGTTATCAAGGATGGCTGCAAGAGCGGGGAATAAAAGATAAAGCAGCCTATGCTGAAATTACGCCTGCGAATGGCGTATTAGGAGTAAAAGGCCCAGAAAGAGCAAAAGAAACTGGATGCGCTTATGAACCTATACCGACTGAAGTTACAATCGAAATAAATAGAAAGTTCAGTGGGCGTCCACCAGCAAATAGGGATTTGGCGCAAAGATTGCTAGGTCAATAATTTCTATAAATGTATCAATCCTTAAACTTATTAGTTATCGGCATTCTCCACTCCATGCCGTGAAATGAGCGCTCTGAAACTCGGATAAGCACAGCATTTCTTCTTTTATGCTCGTTAAGCCTCACTCTATCAACAACATTTCTTGCAATTCTTTTATCAAACCCTTTGCTAATAATCTCCTTTAAAGATAAATCACCCTCTATGTGCAATTTCAATATCCTGTCAAGAGCTTCGTATGGCGCTCCCAACTCTCTCTCTGCATCTACATTTGCAATAAGCTCTGCGCTTGGCTTTTTAGCCAAAATCTTGCGGGGCAAATTTAAAAACCTGCCAAGCCCTATTGCCTCTGTTTTCCATAAGTCTCCTATGACAAGTATATCAGCAGCGCTGTCTCCGTATTTTGTTGTATAGCCAAGAGCTATTTCTGACTTGTCAGACGTGCCAATAACCAATGCATTATTCAAATTGGCAAAATAGTAAAGTATGCACATCCTTAGGCGTGCTTTGGCATTGGCCAATGCAAGCTCATTTTTCTTAGTATTATTATTTTTTAGAATATTATCTATCTCCTTAAATTGCTCTAATAAATTGTTTATTGGAACTTCATAATGATTTATTTTTAATGATTTGGCCAATTTTAATGCGTCATTAATATTACCTTCTGAAGTCAATCCCTTTTCTGGCATTAAGACAGTTGCCACATTCCTAACGCCTCAACAGCTAAGCAGGCCGAGACAGAGCTGTCTATGCCTCCGCTTAGGCCAATGACTGCTTTCTTAAACCCATTTTTTTTAAAATAGTCCCTAATTCCCAATAATAATGCGTTATAAATTTCTTTTGTATTCATTTAAGCCCACTCAGATTAATATTTGCTGTTCCCATGTTTTTTGTATTATCTCCAGCAAGCTTAATGGAATAAAAAAATGCCCCTACATTGCCGTATTTTTGGTAGCCGACAGCATTGCCATGTTTAATCTTAAAAAAATTGCTGCCTAAATCATCTGAGGCATTGCCCCCATAATCTGTCAGGTTAAATATCTTTTCATATAAACTTAATTCTTCTCTTGCCTCTTCGCCTGAATTTGACTTGGATACTATAATAAAAAGTGTTAGCTTATTCTGCTCATTAATAAATATCTTTGAAGCCATAGGCTTGTTTCTCAGTTTTTTGAATGCACTGTACATTTCATCATCATAAAACAAATCTATATTGCGCAGAGATTTGTCTTCCAATACTGTTTTATCTGATGCCATCTTAAAGTAATCCATAATTGGAACTTCATTGAATGGTATGCCTAAGTTTAATAAGTCATCCTTGCTTAGAATTGCATCATTTAAACTTAAGTCTTCAAAATCCCTAAACCACAGGTTAAGAGCATTGCTGCCAATGGAAGGGGTAACATAGACCTCAATAAAGGCGGAAAGCATAAGTGCCGGGACTATAACCAAAATATACACTTTTGCGACATCCATCAGCAATGCCCTGAATTTCTTTTTAGGCATTATTCTATTTCTAAAAAATAATTTTAGCCCTATTATAGTTCCAAAAATGCCGCATATAATAAGGCTTGGAATTTCTATTAACCCATGAGGCAGCAAGCCAGCAGACAAAAGTAAAAATGTAGAGAGATTTAATGCGCCTATTCTTACTATTAAATCAGCAACTACTCCAAGCACTAGGCCATTAATAAAAAGCATTGCAGCAGGAAGGACTACAGTAAATCCCAAAACAATTAAAAGCAGCCCAACAATAGAATTGTTTAAAAATATTTTAAGAAAATCCGATAGATTGCTGTCAGAGAGTATACTTTCAAATTTTTGATTGGCTGATTTTAGTATAGTTAATTTAAATTTTGAAGGCAAAGTAAAACCTGCAAACACGCCAATCAAAAATATAGACATCATTATAATAGAAATAGCTTTATTTATTTTCAGCAAATTATTGGCAGCTTTTATATGCTCTTTTATCATGCTTCAACAACCAGAATATCCTCCTCAAAATCCCTGCACTTTTTTATTACCCTGCCGTCTTTAAAATACATGCTGCGGCCATAGTAAACAATCCCATCCTGCGCCCCAGCCTGATTGACATAGATTATTGGCAGCTCATTCTCTTCCCAGCGCTGCATAATGGTTTTTTCTACAGCTTCAAATTTGCCGCTGCTGTATGGAGAAGCGGAAATGTTTATCAGCAGCTCAGCACCTTTCTCTTTTTGTGCCTTTGAAGTTTCAGGAAACCATATATCTTCGCAAATGCTCACGCCTATATTTTTGCCGTCAAGCTCAAAAATTGTTGCGCCAGCGCCTTCTTTAAACCACCTTTTCTCGTCAAAAATAGTGTAATTGGGAAGCCTTAGTTTATGGTGGATGGCCGCTATATCCCCATTGATTATAACAGCGGCGCTGTTGTAAAGAGATTCATTCTCTCTGTCAATAAAGCCGACAATCGCAGCTTTGTTTTTCACAGCCTGCATTATTTTCTTCAATGCATCAATATTTTTTTCAACAAAGTTAGGGTTAAGCAGCAAATCCTGAGGGCTGTAGCCCGTAATAGATAATTCTGGAAAAGCTATAATATCGGCGTTTATACTCCGGATTATGGAGATTATTTTATTCGTGTTGCTGCCCATATCCCCGACAGTAGGGTTAATTTGCGCTAAAGCAATTCTCATAAATGCAGTTTTGCTTGTATTTATTTAAGCCTTTTGACGAAATCCAGCGACAATTTTATATATCGACAAGACTACCTATGCAATATGGCCGAGAAAGTGCAGTTTTACCCTTTAGACGCGACCTATGGCATAGTAAATGGAAAGGCCGTTATAAGCCTGTATGGCAAAACATTGGACGACAAAAGAATCTGCATTCTTGACAGCAGCTTTGAGCCGTATTTCTATGTTATCCCAAAAGGCGGCGCTGACATAAGCGAGAAGCTGGAAAAAATAAGGATCGAAAACAACGGCAGCATTTCTTCTGTAAGCAGGACTGAAAAAGCAATAAAAAAATTTTTTGCAAAAGAGATTTTTTCAATAAAGTCATACACCAATGTCCCAAGCGCTGTTCCCATAATAAAAGATATTGTAAAAGAATGGGACATCGTAAGCTCGGTTTATGAGTATGACATACCCTTTACTAGAAGGTATCTAATAGACAAAAATATCACCCCAATGATGCTGCATGAGGCATCAGGAGAATATATAACAAGTCAGAAATCAAAAGTCGCTGTATTTAAAGCAGACAGCATAACACAAGCTGGCAGCGGCACATTAAGCAGTCCAAAAATACTTGCATTCGACATTGAAACCTACAGCTCTTTTGATTCTGCAATAGATGCGGAAAAAAACCCAATTATAATGCTCTCATTTTATGGAGAGAACTTCAAAAAGGCTTTTGTCTGGAAAAAATTCAAAACAGGCATTGAGCATATAGAGTTTGTTCAGAACGAGGCCGAACTTATTGAGAAATTCAAAGCAACTATTGATGATTTTAAGCCCGATATTTTAACAGGGTATTTTTCTGATGGATTTGACCTGCCGTATATAAAAACAAGGGCGGAAAAAAATAATATCAAGCTTGACATCGGGCTTGACTATTCAGAGTTAAAAGCGAAAACAGGCAAAGAGCCGGCAATCGCCATACACGGCATAATCCACTTAGACATATTCAAATTCATAAAAAAAGTTATGAGAGGGACTTTAGAAACTTACTCGTATGACTTGAATGCCGTTGCATCCGAGCTGCTTAATGAGAAGAAGCATGATGTATCATTGGCAGAGCTTCCTGACGCTTGGGACAACAATGTTGAAAGCCTTGAAAAGTTTTGTGAATATAACCTTCACGACTCATTCCTAACTTACAGCCTTACCATAAAAATGCTTCCAACAATAATCGAGATTGTCAAGATAGTCGGAATACCAATTTACGATGTCAACAGGATGGGGTTCTCTCAGCTTGTGGAGTGGTATATAATTAAGCAGTCCCCTCAGTTTAACGAGATTTCGCCCAATAAGCCGCATTATGACGAGGTGCAGAAGAGAAGGCTTAACACTTATCAAGGGGCTTTTGTCTTTGAGCCAAAGCCCGGCCTCTACAATGACATTGCAGTATTTGATTTCAGAAGCCTATACCCTACAATAATAAGCTCGCACAATATAGGCCTTGACACAATAGACTGCATCTGCTGCAAAAATACATCAAAAATAACTCCAGGAGATGACAGCGACAAGCATTATTTTTGCGAAAAAAAAAGAGGATTTATACCAATCCTTATAGAGGATTTAATCACCAGAAGAATCCGCATTAAGGAGATACTAAAGCAGGAAGGCCATGACATGACTGAAAAACTGCTGTTTCTCAATGCAAGACAGAACAGCTTGAAATTGCTGGCCAATTCATTCTACGGCTATCTCGGCTTTTTTGGGGCAAGATGGTATTCTGTGGAGTGCGCAAGAAGCGTGACTGCATGGGGCAGGTTCTATATACACAAGGTCATTGACAAAGCGCAAGCAGACGGCTTTAATGTGCTATACAGCGACACCGACAGCGTTTTCTTGGCGCTGGAGGGGAAACAAAAAAATGACGCTGTTGCATTTGTAGGCTCGATAAATTCAGAGCTTCCAGGTATTATGGAGCTTGATTACGAAGGTTTCTATCCATCAGGAATTTTTGTATCTGCAAAAATGGGGCCTTATGGCGCAAAGAAAAAGTATGCATTAATCTCCGAGCAAGGCACATTAAAGATAAAGGGCTTTGAGACAGTAAGGAGAAACTGGTCTCTAATAGCCAAAAATGTGCAGGAAAAGGTATTGGAGATAATTTTAAAAGAAAAAGATGCAAAAAAGGCGCTGGAATATGTTAAAAATATCGTCAAAGATTTAAGAAGCAAGAACGTGCCTCTTAGCATGGTTACTATACACACTCAACTGCAAAAAGACATTTTGGACTATACTGCAAAAGGCCCTCATGTTGCAGTTGCCCAAAGGCTGAAGAACAAGGGCAGGAGCATAGGGCCGGGCTCAATGATAAAATATATTGTGACGCAAGGGAATGATATGATAAGAAACCGCTCAAAGCTGCCCGAAGAGGTAAAAGAAGGGGAGTATGATGCTGATTATTACATAAACAATCAAGTCATCCCTTCTGTTGAGAGAATATTCAATGTATTGGGATATACAAAAGAGGACTTGCTTGAGATAAAAGAGCAGACAAAATTAGGGGGATTTTTTTAAGCAAAAAACACAAAAACAAAAGGTTTATATATAAGAATGTAGAAAGAGTATTAAAAAACTTAAAAGAGGGATGTAAAATCGAAAAAACAAAATTTAGAAAGTCGCAAGCAGCGTTAGAGTTTCTAACCACATACGGATGGGCTTTTTTAGTTATTTTGGTTATTATAGCAGCCATTGCTTATTTTGGTGTTTTGCAGCCTACAAAACTGCTTCCAAGCAGATGTAATTTTGGCAGCGAGTTTCAGTGCCTTGATTATCAGATCTCGTCCACTGACAGCACATTCAAAATGAGGCTAAAGAATGGCGTTGGCGCATCAATAGATGTATCAGCGATAACATTAAGCACAGAAAGCACAACAGCATATACTTGTACCACGGCGCCTGTCCTTCCAACCGGATGGAATAGTGGCCAGATAAAGGATCTTACTTGGTCAGTTTGCAGCGGTGGAGGGCTAGTTGCTGGAGAAAAAGGCAAAATTAAGGTAGCAATAAGCTATAACACATTGCCTAGCGGTGCTGCCTACACAAAGCAAGTTGACGGCGAAGTATTTACAACAGTGATATAAGGTGTAAATACTTTTTTTCTTTATTTTTTTATTTTATTTCTATCAAATCTTACAGTGAAGAGAAAACTTTAAATATTATGTCATTCAATAAAATTTTATGAAGGCAGAAGACTTTATTCATTTTCCTGAGGCTCCGACTCCTCCAGTTTACCTGCAGTATAAGGGAATTCTGGACATGCAGGATGTTTATGAATCAATCGCAGACTTCTTTAGGCAAAAAAAATTTAAGTTTTATGAGAAACAGCAGAGGCTTAGAAGGCCAGGTCCATTTGGAGCTGAAATCCTCTACCAGTTCGAAGCAAGAAGAAAAGTCGAGGACTATTATGAGTGGATTATCAATGTGAATATAGAAACATTTGACATGCATGATGTTGAGGTAGTGTTAAAAGATGGCGCAAAGAAAAAACTGGCTAAAGGAAGGATATGGGTGCAGCTTTATGGCAAGGTAGATACAGATTATGAAAAAGTATGGGAAAAAAGCGCTTTTTTGGCCCAGCTCAAAAGCTTTTATAACAAGTATATCATGAAAAAAAGATATGAAGGAGTGTGGTGGGACGAGCTGTATTACAATATAGTTTTAAGTCTCCATGCATTAATAAAAGAGCGCTTGAAAATGACATCAGAAGGCTATGAAACAAGGCACCACTCCCGCGTTCATTAATTTTCGCTAAAAGAGGATTATGGGAAATTTAAAATTAGTTGTAGACCATGAAAAGATAGATTATAGCGGGCCATTCAACGCAAATGACTTGCTCAAAATGATTGAGAACTTTTTATGGGAGAGGGGCTTTGACAAAAGGCAGGATAAGGATTTTGAGCAAAACACTTCAAACGGGAAATACCTAGAATGGCAGATATCGCCATGGAAAAAAATAAGCGATTACATAAGGTATATTGTAAAGGTCAGAGTGCTTGGGTATGACATATTAAAAACAGACACTTTAGTTGAGAGCAAAAAAGCAAAAGTCGATAATGGCAGGGTCATTATAGTTATAGACGGGTTTGTAGAGTATGACTACGACAGCTACTGGGATAGCAAGCCTTTCTTCTTATTTTTGCGCACAATCTATGACTACTTCATCTTTAAGGCTTATACAGAAAGGTTTGAGCATCAGCTAGTTAATGATATTAATCATCTACATGACCATATTGAGAAATTTTTTAATATGTACAGAAATTACACTATAATATCTAAATCAGTGCGTTAGCAATGCTTATGTCAGAAAAAAAACAAGTGCTTTATGATTTGAGAGTAAGCTATAATGGCCCTTTGATAATTGAAGATTTCTACGCTGAGGCAGACAGCTGGATAAGGGAAAAGGGCTTTGAAAAAGAGCCTAAAAAGAAGATGGAGCACATAACGAAAAATGGCAAGCAAATAGAGTGGCTGATTGAAGCGCAAAAGCAGCTTGATGACTTGCATCAGGGGATAATAATTATAAGAGTATTGTTTGACAATGTAATTGAGGTTGTAATTAAGAAAAACGGAAAGAAAATGAGGATTAACAACTGCGATGCTTTGATAAATATAAATGGATTTGTATTTTCAGAGATACACGGCAGTTTTTGGCAGGCCAAGCCAGCCTACTACTTCATGCGCGCGTTAATTGACAAATACATCTACAATTTCTGGGCAGACAAATATGACGGGGCAATAAAGGCCGATTGCCATGATCTTTTCAAAAGAATAAGATCGTTCTTTAATATTCAGAAGTATAAGTACCAATAAATTTTGTGAAAAAATAAGCGTGAAAAAATAAACTTTTCTTTGAAAAGTTTATTTTTTCAATTTCACAACATTTAAATATAGTTTTCAAATTCAAATGATTTATGCGGGGGTAGCGAAGCTTGGCCAAACGCGCAGGACTTAAGATGGACACTCATGCACAAATGAGACATCCTGTCCCTTAGTGGGTCCGAGATTAGAAAAATCTAACGGAAAGGTTCAAATTGCGCAAAGCGGCGGATGATTAGAGCATTCAAGCATGCTTTCGCATTGCAAATCCCTTCCCCCGCATTCACCTCTCATTTTAATGAAAACATTTTTATTGGTAAATTAAACCCTTTTTCTCATGCGCGTCGCAATGTATTACCGCAATAAAGACATACGAATTCAAGAAATGCCTATCCCTGAAATCAATGATGACGAGCTTCTTGTTAAAGTCATGGCCTCTGGAATTTGCGGCTCTGATGTCATGGAATGGTACAGGATAAAGAAAGCGCCTCTTGTGCTTGGCCATGAGATTGCAGGAGTCATTGCCAAAGCTGGAAAAAATGTTGAAAATTTTAAAGAAGGTGACAGGGTTTTTGTCAGCCATCATGTGCCTTGCATGAAATGCCATTATTGCTTGAATAAGCATCATACCGCATGCGAGACTCTGCATAAGACAAACTTTTACCCAGGCGGCTTTTCAGAATACCTAAAAATCCCGAAAATAAATGTTGAAGTCGGAACTTTTAAGCTTCCAGATGAAATGTCCTTTGAGGAAGGAACCTTCATCGAGCCGATAGGGACAGTTTTGAGAGGCCAAAGATTGGCAAATTTAAGGAAAGACAGCACATTGCTAGTTATTGGAAGCGGAATAGCAGGTCTTATGCACATTAAAGCGGCAAAGTCAAAGCAAGTTAAGAAAATTATCGCAGTTGACATAAATGAATACCGCTTGAATGCTGCAAAAAGGTTTGGAGCTGATTTTGCTATAAATGTAAAAGATGATATTGTTTCGGAAATAAAAAAAATGAATGACAACAGGCTTGCTGATATTGTTATTGTTTGCACTGGAGCTTTATCAGCTGCTAACACGGCTTTAAATTGCGTTGATAAAGGCGGCACAATACTGTTTTTTGCAGTGCCAAGGCCTGATGAAAGGCTATACATTCCAATAAATGACTTCTGGAAAAATGAGATAAAAGTTATGACTTCTTATGGCGCTGCGCCGAATGACTTGAAAGAATCACTCGAACTGATTAAGAATAAAAAAATTGATGTTTTGGATATGGTTACCCACAGGCTAAAGCTTGAAGAAATACAAAAAGGTTTTCAGTTGGCTGCAGAAGCTAAAGATTCAATAAAAGTTATACTTAATTTTTAAATAATCTATTTAGGTAATTTAAATTGTTTCCATGACAATTTATGGTATGGCTGGGATTTAACATAATCTCTTATTAAATATAATGCTCTCTCTAGCAATGGAGCGTAGTCTCTTTCGTTATACAGCCTAAGCAGTTCTCTAAATGGAAGCAATTCTAATTCCATAACTGTAGTATCTTTTAATGCAAGGCTTCCAATTTCTAAATTTTCCCAGCCCATGCTCTTCTCAATTTTTATGATAACAAAATATTCTGCCAATAAATTAGCTGCCAATAATTGCACTTTTGATATCTTCCCTGCATTGGCAGTCAAAATATTTTATTTTAGGAATTGTGCTTAATAGTAGCTTTTTTACATTATCTGCATTTTGCCTCATAACTTTTAATACCTCGTCTATTGTAACAGGCGCTCTATCTTCCATAAAGCAGTCATAGTCAGTTGACATAGCAACAATCGCATAGCAAATCCCTGCCTCTCGGGCCAGCACAACTTCTGGCACAGTGCTCATGTTTATAACGTCAGCATTCCATTGTTTGAATAAATTACTTTCAGCTTTTGTTGAGAAGCGGGGGCCTTCAATTGTTATTACAGTTCCTTTCTTGTGGTGCGCTAGGCCAATTTTAGCTGCAGTTTCTGCCAGCAAATTTCTCAGCTTTTTGCAAAAAGGCTCTGCCATTGGTATGTGGCATACTTTATTAGCATCATAGAAAGTAGAATCCCTTTTTGTTGTCCTGTCAATGAATTGCTCGCAAAAAACAAGATGGCCCGGCTTTATCTCCTCTCTCAAAGAGCCGCATGCAGTAGTTGCGATTATATGCGTGCAGCCTTCATCTTTCAAGGCCAATATATTTGCGCGGTAATTCACATTGCTGGGCATGATTGTATGCTTTTTGCCGTGCCTGGATATTATGGCAACATCTATGCTTTCTATTTTTCCTGTAATCAAAGGGCTTGAAGGCTTCCCAAATTTTGTTGTAACATCAACTTCTTCTGCATCTTTTAGAATATGTGAGTCTTCAAGACCGGAACCCCCAATTATGCCGATTTTTATCATTTGATCATAAAAAATTTCAATCTTTGATTGAAAATTTTATTTATTATGATTGAAAATTTTTTGCCTTCAATGGAGACTTAACCGCTTTATCACTGATTATTGCAGAGTTTCCAGAAGGGTCTTCTATTGTTATCTTTTGCTTTTCCTGCCCCCATACAATCCTCGTTATCTTTTTTAGAAGGTTATTTGCCTTTTTCTTGTCTTCCTCGTCTTCTTCCACTTCTTTTGCAGCTTCGATCTGGTACTTCACCCTGTTTAGTATGCCCTCGATGTTTGTTACATAGCCTTGCGCTGCTGGCCCCGGGCTTATTGTGGCCAAATGAGGCAGCTTCACAGTGGCTTCGCTTGACTTCACAACCCTGACTTTCATGTCCTCTTCGCTTGAAATCTCAAACTCATACTTAACAGGATCTTTCTCTTCTGTGGCCTCAACGTCAGCTTTGTGGTATTTGCAGTTATTGCAAGTCATAGAAAAGAGATAGACTTTTCCAAAATACGGAACTTCAGTTTCCCTTTCCATAAGTATCAAAGTCTTTTCATGGCACAACGGGCACGTCTGCTCTTCAAAACCTTCTTTTTGAAAATCTTCCTGCTCGGCCATATCATATGAAATAAAAGAATTCTTTTTATAGTTTACGTTTTTGTCTTTTTCTGCCACTTATACCCTCTAAGCCTTGGGCTTTTTCCAAAGCCGCACGAGCTGCATTTTCCTCTGCCAAAATTGAATGTCCGTTTGCCGCAGCGCCTGCAGTATATCATATTCTTCTTGCCGGACTTTTTCCCCATTGATGGTGTGCCTTTCATTTTCAATCGCTAAATCAATAGAAGTCTAATCTGTTGATATTATTGTTATTGTGTCTCCTCTTATAAAAACAACACCAAGCTTTCTTGTCACTTCGCCGTTAACTCTTTCTTCTGCATCCTCGAGAACAATGTTGATATGTATGTCAAATGACTTGAGCTTGCCAATATACTGCTTATTGTTTTTTAGCTCAACAAGTATCCTTTTATCCCTTGACTTGTTCAATGCATCTAAAGGCCTTGCTTGTTCCATAAAATACCTTTAATTAGCTAACTAAAAGAAAAAGAGTTTGTTTATAAATGTTTCTTAAGAGATTTGAAAAAATTGATTTTTGGAAAATCAATTTTTTCCATTATAATGTTGTAGCATAAAGTGTCCTTGCGGCTTTGCCTAAGAGTGTTGCATTGTCTATTAGCGGAAAAGTAGCATCGCCTAATGCGCTTATTGGATGTATTATGGCGTTTATAGCAGAATATGATGTAAGCCCCTTATCAACAACATTGTAAATTGATTATCCATTGATTAATCCGCCAATTGCCCCGCCAACTGCAAACGCGCCACCGACAAGCACTCCAGCAGTTCCGACAGTTGATAAGCTCAATGCAGTTGTAGCAGCAGCTACACCAACCTTCCAAGCCATCTTCAAGGCCTTCTTTATGAAGCCCTTGCTCTCCTTGTCGTCTACTTTATCTTCTAAGCTCATCATAGCCTCTTAACAAATTATAACCAAAATTTTATCACTCATAGATAGTAATAGTAAAATTATCCATTTAAAAATCTTTGTATTTCTTAACTATTAAGAAGTAGTAATTTATAAGAATTCTTTAATAGCAACCTTTAAAAATCAGCGATATTCCCTTTATTAATTGTGGCAAGATTAAGAAAGTTTGTGGCCTACAGAAGGCTTGAGAGGCCATATACACGAACATCAAAATACAAGGCAAAGTCGTATATAGCTATGACTCCTAACCCTAAAGTAGTTAGGTTTGATGCTGGAGATGGAAGCAAGGATTTTAAATGTACCCTAAACCTTTTGGCAAAATCTGATCTTCAAATAAGGGACAATGCTTTGGAAAGCGCAAGGCAGACTTCTAACAAGCTTCTTGAGACTTATCTTGGCTTGAATGGCTTTCATTTGAGAGTCAAGGCTTACCCTTATCATGTGCTAAGAGAGCATGCTCTTGCAGCAGGAGCAGGCGCTGACAGGTTTAGCTCAGGAATGGCGCATTCATTCGGAAAGCCTATAGGGCTTGCTGCAAGAATCAAAAGAGGCCAAACAATCTTCCAGCTTAAGGTTGATAAGCAAAACCTTCAAGTCGCAAAGCAGGCCTTAGAGAGGGCATCAAAAAAGCTTCCTTGTTCATGCACTATACATATAATTGAGCGTAAGTAATCTTCCAGTTTCGCTAAATAAAAAAGAGGGATTTTTGTTAAGATGGATTTTAATAAATATATTGTTTTTGTACAGCAGAATAAATATGTTAATGCTCTGCTACTGTTAGTTGTGTTCTACATTTTATCAAAGCTTGTGGTTTTTATATCGCAAAGAGTTATTTTAAGGCTAACAAGAAAAACAAAGACAAATGTTGACGACTTGATTGTTAATGGGACCAACAAGCCGATTTCATGGGCGCTTTTATTCATTGGCGTAAGGCTTGCATTAATGCCTCTTGGGATTAAAGAGAGCATTTTGAATGTAATAGAAAATTTGGTAACTTCAATACTGATTATTTTAGCGACTTACATTGCAATTATTATTGTTGACATATTGATAGACAATTGGGGCAAAACAGTCGCAGAAAAAACAGAGTCGCAGCTAGACGACCAGCTTGTTCCAATATTCCACCGCTTTTCCAGAATTTTTATTTCTATACTAGGATTTCTTTTTATACTTCTAGCATGGGGTGTGCAGATAGGCCCATTTCTTACAAGCTTGGGCATTGCTGGAGTCGCGATTGCGTTTGCGCTTCAAAATACGCTAGGCAATATTTTTGGAGGGATCTCGATAATCCTTGACAAGAGCATTAAAGTAGGCGACAAGATTAAGATAGACAATGACACAATGGGCGCGGTCATAGATATTGGATTGCGAAGCACTAAAATTTTGACATGGGACAATGAGACTATAACTATACCCAACGGAAAGCTGGCCGATATCAAGATACTTAATTTTGTGCATCAAAGCTTAGGCATAAGGGTTGTTGTAGATTTTGGAGTCGGGTATGGCTCGGATGTGTCAAAGGCCAGAAAAGTTGTGGTAGACACAATAAAAAAAATTCCTGGCGTGCTTAAAGAGCCTGCGCCGAAAGTTATGATGTTCGAAATGGGGGACTTTGCCCTTAAATTCAAGGCTTTATTCTGGGTTAATTCCTATGACATTAAATTTGACACAAAGTCTATTGCCGCAGAAGAGATATATAACGCTCTAAGGAAGGCAAAGATTGACATACCATTCCCGACAAGGACGGTGTATATCAAGAAGTAGTTTTTTATGGCTTCATCCAAAAAATGGGTTAGCAGCCTAAAGTCAAAGTCCAATATGTCAATTGGTAGTGCTGACAAAGGAATAGTTCCTGACCATTACCCATAAGTCTTCTCCCTCTTAAATAATTTAGTTCCTTCTTTCAGGGTTGTAAAGAACTTCCATCCCTCCCAAAGCGTTTGCCATCCGGGATTTCCATCACTTTTTCTGCTCAAAAATCCGCCCAACTGAGCAATATATTTTAGGAACTTCCCAATAGTCATTTTTTCATAGGGTAATTTATAATATGCTCTTATAATCTCCACATCTTCTTCGTCTACATATTCAAATGCGTCTGCATTTGGATTGATTCTGACTAAATCCCTCATCTGTAATAGCTTTACAGAGGATACAGAAACAAACCCTATTAAATTTTCAATCCTGTTAAGCTCTTTCATCTGAGTTTGTTCGATTCTAAATCCCGTCTTTAAACATTTATGATATTCTTCTATTACCCACCTATACGTGTAAAATTTAATAACCTCTAAAGCATCTTGCAGGGAATTAACCTCTAAAGATGCAAGAAGTATCCACTCAATAGGTTCTTGATTATCTTGACTGTTTGTTTCAAAGACTCTCACAACATTGCACTCTATGGGTGCAAATTGCTGCTGATTTTTCGGTGATTTTAATTTGACATTAGAAAAGGAAATGTCAAGGGTAGCTATTCTCTTTTTTCGTCCACTATTTGCCTGAATTTTTAGCTTCTTTTGCCCTATAGAACCCAACGATCGCGCATATTCAAAAAGATATTTGTAGTCTTTATCATCAACAAATCTGTTGTATTTTGCACGAATTATGAATTCGTGCCCGTTTTGAAGTGAACAATTCATAACTTCTGAAGCGTCAGCTCCCCTATCCATCACATCTATTATTGTGGTATTGGGTTTTGGCTTTCCTATGCACTCAATACCCTCCGTCCATAACTCAATCTCGCTATCTTCTTTAGTTCTGCTCTTCTTAGGTTTTCTCTTATGGATTATCTGATGGAGTAACCCACCTATAATGCCATGATTGGGGTGAGGAATAACTGAGATAGCATTGTGAACCACTATACCAGGAATATTTCCAACATCATATAATCCTTCAATGTCATAATTCCTCTTAAAGGTTAATGTTGTAGAGTCTTGAACGACCAGCATGATTTCACTATCATGCATTCTGGTTCTGGATTTGTCAATATGGGGCGAGATAAGCCTTTCATGTGTTACCTTATTGGAGTCCATAAACCTGTAAAAAGCTTTCACATCCTTAAATTCTTTTAGCATTTTAGGGGGAGATGCAAAAGGATTACGAAGAAATTCTGCACCAATTTTAACCGCCCTGTCACGAAGCCTTTTATCGCCTAAATCTACATCATTCCAGTCTTCCTTTGCCAAGATGGAATATTCATTTATATTCACCATTTCACTTCACCTCATTTTTTAGTAGGTGAAGTATAGCAGGGGCTTACTTCACCCCCGCTAGTATTAGAGATTAGACTACACATATATTAAGAATTCTAAAAAGATGTGGGTAAGGGTCAGGAGCAACCCCTTTGTCAGCTTGCTGTCCTTGCCACTAGGACTTTGACCTAATGCTGCTAACCTACATTTTCAACAGAGCTGATTCTTTAAGCACAAGAATAAAACCGCAGAGTAATGCGAACTGCGTTCTTAATGCTGTGAATAACAATAGATGCGCTGCTAGTGGCAGCGCCTATAATCCCTGAGATTTTTATTAGAGCATTAAATACTTAAAATATACTGGAAACTTGGCTTAACAAAATACAAACATTTAAATACAAGTTAGGCAAACCTAACTTTGATGGA
>Ga0209541_10003626_pt1 | contig 28154 bp, 24 predicted proteins | sample RifCSPlowO2_01_FD_184027 | JGI IMG/M metagenome (GOLD analysis project Ga0209541, IMG submission 184027) | Groundwater microbial communities from Rifle, Colorado - Rifle CSP2_plank lowO2_0.1 (SPAdes) (version 2) | ecosystem: Environmental > Aquatic > Deep subsurface > Groundwater | place... | reverse complement strand
CGCGTCATTTGAAGGAAAAAATCCGTGGGAAACCCTGTTATTTACAAGGCTATTGGTCGGAAAAATCCCTGATTGTTTGATTTTGGTAGGCTTATACAATGCGGCTCGTACCTTTTTTATCCAAAATTCTTAAGCCAGAGTAGAATACCGGAAAAAATACCAATAGTCAACTCTCTCCACACCCTACCACTTGCAACTCATGTAGGCGTGTGTTAATGTCAAAGCAGCAATCCACCAGCTAGATGAACGACTAGACGAACCAGTATTCACCTAGTAGGCAGTTGAAAAAGCAATTATTCTAGCCATTTCCCATTACCTTAAACCAGTGGCTACTATACTGAACACAGAATCAACTGAACGACATAGATATATAGATAGTATAACTACTATATAAACGAGAGACATACTTTATTACAGCAATAACCAATATTTAAACATACAAATTACAATTATAAATACTAAAACTAATACATTCCTAAACCACAGAACAATACCGACCGAACCAACTGATTTTTTACAGAACTGATTTGTGGGGGGACATCGCCCCGACAAAAAGTCGGGGCGATGATATAAAAAAGGAGGATAAAAGTATAGATCTTTGTTGCATATTAATTAATTGATATGAGGCACAGTGAACTCGGCTACACACTTTGGTTAGAAGCTATTAACAAAATTCCCAAATGGGAATTAACAACCGGAATAATATTTTTAGTTGGGGTCGTTTTCAGCGGCCTCGTGTACGGAATCATGCGCACCTATCAGGTGCGTATTTTTTATGCATTTCAAAAATTAAAGCTTAGGAAAAAAGATTTGGATCGTGCATTTAAGGATGCACAGTATATTGAAATAACGATTCCTAAAAATTCGAATACCAGCGCATTTCAAGTACAGCAAAAAATATTTAAGGCGCTTCATTCTACATTTGCCGATCCCATCGAGGGCGCTCACGCCTTCAAACCGACATGGTACTTTTTTCAAAAGCTATTTCGACTATGGAAGGTGTGCCGCGCCAGACAAACATTTTTCACGCTGCAAGTGTGGGGGCAATATCCGTTTATCTCATTTCGTTTACACATACCAAATCAGCACTTTGATCGCATTGAGAAGGCAATTTTTAATGCCTATCCCAACGCAGAAATCATACATTTAGATAAGAATAAGGTGCTCGCTGAGATCACTCCATTTCATAAAAGCTATTTGAGCTACGGACAATCAACCATTGAAGGTAAATTTTACCATCGTGTTCGAACACTTAAAGACGTGACGAGCGATCCGGTGGATTCCGTTATTTCCACCATGGAAGGTCTCAGCAAGGGTGAGTTTATGGCTTACAACATCACGATTTCACCAGCCTCACATTTTTTCAATCAGATCATTCATTTTTTAATCGAAGAGCAGGAGCGCGTCGAGGCCATGCCTGATGATCAAAAAACTCGCGCGAGCAAAAAGACGTATGTTTCTGAACTTACAAGCTCGGTCACGACTGCAATGATCGATAAAATGAAAAGTGTCCTCTTTCAGGTCATTATTTCATACTGGGTGATCAGCCCATCACCAGAGGAGGCAGAAGCAAAATTAACAAATGTGCAGGCGGTATTAACCGAGATCAACCAGAAAAACATGAGCATGCTGAAGCACCAGAAATTGTTTACGAAGCAGGTCGAAGACCTTGCTCATAAAAACCAAATCCAATCCATCCTCGCCATGCAACCAGTATTCAAGCTAACCAAGTTACAATATTGGCCAATTTCGTTTTATAAAAACCATGGTCAAATTGTTTCAGATGGCGAACTCTATTCTTTTTGGCATTTACCTAACCTCACGAATGAAACCGTTGCCTCTGTTAAAACTACCAAGTTCAAGAAGTTGCCCGCGAGCCAGACCATGCGTGAATTTTCCAGCAACTATTTCATCAACCTTGGTCACGCTAACTTTCGCATGCACGAAGACGCGCAGATCGGTGTACCTACGTGGGATGACATGAAAAAACACGTCTACATTCTCGGTGGTACGGGTAGTGGTAAATCCGAAACACTCAAAACAATCCTCAATAATTTGTTACAAAAAGATGGTGAGGAAAAAACAGCGCTCTTAATCATTGACCCAAAAAATGATTTTGCAACCGATTTGCTCACCATGATTCCAGAAGACCGGATTGATGATGTGGTGTATTTCAATCCGCCAAAACAAAAAGATAAACCGTTAGGCTTTCCTTTCTTTTCGCAATTCTCGGGCGAGAAAACGAATGATGAGCGCATTGAGTTTCTCATCTCGATCATGAAACGGTTTGTACAAATTGATTCAGCCTTTTCTTGGGGGCCTGAATTGGAAAATATTTTACGACAACTTTTTGCGACTGCATACTTTCTGCCGGAGCAATCGTTGTCAGGTGTTGATTTACTCTTGCACGAACCGAAACACATAAAAAATATTTTGAAATATCTGCCGCCGCGACTTCAAAAATTTTGGACAAGTTCAATTCTCAATCGTACTGATAACGACCTTGCCAAATATCTTGCCACGACTAACAACAAGATCGGCAAGATACTCGATTATCCAGAATTCATGAACATTGTGGATCGGTTGGATACAAAACTTACATTCGAGGAAATGATTAATACTGGTAAAATTTTTATTGCCAACTTTGGTTCCTGTAGTGAACAGATGAAAAAATACTATTCAGTTTACCTTGCCGCTCATATTGCCGAGGCAATCTTTGGTCAAGCAAGATTAGCAAATGATGAGCGTAAACCGGCCGTATTTGTAGTTGATGAATTTCAAAGAGTTACGAGTGATATTTTTGAAACCCTATTTTCAGAAGTCAGAGCGTTCAATACCGCTTTGGTTATTTCTAATCAATTCATGGGACAACTCGATGAGCGAATTAAAAAATCTATTGAATCAAACATTGCGACCAAGATTTTCATGCGCACACAATCAATTGATGATGCCGAAATTGCGGAGAAAATATTAGGCGGCAAAGTTACCACTGAGGATATTATTAACCTGCCAACTGGCACGGCCTATATTAAGACGCTTGTGAACGGCATCCCGCAACAGGCTATGTCGATGAATATTGAACGGACAAAGCACCCGACGGACATTGCTAAAGATACTGAAGCCATCTTTATTCAAAAAACTATGGAGCGCTACGGCACACCGCTTGAAGTGATTAAGCAAAAGCGTACGACGATCAACACCGTGTACTACACTGCTGAGCACGAGCAGGTCTTCTTTGAACACATGGGTCGATCTGCCACATATACCGAAATCCCCGAGAAATCCAGTGTAGCTGCGCCTATTATTGCCGCCATCTCATTGCCGGAAATAGTGCAAGAACCAGTGCCTGAATTAGTTACCGCTCCAGCAGGAAACGACGTGCCTGCAATAAAAAGTATCTTTGATTTTTAGTTCTTTTTTTATGCTTACCACAGCTGAAACAATCTTAACTCCAAGGGTCAATGTCAAACCCTACAATGTTCAGATGAACGAAACAAGTCTGGATATACTTAAACTCGTTTTTGAGTTTAAGATCGCGACAGCATGGCAGATTACAAGATTTTTAAAACAGCGTGATCGCGTTAAATATATTTATCTCAAACTCCACCGCATGTGGCAGGCAGGGCTTTTGGAAAGTTTTAAAGTATTTACTGGTTCACGCGCCGGTATGCCGGTGTATTACATGCTTTCAAAATCTGGGCTAAAGGTTTTAGGCGAGTACGGTCATTATGATAAAGATGCTCTCAAAAATTATCCACCGATCAGAGCCCTCCTTTCATCCGGCATGTTTAAACATGAGGCACAAGTCGTTGAGCTCGCCAGTCAAGAGATATTAAATAAGACATCTGACCTCCACATTACCTTTACTGGTGAAACAAAATCACAAACCCGCGAATATCGGAGTGACAAACATATTGAGGTATTGACGCCTGATTATACTGCGTTCTACACCGTGGGCAACCAAACGGAACGCATCTTTACCGAGTTTGAACGTACTAACAAAACACATGTAGCTATGCTCAAAAAAATTGATCGCTATATCAAACACTTAACTCCTGATGGTTTTAAAAATACGACCCTCCGTCTTATCTTCCAAACATCGGGTATGGAAACTGCTTTTTGGCGTAATCTTTGTTTAGAGAAGCCGCAGTTTAACCAACACATTCGCATTCTAACTACCCATCTTTCACTTCTGGGAAACCGTGAGCGTTTTTCGGAGGCAATCTACGCCTCGTTTAACACGATTGGGCTCGTTCGTGAAGGACGCGTGTTTGCCAAAGTGGAATCGCGTATCAAGTTATTTTCTTTTCTATGAAAAATACATATACGGAATTGCTCGAACAAATTATCACCGAAATGAAAATATCCATTCTCGGTGGTAATGGTGTGGTTGTAGACAGTGATTATCGTCAATGGCTAGATTTTTTACGACAGGTACACCCAGAGAGCGAACTATTGCGAAGCACAACTGCACAAGCAGCTGTGTCCGCATCAAATGCTCGTGATGATCCAAATACAGATACAAAAATTTACACTGACTTGCGCTCGATTATTCAATTGGCTGCCACACACGATCATCCGACGTGGTACATCCAGCCTCACTTTACCGGATCAATTGCAGGGTTCATCTATGAAAATAATGAATTACAAAATGCGCTCCCAATACACGGTTTGCCGAAAATCATAGAAGGATTCACTGGAACGATTTGTGGCGTATGGCTCAATGAGCAAACATTCATTGCTTATGGTGCAGATGGTGTAATGGGATTTGTAAAAAGCCAAGAATTCCTGAAACAGGCTGGCTTCACCACTCCCGACTTTGCCCTCTTTCCAACGGACAGGCTCATGGCCTTATCAGTCAGCAAACTAGAAGTGTCACTCACAAACTTTATTTCCACTGCCCAGAAAAAGTGGGCAGAGGTCGATGGAGTAATGATTGTAAGCGACACCTCGATATTTAGTGGGAATAAAAATGAACAAAATAATCGAATAATCTTTAAACAACCTATTCTATCCTTAACTATATGAAAAAATACCTTGCATCTGCAATAAGTGGTATCGGAACATTATTTTTCGGTATTTCAACAGCGCTCGCACAAGAATTGCCAAAACCCAATATGTCGGTTTGGCAATCAGACAAAATGAAGCCAGTTAGAGACTTTGCTGATATCGGTATAGGCGTCATCCTTGGCGTTGCTGTTCTTTATGCTGTCATCATGATTGCATGGTATGGCATCAAACTCCAGTCGGCCGGTGGCGATCTTATTAAATCCCAAGAAGCCAAACACGGACTCAAGGCCACTATTGTCGGTGTCGGCATCACATTTGGTGCGATTTTTATTGTCGGAGTTATTCTGTATGTATTAGGACTCGTCGGCATCAAATCCGCTTAACCATGAAATTCTATGAACGATGAACTACCTCACACGCCGGTAAAGAAAGGAATGCTCTATTGGTTTGATAATCTCATCAAAAAATTCATCCCAAATTTCAACTATCGAGCGATTCTATACTTCAGTGTTATTTTTGCTGTTGCTGTCTATATCCACGTATGGCGGATTGCCCCCGCTCCTCCAGCACCCAAACCACCTGATCAAAAACACGAAACGGTTATTGCCGATGAAAGCTATTGGGATAGTCAACCATATAAAGATAAGATCAAAAATCAGACAGTAGATTCTTTTGTTAGCGAACTTTCCAACTGGCTCAATGGAAAAGATAAGGAGCTGGTCAAAAGAAAGTTTGAAGATTTGGTGTTCATCAACTATGGTTTAACACAAGACACAGGCGGAGATTTAACCACCGTTGTGCCGGAGAGTTTCGCGTATCTTGAAAATAACGTGAAGGCGCGTTATCAGTATGCCAAAGACAAGGATTTTTTGGCAGACACCCCGACACTCGTAAAAATCGGCGCGATCATTTGTAACATCAACGAAACGACAGAACAAGTCACTGGTGTTGAACTCTATGATTGGCGTTATGCCTCTATGCCAAAACTAGCCGCGTTCATGAAAACAAAACCGGATTGGAAAGTAACCGTGGGCGATAGAATTTTGGATGTGAGTGATCCGCGTATTGAAGATAAAGATTTGCTCAAGTATCGCAACGCACAGACGCAACCGGTCGGATTATTTTCTTTCCTCATTTTTCACAATCCTAAAACCAACCGAATCACGCTTGCTGACACCAGAATACTCGACTTGAATGGCATTGACGCTAAACTCACCCTCGCGCGTATCAGTGCTCGCTGGAACAAACAGCCTAAACTCTATTTTGTTGCTGGTTTTGAGGGTTGCAAAAGTTTAACGTCTTCTACTACGAGCCCTATCCCATATGGACAATCTGATTAATGCAGTCCTTAGTAACTACGTTCCCACAGTCATCATCCTAAGCCTTGTAATTGGCATTTTTATTATTGCACTTGCTGGCATTATTCGTAACTCTGGTAAGCACGAGGATGTGGCACGTTCTAATTTCATGATTAAAACTGTCATTGTGGGCTTTATCATGCTTTTTCTCTCTGGTGCATTCGTCTTCACCTTTCATGAGGTATACATGAGTAATTTCTACAACAACATTGCACAGAACTTATCAAATAATCTGCCCAACGCCGATACCATTAACAACACGGATATTTTAAGCAGCGATGTTAAAGACGCCTCGATAATAACACAAGATGCTCGATGCGTCCTGGTTGTCGTGGATACGATTGATTGCATTAAGAAAACGATCAATGACGTGATTGGACTTATTATCAGTAAATTTGTGCGTGGAGTAGGTGTGGTACTATCCGAGATATTGCAAAAATTTAATTTCAATTTTTTGTTTAGACTGCCCGTCGAAGTATTTGACGCAACGGCCGCTACTTCCTCAACGCAAGCCACTCAAGTCGTCAATTTTAATAGCCTATTAAAATTAAGCGAGATTATTGGTCTTGCGTGGGTATATATTCTGATCGTGACACACTACTTCAAATCCATTCTCTTCTCGTTGGATAACGATTACTCAGGTGACTTTGTGGGTGATATGGGTAAAATGCTCCTCGGTTTTGCCGGCGTATTTCTCGCGCGCTACATGGCGGAGGCAATCATCACAACAGCCCAAGCCTTTGCAAGCTTCCTATTCAGCACACCGCTGGCAAATGGTTTGACAGTGGCCTTGAAAGCTCTTATCAGTGACGGGCTATGGATGCAATTTGTTAGTTTCAACATCACGATGGTGGCACTCGCGATTTTCGTCCTGATCTACATAATTTTGTTTGGGTTTATCATCTTTCGAAACGCCAAACGATATTTCATCCTGCTTGTCATGATTCTTCTCGCCCCAATCTTTACGCCTATGCTTTTCTTTGACATGACACGTAACATGGGTATGATTTTTTGGAATAAATTGATCGTCACAAGTTTCGGTTTGACGTTCGATCTTATCATTCTCCTCATGATCTTTGTATTTTTAGGATCAGGCGGGTTATCTCTTGGAAATCTTATTCTTATGCTCGTCGGCATGGCTATCATTGCCGATAGCAATAATTTATTGCAACAAATTGCCATGGCATCAGAAGTTTCCAACTTTAGATCCGTTGTTCGTAAAGGCTTTAGCTCTGGCGTCAACTCAGTCTACCGCTGGAAGCGCTTCTTCGGTCAATAAAATAAAAATATGAGCAATGAAAAACAAACAAAAATTGACATCCCAGAATCGGTTGAAGGTTACAAACTCACGTTATTTTGGGGTTTGACTGTTATCCAGATCGTGTTGGTTTTCATTGCAACACTATTTACCGGTTTCGGCGTATTTGCCTTGTTTGCTAAGCAGTTTGTAAGCACGGCAGCTATGTTCGCTGTCGCTGGCCTTATTCTTCTTGCCATCGTCGAAATCCGTGGTCGTAGCTTCTACAGCCATATTCTTTTCATCATCTCATATTATCGCACCAAGCCTCGAGTTTTTATCTATCATCACTACAGTGCGAGTGGATCAGCCAAAGAACAGGGCAAGCAATTAATTTTCCAACAGGATAACAATCAGAAAACATTTATCACAATTTTCATTTCACTCGGTATTGGTGTTGTTCTCCTGATCTTGATCGGCGTCTATATATATCATGTTTTGCATAAATAATCCCCATTAATATGCCATCCCTGCGCACCATGCTTTTCAACCGCAAACCAACCTACACCAGTTTGGCCAATTTTTGGCAATTTAAGGACATCAAAGATGGGGTCATCATCATGAAGACTGGACAATACCGAATGTGTCTTGAAATTTTTCCGGCAAATTTTAATCTCATGGACGAAGAAGAAAAACGGCGAGCGATTATTGGATTTGAACAGGTACTGCGCGAGATTGAAATCAAATACCCGCTCCGTATTTTAGTGCAAACGAGAAAGACGAATGCAAACGACTACATCAACCAACTCGAACACACCTATAGCATCCGAAGTATTGGCACGTATGATCTGTTTCGTAAATACGCGGATTTTATCCGCGAGGTGAATAAGGATTATGAAATCATTACCAAGAAATTTTATTTGATACTTGAGTTTAGTGAACTAAAATATACCCTGTCAAAAGACATTATTAGTCGTGAGGAAAAGGATACAAAGAAAAAGCACGAGATTACCGAGGAGGAAATTTTCCAGGAAGTGCGACAGAGCATGATCGCAATTCTCACGACATTCAAGTCGCAATTTCAGGCAATCAATCTTAAAAGTAAAATGCTTGGGACGAATGAAATTGTGAAAGTGATGATGGCGTATCTCGACGAAGAAAAATTTTTAAACAATCGCGAGTTTTACGAACATATAGACGAACAACGACAACGGGCACTCAAGCAAAATATTCCGTTTTCCGTAATAAATAAAATAAGTCCAGATTTTATTGAGGATGAAAATGTTGATCTCATGAGCATCAATCATAAGTCATACTTGCGTTCGGAATTTTTAAGTGAGCTTGGTAGCCATGCCTACATTGATTGGTTCAAAGAGCTAGTGATGTTTCCGTATGCAAACGATCTTATGTTCACGTTCACGAGCAAAGACGCTGGCGAAACCGTAACAAAGCTCACTGAAAAGAGACACCGGATTGAGGCTAAAATTTTTGACGAAAAATCTCAACACAAGCCAAAAAACATCGCAGACACGCTTGTATTGGAGAGTACAGAAAAAATTGAAAAACAATATCTTCGTTCAGAAATTAAACCGATTGATTTAAAAATTGAGGCGACATTTCGATCCGATACCATCCAAGCGCTCAACATGGTACACATGAATTTGGAACGCCTACTTAATCGCAAAATGATGCGTTCACGCATCTATCACTATGAGCAGTTTGAAGGATTAAAAGGGACGTTTATCGGTGGCTACAGCGATACAAGTACTCGCAATCACCGTGATCTTAATACCGACGTGGCAGCATTCACGTTTCCCTTTATTATCCCCCAAATTTCGTCCAGCACCGGTATTCTTTACGGCGTAGATGAAATTAACCGTTCACTCGTCACGATCGACCGCAAAGAATTGGAGAGCTATAACCGTTCGATTATCGCTGCAACCGGTGCGGGCAAATCGTATTTTATTAAGCTCGACCTCATCCGCTCTCGAATGATCGGCTATCAATCGTTTGTGCTTGATGTTGAAAATGAATTTGAAATGGTAACACATTATCTGAAAGGTAAATATATTGAGCTCAATGACAAATCTATTTACTATATCAATCCATTTCATATATCAGGGCCAGAATACAAAGCGCAGAAAATTGAATTTGTGAGGGATCTTTTAAAAACCATGTACGGTAATGAAAAGATCAGCGTAACAGATATTACCTACATTGAAAAAGCGATCGGTGCCGTGTATGAAGAATGCCTCACCAAAAATTATCAGCCAGTATTAAAAAATTTCATCAAGGCGATTGAATCACTGCAACGCAATAAAACGATTGAAAATCTTTTGATAGTTTTGCGATCCTATCATGAACCAAGTCATCCGCAATACTATTTGTTTAACAAACAGCAGAATATAGATTTCGCCAATGATGATTTAATCGTATTTGCCTTAAAATACGTGGATAAGCGAGATTTTGTGGTCGCTGTTATTCTTGAGAGTTATTGGAACTATATCAATCATCCAAAGAATAGAGCGAAATTCAAGAATTTGATTGTTGATGAGGCAAGTCAACTTTTTCAATCTGGTTTGATTGTTGAAAAATTGGGATCGTTGGCGCTGCGCGGCAGAAAATATAACTCCGGCGTTACGACCATTGTACAGTCCATCAATCACTATTATCAGAGTCCATTTCCGCGTACGAGCGATTTGTTTGATCAATCATCGCTCACACTGGTAATGAAACACAAAGTGAGCGATTCTTTCGACAAGCTCAACGAAAAAGTCCATATCAATACACCAGAGCGCGCATATTTAGAACGGCTTGAAATTGGTAAGGGGCTACTCATCGTCAATGATTCCAAAATCCCATTATCCATCAAGAGCAGCGAAGAGGAAGATAGGGTTTGCACCACCAAGCCACCCGTCTAGGGCTCTATGAATGTGCCGCATCTTCTATATCTTATCTACGGAAATAGACACGCAATCAAAAGAGCGTGTGTTATTTTTGCGATTTTGATTGCCGGCTTCATCTTTTTTATCTATCTTGTCATTGTAACCGTGTTCACTGTAGTTCAAGGCACGGGCTCGGTAACGAGTGATGATATTATTGAGCAGCCGGGCACTTTCACTGAGTTTCAAGGTTTCAGTTACAAAACCGCGTTCGGCGAACGTTGGTATGAGTTTAATCACCCATATATTTTTCCAACGCTCGGCGTTTTGACACAAGGCGTAATCCTTGATCAAGGAGCAGTGGTAGGAACACGACATGTTGCGTGGGACATTGCCGACCGAGTTCCGAGACAAACCGAAGTCAAAGCGTTTGCTGATGGTACAGTAGTTGCCGTAAAAGACAACATACTTTACAACACTACACGCCGCTGGAGGCTCTGCGATACCAGCCCCAACGGCATTTGCTGGTATGTAGTCGCCGAGCCTGGCGATGTGCAATATGGCTGTGGTTACGAAGTCAATATACTACACGCAGATTCGCTCCGTAGTCAGTATTGTCACTTAACATCAATTAATGTGCACACTGATCAGCAAGTAACACTTGGGCGAACAATCGGCTACCAAGCCAGTACCGGCTGGGCAACGGGAAAACATTTACATTTTGTTCTGTGGCGAGACGGTCAGCCGATCCCACCGACATACGCGTTTACACAGACAAGTTTGCAAAACTGGGGAGATGACGAAAATTAAAAAGTCGGCTCCGTAATTATCTTACGTCGTCGATGTCCAGTTCACCATCCGCCACAAGCTGCTGGATTTCATCATCCAAATCTTTAAAATCAGAAATATCGTCTGGCTCGATGGTGCCATCTTCGACGAGTTGAAGTATATCTTCTGGATCCATATATATTATATTATTCGCTATTGCCACTATTGATAATAGCTCACATCTTTACCATAAATAACATATCTGATCGGATAATCCTTTTCATTCATGTCTCCAAGGACGTAACATCTATTGTGCTCTGGAATATCTTCATAAGCCGTTTTTAATTTTTGCTTATTTTCTTCGGTGGGACTTTGATTATATTCCTCGAACACACCTCGACATATTTCAGACGTAGTTTTCTTTCCGTTTAATTCATCTATGATATCTTTAACTTCTTTTATTAATTCAGTTTCTTTTATATACATCGAGGAGTCTTTAATCTTAAAGCGTCCAAGGGAAAAAACTGATACTTGCGATCCATCCGGTATTGAGGTTTGTACCCACCCGCTGGCAATTTTTTTCTTGAATTCTTCGAAATCTATGAGATCCCAACAATCAATTTTCCCGTCTTGAAAAACTTTCAGATCAACGAGATGATAATCTCCATTGTGAATAAATACAGAAAGAGCCTGACCGAGAATCATCTCGCCGTCTTCAGTCTTTCTATAAATTCCTTCTGGGTAGGTTTCTAGTATTCTTGATTCCATAAATTTTCGTAGATACTGTGATTAAATTCGTCGATTGAAATGAAATAGACTTCATCGAATACGTCCAGATTTTCCTTGATAAAATCTTTTACCGATGTCAACGCTATTTTTGCGGCCTCATCTTTTGGATATCTAAAAACTCCTGTAGATATAGCGGGAAAAGCTATCGAGCGAAGTCCATGCTTTTGAGCTAAGAGCAAGCTGTTTTTGTAACAGTTAGCAAGCAACACCGCATCATCGCCGTTCTCGTACCCATAGGCGGGTCCGACGGTGTGGATTACGTATTTTGCTGGTAATGCGTAGCCCTTAGTAATTTTTGCTTCGCCAGTATTACACCCGCCTAGGTTTTTACACTCGTCGTGCAATTCTCTGCCCGCAACGAAATGGATCGCACCATCAACACCACCTCCACCGAGCAACGTTTTATTTGCGGCGTTAACTATGGCATCTACGGAGATTTTTGTGATATCTCCTTGTATGATTTTAATTTGAGTCATAAGGAGTTAGTGTCCAACACTTGATAGCACCTTTTCGATTCTCTCTTTGACAGATTGTTCTGGTTCTTTTTCCACAACATTCTTGAGTACGTCAACTAACTTAGAATTCTTTAAATTATCAACACTCCACTTCTCGATCACATTGAGAGACATATTTCTGTCTCGTACCATTGGCGAATTAAGTGACTTGGCAAGCAAATCAGCCCCCACACCAGAAAATGGTTGGATTATTTGCAGTATTGCACTAATAGCAAAGGATATTCTTGCGTCGCCGATATCTTGTTGAAATTCTGTCTTTATATCCGGTCCAGTGCAAAATTCATCCAGCGGTAAAACCTCAAGAGCTAGTGTAAAAACTTTTTCAGCCCTTTCCTTACTGTTGTTACGCATTAAATTAAACCAAAGATAATCATCGGTTCTTGCTTTTTCATGATCCTCAGACAAATACCGAAAATTTTTCTCCCAAATATCAATACCGAGAATGGACGAGACTCTGTTTGCAAGTTGCATATCATCACCCTTGAATATCACCTCTGTAAGATTATTCCATTCTTTGCGCCCAACATAAGATTTATACAGCTCAATCAACTCATTTTTAGATTCATCACTCCATCCAAATGCTTTACTCTCTTCGTCCATCTCTTTGTTTGATAGATAATCCAAGATTCGACTGGCAAAAAGTAGTCGACCGATATTCATTTGTTCAAGCCCCAACCTTTCAATAATTTTCTTGAGAACAAAAATAGCATGCTCGTAGTCATCAAGTCCCTGACTGCCAAGGTCTGGGATTAGTTCTTCAACGAGAGGAACGATTTTATTTAAATCAGCTGTTGCGACGGCTTGATCTAACTTTCCTGCGATAGCACACCTCAATGCAATTTGAGGGCCGATATTATTCTTCCATCCCTCAGTAAGAAACCAGTCAGTATTTTTCAACTCTAAGTATTCCGTCATTAACCTAATGACCTGAATTTTACCCCAGCCCTCAAGCTTGGAAGCGATATCGATAAGTATCTGTTCGAGGCCTGCCTCTTCTTTTACTCTTTTGATTAAAGCTATGGCTGCAAACAGCGAAAACTCCTCACATAAAACAAGTTGCAAAACTGGTTCAGCGTCTCCATCAATAACACCGGCGAGAAAAAGCCCGAACTTGACCGGTTCGCGATCAGTGGACTCTCGCATGAGCCATTGAGAAAGATTTTGGAAATCTTCGGTTATTTTTACCTTTCGATTTTGTAGTTCGGCCAGCACCGGATCGACGAGGGAAATTGCATTCTCGTCACCGATTAGCTCTTTGTAGAGATCGTCCTTTTTATCCTCTCCGACTGATATTGCTTCCAAAAGATCACAAATCTTTTTTACCTTATCCTGATCCTTCGTTTCTTCTTGATAATCATCAAGAAGCCCCGGGGCAAGCAAGATGCCATCGAGTTTTAATTTTTCCGATATCTTTGCATTATCCGGCAAATCTTCACCGTCATATTTACCGTCAACCGTGTGCTCAAGGACAAAGCTGTAAATACTTTTATTTTTTGGTTCTGGGTTATTCATGTTTTTATAAATTAGCATATCTATTTGTATTTAGAGATTGCCTCAACGTACTGACAGTAATCGCAATCCGACATGCCAGCTGGAATCACATCACCACTGAGACACTTGTGTGCATCAGTGACAGCTTTCTCTACCCATGAATCATCGCCAGTATACGGAATTAATTTTATGCTGAATTCCAGCCTGCCGTCAAAAGCTTCCTTGTCTGCATCACCATTACAATACACAAAATAACCAGTATCGGATACTGTGAAACCATTCTTACGCAAAAGCCACTGGTAGACCTCCATTTGACGTTTATAGCCGTCTTGCCACTTGGCATCGAGTGTCACCTCACTAGCCTTACTGGTAGCCTTATAGTCCACCACAATAAGCTCTCCTTTGGGATTTACCCATGCATCATCAATACCGCCCGTAATCATGAGATTCGTCGCCTTATTGTGGTATTGCACACCGCGCCGGAGTGAATCACGCCATTCATCCATCTTTTCATGCTGGAATGGCACTGCGTCAACACCATATTGCGTCATGAGCGGGTGGACGGTTTTATTAGCGCGGTGGAAATCAAATTCTTTTTTTAAAAGTGCGTCAACAGCGGAATTAAGAGAAAATGGAAATCCGGGTGGACGGCCAACGCCGAGCCGTCGATCAAGATAGAAACAGCGCGGACAGGCCAAAAATAAATCGATTTTAGAGCGACTGATTTTGAATGGCTCCATGCCATTTGGGTCGTATAGATTCCGAGTGCGGTTGGCTTTGTAGTAGTCGGACATAATCTTATCACTCTTTATCAGAAAGCTCGGCAAACTTAGCTGTCATTGTAGGATTACCTCGTGTCAGGCTTTTGATTGTTAGATCATCTGCTTTATTATTAGCGAGCCGAAGGTTGTTTTCAGACGACAGGAGAGCGTCTTTTGTTTTCTGAAGATGATCTATAGTTTTGTCGATTTCATCAATGGCTGTTTTAAAACGACTAGAGGCAATCTGATAATTTTTAGCAAAACCCTCTTTGAATTTATTTATGTTTTCCTCAAAGTTGGTAATATCGACATTCTGACTCTTTACCAAAGCAAGTTCAGCCTTATATTTAAGAGAGCTCAAAGCTGCGTTGCGCAATAGTGTTATCATTGGTATAAAAAATTGCGGTCGAACTACATACATTTTGAGGTGTTTATGAGAAACATCAACGATACCACTGTTATATAACTCATTTTCTGACTCCAGTAGTGTTACAAGAACTGCGTACTCACATTTTTTCTCTAAACGGTCTTTATCAAGTTCGCGCAAAAAATCCTCATTCTTTTTCTTCGTGGCGGTTTCGTCGCCTTCATTTTTCATCTCGAACATGATAGAAATGATCTCACTACCCTCATCATCAGTTTCTCGATAAATATAATCACCCTTACTACCAGTTTTTGCATCATTGTCTTTTTCGAAATATGCATTTTGAAATCCTATTGAGCGAAGTTTGTTAAACTCTATCTCGCAGTGTTGCTCAAGGGTTTCACCCACCATTTTAGTGCTGAGTCTTAATTTCATATCCTTAAGGCGCTCAATGGTGTCGTCTTTTAATTTCAATTCGTTTTCGTATTTTTCTTTTTGGGAGGCTGCTGAAAGTTGATTTTCTCGATCTTTAATTTGAAGCTTAGTATTGATATCATCACGTTCTTTTTCAACAAGATTAACTGCCTCTGTGATAGCAAGTTTTTTCTCAAGTTCGGAATTATTTATTTTTGATCTCATCTCCGCTACTTCAGTTTCCTTCTTAGCACTAAGTTGAGCTAATTCACGATCATTCTTCGCCTTTAATTCAATGAGTTCCGCATCTTTTTTTGCAAGATCTCTTTGTAGTGAATTTGTAATATTCGCCTCAGCGAGTTTAACGGCGGCTTCTTTATCTTTTTTGAGCATTTCTTCGCGCTGATGTAATTCTTTTTCAAACTCATGATCACGCACCTGCTTAAGTATGTCTGCGAATCCTGCCTCATCGACTTTGAAGGCTTTTTTACAATGTGGGCAAATAATTTCGTTCATATTATTTCTATAATTTTGCTATAACTTTCCGCCCGAAATATCAAAGAATCTTTCAAAGAAACTCGTTATCTTGCTTAAGACACTTTCACGTTTTTTACTATACGCTCCATCTGGCTCAAAACGTGAAGGTCTAACTGACATGATTTTGGTTATTGCCGTGCCAGTCGTTGCCACACTTCCATCACGAAAAGAATTTCGTACAAACGCAAACGTTGCATCGTGATCGAGACCTTCATTATCAATGATTTTTTCAAGCTCCTCAATCTTTTTCTTGTCCACGAATTTCTGCCAATCATCGTCAACGACTGAATGAATATCAAGTGAGCTAATAAATTGATTGATGAGATCCTTTTTGTTTCGTAGCTCAATACTTGAATCAATCGCTTTGTTGATATCAGCCAAAATCTCGCGATTCTTATTGTGATCCTCGTGGTATCTTTTAATGAGCCCTAATACAAAATCTATATTTATTTCTACCTGCTTGATGAGCTCCATTTCGAACACCAAGTCATCGTTAATATTTTCTTGATCAACCTCGGTACCTTTACGAAATTCATTGTAAAGATCGATATACATACTGTGATAATCCTGCACATCACGTTCAGTTAAAATCTCATTGCCGGTAAATTCGTCAAAGGTTGTCAGAATATTTCGCACTCGCAAAATTCCACCATAGAGCTTGATAAAATCTTTTTGGTTTTGCTCACCTACGATTTGCTCACCAATCGGGAATTTTTCCGTGAGCTCTGCCACCAAACTTGCGTACCCGCGCACTTCCTTATTGCCGTCTTGGAAACCGTTGTAATACTCATCGTATGATTTGAGGAGTACCACGCCGCCCGCTTCTTTATTTCCAAAAAGAGCGATGGATTCGTTCGTTGCTTTCTCTAGATTTCGGAAGCAGACTATGTTACCAAAGGTCTTTACACTGTTTAAAATTCGATTGGTGCGCGAAAATGCCTGCAAGAGTCCATGCAGTCTCAGGTTTTTATCCACCCAAAGCGTGTTCAGCGTTGTAGCGTCAAAGCCGGTCAAAAACATGTTAACAACAATCAGGACATCGATCTCACGGTTTTTCATTCTCAAGCTTACGTCTTTATAATAATTTTGAAACTTATCTGATGAAGTATCGTACGAAGTTCCAAACATCGTATTGTAATCAGTTATTGCATTATCAAGAAAATCTCTTGAGCTCACATCAAGTCCGCTCGTATCCTCGGAGTTTTCATCGATCACCCCATCGGCATCTTCTTCGTTTACGCCAAAGCTATAAATCGTTGCCACTTTGAGTTGTTTGTCGCTCGGCACACCCTCTAGTTGTTTTTTGAATTCAGTGTAATACTTTTTTGCCGCATCAATAGATGAAACAGCAAAAATAGAATTGAAACCCGCCAGACGACGATCTTTCAATTTATAAAAACTATTACGCTTGGTCTTTTGGTCAAAATGCTCGCGAATATAACCCACAATATTTGCTAGTCTTTCTGGCGAAGCCAGTACCGCCTCACGGTCAATATCTCGCACCTGTGCATCTTCAATATTCTCTGCTTCTCTAACTGTAGAAACATAGTCTACTTTAAACGGCAAAACATTTTTATCGGCAATTGCGTTCACGATGGTATAGGTATGCAATTTTTCACCAAAGGCTTGTTCTGTGGTTTTCAAATCCGGTCGTCCACCAGCGCTAGCATTCTTGGCAAAAATCGGCGTACCAGTAAAACCAAACAGATTGTAATTCTTGAATGTTTTGGTAATAGCGGCGTGCATATCGCCAAACTGTGAGCGGTGACATTCGTCAAAGATAAGTACCACATGCCCATCAAAAATAGTATGCCCAGAATTGCGCCCAATAAAACGATCGAGCTTCTGAATAGTTGTAATGATGATGCGAGCATTCGGATTCTCGAGCTGTCGCCCCAAAATCGACGTGCTGGTATTACTATTGGCCGCGCCTTTCTCAAACTTGTCGTATTCGCGCATGGTTTGGTAGTCCAAATCTTTACGGTCAACCACAAATATCACTTTATCAATACCTGCTAGCTTGCTAGCTAATTGGGCGGTTTTGAAACTGGTCAAAGTTTTTCCCGATCCGGTCGTGTGCCAAATGTACCCACCAGCCTCAACTGTACCGAGTTTCTTGTAGTTGGTACTGACTTCAATACGACTGAGTATTCTCTCCGTCGCCACTATCTGATACGGTCGCATTACTAAAAGTTGATGATCCGTGGTAAACACGCAGTACTTGGTCAAAATATTCAAAAGGGCGTGTTTGGCAAAAAATGTTTTAGCAAAATCCATCAAATCCGTAATCGGCCGGTTAGTACCATCTGCCCACCAGCTGGTAAATTCAAAACTGTTGCTAGAGCGTTTGCCTTTTTTAACCGCACCCTCGCCAGCTTCTTTGATATGCTCCGAACGGACGGTGTTGCTGTAATACTTGGTATGTGTGCCGTTGGAAATAATAAAGAGCTGCACATATTCAAAAAGCCCCGATGCCGCCCAAAAACTTTCTCGGCTGTAACGGTTGATCTGATTGAACGCCTCGGCAATAGCCACTCCACGACGCTTGAGCTCGATATGCACCAAAGGCAACCCGTTCACCAGCACCGTCACATCATAGCGATTAGCGCGCTGACCATCCTCGGTGGCGTATTGATTGATTACCTGCAAACTATTGTCGTGAACGTTGTCCTTTTTTATGAGGTACACATTTTTGGTCGTACCATCTTCGCGCATCAGGTTTTTGATATGGGCTTCTTGAATTGTGGTAGTCTTTTCGGCAATGCTTTGGGTTGGGTTGGCAAGCTCACTGGCAAAAAATCGTTCCCATTCGCTATCGGTAAAAGTAAAATCATTGAGTTTCTCCAGTTGCTTGCGCAAATTCAGTATCAAATCGGCTTCGGATGTGATGGGTAGATATTCATACGCTTGCGTCTCAAGTTGTTTGATAAAAGCCTGCTCCAAATCTGCCTCACTTTGATAATGAGCAACGCGCACACCGTCCGCAGCATATTCACCCACGACAGTGCTTTGAGAATTCTCCGCAACTAAATTGTATTTGTTGCTATTTGGCATATTCATTGAAAGTTAAAAGCTTGCCTCGGTAATATTCATATTGTTGTCTGCGAGCAGAGAGTTCTGCCGGTAAGCCGATTGAAATATCGTTCACAAGAGCGTCAAATTTATCAAGGATTGAAACTATTCGTTCTTGTTCAGCGAGAGGTGGGAGAGGGATTTCGAATTTTGTAAACTCCTCTTTTGTGATTGTTTTAATTGTACTGCCTCGAGCAGTTTCTTTCTCAACGGCAAATTTTCTTTCAAGTTGATATGTAAAATATTTTTTATTGATTTCTACTTTAAATCTCTCAAAAATCGCAAGTGTTCTATCAACATAACTATCATATTGTGTAATTGCAACTCGGCCAATACTACCTTGCAAGGTTACTATAACTGTGCCAGAAGGCACAAAAACACTTCTAGGTTGTGCTAATTTTGATATTTTTTGTTTAGTATTTTCAACAAGCCGCATATTTTTACCAACATCAGCCACCTGAACAAACGGCATCGCATTTTCACCGCCATACCACCTATTTTCACCGTAGGGTTGAGGAAATGAACCTCGGCGATATTCCGCAATTTCTCCGAGCGTTTTCCGTTGTACATCGTACCCGTTGATACTTAAAAGTTTGTCTTGATAATGTCTATACTGTAATTCTCTTGCTTCCAGCTCTGCTTCCAGCTCTGCTTCCAGCTCTGCTTCCAGCTCTGTAAAATTATTAAGAATAGTGACAATTTCTTCTTGGATTGCAAGAGGTGGGAGAGGGATTTTTATTTTTGAATATTGGGAAATCCAATGACGAGCATGATCTTGGGGTGTGTAATGAACGCACTTCATTGCATAGTAAATATACTTAAAGACTACATCAGCGTCCTTTTGCGGTCGTAACATCTTCATCGCTGATGATTTAACTTTAAATTCAAAATCTACCCAATGGAATGAAGTTGTAAAATCGTCAAAAATAATCACTGGATTCTCTTCGCTTGCTCCATATATACCTTCAATTTCATCGGTATATCCAAGAATAAAACTTTTTCCAGCCGTCAATACTGGTGTTGCAAGGTTATCGTTGTATTCTGTTGACTTAACTATATAGTCACCTGGCTGTTCGTAGTCCAGAATTTCACCCAACTCCTTAAACACCACTCCATTCGGACAGAGTTCAACGATCAATTTTTCTATTTTTGATTGTTTATTTATCATGCTAGTAATGGAATCAAAGATTCGATAGAGGTTTTAAGTTCTTGATCTGTAAATTTTGTATTATTCGGATTTTCAGGATGGTGGATAATATTCCTGATTTTTGTGGGTAGTGTTCTGCTTTGATTCTCTGTTGAGCCATTTTTTTTCAATCTAGTATACGATTGATCCTGTTTTATACTTTTGCCAATTAAATATTTTTCAAATTCATCTTCAGAGTAGTTTTTCTCGTCTTCTAAAATAGCTTTTGCTTGGATGAATCCATAAAGCTCATTATGGAATTCGACAGACAAAACCCCGAAACCATAATAATTGATTTCTCCCCATGTCGGACTTGAAGATCCAAATAGATCAAATTCTTTACCTGCCTCAATCTTATTCGATCCTTTTTCTTTAGAAAACACATTCATCGAATGAGTCTCTTTTTTGTATTTTTTCAATAAGTATGGTGAGTGTGTGATAATAAAAATCTGTGATTTTTCAGATATTTTTTCAAGTGCGTCGAGAAGTTTGTTTTGTGCCTGCGGGTGTAAAAAAGTTTCTGGTTCGTCAATGAAAAATAGTATTGGCTTAGAAGCCCCGTTTTCATCCGATGAAGAAATATCGGCGTATACTTGAATAAGTGCCAATGCTAAGGCTCGTTGCATTCCTGTACCTTTTTCGGAACTTTTTGTTTCAATACCATTTTCAGATAGAGCTATATTTCCGGTTTTAAAAAAACTCTCGATCTCAGGCAAGGAAAAGCTAAACCTTACTTCTGTCTCTCCATACTGTTCAGATAGAATACTTTGTATTTTTTGTTCAACAGGTTGCAGGGTCTTAGCCAAACAATTTTCACCTTCACCAAAAGTTTCCTTGTGCGACTTTTGAAAGTTTTTCCAAGTGTCGGAAGTGATAAAATCTTTTGTTATTGTATTGATAATCTTTCCACTGATTTTTGTTTTCGCAAAGTCGGAAATATCGCCAGAATTTGTATCAGCCCAAACAAACTGCGCATCAAAAAGTGCAGTAATTGTATTATCAATACCGGTAGGATTTTCAAACTGATTTGTTGCAGAGTTAAAAACTCGAACATTGCTGATTGACAATGACTTTTCTTTACCACCTTGCGTGATTTTTGTCTCTTCGCTAGAACGCATTACCCGCAAACTTTTCTGACCATCTATATCCACGAGATAAGCCTGATATTTCTTAAGTGCATCAGTCTGAACAAGCAACTCAAGATCATCACCCCTAAATTCAATTTCAACTGAGATAAAGTCGCTTCCGTCAATTTCGGTTTTAGTAATAATTTCATTCCTATCTCTTTTTGTGCGTATAAAATCTATCGCCTCAAAAACCGATGATTTACCACAGTTATTGTCACCAACAAAAAAATTTACGCCTTTGTCAAAAATAATTTCATGATCTGCTTTAAATCCCTTGAAATTATGCAATTTTATTTTTGAAATATACATAAACCTATTTATTACCTTCAATATCCACCACGACATCATCAATCGCCTTGCGAAGTTCATTTTGTCTTGCTACAATCTTGGCAATTTTTTTATTAAGCTCGACGATTTCTATTACCTCGTTAGTATCTTCCTTAACAACATAATTTGATACATCCATCCTATAATCATTCTCGGTAATAATTTTATTATCAATAAGCTTGGTAAAGTACTCCGCATCTTTACGACTGGTAAATGCGTTCAATATCTTTTTGCGATTTGTTTCGCTTAATTTGTTTTTATTGCCACTATGAACAAACTCACCGGAAGCATCAATGAAAAGTATTTTGTTATCCTTCTTGCTCTTTTTGAGTACAATTATACAGGTTGTGATAGGAGTACCAAAAAAAAGATTGGCTGGCAATTGAATAACGGTATCAATGTAATTATTATCTACTAGATATTTTCGAATCATTTTTTCTGCACCAGGACGAGATAAAACACCAGGGTATTCAACAATCGCGGCAGTACCACTGGTAGATAGCCACGAAAGCATGTGCATAGTAAAAGCGAGATCGGCGTACCTCTTTGGCGCAAGTACTCCCGCTGGTGAAAAACGTGGATCATTGATAAGAAGTGGGTTTGCATCACCCTCCCAATGAATAGAGTACGGCGGATTGGAAACTATGGCATCAAACGGCTCATCGCCCCAGTGTTTTGGATCCATAAGCGTGTCGCCGTGAGCAATATCAAAATGATTGTAGTTGATGTCGTGCAAAAACATGTTGATACGGCAGAGGTTGTAGGTAGTGAGATTGATTTCTTGCCCGAAGAAACCTTGACGAACATTTTCTTTACCAAGGACTTTAGCGAACTTGAGGAGCAGAGAGCCAGAACCGCAGGCTGGATCGTAGACCTTATTCACTTCTGTTTTGCCAACCGTAGTGATTTCCGCCAAAAGTTCGCTAACTTCTTGAGGAGTGTAGAATTCGCCCCCAGATTTGCCAGCGTTTGAGGCGTACATTGTCATCAAAAATTCATAGGCGTCACCGAAGGCGTCAATTGTGTTGTCGGAGTAATTACCTAGACGAAGGTCGCCGATAGATTCAAAAAGTTTTGCAAGTTTCTGATTTCTTTTTTCAACCGTGCCACCCAGTTTATTAGAGTTCACATCAAGATCATCGAACAAGCCTTTGATGTCATCTTCACTGTTTGCGCCCTTTGCCGAATTTTCAATGTTACGAAAGACGGTAGTAAGTGTTTCGTTAATGTTGGCATCATTGCGGGCATTCTTGCGAACATTTACAAAAAGCTCGCTCGGCAAAATATAAAATCCTTTTTCTTTAACGGTATCGGCTCGCCCAAATTCAGCTTCTTTATTTGAAAGTGTGGCGTAGTCAAAATCTTTTTTACCAGCACGACGTTCGTCGGCATTGATATAGTTAGTCAAATTTTCACTAATGAAACGATAAAAAAGAATGCCGAGCACATATTGCTTGAAGTCCCAGCCATCTACACTTCCACGCAAATCATTTGCGATCTGCCAAATAGCACGATGTAGCTCTGAGCGCTCTTGCTCTTTAGTCATGTTTAAATTTGTTTCTTTGTCTCTCATAAAATTATTTCTTCTCCAGCCTGAAGCTGATTTTGTATGTATAAAAATCTATATTTGTTGCTACCAATAATGCGCGGTGAATACGAACATCGTCTTCAAACGCAATAATCGCACCTCGCACCATTTGGCCTTCTTCTGCCAGCTCTTCCTTTACGTATCCCATATACCGCTGTATCTGCCCGACAACCACATCACTGACTCTTCCTTTTTTTAATTCAACAACTAGAATTTCCTTCTTGTCTTTATTGATAGCTAAAATATCAATTGGACCAGTATCACTAGGATACTGTTGCCCGACAATTTCGCCGTCCTCTTCGTAGATATCATAATTTCTACCGAGTTCGGTGTGGTGCCAATTTTGTACAAGAAAATCCTCAAGATGTTTTTCAAGCGCAAAAATACTAGGGTCTTCCACCATCTCATCTGTAGAAATAATAGTAGCAGGTCGATTACCCGATATTAATTTTTCAATTTCGTCGGCATATTTTGAAATATCGCTGACCATTCCTATAGAGCCACTTGAATTTTTCAATGAGTCACTCATCTCATCGCGAGAAATAGATTTGGTAAACCATCGAACCGACCGCCTGTGGGGGAGTGCTGCTCCTTTGCTGTACTCATAATTCCCAGTAACTTCTCCAACAAAATAATTTCGCTGTCCGTCTGGACACAAAACAATATCGCCAATCACAATTCCCTTACTAATTGTGTGCAACATACCGCAAGCAAGACCAGCCGCAATTTTCGATTTATCCGGATACTTTTCTAAAAATATTGGTATCAATTTCTTATTAAAATCTCGCCAATTCTCCGTTAATTTATTCGTCAAATCAACATCCCCAAGCCAACCAGAACCAATAAAGTTTCCGGCATGGGCTTCTTGGGCATGAACGCTCTGTTTGCCCAACATTATTCTGTAGTAATTTTTCATAACTTCATTTTATGATGCAAACTTTCACGAATACAAAATAGCGATAATTAGTAATAATTTTATCATTTATTGGCCTAAAAGTCAACAAAGGCGAAAGATAAAAAATCTCACCAATTCAGCAGAAAGAAACAGCAAAACAGGGATCGGCTTGCACCGACCCCTGTTGCATATCCAGCTAGCCGATTTTCTCGACCTGCCGGATATAAAACAAACTCACCGTTTTCGGAAATTTCCGAACCACGACACCTTTATCATCCTTCTGTTCAATGACAATAAAGGACTTGATAGCCTTTTCGCCCTTGATAACCTTGTAGCCCTCTTTGAGCCACTGGTTAAACGTTAAGCAATTACGAGTAGGATCGTAATTGTTCGCTTCATCTTGACCGTAGCGGTCAATAATTTGCTTTCTAACTAGTTCTGCCGTGGTGGCTGAACCCGTCCAATTTGAAACGTGTGTGCGTTCCATATAATTAAAAATACGGCCAAAATAGTAAATCCAATGGACTGGCCGTTTACGCCGCATTAGACAAGGCTAAAAAAGCGTCTGATAGCTTGCCTTAGTCACAGGTGGAGATGCGGAACGCATACTACCTTGACGAAGGATAAGCTGACGCTATACTGCCTAGCCCTGATGCGGAAAAACGCCTCCCACTTAATTCTGGAGGGTGGTCAAAATCAAAAAACAGGCCTATTTAAAAGGCCTGTTTTACCATTTCATTATCTCAGGATTTTTTATTCCACAAAAATAACCTCAAGCCCTTTCTTTTTCCAAACACGGCAGGTTTTTTCAACAAAATCCAAGTCTCGTGCGATTCTGGAAATATCACGCATGATGATATGGTTACATTGGCAATCTGTGTTTGCAATTGATTCATTAAGATTCGCAAATGCTTTCCGCTTTTTTAAAGATTCCTCGGTAGCGAGACCAGAGTAGCCATCATCTACAAATTCCTGAACAATGATCAAATTGTGTTTATTCGCATAATCTTCAACCAGATCACGTTGTTTTTGAATATTTCCTTCTTCTGCTGACGCTGAACGATAGTATGCGACCGCTCGGTTTGATTTCATAAGTGTCATAAAATAAAAATTAATTATATTACTGATTGTTTCGTTTTACCTCTATTCATCTCTTCCAAAATTTGCACTACCTTTTCTTCAACATCTTCATCCTTGCTTCGGTATTTAGCATAGTCGCTGTCTTGCTCAGAAAAAATTCGATAATCAGAGTCACCAAAATCACTGGTTGGGATTATAAAGACTTGATCGATTGGGTCTTTTAGATCAAGCGTTACTCCGACACCCATGATAAATTGATGACGTCGCATACCATCGGGCATGATAAAACACCAACTCGGGATGCCTTGTTCATGTGCGAAGGCTACCCCAAAAAGAAATGGGAAATTGCGTAATGTGTCAAAAATATCATCATCATGTGTTCCTTTGGCAACACAGAGGTTAGTAATTTCACTCTCAAATCTAACCCTTGCACCTCGAATCGCATGGATGCCGCGTCGCCAACGAGTAGGCATAAACCAGTAGAGCCGTTCTTGAGCTTCGTCAAACACGTCCTGCTCAATAATGGAAGGAAAGGCGTCTGGTACGATAACCCATTCATTCCGTGGATTTAGGCCACCTCGAATCTCATCGGTTTGCTTTTCAAGCCTGCCCCATCGTTTGTTATATATGCGAGTGCCAATATACGCCTCATTAGAGAGAATTCGAATAATGCTTTCACGTTTCCATGTGCCACCACGGGGAGATAAAATGCCATCCTTATTAAGATTTTCAGCAATCCTCTCTGGGGTGTACCAGTCTTTTACAAACAAAGTGAATATTCGTTTTACCACTTCAGTGGTTTGGTCATTTGCCGGTGTAAAGATCACCCGCGCGTTTGAAATTGCTTTATGCTGACCTTTTCTGAGAATGCCCATCGGTTGTTTGTTTTCATCAAGCAACAATCGAGCGAGCCCATAACATGACACGCCACCAACCGAATAACCTTGTTGAGAAATTTTAATGCAACCATTAAAAACAAGCCGACTTAAATTGCGGCTAAAGTCGCCGGCTTGGATACGCTTAAACGAGGTAGAGAGGTAGGCGATTGGCCCCTGCTGTTTATCCGGAAAACCCGAGACAACATAAATAACCTGCTTTTTATTTTTGCTTGCGAGATATTGATAGTGAGCGGCTTCATCGGGGTTCTGAAATCTACCCCAGCGTGATTCGTCCAGCACAAGCACGTAATCAAACTTGGGTGCTTTCGGGTTCTGGATCCAATTTGTGAAAAGATTTTTAAAACCAAGGCGATTGGCGTTTAATCCGGTTTTTCCCTCATCAGCTTCTTCATGGATAATTTCAATATCATGACGGAGGGCGAATCTCTCTATCTGTTCACGTTGGATTGACACGGAATTTTCCTGTTTATCTTCAGCCGAATGACGGTAGTAGGCGATAGCCTTCTTTCCTTGTTGGCCTCTGGTTATTCTGAACATAGAAAGAGGTTATGAACTGAACTTCTTTTTGAGTACGTCAAAAAGTTTGCGTGAGGCCGCTTCTTCAGTCTTCGAGAATTTTTCACCAGTATTGAGTTTTTCTAAAATGTGTTTGCTGATTTTCTCGGCATCAGCAGCATATCCCGAACGCTCTACATTCTTATAAAGATCATCAACCGGCATATCCATGTTTTTGAGAAACTGATAAATCTCAGCCTCATTGGCTTGGGCACGCAGAAAAACGCTGCTTAATTTTCGAAAATCTTTGGCGCTTCTGATAGTTCTATGTTGCACACGGTAGAAGATGTTTTGAATAACATCACTCTCACTCATGTCACGTATTTCTCTGATTTTTGGCTGAAGCCGCATAAACTCAACCTGATATGCCTGTGATAAGTCATACTCTTTCATCACACCTTCCCATTCTTTATAATTTTTTTGGAGTTTTTGCGAGGAGCTGATCAAATTTTCAGAATAGTGAAGATAGGCAGCAAGCTCTTTATTCGTTTTAAGTTTTTTCTCTTCACGGATACGCTGGAGTTCGGTTGATCGCTCAAGCGGTTTCCACGGATCAATATTAGTCTGTAAATTCCAGCGTAACTTCTCCATATCACCTTTGTCGGCAAACGGTTCATGCACTTCACACCGAATCGTTTCCCAGCCGAGCTGCTGAGCACATTTATACCGACGGTGGCCATCAAGGATCTGGTAAGAATCTTTACTAATTTTAACGACAGAAATAGCACGTCCCAAACCATCCTCATCGAGTGACAACAGGAGTCGTTTCACCTTATCTTGTTCTTTTTTGTCACCATCTTCCTGGTTTTCTTTATCGAATTTTAAATTTTTACGAGGCTGAGGCAGCTCGTAACGGATGTGCGATAAAGGAATCTCTTCGATGTATGTTTTGAAATTTTTACCCATATAACTGCTGGTAGCCATGAATAATCTAATTAGCCCAAAATAGCCCAGATTTGCTAAATTTAAGCATCAATAGCCAACTTTGTCAAGGATTAGCCACGAATAGACCAAAATAGCCCATAAAATGACGTTCTCGACAATTAGGCAGTAAGTTTGGATTACAACAAAAAAACAGCTGTTGTTCAGCCGTTTTCCTTTCCGTATCGTGTTCTTCTCTGCGCCGTAGTCCCTCAAAATCACCCTCACACTCCTTGCCACCATCCCTATTCATCCGATCCTTCTTCCCCCCCACAAATCAGTTCTGTAAAAAATCAGTTGGTTCGGTCGGTATTGTTCTGTGGTTTAGGAATGTATTAGTTTTAGTATTTATAATTGTAATTTGTATGTTTAAATATT
>Ga0209541_10003624_pt1 | contig 28166 bp, 32 predicted proteins | sample RifCSPlowO2_01_FD_184027 | JGI IMG/M metagenome (GOLD analysis project Ga0209541, IMG submission 184027) | Groundwater microbial communities from Rifle, Colorado - Rifle CSP2_plank lowO2_0.1 (SPAdes) (version 2) | ecosystem: Environmental > Aquatic > Deep subsurface > Groundwater | place... | reverse complement strand
AGCCATAAACACACTAAGTCCTAAGACGCAACTGACCATTATGGTTAACTTGTGGGGTGCGTGGGGTAACATGATGTCGGGGGTTAGTACTCTAGGTCCGTTGCTGCTTAACAAGTTCAACTATGTGTCGTTGTTTTTATTCCCTGGGGGGTCACAATGCAACAATCGCACTGACACCGTCGCCAACCGTCTCAACGCGCAGATGCAGCTCGTGGCAAACGGCACTCCAACCTCGGGGCAGAAAAAGAAAATGTTTATTATCGCCGACATGAGTGACGACGAAAACCTAATGTACGACACACGGCAGTTTATACTGAACAACAAGTTGGGCGGGGTGTTTCTCTGGCGCAATGGAGCGGTGCAAACCGATTGCAGCACTACAAGCCCTGCAAGTTACGTACGGCTAGTCAAAGACCTCCTCGACATGCCAGAACCAAGTACTAACACTATCGCTCAGGAAGAGTGGCCGCATGAGGAAGTGCCAGGCGGTGGAAACACACTTATAGCAACAATATCCTCGTCGGTACAGACATTCCTCGACGGGTTGTTGAGCATATTTGTGCTGTAATTACATTATTTCAAAACCCTCTCTTTTCTTCTGTATACTTGGCTGACTGGAACTTATAAGAAGAAGTAGTAATAATATAAAAGAGATATGAACTACAACATTAAGGGCACTGATGTCACTATTACACCAGAGCTACGCACCTATGTGGAATCAAAACTTTCTCAAGCAGATAAATTTTTAGCGGGTGATTCAACCGCACATGTGGATGTAGAGTTGCAGTTTTTTGCCAGCGAGCGCGGCAAAAAGAATCGCGCAGAGTTTACTGCGGCCGCCGGTAGCGAGACTTACAGGGCGGAGGAGCGCGGCGACTCCATGCACGAGGCGATAGACCTGGCCGCCGCGGAGTTTACACGCGTGGTGCGCCGCAACAAAAAGCGCAATTTGGCGCTGGTGCGCAAAAGCGCCGCAACGGTAAAGGACTTTATCCGCGGCCTGCGCGATAGGTTTTAAACCTACACAAAACAAACTTTGCCGGAGGGCGGCAAATTTTTTTGCTAAAAATTTGCCTAGTTCCTCGGGCCGTCGCCCTGCGCACCCTCCGGCAAAGTTTGTTTTACTCCGCTTTGGAGAAATGTTTTATACAACATCTCCCTCTTTCCCTCGGGTATTACCTTGATGACTTCAAGTGCGCCGTCTTTTATTTCAGCATCGGTGATAACCACTCGTTTGCCACCTTGCGTAAAAAAGTGCGCTCGCGGGCTTTGGTCGAACGCACGGATTTTTAACAAATTTGTGCGCGCATCGCCCATGAGGTCAACAAGTGCATCTTGGTCTTTAAATTTGTGCGTGTAGGTTGCTTTGCTTTCCTCCTGCGGCTCTGGAGTAATGGTACCCGCTAGCCACTTTGGCAAAATTTCTGCAAGTAGGTTACCGCCTTCGGTCGCCAAGAGCTCTTCCAAAAAAGAGCTCGTGGGAGGCCATCCGCCAGCGCCTTCCTCAAGCTCTATGCGGGCCTGGGCTACTATCGGTCCTGCGTCCATCTTTTCGCTCATCAGCATTACGGAGACGCCGGTAGCGCGCTCGTCCGCCAAGATGGCAGAGCCGGCCGGAGAGGGCCCGCGGAACTTCGGCAAAAGCGATGGGTGTATGTTGAGCGAGCCCTTGCGCGGCACAACAAGAATATTTTTTGGGATGAGTTTGGAATAAGCAGCAACCACAAACACATCCCAGTCGGTATTGCCAAGCTCGGCTACGAACGACTCCTCTCTAAGACTCAAGGGCTCGAGTATATCAATGTCGTGCTCCTTGGCCCATACTTTTGCGGGAGATGGTTGGAGTTTTAAACCGCGGCCGGCCGGCTTGTCTGGCGCGGTTACCACAAGCGCAGGCAAGAACCAATGCGCCTCAAGTGCATTAAGTGTGTGCACTGCGAACTGCGGCGTCCCAAAAAAGGCAAATCGCGGCATGGGTTTACTCATGGCCGTCTTCCTCCCACTCTTCTAGAGTTTTTGTTTTGTCGATAAACAGTTGGCCCTTTAGGTGGTCGAGCTCGTGTTGGATAACATGCGCAGGAAGGCCAGAAGCGTTGTAAACAAACGGCTTTCCTCTTTCGTCTAGCGCGCGTATTGTAACCTTTTCATGCCGTACTACGGAGCCGTACTTGCCGCGCACGGAGAGGCACCCCTCCTGCATCTCTTTTTGTTTTTTAGAGCTGCGCACCAGCACGGGGTTTATCACCACCAGGTCTGGTGGAATCTTTTTTTCTTGCTCTCTGTTTTTGCGGTCGTCGGCAAATGCGCGGCCGGAGATAATAAACATCTGGATAGAAACCCCCAGCTGACAGGCCGCGAGCCCCACACCGTGTGGCTCTTTAACGAGCACCTTCTTCATCCGGGCAATAATCCTCCGCACGGCGCGCGAGGCAACGTCCTTTTTTGCAATAGGGGAGGCGGTTTGTCGCAGTACGGCATCGCCGTTTTGTATTATATGGTCTTTTAGAGAATCCACGCTCTTTATACTAAAATATTTTTATATAAAAAAATAGGCCGGTTCGTCTGGGGTAGAGACGAACCGGCCATTCACCAGCGTGACGCAGCGGATAACGACGTCGCGCCGGTTTTGACCGGAGTCCTGCAATTGGGCGGGCAGGACTCCGGATTTCGAGTGGCCTTAGGAGAGCGGGGAGGACGCCCAAGACACACCCGAAAAAAACTTACAACTATTAAATATACTACACGCTTACCCATTTTTTGTCAACATGCCTGCCGGCAGTCCAGCCCAGCCGGTGGTGTAGGGGTACAATAGAGCGGTGGAGCACATCAAGGAGTACATTAAGGCAATTACCGGCAAAAAAGAACGCGCCACCGAGCGCGGCGAGCTCATGCAATATTTTCTTCAAGCGCTCAACCGCTCACGCGCGCAGGACGGCATCTCGCCATTAACCATGCCGCGCATGGGGCGCATACTCCAAGCTATCCCTACCAAAGACCTCTACTATTTAAAAAGCGTATGCGACCAGGCGGGCAATTTTTCTAAAAAATTTTGGTGGGAAGTAAATCCTAAGAAACATACCCTCGGTCGTAGCCCTATGGATGAGACTCCTCAACCAGCTCCACCCGCGCCCCCAAAGAAGAAAGCTTCAAAGCCAGGCCCTCGTACCCGCGATTGATGCTATAGACGTTGCGCAGGGTCGAGCGGCCGGGCGCAGCGAGCATCGCTATAAGCAAGATGGTTGCTGGCCTAAGCGCAGGAGGGCACACCAGGTCGGCGGGTTTTAGCGGCGTTTTGCCGGTAATGTAGATGCGGTGAGGGTCGGCCAAAAGTGTCGTTGCTCCAAGCTTGTCGAGCTCGGTAAAGTATAGCGCGCGCTTTTCGTACACCCAGTCGTGCACCAGCGTGGTGCCGCGCGCCTGGGTGGCGATAACCGCAAAAAACGGCAGATTGTCCATATTGAGCCCGGGGTAAGGGCGTGCGGCAATTTTTTCCGGAGCCGCAATAAGCGAGCTATGGAATGTTTTTATATCGACCAAATTTACGTGCCCTCCGCGGCCTTTGTAGCGCCGCAATATATGGTAGCGGAAGCCCATTTTTTCCAACACCAAAAGCTCCAGCTCAATAAAATCTATCGGGCAGCGGCGTATGGTGATGGATGAATTGGTTACAATTGCCGCCGCAAGAAAAAACATCGCATCCGTAGGATCCTCGCTCACCGAATATCTGACGTTTTTTTTGATTACTTTTTTGCCATGGACCACAAGCGTCGTAGCACCCACCCCATCTATTTTTATGCCGAGTTTTTGGAGGAAAAAACACACCTCCTGCACTTGGTAGTTTGCCGAGGCATACTTGATGACGCTTTTTCCGGGTATTCCGGCGGCACACAAAATAGCATTGATGGTGGCTGTGTCGCCGGACTCGTACATAACGACCACAGCGTGGAGTAGTCGCGAGCGCGTGACCTGCCACAGGCCTTTGGTGGTTTTTATATCCACACCAAATTTTTGTAGCGCAAAGAGGTGAGGGCGCACCGTGCGAGAGCCAAGTTTGCAACCTCCTGCCTGCGGCAGAGAGAATGAGGCGAGCGAGTGGACCAGGGCCCCTGTAAACATTAAAATACTGCGGGTTTTCTCTGCGGCCACGCGGTCTATCTTGCTAAGCGTAAACTTTTTTGGCTGGGTGATGGTAACGGTGCTACCATGCCAGACAACGCCAACCCCGATAGAGCGCAGTACCTCTATAAGCCGGTTAACCTCTTCTATCTTTGGCACGCGGGTTAGCGTTGTGGTGCCACGGTTGATTAACGATGCGCACAAAAGCGCCACCGCGCCGTTTTTGGAGGAGTTTATGTCGATGGTCCCGTGCAACTTCCTCCCGCCATCAATATTAAAATTGAGCGTTGTCTGCATAGTCCAAATAGCGTACCATATCAGCACTCTTTATGTCTTTCTTTAACCCAAAACTCGGGATTGACCTTGGCACAGCCAACACTTTGGTGTTTGCTCCCGGGAGGGGGGTTATTTTAAACGAGCCATCCGTGGTGGCCATTTCCGACATCGACAAACGTATCCTGGCGGTCGGGGCCGAAGCGAAGGAGATGATAGGACGCACACCGGAGGAGATTGTCGCCTACAGGCCGCTTAAAGACGGCGTCATTGCCGACTACCGGGTAACACAAGCGATGCTGCGATACTTTATACGTAAGGCAATGGGGCGTTTCCAACTCTTTCGCCCCGAGGTGATGGTTTCTGTCCCCGCCGGGGTGACCTCCACCGAGAGGCGCGCGGTGGTAGAGGCGACTATACGCGCCGGAGCGCGCGCCGCTTATGTGGTAAAAGAGCCGATACTCGCAGCCATTGGCGCCGGGATCCCCATACAAGAGGCGCACGGTAACATGGTGGTCGACATCGGAGGCGGCACCACCGACGTGGCCGTAATTTCCTTGGGAGGCATCGTCGCTTCCACATCGGTTAAGTGCGCGGGCGACCGGCTCGACCACGCGATAGCCGACTTTGTAAAGAAAACCTATAACCTCGGCATCGGGGAAAAAACCGCCGAGCGGATAAAAATAGAAATCGGCTCCGCAGTGCCGGTGGAGGACGAGCTGGCCATGCAGGTGCGCGGTCGTGACTTTGTCTCTGGGCTCCCGCGCCAGTTTGAATTGAAGACCAACGACGTGGTGCGCGCCATGGGCAAGGAGTTGCGTGAAATTATAAAAGCAATACGCAACGTCCTGCAAGAGACGCCGCCGGAGCTTGCCGCAGACATCATAGACCGCGGCATCACCATGACAGGCGGCACCTCACAGCTGCGCAACTTTCCCGAGCTTGTCTTGAGGCGCGTTGGAGTCAAGGCACAGCTGGCAGACGACGCGTTGTTTTGCGTGGCGCGTGGCACGGGGGTGGCACTCGAGCACCTCGACTCTTACAAAAAAGCAATCATAGCGAAGCGGTAATATCCCGCCAGCAAATGAGAAAAAGAGTGCGCTCCGGGCCGCTAGGCCAAGTCCTACACTCTTTTTCTCATTTGCTGGCTTTCACAAGAGAACTCCTTCGCAAATGGTTTTTGCTTCGCTATACTTGCATACATGCAGCATCATGCCTACCTTTTTGAAGGGCCGCTTTCAAACCTTGCAGGGCTCGTAGAAGACGCACGCACGCGCTTTACTTTTACAGGGCATGGCAACCCGGAAGTGCGCGTGGTTAGAGAAGAGACGTTTGGCATTGCCGAAGCGCGCTCTCTCAGGCAAGCAGCAGCTCTTAAGTCGGCCACTGGCCGGGCGCTCTTTGTGGTAGGTGTTTCCGCCATGACAACAGAAGCTCAGCAGGCACTCTTAAAATTATTTGAAGAGCCGCAGCGGGGGACCATATTTGTTTTATTGGCTCCACACGGCATGGTTATCCCGACACTGCGCTCGCGCATGCTCCCGTACCCCAAAGTTGGACTTACGAAGTCCAACTTTGTTACTGCACAGGCAAAAAAGTTTTTAAAAAGTCCGCAGGCGGCTCGCAGTGCGGAAATAACCAAACTACTCAAAGATGACGAGGCACTGCGTGAAAGGGTGAGCGCATTTTTAGACGCGCTGGAAGCGGAACTCTACACGAGGCTTGCAAAAGAGGGAGGCAGAGTGCAAGAGGGCCTTGAAGATATTGCAAAAATACGCGGATACACAAACGATCGCGCCCCATCCTACAAAATGCTGTTGGAACACTTGGCGGTTACGCTCCCACAGATATCCGCTGAAACACAAGAAAAAAGCTGAAATACGCATGAATCCTAAACTGTTTGAAGAAAGAAGGGTGCGGATACAAAAACTCAATCGCGCGCTTAAAAAACTCTTTCCCAATGCGGAGATAGAACTTAACTACCATACACCATGGGAGCTTTTGGTGGCGGTGCAGTTGTCTGCCCGGTGTACAGACAAGATGGTCAACAAAATTACCGCAAAGCTGTTTAAAAAATATAAAACACTCGAAGCGTACGTGCGGGCACAGCCGCTCGTGTTTGAACAAGACATCAAGTCAAGCGGCTTTTATCGCAACAAGACAAAAAATATTTTGGCCTCCGCAAAGATAGTTAAAAATAAATTTGGAGGCAGAGTGCCAAAAACCATGGAAGAGATGCTCACCCTCCCAGGAGTTGCGCGCAAAACCGCAACGGTTGTTTTAAGAGAGGCGTACGGAATCACGGCAGGGGTGACGGTCGACACGCACGTTATACGTTTTTGTACGCGCTATGACCTTTCAACCCACCGCGACCCTGTCAAGATAGAAAAAGACTTAATGCGGCTATTGCCCCAAGGCGAGTGGGGGGCCTTTACCCACCTTGTTATCCACTATGGCCGATATCTCGCACCCGCCAGGCAATACGACACAGGAAAGGACCCTCTGGTAAAGATATATCCAAAGGCGGCAAAAAAATTTAGAGTTTGATATACTAAAAGCAAAGCGATGACCTACGACTTTAAACCATTTGGAAAGCGTGTTGCAGATATAGTCGAGCGGCTCGGCAAAGAGCTCGCGGGCGTGCGCACCGGACGCGCCACTCCGGCCATACTCGACGGCGTTACCGTTGAGTCTTTTGGCTCGCGGATGACCTTGCCGCAAGTCGCGACCATTTCTGTAGAAGATGCGCGAACACTGCGCATAACTCCGTGGGACCACAACCTTACAAAAGAGATAGAAAAGGCCATCACCGTGGCAAACTTGGGGCTCTCGGTCGGCAGTGATGAAAAGGGGGTTCGGGTCTTTTTCCCCGAGCTTACCTCCGAGCGCCGCACTATGCTGCTGAAGCTTGCAAAAGAAAAGGTTGAGGAGACGCGCACGCAACTGCGCATAGCGCGTGACGAAGTATGGAGCGACATCCAAAAGCAGGAAAAAGACAAAAAAATGGCAGAAGACGACAAGTTCCGCGCTAAAGACGAGATGCAAAAACGCGTCGACGCGGCCAACAAGTCGTTTGACGAGGCGCTAGCGCGCAAGGAAAAGGAGATAACCGCCTAGCACTCTATGTCGCTTCTGATATTTATCCTCATATTGACCGGGCTTATAGTCGTGCACGAATTCGGGCACCTTTTTGCGGCAAAACTTTTTGGCATAAAGGTGGAGGAGTTCGGAATCGGCTTCCCGCCGCGCCTGCTCTCAATCCAATGGGGCGAAACCCGCTACTCTATAAATCTGCTGTTTTTTGGAGGTTTTGTGCGCATTTTTGGCGAACGCAAAGATGAGGCGGGAAGCAACCCGCGCGCGTTTGCAAGCAAGTCCAGGCCCAAACAAGCTGCAGTCATCGCGGCGGGCATAGTGATGAATATATTATTTGCCTGGTTAGTGCTTTCCGCGGGCTACATTGCTGGGCTTCCGACATCGGCGGAGCATGTCGGGTTTGGCATTGTCAGCGATGTACACGCTACCATTGTGGGAGTTTTGCCGGACTCGCCGGCAAAAATGGCCGGGCTTTTGCCAGGTGATGTAGTTGAAAATATCGACACCGGTACCGCGACACTCCGACAAGGCGCTTCCTCTTCAGATGTGCAGGCGTTTATAGCAGAGCATCAGGAAGAAAGCATCATATTTACAGTACTGCGCGACGGCGCAAAGGAGCACTTTTTAGCAAAAGCAGAAGTGGGGCTGGTGACCGGACGCAAAGCGGTGGGCATCAATCTCGACGATGTCGGCACGCTTATCTTGCCGCCATACATGGCACTACTTGAGGGCGGTATCTTGACATACCGTATGACTCTCGCCACGGCGGAAGGTTTGATACAATTTTTTTCTGGGCTATTCAGCGGAGCGGGGGACTTTGCCGACATTGCTGGGCCAATCGGGATAGCCGGCATAGGAAGTCGCGCGGTTGCAAACGGGTTTGCCGCGGCAGTAACATTAACCGCGCTCATTTCGATCAACCTCGCGCTCTTAAATATTTTACCAATACCGGGGCTCGACGGAGGCCGGCTATTTTTTATACTTATAGAAAGCGTGGTACGCCGCCCACTGCCACATCGGTTAACCTTGTGGTTTACCGTTGGCGGCTTCGCTCTGCTTATAGCTCTTATGATGCTGGTGTCCTTCCACGATATTACCCGCCTCATAGGATAGTTTTCCATTTTTGCTTCGTCTTACGTTTCGCCGTACAATGGCTCTCATATGCGCCAATCCGAACTTTTTACAAAGACGCGCCGCGAGGCGCCAAAAGACGAGGTTTCTAAAAACGCACAGCTACTGATACGCGCCGGATACATCCACAAAGAAATGGCCGGGGCCTACACTTTTTTGCCGCTTGGGCTTAGGGTACTTAACAACATAATGGCGGTAATTCGCGGTGAGATAAACGCCATCGGCGGGCAGGAAATCTCGATGACCGCACTCCAAGAGCCCGAGGTGTGGAAGGTCTCCGGCAGGTGGAGCGAGGAGGTAGTGGACATATGGTTTAAGTCGGAGCTTAAGGCGGGCGGGGAAGTGGGTTTTGCCAACACGCACGAAGAGCCGTTGACGCGGCTTCTAACACAGCACATCTCTTCTTACAAAGACCTGCCGCGATATGTTTACCAGTTCCAAACCAAGTTCCGCAACGAGCTTCGTGCAAAGAGCGGCATCATGCGCACCCGCGAGTTTATAATGAAGGACCTATACTCCTTCAGCAAAACCGAGGCGGAATTCCGCGAGTTTTACGAGAAGTGTGCGGAGGCGTACCTGCGGATTTTTAACAAACTTGGTATAGGAGACAAAACCTTCCGCACTTTTGCGTCTGGCGGTTCGTTCAGCAAGTTTAGCGATGAGTTCCAAACCTTGTCGGATGCCGGCGAAGACACTATATATATAGACGAGCGCCGGCATATTGCAGTCAACAAAGAGGTATACAACGACGAAACGCTCGACACACTGGGCTTAGACAAGACTTACATGCGCGAGGCGAAGTCAATAGAGATCGGCAACATCTTCCCGCTTGGCACCAAGTACTCGGCTCCTTTGGGGCTTACCTATAAAAACGATACTGGCGAGCAGGTACCGGTTGTAATGGGCTCATATGGTATCGGCCCGGCACGCGCCATGGGTACCGTTGTGGAGCTTCTTTCGGACGAAAGGGGTATAGTGTGGCCAGAGTCCATAGCTCCGTTTGCCGTGCACATTGTTGAGCTCTCTGGCGGCAACAAGGAAGTGTCCGCCGAAGCCGGCGAGCTTTATCGCACTCTGACAGAGGCCGGTATAGAGGTGCTGTGGGACGACCGTGACCTGCGCGCCGGGGAAAAGTTTTCCGACAGCGACCTTTTGGGCATTCCTCTTAGGGTGGTGGTGTCGGAAAAGACGCTGTCCGAAGGAGCGTTTGAGTGCACCGAGCGCAAGGGCGGCAAGACTCAGCATCTCTCTATTTCAGAACTGCAGACCCGCCTTACACATGTTTAAACTGATAACAGACAGGATACTGCCACTTTTCTCCAACGACATAGGGATAGACCTTGGCACGGCAAACACGCTGGTGTATTTGCGCGGCAAGGGCATCGTCGTGGCAGAGCCATCAGTAGTGGCGGTCAACCAAAAAACCGGCCAGGTGGTGGCGGTGGGGAGTGTTGCCAAAGCAATGCTCGGAAGGACCCCCGGGCACTTGGCCGCGGTGCGCCCATTGGTAGAGGGCGTGGTGTCGGACTTTGAGGCAACAGAAGAGATGCTCGCATACCTCATAAAACGCGCGCAGAGCTCGCCCGCAGGCACCTCGCGCAAACTATTTGGCCCGCGCGTAGTTATAGGCGTGCCAAGCGGCATCACCAATGTGGAGATACGCGCAGTTAAAGACGCGACGCGCAACGCCGGAGCACGCGAGGTCTATATTGTTGAAGAGCCGATGGCCGCGGCAATCGGCACTCGCCTCCCAATACGCGAGGCAATTGGAAGCATGATAGTCGACATCGGCGGCGGCAACACAGACATTGCCGTCCTCTCTCTAGGCGGAGTCGTGCGCTCAAAAAATCTTAGGATAGCGGGCGACAAGCTCGACCAAGACATCATTTCTCACCTGCGTTCGGAGTTTAAGATTTTGATAGGCGAAAAAACCGCCGAGGACGTCAAGATTGCTATCGGTTCTGTCACGGAGGGCGGCGGGCACCTCGAAGCGGTTGTGCGCGGCCGCGACCTGATAACAGGGCTTCCTCGCGAGATTATAATAACCGACTCCGACATCCGGGAGGCCGTATCGCAGTCTATGGATACGCTGGTTGAAACTATACGCGAGGTGCTTGAAACTACTCCGCCAGAGATCCTCTCCGACATTATGCGGCAGAGTATAGTGCTTGTCGGCGGTGGCGCGCTGTTTAAAGGGCTAGACCAACTGCTTTCGCAATGGCTTAAGGTCCCTGTGGTGGTTGCCGACGACCCCTTGACCGCCGTTGCGCGCGGCACCGGCGTTATTTTGGAAAACCTCGATGCCTACCGAGATGTATTTTTAGAGTATGACGACGATTTCTCCTAGCCGGCGTCGCGGTCGGCGCTTTGGGTCTCCTCGAGTCGTAGCGTTTTTTGTCCTTTGCGCTGCGCTGTTTTCTATAGCGGCGCTCTGGCGCGAGCAGCTCTCAAGCGTGCTGTGGAGTGTTGCTACACCTGTACTCAACACGCGCGCTCTTCCCGCCGTCGTGTTTAGCTCTATAACGGCGCAATTTGCATCAAAAAACGCCTTGGTTGCGGAAAGTAATGCCCTGCGCGCCGCCCTTGCTTCGTCGAGCATATTGCTCCTAGACCGCAACCTGCTGTACTTTGAAAACCGCGATCTAAAACTCCGCCTTGGCAGGGAAGCGAACTCTCCAAGCATACTTGCCGCCGTACTGCTCGCGCCACCGGGGGTGCCATACGACACGCTTTTTATAGATGCTGGGAGTAGCGAAGGGGTCGTGGCGGGGGCGCCGGTGTTTGCCGGCGGTTCTGTAATAGTAGGAAAGGTCTCGCATGTATACCCGCACGCCGCACGCGTAGTCCTGCTCTCCGCTCCAGGCGAGTCCTACGATGCATTGCTCAAAACACAAGACGGCACGGTGCCGCTTACAGTTGCCGGTATGGGGGGCGGGTCTCTTTCGGGTGACGTGCCGTCCGGCACTGTGGTGCGCGTGGGCGATACGGTACTATTTCCTGGCATCGAGCCATCTTTTGCCGCCACGGTGGTGAGCGTCACTCCAACAAAGAGCGGTTCGTTTTTGACGCTCTCTATGTCATTGCCGGTTAATTTGTTCGGGTTACAGTATGTGGAGGTGCGACAACAGACATCATTATGATGAACAATACTCGCTTCCTCCTCGCCACCTGCTTTCTACTCGCCGCACTCGGATTTTTGCTCCCTTTGTGGCCGCTCTCGGCGCTCGGCATACTGATTGCGGGGCTCTCCGGCCGGTACTTATTTGCCATAGCGATTGGTCTTTTGTTTGACATTGCCTACGGCGCGCCAATGGGCGCTCTACACTTTGTGTGGTTTCCTTTTACTCTTGTCGCGCTTGTCGCGATGCTCGGCAGTGAGCTCGCCAAACGCTACCTTTTAGGTAGAACACAGTCAAAGACGGTATACTAAGGCGCTATGGCTTGGTTTAGACACTCCGCAAGGCGTAGGAGTCAGGAGATAGCGCCGGATGAGATATTTCTAGATTCCTATAACCTCCCATCGTACGACACTCTGCATTTTGAAGGTCGTCTGGAGCAACCTATACGCCGGCAGACTCTTGCGGTTGTTGGCGGGTTTGTGGCCATGCTCTTTTTTGCCTTTGGCGCGCGCGCGTGGAACCTCATGTTTACCAACGGTGTTGCATATGCCACCCAAGCCGCCGAAAATCAGTTGACCGTAGAGTTGCTGTTTGCCGACCGCGGCGCGCTTAAAGACCGCGCCGGAGTGGATCTTGCATACAATGTGCGCGCCGCAAGCACCACTGTGCCTGGCGCGGGTGCGGTAGTGCGCGCCTATAGTGCTTACCGCGGGGTTGCTCATATGGTGGGGTACACCAAACCGCCTGCAAAGGACACCTCCGGTGTGTACTATCAGACCTCTTTTGTCGGTATAGACGGCGCGGAGCGCGTGTTTGACGGCATATTAAGCGGAAAAAATGGCCGCATACTTACCGAGACGGATGCGCGCGGCGATATAGTCTCCCAAAGCGCCGAGGAATCGCCTATCGCCGGAAGTACATTGAAACTTTCCATAGACGCGGGCGTCACACAGGGGCTATACGATGCCATAGCCGCGCGCGCTTCCGGCTCTAACTTCCAAGCCGGTGCCGGTGTATTGATGGACATTGATACCGGCGAGTTAATAGCACTCACGAGCTACCCGGAATATTCTTCCCAAATTCTGTCGGAGGGAAGTGCCAAAGCACTCGCGGCGCTCACGGAAGACAAGAGAGAGCCGTTCCTAGACCGTGCGGTTGACGGCCTCTATGCTCCCGGCTCCATTGTAAAACCGTTTATCGCCGTCGCGGCGCTTGATGAGGGAGTAATAGACGAGCACAAGCAAATACTCTCCACCGGCTCGATAAGCGTCCCCAACCCCTACGACAAGGCGCGCCCTACCGTGTTTAAAGACTGGAGGGTAAACGGCTGGACAGACATGCGCCGCGCTATCGCCGTTTCCTCCGACATATATTTTTACGAAGTGGGCGGCGGGTTTGAGGGCCAGCCCGGGCTGGGGATAGACCGGCTCGGCCAATGGATTAGGGCGTTTGGGTTTGGTGAGGATGTAGGATTCCTAGGTTTTAGCAACCAAGTGGGAACCATCCCCTCGCCGGCATGGAAGGAGGTAACCTTCCCCGGCGACCCGTGGCGCATTGGCAATACTTATCACACATCAATAGGGCAGTATGGCATGCAGGTGACACCTTTGCAGGCAGTACGCGCCGTGGCGGCGCTTGCAAACGGCGGACGTCTGCTTACCCCAACGCTTGTGGCAAGCTCTACCCCGTATTCGCGCAGTGTCGGCGCCTCAAGCGAGGCGATGCAAGTGGCGCGCGAGGGTATGCGGCTTGGGGTCACAGATGGTATTGCGGTTGCGGTCAACACGCCGTACGTCTCGGTTGCGGCAAAAACCGGCACTGCGCAGGTGGGAGTCAAGAATGAGTACATGAACTCTTGGATGATAGGCTTTTTCCCATACGAACATCCGCGTTATGCGTATGCAGTGGTTTTAGAGCGTGGCCCCGCGGGCACTGCCGTGGGCGCCTCGGCTGCTGTTCGCGCATTCCTAGACTGGCTCAACACAAACGCACCGCAGTACCTGGAAGTTGTTCCTTGACTTTACTACTCACTCCGTTACACTACTTCGGCATAGCTATGGGAGAAGAACTATTTTCTAAAGAGAAGTTCGAGGAATTAACCCGCGAACTCGATGCCCTGCGTACCACACGCCGCAAAGAAATTGCCGAGCAGTTGGAGTATGCCCGCTCGCTAGGCGACTTGTCGGAAAATGCCGAGTACCAAGAGGCGCGCGAGATGCAGGCGGCTGTGGAGGAGCGTATAAGCAAACTCGAGGCGATGCTTAAGAATGCAAAGATAGTGCAGGGCAGCAAAAGCGAAACTGTGGGTATGAGCTCTATAGTTACCGTACAGCCGACCTCCGCAAAAGGCAGTGATGAGAAGCGCATATACACAATTGTCGGCTCCGAGGAAACAAACATGTTTGAGGGTAAAATTTCATACCACTCGCCGCTGGGCGCGGCGCTCATGGGTAAAAAAAAGGGAGACGAATTTTCCTTCCATACTCCCAAAGGCACCAACAAATACAAAATTTTGAAAGTAGAGTAGAATAAGCCCATGTTTTGGGCAGAGCGGATAACTGGGGAGATAGTCGAGCGCTACAAGGGACGGAAGGGTGCAATTATTATACGCGACGAAAAAACCGTCTCCGGCCGCGTGCATATCGGCTCTATGCGCGGGGTGGCAATACACGGCGCTGTGGCCGAGATACTCACGGAGCAAAAAGTCCAAAACGTATTTCGTTTTGAGATGAACGACTTTGACCCGATGGACGACATCCCTCTGTACCTGCCGCGCGAACAGTTCGAGCAGTATCTTGGGCTACCGCTTAAAAACGTGCCATCACCCGAGCCAAACGCCATAAGCTTTGCAGAGTACTTTGCCGATGATTTTAAAAGCGCCATAGCACACGCTGGGTTTCTGCCGGAATACTCGTGGGCAAGCGACCTGTACCTCTCTGGCAGTATGGACACAGTAATTACCGAGGCGCTCGGGAGCGCCGAGAAGATCCGCGCTATATATAAGGAGGTTTCCGGCTCGCAGAAAGAAGGAGAGTGGCTCCCGCTCTCTGTGCTGTGCCCAACATGTGGAAAGATATCAACAACAGAAGCAAGCGACTTCGACGGCAAAACGGTTGTCGTCCACTGCAGGGAACATAAGGTCGAGTATACAAAAGGATGCGGATTTTCTGGCAGGGTTTCCCCATTTGGCGGCAAAGCCAAGTTGCCGTGGAAGGTTGAGTGGGCCGCAAAGTGGAAGGTGGGCGGCGTTTTGGTAGAAGGCGCGGGCAAAGACCACTCAACGCGTGGCGGCTCGCGCGACGTGGCCAACCATATCTCCAAAGAAGTATTTAACTACGAGCCGCCGTTTGACATACCTTACGAGTTTTTGCTCGCGGGCGGCAAAAAAATGTCGTCAAGCAAGGGCCGCGGAAGCAGTGCTAAAGAAATTTCAGACCTTGTATCCACAAAAATTTTCCGCCTGGCACTGCTGGGTAAAGATATCAACCAACAAATAAACTTCGACCCCGACGGCGATACCATACCGGTACTATACGACCAGTACGACAAACTTGCGGAAAATTTTTGGGCGGGCACAAAGGACGATTACGCACGCTTGTTTGAACTGATTCATTTTCCACGGAATCTTCCGCCATCGGTCTTTCTCCAGCGGTTTTCGCAAGTGGCCTTTATGGTGCAGATGCCGCACCTCGAGGTAGAAGCGGAGGTGGAAAAAATAAAAGGCAGCCCTCTCACCACAGAGGATAAAACAGAGCTCAAAGAGCGCATCTTGTATGCAAAAAAATGGCTCGCAGAGTATGCGCCGGAGAAGTTTGTATATGAATTGCAGAACACGCTCCCAGACGCGGCTAAAAGTTTAAGCGAAGCGCAGAAAAAAGCTCTAGGCGAGCTACTTCTATATATGGAAATGCGGCCGCAGATGCCAAGCGGGGAAGAACTGCATAAAAAACTGCATGAGATAAAAGAAACGCAGGGCATTGCGCCAAGCGAACTTTTTAAATCTATCTATCTTATATTCCTAGGCAAAACGCACGGCCCGCAGGCGGGGTGGTTTCTCTCGGCGCTGGAGCGAGACTTTGTACTAAAGCGCATCAAAGAAGCAAGCATATAAAAATAAAAGGGGTCGTCTGCGTGAACGCAGACGACCCCTAAACTGTGTTTCCGCTATTTGCCAACGATCTGGACTAACAGTCCAATCTCGTCAACCGGAGAAAGATATATCTTCTCCGTTCCCCAGCTAGGCCACACCGTGGCCAAGACTGCCAGGATAGCGGCCGCCAAGGCTAGAGCAACAACGATGAGGATTTTCCTTCTCCTAACCGCTCGCTCAACGCTCTGAGTTTTAAGCTCAGTGCGTGCCTTGGCAAAAATTCCAAAATTTGATTCGGCGTTCATCACTCACTCCTCACTTTGAGTTAGTGTTTGAAAGCCTCCCTATTTTTACTTTTTGATTCTTCTAATGTTAATTATATACCTATATTGTGTATTTGTCAAGGTGTGGATAAGGTGTGTAGGAAAAGTGGGTAAAAGTGCTATACAATCCTACATCAGTGGGATAGAGTGGGATGATGTTGATTGGAGAATACATACACACGCTGGACTCCAAGAAGCGCCTCTCTCTTCCCGCGAAGTTCCGCAAGGAAATAGGGAAAAAAATCGTCATCACCCGCGGGCTCGATACTTGCCTCTTCATGTTCCCGGAGCGGACATGGAAAGAGATAGCAGGCAAGCTTGAAGAGTTGCCGTTTGGCCAGGCAAATACCAGGGGGATGAGCAGGTTCCTACTTTCCGGCGCGGTCGAGGTGGAGGTAGACCGCACGGGGCGGATACTTATCCCGGAGTTTTTGAAGGAGTTTGCCGGGTTGCAAAGCAGGGTCGTGCTTGCGGGCGTTTCCGACCGGGTTGAGATCTGGAGCGACAAAACCTGGGAGGAGTACAAACGCCGCATCGAGCACGATGCCGAAGGGATGGCGCAGACCTTGGGCGACATGGGAGTGCTGTAGGTTCTTTGTCAACACAAACAGGTTCCAACAACAACACTTATTATGATGCATTCTTTGACTTTTGCCCGCCACGTGCCCGACTTGAGGGTATTTGGGGTTCGTGCACAGTTTCGCTCCACTCGAGAGGAGGGCGATATTGGCCGCGAACCGCGGGGCGGGCAGGAGTCAGAACGTGTCCACAGGAGTGTGATGGTGCGCGAGGTGGTTGACCTTCTCTCCCCAAAAAAAGGGGAGCTTTTGCTTGATGTAACCGCAGGAGAGGGCGGCCACAGCGAAGCGCTTTTGCAGGCGGCCACCGGCACCAAACTTATAGCGCTTGATGCGGACCAATCCGCAGTAGCCGCGACATCAAAACGTCTTGCGCACTTTAAAGGGCGGACAAGCGTTATAGAAGGCAACTTTGCCGACGTCGGTACGCTACTTAAAAATGCAGGAGTAGAAGCGATTGACAAGGCCGTTTTTGACCTTGGATGGAATCGCGGCCAGCTTAGAAGCGGCCGAGGATTTTCATTCCTACACGATGAGCCGCTTTTGATGGTATATGGCACCACCCCACGCTCGGGCTTTACCGCAGCGGAGGTTCTCAACTCCTGGAGCGAAAAGGTGTTGGCCGATGTCTTTTTTGGCTACGGCGAGGAGCGCTTTGCGCGTAGGATTGCACGAGCCGTAGTAGAGCGCCGCTCCAAAAAACCATTTGAGACCACTCTGGAGTTGGTTGAGGTGGTGCAGGACGCCGTACCGGCCGTATATCGCCACGGGCGCATACATCCGGCGACAAAAACTTTTCAAGCACTGCGCATCGCTGTAAATGACGAGCTCGGCGCGCTTAAGGCGGGGCTCGGAGCTGTGTGGATCTTACTTCCGCAGGGCGGACGTATGGCGGTTATAACCTTCCACAGCATAGAAGACAGGCTGGTAAAACATATGTTTGCAGGATTTGCAAAGGACGGCGGTCATTTACTGTCGAAAAAACCGCTCACACCGACACGCGAAGAGAGTATACAAAACCCATCCGCACGCAGTGCCAAAATGCGAAGTATAGAAAAATTGCCGCTCTAAAAATATAGTATGAACACCGCTGCTTTAGTATATCAAGACCACCTTTCCAAAATCATAGCGGCTCTCGCCGGGTTTGTTGTCGTTGCGCTATTTTTATACGGATTCTTTTTACTCGAAGCGGTTATGCATACCGCGGCGCGGGCAGATGCCGAGGTTGAGATACTGGCAACAAATGCGCGCTTAAGTATTTTGGAAAGCCAATATTTGTCGCTAACCCGCACCATGACACCCGGGCGCGCACAGGAGCTTGGTTTTGTCCCTCCTGATGCAGTTACTACGGTGTTTGCAACAGACGCGGCTCGCTCTTTATCGCTCAGCGGACAATACTAAAGCATGACCAAGGCCTTGTTTGTCGGCCGCGTTAGATTTGTAACCGCGCTCTTTGCACTTTTAAGCATTGTTATTGTAGGCCGACTTTACCTTCTGCAGGTGGTACGCGCAGATATGTACACTATGCGCGCGGACGCGCAGTTTGCGCCGCCGGCATCCCCGCTCCTTATGCGCGACAGCATCTACTTTACCGACAAAAACGGCACGCTTATAACCGCGGCGACCCTCACGCAAGGTTTTACACTAGCGATAAACCCGGCCAAAGTTGCAGATTCGGAGTCGCTATACCTCGCGCTTAGTCAAATAGTGCCGGAACTTTTCCACGACGACTTTATAGCTCGTGCAACCAAGGAAGGGAGCTTGTATCAAATGGTGGCAGAGCGTTTGGATGCACAAACCGCCGCCGCCATACATGAACTATCGCTCCTGGGCGTTATACTCTCAAAAAACCAGTGGCGCTTTTACCCTGGCGGATCTCTGGCGGCGCAGGAGCTAGGTTTTGTCGCGTACAACAACGGTAATGTGCTTGAAGGCCGCTACGGGCTCGAGCGATACTGGGAGCAGACGCTTGCGCGCCAAGACAGTGACCTGTATACAAACTTTTTTGTACAGCTTTTCGGCGCGGCGCAGGCGGTTTTTAATGGAACTCCACAAACTGGCGACCTCTTAACCACAATAGAGCCGTCTGTACAGGCGGAACTTGAGCGGACGCTCGCCGCCTACGCAAACGACTGGCACCCGCGCCTTGCCGGCGGCATCGTTATGGACCCTAAAACGGGTGAGATATACGCCATGGCAATAAACCCGACCTTTGACCTCAACGCATTTGGTGCACAGAAGGATCCGTTTATTTTTAAAAACACCATGGTTGAGGACGTGTTTGAAATGGGCTCCATTATGAAACCGCTGACCATTGCCGCGGGTATAGATTCGGGCGTTATAACGCCGGAGAGCACTTACAAAGATACAGGATGCATCACGGTCGACACAAAAAAAATATGCAACTACGACCTGCGCGCGCGCGGTGAGGTGCCAATGCAAGAAATTTTAAGCCAGTCTCTCAACCTCGGCGCCTCTTATGTGGCGACACAGATGGGCCCCGCGGTGATGCGCGATTACTTTTTAAATCGCTATAAGCTAGGAGAGGAGACCGGTATCGACCTTCCAAGCGAGGCACACGGGCTCACGGACAACATAGCCAAAAGCTCGCGGCAAGTTGAGTTTGACACCGCATCATTCGGCCAGGGGATAGCCATTACCCCGATTGCTATGGTGCAAGCACTTGCGACGCTGGCAAACGGCGGCAAGCTTGTACCGCCGCATTTTGTACGCGCGGTGCGATACGACTCTGGCATTACCAGGGCACTCTCGTGGGCCGGCAGCTCGCAGGCGCTCCAGCCCGGCTCGGCGCTTGCGGTGAGCCGCATGCTCACACAGGTGGTTGATACCGCGCTGGTAGACGGCAAAATAAAAATTGAACGCCATAGCGTTGCCGCAAAAACAGGCACAGCCCAGATTGCCAACCCACAGGGCGGCGGCTACTATACAGACAGGTTCTTACACAGTTTTTTTGGATACTTCCCATCATATGACGCTAGGTTTATAGTCTTTTTGTTTGCGCTGGAGCCGCAGGGCGCGTCATATTCCTCGCAAACATGGGCATTGCCGTTCCACTCGCTCACGCAATTTCTTATCAGCTACTACGACATCCCGCCGGACCGCTAGACATTATGTGGACAATACTTAAAACGATACTGGTAACGCTCCTGACGCTTGAGGCGCGCGGGGTGGTAAAAAAATATCATCCACACATTGTGGCGGTCACCGGCAGTGTGGGAAAGACCTCGACCAAAGACGCCATATACGCAGTGTTGGCGGCGGGCGCGTACGTGCGTCGCAGCGAAAAAAGCTTTAACAGCGAGGTTGGTCTGCCGCTTACTATACTAGGCGTGCCGAACGCTTGGAAAAACCCACTTGGCTGGGTGCAAAATTTACTGGATGGATTTTTTTTGCTGTTGTTTAATGCGCGCTACCCCAAGTGGCTGGTGTTGGAGGTGGGGGCAGACCGCCCGGGCGATGTTAAGCGCGTGGCCGTGTGGCTGCCTGTTGACGTGGTGGTTATAACCCGCCTGCCGGAGATGCCGGTGCATGTGGAGTATTTTGACTCGCCAGGTGATGTCGTGGAAGAAAAGGCCTCGCTTATAAGCTCGCTCAAACAAGACGGCACATTGGTGCTTTACGGTGACGACGAAAATGTAGAAGATTTGCGCGACCGCGCTCAAGGAAAGAGAGTTATAACATTCGGCCTTTCAAAAAATGCGGATGTGCGTGCCGAGTCGGTGTCGGTTTGCCTTGGCGAGGATGGGGAGCCGGTTGGTATGGAGGGAAGGGTAGTGTGGGGCGAAACATCGGCGCCGTTTGCGGTTAAGGGTTCGGTTGGCACGCACGCACTACAGCCCTTTTTGGCGGCGGCCGCGGTTGGCAAGGCGCTTGGCCGCAACCTGGTGGAGGCAGTGCGGGCGCTTGGTGCATACGAAGCGCCGCCTGGGCGCATGCGGCTTGTCCCAGGGCTTAAGGAGACGCTTATTATAGACGACACCTACAACTCATCCCCTGCGGCTGCAGAGGCGGCACTGGAGACTCTTAAACACCTGCCCGTAAAGGGCAGACGCATCGCTGTTTTGGGAGACATGCTGGAACTTGGCCGCCACTCTGTGGAAGAGCACCGCAAGGCGGGGGCGCTTGCCGCAAAAACGTGCGACATACTTTTTACCGTAGGATTTAGGGCGCGCGACATGGCAGAGGGTGCGCTTGACGCTGGGATGTCGGATTCATCAATTTTCCAACATGAAGATGCGCGCCGCGCCGGCAAAGAGCTTGAGGCGATGCTAACACCGGGCGACATTGTTTTGATAAAAGGCTCACAGAGTGTACGGATGGAGAAGACGGTAGAGGAGGTAATGGCCGAGCCCGAGCGGGCCGCGGAGCTCCTTGTGCGCCAAGACCCGGAGTGGAAAAAACGCTAACCCCCAGAGCCTTTTCCCAGCCCTTCCTTTTTTAATATAATCTGGTATAGTAACTTTGGACGGCAAACCCATCACTCGAGGAGGAAAACATGGGCAGGAAAAAGGGTAAAAAGTCAGCAACCGGGGCCACGCAATTTTTCGTAGGCCAGACAGTCTGGCCTATCAAAAGTTGCAACGGCTCTCAGAAGCTTTGTCAGCAGGGCAAAGTGACCAATGTAAAGGATGGGCGGGTCTGGGTGAAGTCCCCAGGCTCGAATCCTACTGATTACAGTCCGCTCATGCTCTCACATAAGGGGCCATAGGCCCCAACTCTTCGGAGAAGAACATGGCCCATGGTGGCGACGACTTCCGCAAAACTCGGGTGACCGAGCGGGTTCATATCAAGGTGGAAAGGTGGAAGAAGGGGGCCCGGAAACCCGAGACAGATACCATCACTATCATCCGCACAAGAAGCAGGAATGGGCCGTTAGCCGGTTCTATCCAAGAGATGGCAGAACGTTTCCTAAGAGGGTTTCCAAAAAATGGGGAGCCGCCGGCCATTTCGTCCAAAAAAAAGGATGAGTGAGATTTTCGTTCGACGAGAGCGCTTTGGTAAAACCGGGGCGCTCTTTCTTTTTATCTATTTTTATTTTATTGTATTGCAACGGCCCTCGGCCGTAACCCCGTCCTATGGGCGAGGCCCTTTCGTCTAATGGTTAGGACGGCGCCCTCTCACGGCGCAAATACGGGTTCGAATCCCGTAGGGGTCACCAGTTAGAATTTTGCAAGAAAGAAAGCACGACCTCGCGGGGATTTTGCATTTTGAAAGAAAAGCGCAGGAGGTTTTACTCCCGCGCCAATTCATCGTCCGCGTTGTTTGTTTTCGATTCATAACACTACTGCCTACCGATACACAGTAGCGTCTCGCGCAGGTAGTGGCCGAGGTCGGGCAAATTTTCTTCCTTGCCGCCGCTTGCGAGGAAAATAAGAATCCACACGGCCGCTGGCTGAACCAAAATCTCGGCGCACTTGCCGGGGATGATTATGGTGTCAGCATTGTTCTCATAAGGCATGTATACCTCCACTGCTCCTCCGCGCGGGTCTACGTTGGCCTGTGCTACCGGGGCAAATACCATAAGGCACGCCAGGGCAACTAATAAAGTTTTCATGGCCCACCTCCATTTGTTATAGGTTCTCCTGCTCGCATAGTAGGCCGATGTTCCGTATCATGCAACCTATGCGCAGAGTTTTGCCAGCGGCGTTTTTTGACCGGCCAACACTCACCGTGGCGCGGGAAATTGTTGGTAAGTTTTTGGTGCGCAGAGTAAAGCGAAGAGGTCGCGCGGTAGAAACAGTAGCCATGATGATTATTGAAACGGAGGCGTACGACGGCCCTCACGACAAGGCCAGCCACGCCAACCGCGGGCAAACCACTCGCAACACGCCGATGTTTGCGCGCCCCGGCACCGTGTACGTGTACTTTACCTACGGCATGCACTGGATGCTCAACCTGGTGTGCGGTAAAGAAAGATATCCTGCGGCTGTTCTGATACGCGGCCTTGAACCGCAATGGCAAAGTCGAACCTTGTCACACGGTGAGCTGCCGCCAACAGGGCAAAAAAAGAGGGCGCTCCGGGCCGCTAAAGACCCAAGTCCTACCCTCTTTTTTCGCCCTGTTGGCGTGTGCCTCGACGGGCCGGCAAAACTCACCAAGTTTTTGCAGATAGACAAAAAGCTAAACAACAAATCGCTCGGCAAAAAGACCGGCCTGTGGGTCGAGGACAGGGGAGTGGTAATAAGGCAAAGCCAGATACGGCGTACCCCTCGCGTCGGTATTGACTCCGCTGGTGAGTATGTAAACAAGCCATGGCGGTTTGTTCTCGACAAAAAGTGGTAGCAAGATGGTATACTTTTATTAGACGTATATATTGAGTGCAATTTACTATGTAATTTTTATAATGCGTATGGAAACAGACAACAGTTCGGGTAGTGCAATGGGTGGTACAGCATGGTATGGGCTTGGTGTGGTAGCGGTGGTGCTTGTTCTTGCAGGGGCGTGGTCATATTTTGGCGGAGGCGCGGGCGGCCCTGCATCAGTAGGCAATGCAGGTACCCAGATGTCGCTCAAAGACCTTTTGGCACAGGGCGGTTCGCAAAAATGTGCCTTCAGCAGCGTAACCGACAGTTTTGAATCTTCCGGGACAGTATATGTTGCAGACGGACAAATGCGCGGCGACTTTACCTCTGTAGCAGGCGGGCAGCCGGTTATGAGCCACATGGTGGTTACGGACAACACAAGTTATGTGTGGACCGATAATTACCAGCAAGGGATGATGATGTCGTTTGACGCTATGACCGCAGGGCAGGAAAGTGGGCAGAATGCGGTTGACCCAAACGCATTGGCCGACTACTCGTGCGAGCCGTGGGCGGCCGATGCCGGCATTTTTGTGCTCCCGGACGGCATATACTTCCTAGACATAGACTCAATAACAGGAACAGAGGATGACTTTGTAGAATAATATTCATGAGCAGTTTGGGGGAAGAACTGCGCAGAGTACTGCGCGGCGAGGTGGATGACTCGTCTAAAACCTTGGAGCATTACAGCCGCGACGCGAGCTTGTTTGCCGTGTGGCCTTTGGTGGTGGTATATCCAAAAGACGCGGAGGATATTTGCGCCACGGTGCGCTTTGTAAACAAAAAGAAAAAGGTACCCAAAACACACATTTCCATTACCCCGCGTGCGGCGGGGACAGACATGGGCGGCGGCCCACTTGGTGACTCTATTGTCCTGGACGTCACCAAGCATCTAAACCGCTTTCTGGAGATTGACGAAGTAGAAGGCGCCGCAGGCGTGGCGGGACATGCCGTGGCAGAGCCGGGGATGTTTTTCCGCGACTTTGACAAAGAGACGAAGAAAAAAGATTTAGAGCTCCCTAGCTATACCGCCAGCCGAGAGCTTAATGCCGTGGGCGGCATGGTTGCCAACGACTCCGGCGGGGAAAAAAATCTAAAATACGGCAAGACCGCGCGTTATGTGGAAAAGCTCGACGTAATATGCGCCGACGGAGAGGTGCATCATTTTAAAAATCTGAAAGGGGATGAGTTAAAACAAAAACTTGCTGAAGATTCGTGGGAGGGCAGTGTGTACCGGCGCGTCGCCTCTTTGGTGTCCACACAGGAGTATCGCAAGGTGATAGCACAGCACAAACCAAAGGTTGAAAAAAATTCATCCGGCTATGCGCTGTGGGATGTGGGAGACGGTACTACTTCGCTTAACCTTGCGCGCATTATGGTGGGAGCACAAGGTACGCTCGGTATCATCACTAAAATATGGTTCTCTCTGGTGCGCCCCAAGCCCTATGCCGCGATGACCGTAATTTTCCTCCACTCGCTATCCGAGCTAGGCGAGGTTGTGCCGGAAGTTTTAAAACACGAGCCGGACAGTTTTGAGTCGTACGACGACCACACTTTTACCCTGGCAACCAAGTACTTCTTTGAGTTAGCCCAACAAATGAAAGCCGGCATTGTGGGCCTAGGTTTTTCCTTTTTGCCGGAAATGTGGATGGTACTAACCGGCGGAGTTCCCAAGCTGGTGCTTTTGGTTGAGTTCCGTGCCAACACGCAACAAGAAGCGACAAAAAAAGCAGAGGAGCTTGCCAAGGAGGTAAAACAAAATCGTTCGCACCTTAAGGTGCGCGTTGCAAAGACAAAGCGGGCCGCGCGCAAATACTGGGTGGTGCGGCGCGAGAGCTTTAACCTCTTGCGTAAAAAGGTGGTCGGCCGGCGCACCGCGCCTTTTATAGACGACTTTGTGGTGCCGCCTTACTCGCTCGTTGAGTTTTTGCCAAAACTTGAAGAGATATTGTCGCACTACCAGCTTACTTATACGGTTGCCGGCCATGTTGGCGACGGGAATTTCCACATCATTCCCTTGGTCGACCCGAGGGACCCATGCGTACGAAAGATAATAGACGAACTTTCCCACAAAGTGTACGACCTGGTGCTCTCTTACCACGGCTCCATAACAGGCGAGCATAACGACGGGTTGGTCCGCACACCCTATGTGGAAAAAATGTTCGGTAAGGAGATGTTTGCTCTTTTCCACGAAGTAAAGTCAATATTCGACCCGCAAAACATCTTTAACCCAGGCAAAAAGGTGGGGACAACCTTCTCCGACGCGTTTGTCCACCTGGATTTGCCCAGCTCCGTCGCTGGCAAGCCCACAAAAGAGAGTTAGACTTGGCCTAGCGGCCCGGAGTGCTCTCTTTTGTGGGCTTGCCAGCGTGAGGTAAAATAATAGTGGTATAATTCAACAAGTATGATTAACGAAGAGCTACTTTCTTACATACGCGGACAACTCAAGGCTGGCGCCTCTCGTGATGATATTAAAAAAGCGCTTGCCACCGGCGGGTGGAGCGAGCAAGATGCAAAAGAGGCCTTTGATGCAATAGACGGCGTAGTAAAACCTCCCGCTCCTCCTGTTCCTATGGCTCCTAAACCGTTTATTGCGCCAAAAGCACCAGTTCCTGCAACAATACGGCCAACTGCCCATATAGGCATAGGAGAGGCCGCGCGCATGGCGCAGGGTGGCTCACCAAGGCCGGTAGCTCCCATGCAGCAAACACCGATGCAGCCAACTCCGCAACAAGTTACGCCGCGCCTAGAAATAGACACACGTCCAGTTGCAACTCTAAACACGGCACATACCTCCGCAATGCCCACACAGATAACAAAAAGCCGAGTTCCTTGGTTGTTTATCTCTGTTCTTGTGATCCTAATTGTCTTGGGCGGAGCCGCCTACTGGTTTTATCCAGAACTTATGGGTGGTGTAAATGCTGTGATGGACACTTTCTTCCCGACCTCAACAGAAACCACACCAGCCACAGACTTCCTTATAGAAGAGGTAGAGCCAAACGGGGCAAGCACAACACCAACTACCACTGCAGGATCTGTCGATAATCCGACAACAAGCGATTAGCCCGTATAAAAGTGCTATCGCATAGCATATGCCAAGCAGTTATACTGGCTTGGTATGGAGCCGTTGGCATCACAAATACGCCCCAAGAGTCTCAAGGAATTTTCCGGCCAAGAACATTTGGTGGGGACGGGGAGCCCTCTGCGTGAAGCTATCGCCAAAAAGCACCTGTTTTCCTTTATCCTCTGGGGGCCGCCGGGTAGCGGCAAAACAACGCTCGCGCGCATCTACGCCAATGCGCTGGATGCAGAGTTCCACGAACTCTCGGCGGTAGACTCCGGCAAAGATGACATCAAAAAAATAGTAGGGAAGCGGGGGCAACTGCAAATCGGTAAGCCGAAAATACTTTTTATAGACGAGATACACCGCTTTAATAAAGCACAGCAGGATTTTTTACTGCCGTATGTCGAGAGCGGAGACCTGACTATAATCGGAGCCACTACCGAAAACCCCAGCTTTGAAGTTATAGGGGCGCTCCTTTCGCGCTGCAGGGTGTTTGTGTTAAACGAACTGTCAGAAAAAGACATGAAGATAATCATCAAGCGCACGAGATTGAAAATCCCGAGCGAAGCGAGGAACTGGCTCGTACAGATGGCGCAGGGAGACGCACGGCAAGCAATAAACGTGCTTGATAACGCGCAAAAACTCTACGGCAAGATAACACTAGAGACGCTCAAGGAAACCATACAGAACAAAAACTTGCGCTATGACAAAAAAGGCGAGGAGCACTACAACACTATAAGCGCGTTTATCAAGTCGATGCGCGCCTCCCAGGCGGATGCCGCGCTATATTACCTGGCCAGGATGGTCGAGGCGGGGGAGGACCCTCTGTTTATTGCAAGAAGGATGGTTATATTTGCGAGCGAGGACGTGGGGTTGGCAGTGCCGACAGCGCTTGTGGTGGCCAACGCGGTGTTTGAGGCGTGCAACAAAATCGGCTATCCGGAGTGCGCAATAAACCTCGCACACGGAGTGGCGTACCTCTCGGGGTGCAAAAAAGATCGCAGTGCTTACGATGCACTGCGTGCGGCGCAGGCAGATGTAGCGGCGCACGGCAGCTTGCCCGTGCCGCTCAAAATACGCAACGCTCCGACCAAGTTGATGAAAGACTTGAAATACGGCGATGGGTACGAAAAATATCAGTCGGCGGGCGAAAAAGAGTCCTACCTCCCCGACAAACTCAAAAACAAAAAATACTTCCGCTAGTCATTAGTTCATTAGTAAACGCATTAACCTTAAGCTATAACGTAGAGTTAATGCGTTTGGGAGTTTTTTTACTGTATTAGATATATAGGAAAGGGCGGACGTCTGAAAAACGTCCGCCCTTAAATTCGTGTCACTCAAGCCCGGGGAGCAGGGGCTCGGCCGCCTTTCGCCTCGCCTCATCCTCCGCCTTTTTTGCAGCTTCTTTCTTTTTTTTCTTTGTTCTGGCTGCCTTTTCGGCGTTTCTGCTGCGGATGGTGTTAACCACTCGCCCCACCGCTCTCTCAAGGGCAAAGTCGTCTGCGCCCTCGAGCCAGGCGTAGACCATTAGAAATTCCCTGACGTATTCAGGGAGCTCCCACGGCCTGCCGCGCTTACGGAAGGCCCTGCCGCTGTCGCTGTCAAAAAAACTAGCGGCCAAGTCCTCGTCGGTCGGGGCTTTCATGCGACCCACCGCGCTTTCCTTGCCGCTGTGGCCGCGGCTCCATGTTTGCCAAGGATCGAGCAAATCTCCTTGGCAAGGCGAGTCACATCTGGCCCGTGTGTGACTCCAGTCTCGCGCACGGCAACGCATACGATACTAAAGACCTTGCCTGGTGACGCAGTCTTCACGCGCGGTGCGACATTACGCGCCAGCGCCTCCTTTTCAAATCGGTACATTTTCTTTGCGCCTCCTTGCGCCAAAAAGTAATAAGCGGAAACGCGGAACTAAACTAGGTTAAATTATGCAGATTTTGGCGTGTTTGTCAATATGTCGCAATGTTTCAATAGCTTGGCAACACCCTCTGTATCAATATGACGTACATGGCATACACAAAGAATCCGCATCTGCCCAAGGTGCGCAGAGACGCGGTCA
>Ga0209541_10003622_pt1 | contig 28173 bp, 34 predicted proteins | sample RifCSPlowO2_01_FD_184027 | JGI IMG/M metagenome (GOLD analysis project Ga0209541, IMG submission 184027) | Groundwater microbial communities from Rifle, Colorado - Rifle CSP2_plank lowO2_0.1 (SPAdes) (version 2) | ecosystem: Environmental > Aquatic > Deep subsurface > Groundwater | place... | reverse complement strand
TGCTCATTGCAAACTCACTGCTGAGGGCTGTAGGCAGAAGTTACTGTTCGGGTTGGTAATTAGAAAATCCCAAGTCCCGGGCGGTGCATTCGTCAGCTCAAATGTGGCGGTCATTTCTTTTCCGTTGGCTTGCACGTCAATCACCGTAGCGCCAATGTCTGGTTGCCCACTTTTGCGCAAAAGTACCGCTGCATTTTGGGCAAAGTTGTCTCCTTCAAGCGCGAGGACGAGCTGCCCGTTCACGGATCCTGAGACGGGCGTAAGCGTAGTTATCACCAGAGAGTTACGATCTCCGTTCACATGCAGTGTCACGGTTACGGTTGAATCAGGCGCCACACCCACTTTTTGCTGGGGCGAAGTTGAACACAGCGCGTATTGGTTATTCGTAAGCGTCAACGCGTAACTGTCCCACTCCATGTTTTGCAGCACAATCTGCCCATCAGGATTCGTGTTGTGCGTTTGTAAAAACTTCGGTGTATCAGGGTTGTTATAGATCAATTTGTCTGAGGTGATCATAATCGGGAAATCCGCCACGGGCGCTTCGTTTTGATCGCGCGCCAAAATGATCATGGTTGAAATCTTATCAATCGAAAAAGTTTCGGTTGTTACCTGTTGCACAAAAATATTGAGATCGGGCTTTAAGGCGTTCGGATTTTGGGCGGTGCGCGCGTATGTGGAATCGGTGCTGTAGCCGGCCTTGGTGGCGGTCACGTGGTATTTATTGTGCTCTTCAGGCGGGAGGCGTGGAATCTGTACTTTGCCGCTTACATCCGTAGTCGTAATGATGTTGACCGCTGGCGCGATCTCAAAATTCTGGACAGTGATGGTCGCATTCGACACGGGCAACCCTTGGGCATCAAGCACGGTCACGAGCAAGATACCGGTTCCGCTTTCAGTTTCAGCCGCCCTTGCACCAACGTTGGTCACAAGGTTTCCAACCGGTTTCTGCCAACCAGTGCGCCAAACTGTAATTGAGATCTTTTTATAATCGTAAGGATAAAGATCAACCGGCTTACCTTGAATCGAACCAGTCGCATCCCCATCAAACGGGTCATCCACAAAGTCAATCCGAGTTTTAAGGGTATATTTCACCCCGCTTTGGGTCACAGCTTGCTCATCCAGGATGTCGCCCGGTGGATAAATCGCGCCCTGAACCGTGGCGAGGGAATCATAAGGGAGGTTGCGCAACTCCTCCATTCGCTCGTTGGCAAGCGGCAAAGCAATCGTGCGCATCTTTGAAAATTGTGTGTAACGCAACACGCCCACGGCCATCGACATAATCGCCATACTCACCATTGTGACAATCACCACATTTACGAGTGCTTCAATTAAAGTAAAGCCTCTATGAGACCGCATGTGTTCCCCTCGCTTCATCACCTTCAGTATACCTCTATCCCGCAGGCACTCGCTAACCGTGCCTAAACCTGTTATGCTGCTGCTAGCAGCACTTATGTCAATCCCATATGCTCCGTGGAGCAGTATGGTTAGCAAAATCTACAGAGTGCGTGGCGAATGTGATTTCGACGGGTTTGCAAGCGCTTTGGAAGGCACAGCCGCTCCAATAAAGCGCCCTGAGAAATAATATTCGCCACGCACTCATCACACAGAGGACACGTATGGCGCTGAAGATCGGAATTGTCGGGCTCCCGAACGTCGGGAAATCAACCTTGTTTAACGCACTCACCAAAACAAGCGCTGCCGCGGTGGGTAATTTCCCGTTTACCACAATTGACCCAAACGTAGGCGTGGTGCCGGTCCCGGATGAACGTCTGGAAACCCTTGCCTTGCTTGTCAAAACAGAAAAAATCGTGCCTGCCACGGTCGAATTCGTGGATATCGCCGGACTAGTGAAGGGCGCGAGCACGGGCGAGGGCTTGGGCAACCAGTTCTTAGCTCATATCCGCGCCGTAGATGCGATCGCGCTTGTAGTACGCCAGTTCAAAAACCCAAATACCACCCACGTTACCGGCCACCTTGACCCCGTGAGTGACCGCCAGATAATTCTTTTAGAGCTGATTCTGGCTGATTTAGGGACGCTTGAAAAATATTGGGCTGGGGTGGAAAAAGAGCAAAAAGCCGGCACGAATGTTCAACTTTCAATTAGCGCGCTGGAAAAAATCGAAGCCCAGCTCAAGGCCGAGGCGCCGGCCAGTGATGCTCAGGCAAGCCCTGAGGAGCGTGAAGAGCTCAAACAGTACCCGTTCTTAACCCTTAAACCGATCCTGACGGTCTTTAATGCGGACGAAGCGGACCTCTTAAAAAATACCCCTGCCAAGGATTCGCTCACAATCTCAGCCAAACTCGAGCGCGAACTGGCGGATTTGAACCCCGACGAACAAAAAGCATATCTTAAGGAACTTGGCCTTGAAGCAAGCGGGCTAGAACGGCTCGTGAAGCGCGCCTACGGCCTATTGGGCTACATCACATTCTTAACCGCCGGAGAAAAGGAAGTACGCGCCTGGCAGATTATTGAAGGTACAAAAGCGCCCCAGGCCGCGGGCGTAATCCATACCGATTTTGAAAAGCACTTCATCCGCGCCACGGTTGTGACCTACGATGAGTTCGTGAGTGAAGGTGGGTGGGCCGGCTGCCGCACAAAAGGAAAAGTGCGTAGCGAGGGTAAAGATTACGTTTTCCAAGACGGCGACGTCGTGCTCTTTCAAACAAGTGCGTAACCTAACCTATTGCCGAGCCATATTCGATCTGGTACACTCTTTCTGACAATGCGACAGTACGAAATTACGTATCTAATCGAAAACGAGCAAGACGCTCCCAAAATTGGGGAGCTGATTGGGCAATTCGGCGGAAGTATCATCCGCGAAATGCCGCTCGGGCGTCGGAAGCTCGCGTATAAAATTAAAAAGCATGATGCGGCCTACTACGTCAGCGCAATTTTTGATATTGACCAAAAAAACCTTTCTCCGTTAGAGCGCAAGCTCCAACTAGCATCATTTGTGATCCGCCACCTTGTTGTCGCGCGTCCGGTAAAAAAGATCGACGCCCACAAAGAAGAAGCCGCGCTCGAGCGGATTGAAGACAGCACCGAGGAAGAGCCGGTTGTAGCAGACGCACGCGTGGTTGAAGCCGCACAAGAACCGGTGAAAGAAACTCCTCGATCTAAAAAAGCCGCAAAAGCTAAAGATGAGCTTGCCTCGGTAACAGAAGGGCCTGTCGCGGCCCCAGAGAAATCTGTGGAAAAATCAGCCGATAAGACAGAAGAAACCAAAAAATCCGAAAAGAAACCGAAAAAGGTTAGTAAAGAGACGAAATCCGAAGAAAAAACGCGCCAAAAGGCACTTGATGAGCAGCTCGAGAAGCTCTTGAGCGAGGAGTTTTAATGCTCAACTTAAACCGCGCGATGATCTTGGGTAACCTGACCCGCGACCCAGAAGTACGGAGCACGCCCGCGGGGCAATCGGTTGCGACATTTGCCGTAGCCACAAACCGACGCTGGACTACTAAAGAAGGCCAAACGCAAGAATCGGCCGAGTATCATGACGTGGTGGCATGGGGTAAATTAGCGGAAATCTGCCAGCAATTTTTGAAAAAGGGCCAGAGGGTGTATGTGGAAGGCCGTCTGCAAACCCGTTCCTGGGAAGGGCAAGACGGGGCGAAGCGCAACCGCACCGAAATCATTGCCGAGAATGTTATTTCACTTGATCGGGGTACTCCGCCAGCTGGCGGATTTGGCGAAGCGACAGAGGTTGATACGCGCGTTTCTAGCAATATACCTGCCTCCCCAGACGGGGATACCCCTCTCCCACCCGATTCTGGAGACGAAAAAACAGGGGAAAAAGAAAAAAATGTTAAAAACGATCCTATCGCGGCGGCGGACGAGCCTGCTTCGGCTAAAGACGAGGGTAAAAAGAAATCTGCCAGTGCCCCTGCCCAAGCACCCGAAGACGAAATCACCCTCGACGACATTCCATTCTAGGAGTATCCATGGCATTACGTAAACAAAAAGGTTGCATGTTCTGCAAAAAGAAAGTTACTACTGTTGATTATAAAGACGGCGCGCTTTTAGTGCGCCAACTTGGGATGTGGAACAAAATGAAGGCCGGCAAGAACTTAGGCACCTGTGCCAAGCATCAGCGTCGCCTCTCTGAAGCAATTAAGCGCGCGCGCTACCTCGCAATTTTGCCCTACTCTAGCCATTAAACAAGCAAGTTGCCCGAGATGTATTCTCTTGGTGAAATCAAAACCGGTTACTCAATTATGCACAATGGCGCGCCCCATGTTGTGCTATCAGCGCAGCATGCCCAGATGGGCCGCGGGGGAGCGAACTTAAAAACCAAACTGCGCAACCTTGTAAGCGGCGCGGTAATTGATTACACGTTCTCCGGCAACGTACGCGTGGACGTTGCGCCAGTTACCTATCAACATGCCACGTTTCTGTATAAAGATGGCGAGGGATTTCATTTTATGGATTCCAAAACATTTGAACAGTTCCTTTTGTCAGTGGATCAGGTAGGAAACGCGGTAAAGTATCTCGCAGAAGGGACAGAGCTTGATCTACTGGTATGGGAGGGTAAGGCACTTGCCGTAAAACTGCCTGCCACGATGGTTTTGGGTGTAACCGAAGCCGAACCAGGCGTTAAAGGTGATTCTGCAACGGGGGGCGGTACAAAGCCCGTTACGATCGAAACTGGCACAACGGTACTCGCCCCGCTTTTTGTGAAACAGGGCGATAAAATCCGAATAAATACCGAAAACGGACAGTATTTGGAACGCGTATAGCATTTCCTCATTCTTGCTTTTTGATCTCGGTTACACTATGCTCGCCAAAGCTAGCGAGCATCGTTTCAGTGTTGCAACGCTCGTTCGTTAACAACACTTAAGAGACCAGAGGTAGGAGCCCAGGATTCAATACCGTCGGGAAAACCCGACCCCGTCCGCACCGTGGAGGTGGTGGTTATGGAACTTATCTGGCGACACCCCACTATCCGTGCAATAGGGGTCCCCCAAACACCCATTCAAGTGGGTGACATCGACATCATTGCCAGGATCGTCTGTGAAGGGAACGCGGACAAGCCCATGTGTCTGAAAGAGCACGAGGGATTCGCAGCCCTGGAAATGTTGACCGACGAGGGTCAGGGCACATGGGTCGAGGAGGCCATCTACAATGATCCCGTCGGTTCATCTCTAGGGGAACAGGGTCTGCCTCGGCTCGTTGTGGCAAGCGCACTCAATAAAATCCCTTTGTGGCGATGTTGGGGTATGGTTGAAGTCTACCGCTCCGCAGAGCGCGTCGAAATTGTGGTCTTCAACAAGAGACTGTTTGAGCGAGAATCCCTAGTGCCCCAATTGCAAGCGTTTCTGAGAAACATCATCGCAACCTACTCGCTCCCTGGTCAGGAACAATTCGTCAATGTCCCGCTGGAACAATTACTTGCGAGCACACGTGCACAGAAATTGAAACCAGCGCCGGTTTCACAGCAAGTTGAGGTCTCAAAAACCCGACTCGCGCGACTGCTGAACCAACCAGACGCCGCCGAAGCGGCCGTTGAAGTGGAAATCAGCTTGGACATATCCGTTCGGAGGAGAACTATGGGAACTTTCAATGACTTCATTACCGGGGCACCGGGTTGTCCTGTTACATCGCTGGCCGACTTCGCCGAGGGGGTCCACGAAGCATGTGAGGGGAACATCGCCGTCAATTCTGCCGCAAGCTCCTTGTCAATCGCATTCTCAACCAGAAAGGTCAATGCGGTTTGGAGATCGCGCGCGCACCGCGCATTCGATCTTCGGCTCCCGGACGACCCCGAAATGTGTCGCTTCTGGAAAAATCGCTTCGATGAGATGACCGGAACCGATCCATCCACACCAGTGATGCCCTTCGAACAGGCGTGCACAAAACAGCCGCACTTCTTCGGTAACCCCAAGCAGAAGCCAGATGAAGCGGGCGAAGCGTCGTCGGCGCCAATACCGGAACCCTCGACTGCCCCGTTGCTGCCGGTCTCGGGCAATAACGACGCTCACATGACGATCGAGGCATTCTCCGCTGTCTTCCCAAATAAGGAGATGGCGTCTGCCTTGATCGAATTCAACCTTGAACGGCTCGTACCCGCACTGCAAAAGGTGCGAGAGGCATCCCTTGTCCCCCCTTCAGCGAGGACCTATCGGTCGCATCTTGAAGACATCTTCCGGGTCGCGACCGAACCGGCTGGTGAAGCGAGCTGAAGAACGAAACGAGAATCAGTTTGGGGCCGTCGCGCACGGCCCCTCTTTTATTGCGTGGAAACCTCATACGTACCGTAAACCGCGCGTAATACTCTGTACCATTCTCCCCGAATCTGGTACAATCCAACTATTCTACAAGGGGGTGTCACCACGGTGGACAATACACAAAACGATGGGACGCCTCTTGGTGGGGCACAGACGGATTTTAACAAGTGCATGAGTGACATAGGAGAGAGGGCGCTTAATGTCGCGCTTTCCCTCACCAAAGGGGACCGATCCGAAGCAGAGGATTTGGTCCAGGAGGCAACACTCAGAGCGCGGGAAGATTTTGCCTGCCGCGAGCAGGAAACAAGCTTCCAAATTTGGTTCCTGCGGATCCTTCTCAATGTGTTCCTTGACTATTGTCATCAGCAGACACGCAAAGAGAAAAATCTCGATGCGTACGGGGATGCATCGAGCGCTTAAGCTCCTCCGCAAAGAGCTCGCGCATCTTAAGCTAACCCAAGTAGGTGAAATCAATGTCGTTCTTGCCGAAACCGAAATTACAGGCGATTGAAATCCCTGTAAAAACCGAGTTTTTGGGCGATGGCATTGAGCTTATCGCCCGCGTTGAGTTCTTTACGGATGATTGTGTAAAGCGCTTCCCGGAAGAAACAGAGCGCTTCTTCATCCTGCAATTTCTGACCAACCATGCACGGGAGTATGGAATCGAGGCGCTCATGGCGGAGCGAGCCCACATGGGGTGCGCGCGCTCCCTGAAGTTGATTCCCCCCACCCGTTGTTGGGGGGCGCTGGAAGAAGAACGCGAACAAAAAAGCGTGGTCGTCGCGATTTTCAATCGCTCATACCTCAACAAAAGTACGGTCGCGCTCCTCAAAGCAATCTTCCGCTCCATCTGTAAACAATACAGGTTGGACGTTGTTGTCGGGGCTCGGGAGCGAGCCGAACAGATCGGCGATGTCCAAACACTTCCTCTGGGAAGGCCACGAGTGATCGCGTGCATTGACGCGTCAACAGGGAGCGTGAAGGCCATCGGTCTGGTGTTCCCCGATGATCCGGTCACGGTGCGCTACCCACTCGGATTCGTCGTCGGCTCAAATACGAGCGCTGTGATCACCCTACTGCTTGACCACCGGCCTGGATCAGACGTAACCAGCGACGAACTCGAGCAAGAAATGCCGGATTCGATCTCCAACAAAAGTATCGAGAAAACCCTGTACTGGATCAGTGGTCACTCACCCATACTTCTGCGCCTCAAGCGGTTGCGGTCGAGGGCGTACCGCTTTAACTGCACAGCTGTGGAAGCGTATGAATGCGACAGCCCCCTTGGAACATGAGCGGGCGCTGTCGCACTCCGAGTGCCGCCGACCCCCGTGGGTTGACGGCACTTTTCATTCTAACTTTGTCAGAACAATCTCTGTGTCGTCCGCCTCCTCTGGTTGGCGGATAGCGCACGAAGGCGATATTCCCTTTATCCTCAGTCTCTGTTCTATAATGAACTCGTGCAAAACAAATGGTCTGAACTGGCGAATTTGCCCGTCGCGTCACTGGAGGGCACACATAAAGTGGGGGTAGTTGAAGCTCCCATTTTTAATGCCGCCTCCGGCAGCTTTTTGGGATTTTGGGTACGGCAAGGATGGCTCAACCGTAAAGTTCTGCCCTGGAACGCAATTCGCGAAATTGAGGAGCGGGAGCCCGGCAATAAAAAGAGTGGGGAGGAATCAGGCGCTGTGATTATCAGCTCCCCCGAGGAGCTCGTCGCCACAAGCGAGCTCGTGAGAGTTCAGGAAGCGCTCAAGGCGCACTGCCCGATTTTGGGCCAGCGCGCCGTGAAAGAATCCGGTGAATATATCGGGCGGGTTGTGGATGTAAGTGTTGATTTTGCCCAAGGGATGCTCACAACAGTACACGTTGTTAAAGGCAAGTACGCCTTTGACGTCCCCCGCGAAAAAATCGTGGAGGTGCGTCGCGATGCCGTGGTGGTGGAGATCGAAGAAAAAGTAAAAGTTGCCGAACCTGCGCTCGCCGAGGCCGAACCAGCATGAAACTCACCATCCTTGGCTCAGGCACTGCGATCCCGACAAAACATCGTTCCTCAAGCGCCTATGTGTTGGAAGCAGCGGGAGTACATATTCTTATCGATTGCGGACCGGGCACTGTGCGGCGGCTTTTAGAACACGGGTACAACCTGGACGGGATCAACCATGTTTTTCTGACCCATACCCATCCCGACCATGTCTCAGACCTCGTGCCGCTCTTGCTCTCAAAACATTTAATGGCAGTCTACGCCGAGCAGATGCGAACTGAGTCACCCATGAACGAATTACCGATTGATATTGTCGGCCCACCGGGTTTTGGCCCGAAAGTCGAAGCGCTCGCCGAAAACATGCACTGGAAAATACAACACGAAAAGTTCACCGTGCAATTTAATGAGGTTGCAAACGGCGACTTTACCCGAGCCGGTCTTGCAGTCCGTACTATTCAAACTGAACAAGGGGATGAAAAAGTCCCCCCATCAATTGCGTATCTTTTCCAAGAAAATGGCAAAAAAATTCTTATTACGGGTGATCTACGAGGTGTGGATGAAGTAATTGCTCTCGCAAAAAGCTCGTTTACACAAGAAGGGGACGGGATTGATCTTTTGGTGATCGAGTGCGCTAATCCCACAGACATGCCCCTGCAAACTCATCTCAATCCGCCACTCGTGGCACGCGCTGCGACCGAGATGAACGCCCGAAAAGTGATAATCACCCACGTGTACGACTTTATCGTTAAGCTAGAAGATCCGGCCAAAGCGGTCAAAAGCGCCTTCCGCGGGGATGTCATTTTGGCCCACGACGGATTGAAACTCGAGGTCTAAAAGTCTATACTCGATTCTTATGAACCTCATTGAACTGAAAGATGTTAACCGCGAATTCCGCGAATCAAAAACCAACCGCTTGGAAGTGCTAAAGGGGATCAACCTTACGATCGAAGAAGGCGATTTCGTGGCCTTGATGGGCCCTTCCGGTTCCGGAAAATCAACGTTGATGCATATTATTGGGCTCTTAGACCGCCCAACCAGCGGTTTATACCGCTTGCACGGCCGCGACGTGAGTGAACTGGGTGATGCCGAACGCGCACATCTGCGCGCCCAAAAAATCGGGTTCGTATTTCAGACATTCCATTTACTCGCCCGCCTCACGGCATTGGAAAACGTACTCTTACCCACGATGTACACCCACATTTCCCATCGTGCGGAGCGCGCCAAAAAAATCATGCGCGATTTGGGGTTAAACGATCGCTCGCACCATCGTCCGAACGATCTATCCGGTGGCGAGCGCCAGCGAGTAGCGATCGCACGGGCCCTGATGGCCGACCCGGATTTAATTCTGGCGGATGAACCCACGGGCAACCTCGACAGTAAAACCGGCCAACAAATTATTGGTGTCTTGAAAAAATTACACCACGAGGGCCGCACAATTGTCCTGGTAACGCATGACCAGGCCGTGGCCCGCCAAGCCGACCACATCCTGTATGTGCACGATGGCCGAATCACCAACCCTGAGCGAGCAAAAACAAAAAGTTTACATAAAGCGGCGGCAAGATGATATTTCTTGCCAACATTAAAGCCGCATTTCGCTCAATCCGCTCAAACATGGCCAGTTCAATCTTAACGGTTTTGATGGTCATGATTGGGATTTCGTCGGTGGTGGTGCTTTCGGCACTCGTGGAAGGCCTCAAACAGGACATTACCGCCCAAATCGAAACATTTGGCACGCGCTCAATTTTCGTCGCCCCTTTTGACGCCACTGACGGGTCGCCGCAAATCAACCCCACCCAGCTTTTTGGCGCCTCCAGCATCACGGAAAGTGATTACGAGTTGGTCGCGGGCGACTCCGATATTGCCGCGGCGACAAAGTTCTCCGCCCTCTCGGCTACACCGAAAGCAGACGATCGCGTCTTTAGCAGCGCGCTTTTGGTCGCCGGCAACGCCAATTTTGACAAAGCCGCCAATTACAAAATTGATCAAGGCCGGATGTTTTTGACCGACAACCCTTCGGAACGCGAGGTGGTTATCGGCACCCGCGTGGCCACGGGCCTCTTTGATACCGAACAAGCAGTCGGCAAAAAATTCATGCTTGGGCGCTATGAATACAGCATTGTAGGCATCTATCAAAAGCAGGATGTCGGCGAGGGTCAAACCAGTCCGTTTGGAGGTTCAATCGACGTGAACTCCATTATTGTGGTGCCCTACGAAACTGCGCGTCGCGATTACGGCAGTTTGCAGATTAACCGAATTTTTGGCCAGGTTACGGAAACGGCCGACGCAGGGGCGGTTGCCGACCGTTTGACCGCAGCCCTGCAAAAAAACCATGGCGACACTAAAGACATTTCGGTCCTTTCGGCCAAAGAAATTCTGAGCTTATTAGATTCCGTACTCGGCTCCTTAGCCGCGGCTTCCAGCGGAGTGGGCGCGATTTCTTTGCTGGTAGGCGGAATTGGGATTATGAACATTATGCTGGTGGCGGTTACCGAGCGCACGCGCGAAATTGGAATCCGCAAAGCAATCGGCGCAACCCGCAGCGCGATCCTACTCCAATTCTTGGTTGAAGCGCTGGTGATTTCGGTCTTGGGTGCCTTAATTGGCCTCGGCGCGTCGTTGGGCGCTGTTGCGGCAATTAGTGCAAAAACTACGCTCTCTCCCGTCATTACCCAAAGTTCAATGCTCTTAGCCGTCTCAATCGGCATCGCAGTGGGCTTGGTCTTCGGCCTCATCCCCGCCATTCGCGCCGCCCGCAAAGACCCCATCGAGGCTTTACGCTATGAGTAATCCTAAGCAGAAATCACAAAAAACACAGCGAGAAATTGTCTACGCATTTATTGACGGCCAGAATCTCTACAGCGGCATTGAAAGCCAACGCTGGCATTTGGACTATACAAAATTCCGCCGATATCTGGCGGAAAAATACGGTGTTCAAACTGCCTATATCTTTATTGGGTATCTAGCCGAAAATAAAACGCTCTATGAATTTCTTCAAAAAGTTGGTTTCGTGCTTATTTTCAAGCCGATCATCCCAGATGCCGAGGGAAAACCTAAAGGCAATGTAGATGCCGACTTGGTCCTGCAAACCATGATCGATTTCCCGAACTATAAGCGTGCAATACTGGTCACTAGTGATGGCGATTTTTATTCTCTCGTGAACTATCTGTATCAAAAAAATAAGCTAGAAAAAGTGTTGAGCCCCTATACCAAGACATGTTCGGTATTGCTGCGAAAAACAGCCAAAGAACGGTTACTTTATATGAACAATCTTAAAAGTAAATTAGGCTATAAAAGAAAAAGTACCGCTTAAGGACAAAAACTTAAGAGGTACTTTTAAATATGTATTCAATAAAAACTTTAGAGTATTTTTCGCGTGATGTCAAGGCCTATTAGGATCGAAGGTGATCTTAAAAAACTTGGACAAAAAAAGTGAGAGGCGTTGCTTGCAACACGTAGTTACAAGTTCGTTTCTCTCTCTTGATAGTTAGATCCTATCTCACCAAGATCCCTCTGTCAAGACATAAACAGTCATTGTATGCGCTACGATAGTAATAATGAGTAAGAGCTACATTGCCATTATAATTGTGGTTGTTTTGCTTGCGGGCGCCGCCTTGGCGTATGAGCTCACGCGTAAGGGGAACACCCAAAAGGATTCCTCTACTACCGCTACTCAATCGAGTGATACCGCGCAATCTCCAGCAACCGCATCCACTGTTACCGAGAGCAAAAAACAAGCCGCCACGGGAACAGCCCAAAACGCCCCGACGTCTTCTAACCAGGACGAACCGCCCTTATTGCTCAAAAGCATCGGGGTGAATCTAGATTATTACGATCCCGCCACCAATAAAGCCGGAGATTTTTTATTTACCAAAGAAAAATTACAGTTTGACCGGTTGTTTATGGGGTACGGGTTTGTGATTCCGGCTGATGTGGCCCAAGGGGGAAACGCAAAGAGCAACCCTCAGCCCACGTTTATTTTGCCCTTAGGGACAAAAGTTCTGGCGCTAGTGGACGGCGTGGTGGCGGATATTCCCACACTGTACAGCAACGATTTCTCCGTGATGGTGGCAAGTAGTGCCAACAGCCAGTGGCGGTATGAAACCGAGCACGTGATTAATCCGGTTGTAAAAAAAGGCGACACAGTGAAAGCCGGCCAAGTAGTAGCCGAAGTCAGCGATTACGACAAAGGGAGCCCGGCCGGCTACGGAATCGTGGAAATCGGGATTTTAAAAGGCGGTAACCCACCCCAACACATATGTCCGTTTACATATCTAGACCCCACTGTAAAAGATGACGTTTTCAAAAAAATGACCGCGTTCTTTAAGGCCTGGGAAGGATACATTAGTGATCCGAGCTTATATGATGAATCTAATGCCACTCCCGGCTGTCTGGCCACGGACCCCATCAACGGCTAAACGTTCGCCCCCCCCCAAACCTTTCTCTGAACCTGTTTACCCCGAAAATCAAGAAAGGTAAACGAGATTTTGTAAATTCTTCGCGGGTGGGGGTATCATAGAAATATGCGTAAAAAGATCTTTCTCATTATCGGGATCGTGGTAGGGATTGTTGTTCTCTTTTTGATTGGCGGGGAGATTGTAAAGCGCCAAACCGGTTTGCATGAGCAAGCGGGCAGCACGGATAGTAATACAACTGAGCAAGTACCCACCATTACTGCTAACTTTGTAGACCTTAATCAGATTGCCGCGATTACGAAATTCCGTAGCTGCCAGGGCCACATTGTAGTACCGCAAGACGGTAGCGAAACCCGCAGCAACATGAAGCACTACTTTTACTTGAGAAAAGAATTCACTAAAGAGCAGGGGCAAGTGCCGCTGTATGCTCCGTTTGATGGATATGTGACCGACATTTTTGACGGCGATGGAGAGTTCAGCGATCGCAACCCGGCATCCCGCGATGTTTCGCTCGGCACGAAAAAAGGGTTTACCGCTCGCAGTGCGTGGGCGCTCACAATTCTGCACATTGTTCCGGTTGAAACATTAAAAGAGGGCGACGCGGTTAAAGCCGGCGATTTGCTCGGCTATGTATCGCTTGAGCTGATTCCGCCCTACTTTGCCTTTGACGTGACCTACGCAAAAATGGGAACAATGCCTAAGCAAATTGATAACTGGCGCAGCCCGTACAAGGCGCTCGATTCCGTATTCAACCACATGGATAGCACCGTGCTTGCCGAGTATGACAAGCGTTTTGGCGCGGGCACCGCACTAGACTTTTCGGTTGCTAAAGCAATGCGCGATGCCTCGCCCTGCCAGTACGGGGAAGATGGCCGGCAGTTTAGCCGCCAATTAAATAAAGATTGGGATAACGACTGGATCGGCAATTTAAATGACGCTATTGATAAAACATCTAGCGATCAGGGTAACGAACGCTAAGCTACCGCGAACGCTATATTTTTCTCTCGTAACTGAACCCTTTTTCCCTTAGAATCAAGGGGTGAAACTTTCCCGAACTAAAATTGAATTATTTACGCAATGTCCGCGGTGTTTTTGGTTGGATAAAATAAAAGGCATAAAGCGCCCGAGCGGGCCGCCCTTTACACTGAACTCCGCGGTAGACCATTTGCTTAAAAAAGAATTTGACATTCACCGCGCTAAGGGCAGCACCCACCCCTTAATGAAAAAGTATGGCATAGACGCCGTGCCGTTTCAGCACGAGAAAATCGACCAATGGCGGCATAATTTTACCGGCGTGCGTGTTGAGCATGAACCAACCGGCCTCACGATTTTTGGCGCGGTAGACGACATTTGGGTCACGCCCGACAAAAAGCTGCATGTGGTGGACTATAAGGCAACCGCAAAGAATGGCGAAATTGAACTAACTGACGTTGGATTCCATCGCGCCTACAAACGCCAGCTCGAAGTTTATCAATGGCTTTTACGGGGCAATGGTTTTACGGTTTCCGACACAGCCTACTTTGTATACGTAAACGGTCGCAAAGACCTTGCGGCATTTGACGGCAAACTGGAATTCAACGTGAAAATTATTCCCTACGAAGGTAGCGACACATGGATTGAGCCAGTTTTGGAAAAAATCAAAACGTGCCTAGAATCGGAAATCATCCCCCAGCCATCAAGTGTGTGTGAATTTTGTCAGTACCGCCACGCAACTTCAGAAATTGAATGAAAATTTTTGTCCATGCCAAGCCGAATGCGCGGGAAGACAAAATAGAAAAAATCGATGCCATGCACTATGCCGTTGCGGTAACTGCCCTGCCAGTGAAAGGCGCGGCAAACCGCGCAGTTGCACACCTACTGGCCGAACATTTCGGCGTGGCGCCATCCCGCGTGCGCCTTGTCTCCGGTTTTTCTTCACGAAATAAAGTGTTTGAAATTGAGGCATGATATGCTGGATATATGGGTAAGTTCGGTTTTATTTTTTTAATCATCATAATTGCGCTTGTTGGAGTAGGAGCACTGTTTTTCTTTACACACGATCGGCAGAGAAATACGGCGGATTCAACAGCAAACAAAACAACGGGCGCAAAAACGCAAAAGAGTATGGAGCTCGTTTTTTCACATCAGATTTTTGACCCGGCCAAAATAAGCCACATCACCCCCTTGGGCGAGCTCAACGGCGGCTACGAGGAAGCGCAAGCGCTCGGCTCGGTTACAATATGGATCAAACCGGAAGCAGTGGCAAACGGCAGTATGGTTGACGTTTTCGCCCCGACCGACATGACGCTCGAAAGCTATGCGTACTATAAAACGCCAGACGGAAACGATTGGACGCTTATTCTGCGCGTTACCGATGATGTGCGGCTGAAATTTGACCACATTACACAAGCGGTCGATAAAATCGTCGCGGCGACAACCTCAACCCCTAAAGATAATTCTGCTGAAGAAAGCCCAAAGCAAAAAGTGAGCTTTACCGCAGGCGAAAAGATTGCCCAAACTCGCGGTACAAACTTGGCAAAGAACTGGAACATCTACATGTATGAGGGCGCCCACAAAAATCAGTTTGTGAACCAGAAGCGGTATGAACAAGGCGGGGAGCGCAGCGTGCAAAAAAAGTTACTTAACGGTGTATGCCCGTTTAATTACTACGGGCAAGAAGTCAGAGCGGCCTATATTGCCCTAATGGGTGCCACCATAGCCGGACAAGCAAATGAGTGCGGCAATGTTTCCAAAGACGTGGCCGGGACGCTTTCAGGAATGTGGCACTTTAACAAAGAAGCCGGCGAGATCCGCGAAGAACGCGACGGGCAGTACGCCAACCCGCTTTCGGTTTACAAAAATTCAGCCGGGCAGGTGATTATCGACCAGTTAGCCGATGTGCGCTTTGATCTTCAGGGCGCCCCCGACCCGGCGACGGTCAAAGAGAGTCAGTGCTACGTACTCGTCAATAGTGAGAATCGGCCGGCCGGCTACGCATTTTTCAAAATCAATTCTAATATGGAAATGATGCTCGCCTACGCACCTAACGGTGCATGTCCGGCAACGTTTCCGACCACCGACGCAAAAACATATTACCGCTAGTGAGCACACCCCTTAAATTCACGTTGATAATTATCGGAATCGTCGTTGTCGGCGTGATTGCTGTGATGACTTTTCTTTTCCGCGGGTATACGACCACTAAAGAACGCGTCGCAACCGATAGTAGCGAGGAAACTTCGAAAGTGGCGGCCAATTGCGAGCAGATTAGTATGCAAGCACCGGCCGAACTGAGTAAAATAACGACAATTTTGTACCCGGGGCAAATCCGCGGCGGATATTACAAAGCGCATGGCGGCTTCCGCTTTGATACCGCTCAGACAAATGACGTAACCGTGGTTGCGCCAATGGCTGCCACGGTGTACGAGGGCAGCCGTTATATCGAGATGGGCGAGGTACAGTACATGTTTGATTTCTCTGCGGCCTGCGATGTAGATTACCGGCTTGATCACCTCAAAACATTGTCGCCGGAATTACAGGCTGCAGCAGAAAAATTACCCGCTGCTAAAGAGAACGACTCCCGCACATCAAGAGTCAGTGGTGTAAAAGTAGAAGTGGGCGAAGTGCTTGCAAACGAGGTTGGGTATACAAAACGCCCGGACTCGGCAGAACCGAATGTATTTTTTGACCTCGGCGTATATGACCGCCGCCAGCAAAACGAAAAGTCCCGCGACTCGGCATGGGCAAAAATGCACGAGCGGGAAAAACGCCTGGCCTACTACGCCGTCTGTTGGTTTGACTTTTTACCCGCAGCTGATGCGGCACTCATCAGAAGTTTACCGGCGGGAGATAGCCAAAGCGGTAAAACAAGCGATTTCTGCACATAAAGCACTCCCACTTATATTGATTTTTTCTTCCAGCTCATCTAGAATGACACCAGCTCGAAGCGGGGACGATTTTCCGTGAGGAATACGTTTACGCGTGAGTATTACCTACCCTTTGGGGTGGGGAGGAGAGTCCGATTCAATGGTGAACCTTGAAAAGTTAGCCGGTATCGTCGTCGACTACAGCGCCAAAGTGCGCTCCGGCGATCGCGTCGTTATCCACTATGAACCGCTTGCCGAAAGTTTGGCGGAGGCGGTGCGTGATAAGGTGTTGGACGCGGGAGGGCGTCCGATGTACTACACCAGCCCCCCAGGCACGGAGGAAGCTTTTTTGGACCGGGCGGCGGATGCAGAGCTCGACCGCATGGATCCACTCGGGGCATGGCTCATGGAGAATTCAGATACGCGGATCGTGTTGCGCGCACCCTCGAACACACGGGTGCTCAGTGCGGTCCCCCCTGGCCTCATTACTCGCAGGGATGTGGCGAATTCGCCCATCAGCCAACGCTTCATGGAGCGCCAAGCCGATTTGGACGAGTCCAAAAGGCTACGGTGGATCATCACCGAGCTTCCAACGAATGCGCGAGCGCAGGACGCGGGGATCAGCCTGAGGGAATTCGAAGAACGTTTTTCCCGGGCTGCGATGCTCCACCTGGACGACCCGGCCTCCTTTTGGCAGGGAGTCTACAACTGGCAGGAGACCCTGCTTGCATGGCTCAACGCCGGACACAAGCAGGTGCATATCAAAGGTCCGTCAATTGACGTGCGGCTTTCGATCGAAGGGCGGACATGGATCAACGGCGGCGGGATGCACAACTTCCCCGACGGCGAGGTCTTCACCGGACCGGTGGAAGATTCCGTTGAGGGGTTGCTAAAGGCCGCCTCGCCGATCTTCTACAACGGTAATGCCGTCTATGGCGCATTCCTGCGTTTCAAAAAGGGCAAAATCGGGGAAGCCACGGCCGAAAGCGGGCAGGAGTTCCTGATCAGAACCCTGGACACGGACAAAGGATCCCGATTCCTGGGCGAGCTGGGAATCGGCACTCACACGGGCGTTACGAGTCTGTGCGGTTCGATTCTCTTGGACGAAAAGATGGCGCGGACCGTGCACCTGACTCCCGGCCGGGGTTACCCCGATTCGGGCAGCAAGAACCAAAGCGCCATCCATTGGGACATGATCGTTCCAACGGGTGAGGGCTCCACGATCACGATCGACGGCGAGGACGTCTACCGAGACGGCCTGTTTACGATCGGCGACGACTCCATCCGGCCGGATTTCACTCAGTAGCCCCCGTGTCCCGACCGGAACGACAACCCACGCGTGTGCGATATGCGTGGGTTTTTTTATAAAAAAATCTCATGATCGGGGTGGCTCCGGCTGCAACGTCGGAGTCTTTTTTTAATACAAATAAAAAAGAGCCCTCAGGCGGGTAGTGCGCTGCCGCCTGAGGGAAAGTGAAAGAAAGGTGGACGCTATTCGTCCAGGTCGGCCGGAGCCGAAACTTCGGCGCTTGCCGGCTCGTCCACGGCCTCGTACTCGACGGTGCCCCTGAACCGGGGATAGAACCGCTTATCCTCCTCCGGACCGTTGATCGAAATGTCGCCCAGACGCTTGACGAAGGTCACGGTGACCTTAGTGGCCGGCTCCCATGTCGGCGAGAAGTTCTGAAGCGGAACATGCCCTTCTCGCGCATCGATGTGATATCCGGCTATCTTGCCGTGGGTCGGAATGAACCTTGTGACCCAGCCCAAGCGGACGCCTTTGATCCACTCTTGCGCTTCCGCGAAAGAAACACACTCGGGACCGAACAAATCGGCCCCCTCTTGAAAAGCACGACTCATGTATTCACCTGCCCCTGCATACTAGTTGCGACTGCACTACAAAGGCGCGATTAGTATACCAAATGCTGCCCCAGAAAGAAAGGGTCTTCGCTTGCAACAAAAGTCACACTCTAGAACAATAAAAGTAATTAGGGAGGGGAATGAAAAGTATTGCATGGGTCGTAGGGATACTCGTCGGAATCGGGGTGATTATCGCGGGCGGGCTGTATTTTTGGAATAACCGGCCGACGAGCGAGTCGCCGGAACAACAGGTCGCGCCCAAAACAGCAAAAACGAAGTCTTCGCCAAGTGCGGCACAATCAGCGTGGCAGAAAGGCGGTCTTGCCGTTGAAGGCAAATTTGCGGACGCAGAAGTTATCGACCTCGGTAAGGGCCAGTATCGGATGTACTACGCGGTGGAGCCGGAAGTACAGGGAAACAACCTCGAAATTTATTCCGCAACCTCAACAGACGGAATCAACTGGACGCAAGAAGAAGGCACGCGCAAAACCATGGCGACCTTTCCGGATGTCGTTTTAGTGCCAGAGGGCCAGTACCGTTTATACTTTCAAACCGCGGGTGTAATTAAAAGCGCGCTGTCAAAAGACGGCTTAACGTTTGTGGATGAGGCCGGCACGCGCCTTGATGCTACTCCGCCAGCTGGCGGACCAGATAATCTTACGTTCGAAAACGTTGCCGCTCCGACCACGGCAAAAATTGGCGAAGAATACGTGATGGTCTACCGTGGCACGATTAACGAGCCGTATTCCACAAGTGTGAAAACGCCTAATCAAAATACACAAGTGCTCCTCTGGGCAACCTCAAAAGACGGGCTCACTTGGGAAAAGAAGGGACTTGCCATCGACACGCGCAACGCCACGCTTTTCGGGCTGGGTGACGGCCCGGAATGGGCACGCTGGGACGCTGATACAATGAAGCTCTTTTTCTGGAGCTACAAAGGCGTGTTTTCATCGACTTTTTCAAACGGCACTTTTTCTGCACCGCGATTTGAATACACCACCCCGAGTACCTCAGACGCACCCATTCCAACGGAAAACCAATTTCCGCCCAACCCGCCCGGTGACCCAACACTTCTAAAAGTTGGGAGCACTTGGTATATGTATTACGGCGTTCATACTGTGGGAATTACATACGCAACACTGAAGGAATAATTTCATGGCGACGAAGGAGGTGATGAAACATGTCCACCCATACGAAAATAAAAATTCATAAGAAGACGCATTACGCGGAGCGCGACAAAAAAGGGCACTTTACCGACATTACCAACATCGCAAAGGCAATCAAAAAAGATTCCGCTCGTAAAACCCGCCATAAAGTTAAACGCGGCCACGGGCATGAGGGTGACCTCAAATATTAGTAGGAAAGAATGCCTGCTAGATTTGCGGGCAGGAAAACGCTACAATAATTCCTATGCCTCAAACAAAACGCGTACGTCGCGGTACTAAAAAATCCGTAATCAGTGTTCGTAATTTAGTAAAAAATTATAATGCCGTACAGGCAGTGCGTGACATTAGCTTTGATGTATACGAAGGCGAAATCTTTGGCCTTTTAGGACCAAATGGGGCGGGTAAAACCACGACACTTGAAATTATTGAGACCTTGCGCGCACCCACTGCGGGCGACGTAACTGTAATGGGGATCTCAGTCCAAAAAGAGCCGGCGCGAATTAAACCCTTAATCGGTGTGCAGCTGCAGCAATCTGGTTTTTATCCGAGTCTAACGCTGGTGGAAACTCTGCGTTTATTTTCCGACCTCTACAACACAACCATTAATCCGATTGAAATCTTAGGCGAAGTCGGGCTTGTCGAAAAAGCGCGTGCTAAAGTGAACCAACTTTCGGGGGGGCAGAAACAACGTTTTTCGATTGCGACCGCGCTCGTCAACAAACCGAAAGTTATATTTCTAGATGAACCCTCGACCGGCCTGGACCCGAAAGCGCGACGCGACTTGTGGGAGTTGATCCGCCAAATTCGCGCACGCGGCACAACCGTAATTCTGACAACTCATTACATGGATGAGGCCGAAACATTATGCGACCGTGTGGCGGTTATTGATTTAGGGAAAATCATTGCCCTGGATAGCCCCGACCATCTCATTGATAAGCTAGTTGCGAGCGGCTATAAACGCCCCAAGGTTACCAAACAAGCCACGCTGGAAGATGTATTCTTGGACCTCACCGGGAAGGAATTTGAAAAAGATGAAAAGTAAACCGAACCAACTGCGCGCCTTAGGGGGCATTATCCGCGCGAGCTTAATTGCCACTTACCGCAATCCTTCGAGCTTGGTGTTTGGTTTAATTTTCCCGATGATTTTTATCGTAATTTTCGGCTTTCTCGGCAATGAAGCCGCACCGGCGAAACTGGCCGTGCGAGCCGATACGCACACCGACAACCCGATTTACACTGCCCTGAAAGACATCAAAGCAGTCGAGCTCAAAACTGATTTAGCCGAAGAAAAAATCAACGAAGACTTAAGCAAGGGCAACCTTGATGCTTCGATTAGAATTACAGCGGAAGAAGTGTTGGTGCCAGCTGGCGGATTACCGCGAGGCGCTCCGATTCAGCAAATGCCAGCGCGTTTCAAAGTGGAACTGACAACCTCCAAGGCCTCGCCCCAAAACGGCGAAATCCTGCGCTCGATCGTGGATAATATTTCGGGCAAAATCAACCTGGCTGCGGCCCAGATTCAAACGCCGCTGGTGGAGACTGCCTTTGCCGAAACCGAAGGGCGCAGGTTTTCTTCGATTGATTTCATTTTGCCCGGCCAACTCGGATTCTCGCTTTTAAATATTGGAGTTTTCGCAACCGTCTTTACATTTTTAACGCTCAAACAAACACTTGTGATCAAACGCTTTTTCACCACCCCCGTTAAAAAAATCACAATTATCGCGGGGGAAGCCATCAGCCGCTTACTTTTTTCCTTAATTCAAGCAGCGATTATTATCGCGATCGGGTACTACGGCTTTCACTACACTTTGATTCACGGCTGGGCAACCTTTGGTCAACTAATGGTGCTCGTCGCACTCGGGCTGATTGTATTTCTAGGATTTGGTCTGGTGATCTCGTCGATTGCCAAAGACGAACGTTCTGCCTCACCACTGGCCAACATTCTGACCATTCCACAATTTCTGCTGGCGGGTACTTTCTTCCCGATCGAAATGTTCCCCCAATGGCTACAACCGATCGGCAAGGTCCTACCACTGACGTTTTTAAACGACTCCTTACGAAAAGTAGCGTTTGAGGGTCAAACATTGGTGGCCGTCGCCCCCGAAATCGGCTGGCTGGCGCTGTGGGGGGTTGGAATCTACGTTTTGACTATGCTCGTATTTAAGTGGGAATAATGAAGCTTCTACTCTTTATTGTTGTTGGCACGGCACTCGCTGCGGCGGCATTCGGCTTGCTCTCTTGGACTATTTTTGAGAAAAAAACATTTATGTCAGTGCCGATCGTGTGCGCGCCTGGTGATCGCGAACCCGACTCAGCCAGCGTTAGCGCTCAAGGAAATTTCGCGCGTAATCGTGCCCAAATTTTCGGCGCTTACTGCGCTCAAAACGTTATTAAGGAATAACAGAACATGTCTTGGTTTTTGATCGCGCTTGTCGCGCCATTTTTGTGGGCGATCTCAAATTATATTGATAAGTATCTCGTTTCTCGTTTTTTTGAAGGCAGATTCGGCGTTTTCTTTTTACTTGGGACACTTATTTCATTTATTGTTTTGCCAATCATTTTCCTGATTGAACCAAGTGTAATATCGATTCCGATTTCAACTGCACTTTTAATTACAATGTTGGGCATATTCGGCGCGTCAGGTCTACTGCCTTATTTCTATGCTTTGCAAAAGGAGAGTGTTACTTCTGTTGTACCACTATTCCAGATGATCCCTGTATTCGTATATTTTTTGGGTTACTTTATCTTAGGCGAACAATTAGCAGTTCATCAGACTCTCGCAGCAGGAATGGTAATCAGCGGCGCGGTAATCCTCTCAATTGAAATGGAGGGGAAGATTCGGTTCCGTAATGATGCATTCTGGAATATGATGCTCGGTTGTCTAATTGGTGCAATCAGTATTGTTCTATTCAAATTTTTTGCTCTGGAAACGAGCTATTGGACAACAAACTTTTGGGAGTACGTGGGAGATGCCATACTTTCGGTGTGCATCATTGCCTTTGCCCCAAAGATTCGGGGTGACTTTGTATCATTAATCCGAACAAGGGTCCGCGGTTTGATTAAGATAAATATATTAAATGAATTCATCGGCACGTTTGCTTCCTTCTCAATCGCATTCGCAACATTACTCGCCCCGACCGCGCTTGTTTGGTCAGTAAATGGTTTCCAGGCTTTCTTTGTTTTTCTGTTCGGGATAATAATAACGATTTTTCTGCCACGCTTTGGTCAAGAGAATCTCGCCCGCCGGCATATCGTACAAAAGCTCCTCGCGATTGCGATTATGTTTGTCGGAGTGTATTTACTCGGAAGCTAAACTGCTAGATCTTCCCAAAGAAATCTTTTATCACTGCTTCCGTTGGACGGCCCTTAATGGAAGCGTACGGTATGGCATATTGCGTAAACATCAGGCCTTGCGGTTTTAGCTCGCCGGCGAATTTTTCGTACTCTTCGAAGGCGGCCGCATAGAACTCGTCTTGGAGTTCATCGTAGGATTGTCCGTCTACGGTTGTGAGTAGTTTGCCTGCTGTGCCGCTACCGGCTTGCCGGTCGTGATGCGGAACCCAGAACTCTCCGATAAACCATTGTGATCCGGAGTTTTTTGCCGCTGTCGCTGCGTATTCAAGTAACTGAGGAAAATATGTCCGCCAATCCTCAAGGTTACGCCCAGATGGGCTCATATCCGGGGCAACGTAGTCGTAACCAGGAACATTCGTATTTGGAGTCGGCAGCGCGTATTGAGCGACCGTTTTACCGGTAAAAATCTTTTTAATCTCAGGTAATATTTCGGCGTGAAACGTATTGTACACTTGCACAATTGCGTCTTGTTCAGATGTTTGATGCTTCGTGTACTCGCGATAGAGCTGCCAGTCGAACTCACTCGCCGGCACAAAATATTCCACCTGGTACTGTTCGGCAATCGTCGCCCACGCCAGCGCGACTTTGCGCATGTGGGTTAACACTTTTTCTTGTGGGTGAGCAAACGGAGCGTCCTCACTGCCCCAGAAGGCCACTGCCAGCAGTACCGCAAACCCTTTTTCTTTCGCCCGAATAATTTGGGCGATGTACTGTTCGTTTGTCGACCCTTCGCCAGGATTTTCGCTGAGCAAAACGAGGTCACCATCTTGATACTGGTGGTCAACATAGATGGAAACGGTGTTGACCCCGAGCAGTTTAATCCCCTCATCCGCGAGCGCAATCATATCCGCAAAGAAGGGATTGCCTGGCTCATACACGCCCTTAATTGTTGTGGGGTACGTACGCTTGAAATGCGCGGTGCGGCTCTTTGTAACCAAGGCAGCGTCTACATCGTTTCGAGTATCCGCGTCAGAGGTTTGAGTTACCGTCGGTACGACACTGACCGAAGGTTTGTTTTTCCCAGAGCGGTAGGCAAAAAAGATCACGCCGGCCACAATCACGATCAGGAGAATCAAAAAGGCGGGCAGTAAAAACCTTCTCCGACTGTACGATTCGTCCATATCCTTACTTTAACACGGTACGCACTGCATTGCCCCTTTGGGTCTGGATGCTAGATTTGGTATCCTTGAGAGAGGGAGAATTCTCCCGATATTATTTGGTGGAGGGGCGTGGACGTTATTCGCAATGAAGAAGAGCTCACTCGTGACTTAAGCGAGCTGTCGGAATCGGTCAAAAAGATGGCCGTGATTGTCGAGCGCGTGGAACGCAAGCGCTATTTTTCAATTATCGAGCATCCGTTCAAGTTCATCCTTTTTTCATTTTTGCAGGGTATTGCGATCTCAATCGGCACGACGGTAGGGATTGCCGCGGTGGTTACCAGTGTTATTTGGATTTTCGACTACCTCGGCATTTTCCCCGGGTTCGTCCAAACCGTCAAAGAACTCATTTATAACCGGTAAATAACAAAAGAGCCCCTGTGGGCTCTTTTGTTATCTTAAGGACTCTACCCACGCACCAGAACGGTGCGGGGTTGCGCGAGCACGGTGCTTACATTCCCATTCCGCCCATGCCTGACATGTCAGGCATTTGGGGGGCTGCGGGCAAATTCTTTTCAGGTAGGTCGGTTACCATCGCTTCTGTCGTTAAGACAAGCGAGGCCACCGAGACCGCATTCTGCAACGCAGAACGGGTTACCTTAACCGGGTCAATAATGCCGGCCTTCACCATATCTTCATATTTTCCGATGGCGGCATTGTAACCGGTACCGGAGGGAGACTTTTTAATCTTTTCAATCACAACTGAGCCATCCACGCCGGCATTCTCGGCAATTTGGCGCATCGGTTGCTCTAAGGCGCGGCGCAAAATCCGTACGCCCACCATTTCTTCGTCAGGGAGCTTAAGGGAGTCAAGCGCTTTAATTGCGTCTACAAGTGCCACTCCTCCGCCGGAAACGATTCCTTCCTCCACAGCCGCTTTGGTTGCTTCAACCGCATCTTCGACGCGGTGCTGTTTTTCTTTCTGCTCCACTTCAGTGGCGGCCCCTACTTTAATTACACCCACACCGCCGGATAATTTCGCGCGACGCTCTTGGAGCTTTTCGCGGTCAAAATCCGAGGTGGTTTGTGCAATTTGTGCTTCAATTTGGGCCACACGCTGCTTAATCGCGGTTGCGGAACCTTTACCTTGCACGATTGTGGTTTTGTCTTTATCCGACATTACGCGGCGTGCTTTTCCAAGCATCTCGGGCTTCACGGATTCGAGCTTAATTCCGAGATCCTCAGAAACAACTTGTCCACCGGTTAATACCGCGATATCGGCAAGCATTTCTTTGCGGCGGTCGCCAAACCCAGGGGCTTTCACGGCCAAAGTGTTGAATGTGCCGCGCAACTTATTGACGACCAAAGTCGCCAAGGCCTCGCCTTCGACGTCTTCGGAAATAATCACGAGATTCTTCTGACCAGTTTGAGCCAACTGCTCCAAAAGTGGCACGATTTCTTGAATTGAAGAAATCTTTTTGTCGGTAATCAATATGTTGGGGTTTTCAAAATTGGCTTGCATCCGAGCCGTGTCAGTGACCATATAAGCCGAGATATAACCCTGGTCGAACTGCATTCCTTCGACAATCTCTTTGTCCAAACCCAGAGTTTGAGATTCTTCCACGGTAATTACGCCGTCCCCGCCCACGCGCTCCATCACGTCCGCGATTAAGTTTCCGATTTCGGGGTCGGCAGATGAAATTGAAGCGACTTGGGCCTTTTCCTCACGGCTTACGATTTTCTTTGCTTGCTTTTTGAGCGATTCAACAACCGCTTCGGAGGCGTTTTCGAGTCCGCGGCGGATCGCGATCGGGTTCGCACCCGCGGTGACATTTTTGAGCCCTTCGTTAATCATGGCCTGGGCCAAAATCGTGGCGGTGGTAGTACCGTCGCCCGCGATATCATTCGTTTTGGTCGCCACTTCTTTGATAAGCTGGGCGCCCATATTTTCGAACTTGTCTTCAAGATCAACTTCTTTGGCAATCGTCACTCCGTCATTGGTGATCGTCGGAGCGCCGTAGCCCTTATCTAAAACAACGTTACGGCCGCGGGGCCCGAGCGTGACCTTGACCGTATTGGCCAAAGCGTTCACACCGTTTTTGATTTTGCGGCGGGCGTCTTCGTCAAAAATAATTTGTTTTGCCATGGATTCTCCTAGTGCTTATTTCGCGATAATCGCGAGAATGTCTTTTTCTTCCAAAATATAAAGTTCTTCGCCATCAACCTTTACTTCGTTAGGGGCATATTTCGTAAACAGAACCTTATCGCCCACCTTCACGTCGAGCGGCACGAGTTTGCCTTCGATCCATTTGCCTGTGCCGATGGCCAAGACTTCGCCCTCTTGAGGCTTTTCTTTGGCCGAGTCGGGTAAGACGATTCCGCCCTTTGACATTTGAACGTTTTCAAACGGACGGACCAAGACGTTGGAACCGAGCGGTGTAAGGGGTGATTTGGACATCAATTACCTCCGTTGTTTATCTTTTGAACTTTTTAGTGTAAAGGATTCTTTACATGGATGTCAAGAGAGGAAGAGCCATTAACCTCCGAGACGCAGGACTAAAATGCAAAAAATCGAATTTATTTCGATTTTTTGTAACCTTAGTTAGGAAGGGTGGAGCGAATCCGCGAGCGTTGGCGGGAAACCTTAGGTTTTCCGCCAAATTTTGAAATTAAGTGGCAGTAGCGTGGTCAAGGGGGAAGACCACATGCTACCGCCACGCTGGATAATACGAAAAATAACGTGGGTTGTCAAGTCGCTCTTTTTCGTTCTTTATTGTCTGGAATGCAGCATTTCGGGCAAAGAGGAGTTTCAAACTTTCATTCGTGCAGTCCTGACCGCTTGACGGGAGGGACAAACTGGAAAGTTTAGAAACGACGAGGAGGGTTGAAGGTGAGTTCACGGTCAGTGAATACCACTAACCCGTTCGGATCATGGGTGCGCGGGTCGCGGGCAATGCGCTGGTATTGCGGCCGTTTCACAAGCCGTTCCAGCCACTGGCCGAAACGGAACGAAAGCGCTTTTTCGACCGATTCCTTTACTGATTGCCCTGCATTCATCACTCGTAACTCATCACTCGTAACTCTGCTAAATCGGTAGCCAAACTCCCAAACCCATGTGTTTGCGGCGGCAAACCGCGCATGATACCCGCCCTCGTCATACAATGGTACTTGCGCGCAGAACTCGCGCGCGTTTCCGAGCGTGTGAGGGGTGATTTCGAGATGCTCAGTCGTAAAAAACCGATTAAGGCAGATCCGCCCTGCGATCTTTGTATTCGTACGCCGTAAGCCATGGGTGTGAATTAAAAGCGTAATCGCCAGCCGCGTCTTCCACAGATGTCCTTCCTCGATAACGATAAACAGGTCGATATCAGAGTTCGCATTGGAAGCCCCCCGGGCAAGTGAACCATTCACGCCTACATACCGCACGAACGGTAGCCGCGCAATCATACGAGCGGCTTTGCGTGAGCGCTGCCAGCGTGCGCGCAATTTTCGATCAACGGTACTTGCCATATTCAATACTCACTCTAAACTAAAGCCGTGACGATCTCGACGATTATTGTGCATTACCGCACCCCGCGCCTGCTTGAAGCGTGCCTTACCTCGCTTGCCGCGGCCACTCGTGGGATCAAAAGCGAAATAATTATTGTTGATAACTCACCCGGTTTAATTGATCGCAAACTAGTAAACCACACGACCTACATCGCGAATCCATTTAATGCTGGCTACACCAAAGCGGCTAATCAAGGTATTGAAATCGCACGAGGCGAATTTCTATTCTTTTTAAATCCGGATACGATCGTGCACCTCGATGCTGTGCGGGCGCTCTTGCATGCCGCTCGTACTGTTGAGGCGCTCGGCTGCGCTGGGGCACGCCTTACAAATTCCCACGGCACCGCGACTTCGGCTTTTCCGTTCTTACGTGCCGTTGAGGCACGCTGGTGGCCAATGATACAGCGCCTCCGCCCGTTTACCCCTTCACTCAGGATTAACCGCTACAAAAAAATCTGCGAAGAGGCAATCGAATGGACGGAAATTGACGGTAACCTTTCCGGCGCAGCGCTTTTGGTACCGCGCTGGGTAGTAGATAAAATCGGACTTTTTGACGAGCGCTTTACACATTTTGGACAAGAGCATGAATGGCAAAGCCGGATGGCGCGGCTGGGACTAAAACGAGTCTTTGTGCCACAAGCCCAAGTTTTTCATTACGAAGCAGCATCGGTAAAAGAAAATTCCGCC
>Ga0209541_10003621_pt1 | contig 28178 bp, 21 predicted proteins | sample RifCSPlowO2_01_FD_184027 | JGI IMG/M metagenome (GOLD analysis project Ga0209541, IMG submission 184027) | Groundwater microbial communities from Rifle, Colorado - Rifle CSP2_plank lowO2_0.1 (SPAdes) (version 2) | ecosystem: Environmental > Aquatic > Deep subsurface > Groundwater | place... | reverse complement strand
GGCAAAAGCCCAGGCCGCCTACGACAAGGCCCTCACCCAAACCACGGAAGCCGCCGCGGTCTCTTGGTTCACGAAGTCCTGGGCCAATTCCTTCAACGCCTACAAGTACGCAGCCAAAACCGAGGCCGAAGCCGCCAAGGCCGCCATCGCGGACCCCGACGCAGAACCAGCCGAGGAACCCGTCGACGTAGAAGAATGAAAACATTTTCTTGGAGTTGACTGGAGAACCGCATGCCCCTTGACAAGGAACGGTTCCCCAGCCTACTCCCTTTCACTTTCGACGCGCGTGCTGCGCGGTATCCCTGCAAAAGTTCGAGTTACGCACCGGGTCACCCGACGCATTCAAAAAATTGTACCAACACGGCCAACTATCCGCGTTCCCGGGAGTCGTGGCGCCACACGACTCCGTGTGCGCGGCCCCATTCCTCTGAGGCACGGGCCTCGACTGGTACACCGAGTTGTCCGCGAACCGGAAGTCAATCGAGTCCAGGTTCAACTCCAGGCTCTTGGCATTCGGCGAACCAGTGGTCTTGATTTTCAACAAAATCGCGTTCCGCAACGAACACGTGTCCTCCACCGACGTGCCGTTGTGCAAGACCAAGGAGGCCAGGGAAAACGGGCCAATGCCGTATGTTACGCCGTCCTTGGCCAGGGGCGCGGCAGTCGGCGCATCCGTGTCCGGCGCACACGTCCACTCCTCACCCGCGAAACTGTTTATGCCACAATCGTTGTTGGTTTCATCGGTTTCCTCGTCCGAGCAGTCCTCGTCCTCCGGGTCATAGTACTCCGAACACGTTTCATCATTGGGGTCCGGTGGAAGCGTGACATAGGATGGCCGCCGGAAGTGCTTGAAGGAACGGTAAACCCACTTCTTCCATATCCGGATGCCCGCGATGCCGCCATACGTGGTTCCGTCTCCTGATAGATGGGGCGTCATCCCGTTGATGGCCACGCTGGAATTCACACAGTTCATGGAAGAACCCGCGCCATAGGCTACCTTGGGCCACCGCTTGTTGTAAATGGCCCAGTGCCGCAACCGCACCATGTCCTGCTTGGAGTTAATCCACTCGCCTTGCGGGCACGGGCTCTCGTTCCGAATGCAACTCGGCGCCTTCCCAAACTTCAACGACTTGGCACCCACCCATTCGATGTTCAGGCACTCGGCCTGCTTGTCCCAGGTGCTCGCATAAAAGTAGTTGCCGCTTCCCTGGGTTTTAATCGAGTCATTGACCACCCGCTGAATGGGAACGGTAGTCGTGCCCGTTGGCTGGACTTTCACGGAAATCAATGGATAGTATGTTCCAGCACACGAGTCCACGATGCGTTGCTGGGCGCTCATCGGGTCATTCAAGGGGTTGTGCAACAACAACTGCCTCGAACACGTCGACTCATAGGTGCTGGGCGGGTTGGCGGCATAACCCGGATAGGGGCTGCTCGCATTGTCGTCCTTGATAAGCAAGTAATTGCTGGCAATGGGTTGCCGATACAGGGTGGGCGCGGCACTATCACTGCACATCTTGCCGCTGCCCACGTTTTGAACGGAATAGGTTTCGTAGGCCCCATACTCCACGACAGTTGGCTTGGGAATCTGGAACCAACCCGTAATCGTCGAATAAGGCGAAGCATTGTTGTTCACGGTGACCTGGCTCCGCACGTTGTCCAAGTAGACGCCGCTCTGCAGGGTTCGACTCCACTGCCAGGCGCCATCCGCCTGGCTTATGCCATAGTATTCCCGGTTCTGCGTGGTGAAGTAGGCGTTGGTAACCCCGGTTGGAGCGGAGGGCACGGCCTTCGACTCCCCCGCCCAGTTCTCGCCCGAGACACTGGCACACTGCCTGGGCTCCGTCAACCAGTTCTTTCCACTCGTCGCCGAGCCTCCCCCAACCAACTTGATGAAGGGCTCGGACAGCGTCAACTTCCCCGACGGGTTCACTGAATTGTCTCTCACCGTGACCTTGAAGCACACCTTGTCGCCCTCGTTGAACGCCAGCACCGGCGTCCCCAAATAATCGCATTGCCCCCCCGCACCCGGATAAAAGTACTCGATGAGGAAATAGGGTTTGAGTTCAATCGGCTCTACAAACGTCGCACAATCTCGCACGAATTTTGGGTCTCCCCCGTGAGTCAACTTGAACGTCTTCGTGGTTGTCACCGTTGTCTGTCCAACCGTAGCTGAGACTTCAACGGTGTAATCCCCAGCAATAAGCTTATCGGGGGTCGCAGTATGCAGTGAATGGTTCACCGTTTTGTTCGTTCCATCCAGGAACCCCGTGTACTTGGTTTGGCTGGTCGTGTAGACGATGGTGCCATAGGCGTGGTTTCTCAAGGCCGAGTCGAAAATCCATTGACCGTCGTTGTTGGCCGAGTTGTCAGCCGGCTTGACGGCTTTGATGATGGTGTCTTGGCTGCCGCCGTTGTAGGTCCAACGCGAGTCGGTGGGCGGGTCAGCCGAGCCAAAGGTAACCGGGTAGTCGGTTGTCTCATAGTTTTTCGCGTAATCATAGTCCCCAAAGTCGATGACGGCCTGCGTCAAGCCATCCGAGACACTGGCACCCGACCGGGAAATGGTTTGGATGACGACCCCGTCCGGGTTCTTCACGGTAATAGCAACCGAGTCCACGGGCACCAACTCCCCCAAAGAGTCCCGGGCCTCGACCTTCGCAAAGACGTTGTCCTCCACGGTCGTGCACCGGTTGACGGTTTGGCTGCCGCTCGTCGTGTCCGGTGCCTTGGGCTTCTTGTAGATGTAGTCCTTGATGGGGTAAGCCAAGCCCGCGGCATCCGTGTAATAGTCCAAGTCCAAGGCCGTGAACGCCGGCGAAGTCGCGTAATCGTAGGCGTTGCTCAGAGTAGCGGCCTCGATATCGGTTTCCAGGGCCGAGGTCGAGTCCTTGAACAGGGTTACGTTCACCGTGGAAGGAGGAGTCGCGGCCACGTTGAAGCACTTCTCCCGCGTAACGTACTTGGTGAGGCCCCCGCCCAGGGAACCCTTGTACAAGACCTGGAAGCAACGCGCGTTCGTTGGAACGTCCACGATTTTTTGGTTCCACGTCAAGGCATCCGGGTGCGAGTACAGCGTGTTACCACTCAAGGCGAACCCGGAACCACTCAAGACCGCGTAGACCCCGCTGCCGATGCTGCCACTCCAGTACTGGACATTGTTTTGCTTGATTTTCGTCAGCTTCTCGGAGCCAGGGTTCGGGTTGAACCAGGAAAGGTTTTCCTCTGCCACCGAGATGCTGTTCCCACAGAGGTTCTCGGTCTTATAGTTTTCCAGGGTCTTCTTGTTGGACGAAATGCTGGCCGTCCACGACAAGTCCTTGGCATTCCAATAGTGCTCAAAGCAACTGGAGAAGACCGGAGGACAACCCGTAGAACAAGTGCCGTCCGGGCACATGTTTTCTCCCTCGGGGCAACCGCAGTGCAAGCCCACCGGCCTGCACACATTGTCCGGGCAGAGCTCCCCACACGTGGTTCCATCCGAGCAAAGCGTTAAACCGGTCGGGCAAGGGCCGCCCGTCGGGCAAGTGCCGGTGGCCATACAGGTGCCATCCGAGCACCGTTCCTGGCCGCTGGAGCAGCCGCAATTGGTGTTAGCCGCGCGGCAAAGGTTGTCCGGACAGATAACGCCACACGAGCCATTCGAGCAAGGCACTTGGCCGGTTGGGCAAATAGGAGGACAGGTGCCGGTAGTGCGGCAAACGTTGTCCGGGCAAAGGGTTTGGCCAAGGGGGCAGGAACCCGGGCAGGTGCCAATGGCCAGGCAAGTGCCGTCCTTGCACCGCTCCTGACCCGAACCACAACCACAATTCGCGTTCGTTGGATAGCAAACGTTGTCATTGCAGAGCTCTTGGTAGGGGGAGCAAGGCAGACAGGTGGAGCGGCAAACGCCGTCCAGGCAACGCGTTTGGCCGGTGGGACAAGGACAGGCGCCAGTGGGCTGGCAAGTGCCGTCCAAGCAACGCTCCTGGCCAGTAGCACAACCACAATTCGCGTTGGGCGCGCGGCAAACATTGTCCGGGCAGACCACTCCACAGGTTCCATTCGCGCAAAGCGTCTGGCCGGGGAGGCAAGAGGCTTGACAAGTGCCAAGGGTCCTGCATACGCCGTCCGAGCAACGCTCCTGACCCGAACCACAACCACAATTCGTGTTAGGCGTGCGACAAACATGGTCCTTGCAGAATTCCTGGCCGTTGGGGCAAAGAGGGCAGGTGCCGGCCGGCCTGCACGTGTTGTCCGTGCAGATGATGCCACAAGAACCATTCCCGCACAGGGTTTCGCCGAGGGGACAAGGCGTGTACGGGAGACAAGTTGCCCGGCAGCTGCCATCCGAGCAAATGACTCCACAAGAGCCGTCCGCGCACTGGGTTTGGCCGGCTGAACAAGGGCCTCCACCCGGGCAGGTGCCGGTGGCCCTGCACACCCCGTCCGCGCAACGAACCTGGCCCGCAGAGCAACCGCAATTCGCGTTGGGTGTGCGGCAAACGTTGTCCGGGCAGACAATGCCACAGGACCCGGACTGACACAAAACCTGGCCACTGGGACAGGAGTTGCTGGGACAACTCCCGGGGACACGGCAGGTTCCATCCGAGCAAATGACTCCACACGTCCTTCCATCCGCGCACAAGGCGGTTCCCGGCGGGCAATCGTTGATGGAAGGACAAGTGCCGGTGGGCCGGCACACGTTGTCCGGGCATAGTTCGCCACACGTTCCATCCGCGCACTGGGTTTCACCGGGTTGACAAGGGCCTACCGCATTGCAGGTGCCGGCTGGTTTGCACGTGTTGTCCGCGCAGATAACCCCACAGGTTATCCCGTCCCCGCAAAGGATTTCACCCGAGGGACAGGAAGTCGGCGGGCACGTGGACGCGCACCTTCCATTGCAGGAAACTTGCGGGGGAGGACAGGAGCCACAGCTTCCCGGGCTTTGACACGTGTTGTCCGGGCACACAATGCCGCAGGCCCCGTTCACGCACCGGGCCTGCCCGGGAGAACAGTTGTTGGAGCAGTTGCCGGTAACCGAGCAGGTGCCGTCCGCGCAGGGCACGCGGCAGATGCCGTCATAGCACCGGACTTTTGGCGCGCTGCAGTCTCCGTTGTCGGGGTCCCGGCACTTGGCGTCCTGGTATCGCTGCCCATAAGAGGGGCAGGGGCCTGGCGGGCACGTGCCCTTCGCGACACAAGTGCCGTCCGCGCAGAGCTCGCCGCAGATGCCGTCAGGGCATCGAACCAGGTTGGGTTCCTCGCAAGCCCAGGGAGGCGGGCAACGAGACCGGCAAGCCCCGTCCGCGCACATTTCCGCGCCCTGGGGACAGCCACAGTTGGTGCCTGCCGCGCGGCAGACGCTGTCCGGGCAGACTTCCCCGCACACCCCATTCGGGCAAAGGGTTTGGCCACTGGAACAAGAAACCGGGCAAGTGCCGACTGCCAGGCAAGCCCCGTTGGAACACCTTTCCTGGTTTGCACTGCAACCACAATTCGTGCTCACCGCCCGGCAAACATTGTCCTGGCAGCGTTCTTGGCCAGCGGGGCAGGTGCCGGAACTGGGACAGGTTCCGATGGCACGGCAGACGCCGTCCACGCACCGCGACAAACCAGCCCCACAACCACAATTGGAGTTGGAAGTCCGGCAAACATTGTCCTGGCAAAACTCTTGACCCGCCGGGCAGGAACCCAGGGGACAAGTCCCGGTGGCACGGCAGACGCCGTCCACGCACCGCGACAAACCAGCCCCACAACCACAATTGGTGCCGGTGGTGCGGCACACGTTGTCCTGGCAAAAGGATTGCCCACCGGGGCAAGCGCCCGTTGGACAGGTTCCGGTGGTGCGACAACTTCCGTCCAGGCACCGTGACAAACCCGTGCCACAACCGCAATTGGTGTTGGCCTGCCGGCAAACGTTGTCACTGCAGAACTCTTGGCCGCTGGGACAGGAACTGGTGGGGCAGGTTCCAAGGGTGCGGCAGGTGGAGTCCGAGCAACGCTCCTGGCCATACGAGCAACCACAATTCGTGTTGGCTTCCCGGCAAACCGTGTCCGCGCAAATCGTTCCACAGGTCAACAAATCCCCGCAGAGGACTTGGCCGGAAGCACAGGTCTTGGTGGGCGGACAGGAAGCCGAGCACGTTCCATCCGGGCAACGGCCTTGGCCGGCCTGACACCCGCAGTTGTCAACGGCTCGGCAGACGCCGTCCGGGCACCTCTCCTCGCCGGAATTGCAGGGCGTTGGCTCAATCGAGGACTCGGTTTCATTGGTTTGGGTGCCCAGGTCCGTGCAGGTGCCAGTAACCTCTATTTTCCACGCGCCGGGCGTGTCCGCTGCATGCGTGACAAAGTTGCCCGAAAACGGCATGCCAACCGGGACCGTGGGTGACTGCGTGTCCACCACGATTCGACTGGGGTCCATGATTTTAACGGTTAACTGGTCGAGTTGGGCGAGCTCGCCCAAGGCGCTGTTGGCATGCACTTCATAGTAGACCGTGGCGCCCAGGAAAAAGGAGGAGGCCGGCGTCACGTGCGCGGAGTCTCGGAAGAGGTTCACGGTAAAGGAAGTCAACGGGGAAGCGCACACGGTGGGCTGGGGGAGTTCGACGAAGACTTTTTCGCTGACGCTCTTGGTCGAACCAGCCGTGGCAGAGGCTTGCACGGTGTACCTGCCCGCTGCATTGATGGCGGTGTCGAATTTCGTGGAGTAGACGCCATTATCGGTTTGCCCGCCGACTACGGCCAGGCTGGGCGTGGACTGGTTCTTGTGGGTGAGGGAGAGGTCGACCCCGGTGTTGACGGCCTTGCCCTGGTTGTCGGTGAGGCTGACCTTGATGTAAATGTCTTCGCCCTTGGCCTGGGTGGGAAGGTCCTGGCCTTCCGTGGGCTGGTCTTTGAGGGGCAGGAGAAGGGTCAGGGCCGCATCGTCGTAGAAGTCGAGGGCGATGTTTTGCAGGCTGCTCGCGGCGTCCGGTCCCACGCGCAACTGTTTCTGGCAGTGCACGGTTTCAAAGGAGTTGTCGCTTTTCTGGTAGGTGACGTCGGACTCGTATAAGTGGTCGGTGTTGGACTTCGAGTAGTTGAGGGGAATCGTCCAAACCGATTCAAAGCGCTTGAGCGAGGCGTTCCAGGCCGCGAACAGGGTTTCTTTCTCGTTGCGGGCGTCCAAGGCCTTGACGGTTGGGTTGGAAATGGAGTTGCTGGAGTCGATGGGCTGGTCTTCTGCGTCCACGAGTTGGGCGGCAAAGCAGGCCTTTTCGCCGAGGCCGTAGAGGCCATCCTCGTCTTCCCCACTACAGCTCTCGTCCAGGAGTTGCACGACACAGCTGGCCGCGAATTCTTCGACGGAAAAGGTCGTGGTCGCGGAAACCGTGGAGCCCTTGGTTGCTGTTGCTTTCAGCGTCCAGGTGCCTTCCTCCATCGAACCCCCCGACTTGGCGAAGCTCCCCTTGTAAACGCCGTTGGTGGTGGTTAAGCCGGTGAGGCTGGTGTCCAAGCCCCCATCGGGTTCGAAGAACTCGAACTGGAGGTTGGAAACGTCGATGAGCTGGCCCTTGAAGTTGTAGAGTTCGGCCTTGTAGTTTACTGCTTCCCTTTCCGCGAAGTTCTTTTTCTCAGTGTCCCAGGTCTCGTTCATGGTCTGCAGCTTGATGGTGGCCAAGTCGTTGATGTTGAAGCCCTTGGAGGTCTTCTTGATTTTGAACAACTCGTTTTGCACCATCAACTCGGTCACGGGAGCCTCCAGTTCCTTGGGGGACTCGCGTTCGCCGAAGACCGTGGAGACCTTGTAGTTGAGCGTAGTCGGAGTGCGGTTGATGACCACCAGTTCCCCGTCTTGCTCAAGGGAGATGAGGGTTTCCCCGGTTTGCGTGCCCAGGTCCGAGTAGACGTGGATGGTGCTGGTCTGGGCTGGGTCCAGGTTTTGGAAGGTGTAATCGAATTTCCCCTCACTCCCCTCGGTTACCACGACCTGGAGGTTGATGCCGGTGCCGGCAACCGATGCACTGGTTTGCTCGTCGATGACTTGCTTGTAGGAGCGGCCGTTGAGGTTGACCTCGACCTTGTAATAGCCGAAAGAGGTGGTGGCTGGCTTGACCGAAATGACTTCGTCGCTGCCCCGCATGCCATGCGTGTACAGGACGTCATAGGGGTCCAGCATGACCTGGAAGTTGTTGAAGCCCTCCACGGCGTTCAAGAGGAAGGTGAAGTTGTCCACGTACTTGGAGACGAACGCCTTGTAGTCTTCGAGGGGCAAGGGGAACCGGTTGCTTGGGTTCTGGTAGTCAGCGTTGGGCAGCGAATCGCTTACCGTGATGCGGTCGGCTTCGACCACGGGGGAGACCTTCTTGAACTGGTCTACGAGCTTACGCAAGTCTTCGCGTGAGTTGTCGAAGCGGTTGGCCACTGCGTGCGCGGCGTTGGCATAGGAGATGTTGTCCGCAGCATCCTTGGTCTTCTCGTTGATGGTCTGGGCCAGGCCCACCACGGCCAGGGCCAGGAGCAGCACGCTCAAGGTGAAGATGATGCCCCGCTGGTTTCCTGCACGGGGTTTCATTTGAGCCACATCCGGTACTCGAGGTTGTAGTAGCTGTCGATGCCGGTGAGGGATGTCTTCACGAACGTCCTTCTGCCTTTCACGAATTCGAGGTCGGACAGGTCTGCCTCCGTGTTCCCGAACTCCATTTCGCTGACCAGCACCTGGGTTTCCCCGCTCACGCTCCACTTCTCGATGGACATCTTGTAGTCAAAGCGGGCCGGCAGGGCCTCGTTGACCGCGGCTGAAATCGTGGACTCGTTGAAGGACTGGAGGACTTGGTCCCGGTCCAGCAACGAGAGCAGGTCATCCATGATTTGCCGCATCTGCAGGGTTTCAACGCCGCTGGCCTCGGGTTCGGTCAACGAGTACTGCATGGCGGCGAACAAGAGGATGAAGACGATGACGGCTAGGATGATGTCGGCGCTGAAAACATATCCCCTGGTTTTGGTTGGCGTCATGGGCTTTCATCCATAAATGGTGAGGGTCAAGAGGGCCGGTTGGTTGTCGTACTGGACCATCCTCGAATAGGCTATCCGCGCCTCCTTCAAGGGGTACTCGGAGACTATGAACAAGCCGGAGTCATTGGCTTTCCCGGACTCGAACAGGAGGCTGGAGCCGGACTCGATTTTGAGGTAGAAATCGTAGTTGGCGATGTTCAAATAGTTTTTGGCCATCGCATAGTCCAGTTTTTGCACGCCGTCCTCGTAGAGGCCCGGCAGCTTGGCCACCTTGGACTCCGATAACAGCAGCCGCTCGCTGGCCAGGCCCACGGCGGTGGGGTCCAGGTTGACTTCCCAGTCCACGGGGTTGCCGGGGCTGGAGACCAGGTAGTCGGCCACTTGGACTGCAGTGTACTTCATTTCCAGTATCCTCCGTTCGCGGTCGAGGTGCTTGAGGTTGCCCTGCCACAACAAGTACATGGCGCCGAACAGTATCAGGAAGACGAAGACGGCTAGGTAGATGTCGTAGCTCACGATTTGGCCGCGCCGGCCCAACCGCTGGTTCGCCTTAAACGACGCTGTTGCCAAGGATGGCCACCCTCCCTCCCACGTTGGCAAAGGTCACGTTGCCGGTTGCCGTGTAACTGTTGTAGAGCTTGGCAAAGTGGTTGCATAGCACGGAATCGCTGATGGTCTTGTCCAGGTCATACAGGTAGATGAGGTTGTCGCCGATGAAGAGCTTCTTGTCCAGGGTTCCCGACCATTCCGCGCCGTGGCCCTTGTTGTAGATGCTGGACAGGATTTCAGCGTATTTTTCGCACTCGATTTCCTTTTCCCAGGGCAACCGCAAGTCCCTCACGAACCGCTCGTTCTCCGAGTAGTAGACCAGGACAATCGTGAACAACACCATGAGGATGCCGATGATGATGAGGGTCTCCGTGCTGGCCTGGGCCTTCCGGTTTTCGTGCAAAAGCGTTTTTTCGTGCATAAACGTTATCCTCCCGAGCAAGCCGGGTTGCTGGAGGGCGCAATGGAGATGCCGGGCAACACCGAGACGGCGCCGGTCGAATCCGCCAACTGGAAGTCAACGGTTATGGTCTTGCATTCCACGCTGCTGCTGGATGAAAAGGCCAGGGAATTGCCGGTGGCGGAACCGTTGCCTTGAATGGTGAAGTCCGTGATGTCCAGGGAAGCCGGGCTGCCCGTGCCCGCCGCGTCAAAGTATTCCGTGGCCCCGCCCCCGAAGTTGACGGTGGTTGCCTTCCAGCCCGCGTTGCCCGAGCCGTCGTTGACCGTGATGGTCTGGATGGTGATGGATGTGCTGCAGGGGTTGGTGAGGTTGGTGCCCGTGTAGGTAGTGCCACTCGTGTCCCAGGTCCCGTTGGAGAAGCCGGTCAGGCAGTTGGCCGCCGTCATGTTGGTTTGCGGCCAAGGGGGGAAGCTTTTCTGGCTGTTGTCCGCCATCATCACGGTGCCCGTCAAATAGAAGGGCGGCATCAGCGAGGCATTGAACTGCAAGTCGTTGGAAGTAATGGTGGCACCGGACAGGATGTTGAGGGGATTGGAGGGCGGCGAGAACGGCATGGGTGTGCCCGGGTTTCCCGTCTGCCACTGGGGCATTGCAACGACCCCGGAGTCCAGGTGCACTAGGGTCAGGGTGGTAGGCGTGGGATTGTTGTTGGCGTTGGCCATCAAGCCAATGACTTGAATGGGAAAGGGACAGGTATTGGTCAGGGAAAAGTCCGCCACCACGTCGTTGGTCGTGGCCCAGCTCTCCTGGTGCGTGCCCAGCGGCTGGTTGCCGTGGCTGATGACCAGGCAAACCGATTGCAGGTTGAGGTTGGGCTGCCATGCCGGGCTCGTATAGGTGGGGCCCGAAGGAAAGCCGAAGGTGAGGGTAATGGACTGGCCTGAGACGCTTATCTGCTGGCTGGTGGTGATGGCGTGGTTGGTCCAGCTGCTCTTGCTGGGAATGACCACGGGGGAATGCACGATGGTTTGGCTGGGCAGGGCACTCCCGGTCCAGGCATCGCTGCCCAGGTAATTGAGTTTAATGATTTGGGTGGCGTTGTTGGGGTCCTTGGCCAGGGAAACCATGGTCGAAACAATCGTTACCGGTTTTTCACAGTTGTTGGCAATTGTGAAGCCGCCGAACTCGGAGCCGGCCGGCAGGGTTCCCGTGAACTTCGTGGAACTCATGTCCACGGCAATGCAGTCCGCGTCGTTCATGGGCGGGGCGCTGAAGGGCGGCACGGTGACATAGGCTTGGCTGCCGTCCTGGAAGTAGAACGTAAAAGTAATGACCTCGCCTTCGTCGTTGAGGGCCGGATGCGTGACCTCCAGCTTGTTGTTGGCGGAAATCGTGGTGCTGGCCGGCAAGGAGTAGGGCGGCTGCAGGTTCGCGCCCACAATCGGGAACGGGGCCGGAGGCGACTGGGGAGGCGCGCCCGTGGCTTCGCCGAACACGGGGATTCCACCAAAGTAAACGTTTCGTATCAGGACTCCGTCCTGGTCGTTCTGGATGTCAATAGCCATCTGCGTGATGTTGATGGGGTCGCTGGTGCACGCGTTCCGCATGAGCCAGTCGTTCAACCGCAGGCCATCCGAGGAAATGGCGGTGTTCAGCCACTGGAATTCAAAGCATTCCCGCATGGAGATGTTGGCTGCCGTGAGCTCAAAGGTGCTGTCCTTGGTGACCGCGTTCTTGGTCTTGGTGGGGTCGGTTTCCACGTGCACGGTGTACGTGCCTACTGGACTGCTTAAAGTCGTTGTATACGTGTAACTGAAGGGGATGTCGAGGCCGGTCAACTCCACGACCACGACGCCATTGGGGTCAATGATTTGGAACAACTGGATGGCTTGCTTGATGTTCGCGGGCTGGCCAGCCTGGTTCAAGGCCGAGATGTTCACGACTATCTGGCCGCGTTGCTCTTGCTGGGCTCCCGCTAGGTAAAGGGTTTCCGGGGGGAAAGCGTCAGCAAAGTAGAGGGTGCTCTTGTTGGAGGGGTTCCCGGCCGGGGAAATGGGGGGAGTTGAGAGGTCGATGTCCACGTCGCCGAGTTCTTCGAGGACTGTGACCGTGAAATCATATTCGCCTTCGATGCCGTTGGAGGCGCGCAGGTAGTTGGGCCCGGCCCTGGAAGTCGACGCGGTGCCTGTTGGAATGGAGACGTTGGCCGTGAAGGCAAAGTCGTCCCCGGATGCTATGCTGATGGGGCTGGCCAAGGAAGTGGACTGGAAGCATTGGTCGCATAACACGGTGTTGCCCGAATCAACTAACTGCACGAGGATGTTGTTCTGCTTGTACTGGTGCCCGACCCAGAGCTCGTCCACGGAAAGCGAGTCATAGGTTTCGTTGAAGGCCACGAAGTCCATGGAAGCGCTTTGGCCTGGGAAGAGGCTCACGCTCTGCTTCACGGGCGCGATGCGGAGGCCCTTGCCCAACTCGATTTTGCCGTCCGAGCGCATGCGCACGCGCACCAGGTGCCGGCCCGAAGTCGTGGGCAGCGTCCCCACCAGCTCGGCCTTGGCCTCGGTCAAGAGATTGCTTTCCCCGCTCAAGGAATTGACTTTGAAGCCATACGAGTAACCCGAGACCGTGGAGTCCACGAGGGAATCCGGCAAGTCGATTTCGGTGTACAACTGGGTGTCCGGGCCCAAGGCATAGACCTCTCCAATGGTCTTCTCCAAGGAATTGAGGGAATTGGCCACGAGGTTGGCGGAAATGGTTTCCTGGGCGGTCTGCATCGAGAACACGAACATGATGCCGACAATCAGGAGGAGAAAGGCCACCATGAAAACGTATTCCGTGGAAATCTGCGCCCTAGACATGGAAACCCCCGATGGCACTCCCGCAAGCCGTTATATTAACGACTTCAAATATATTAAGCTTACGGCCGAGTTTAGAGGGGGCTTTTGCCTAACAAAAGCCAAACCCTTAAATAATTTTGTGGACCCCTTTAGTGCATGGACCGGGCTACCTGGATTTCGGTTGGACTGGGACTGGCGCTGCTGGTTCTATTGTGGGGCTGCGTGCAGCCCCCGGCAAGCGGGGCGGGCAAGGAAAAAGCCTATGTGCCCCCCGAAGAACAGGCCTCGGCCTTTGACCCCCTCACCCGGTGCCAGAACCTCACTTACTCCAAGCAACAGGAGTGCATCGAGCAATTAGCGGTGCAAGGCCATTACCCCAAGCTATGCGAGGAACTCAACGCCAAGACCCGGATGCGGTGCCTGCGGAACACCGCCATTGACGCCCTGAACCCGGACTTCTGCCAGGGCATCCAGCATGTTCCCACTAGAGACTCCTGTTACAAGACCGTGGCCCTGCTGTCCAAGAAATTCGAGCCCTGCGCGTTGATGTCCACTGCAAGCCCCCAAGACCAGTACAGCAAAAACGACTGTTATAGGAGCATAGCCAAGGACACCGCCAACGAGGCGGCCTGCGCGTACATCACGGAAGAAGCCATCGACAAGGACCACTTCCGGTTCCACCGAGACCAATGCTATTGGCAGGTCTTCGAGCAAACCAAGGCCGCCAAGCTCTGCAACAAGTTCCTCGACCCCAACCAAGCGGCTGCCTGCAACGAGCAAGCCAGGAGAGACGCGGACGCGGCGTAAACTGTTTTAGGGCTTGCCTTTCCACGCACCCTACCCGCCCACAAGCTTTAAAATAAGTTCGTGTAATTATTAATTTTAGTGTAAACCGTAAGGAGGGATTCATTTGGCCCATGCGACTTCACGGTTGCCATTCCAGTCAAAGTCAAACAGGAACTCGCCGCGTTCAAGGAAGTGAACTGGTCCGAAGAGACGCGGCGCTTTTTGCAGGAAAAGCTAAAGCGGCTCAAGGCCCTCAAAACGCTTGACGACTTGCTTCGGAACAGCGAATTGACCGAGCAGGACATCGAGAAAATGGCCGTGCAACTCAAGAAAGAGGCTTGGCAAAGGCATGCGGGGCATTAACCCATGCGGGCCGTCGTCGACGCGAACATCCTATTGTCCGCCCTGCTCAAGGATTCCATCACCCGCAAGCCCTTGCTTGACCCCCGGCACTCGTTCCTCGCGCCGGAACATTTGCTGGTCGAATTCTCGCGGCACCTGCAAACCGACCGGGAATGCGCCAAAAAAATCAAGGTGGGCAAAGAACAGGCGCAACAGGTTGCCGGTTCCCTGCTGGCAGCCCTAACTGCAGTCCCGGAAAAGGAATACGCCGCTTTCTTGCCCCAGGCGCTGCGCCTGGCTGCCCACGGAGAAGACGCGCCCTATTTGGCGCTGGCCCTGGCGCGGAAACTCCCGCTGTGGTCCTATGACAAGGGGTTTCGCAAGCAACACCGCGTCAAAGTCTTGTCGGTTTCCGACCTTCTTGCAGGGGCTGTGCCGGCAAAACCAATACGCTATGTCTTCCCGCCATCTACGCTGTGAGGCCTACGGCCGATAATGCTATTTTAACGGAGCGCGCCAGGAATAGGTATTTAAAGCAGAAAACCCATTTAATGTGGGAACAGGATGAACGAGAACGGCTTTTTTGACGGGTTAAAGCGGTTGCTGGGGCCAAAAGGCAAGCCGGCAGCGGTTCAGGCCCCGGCCAGTGAGGCCCGGGAAAGGGAACCGGTTCCGGTGCCCCAAACGCCGGCCGGTCTCGGGGCCAAGGAAACGGTTTTGGGCCCGGGGTTTGCGGCCAAGCAACCAGGGGAACGGCATGAAATCGTGAGCGGGGCCCTGGAACAAAAGCGGGCGGGCCTGGAGACCCTGGAACGAGAGCAGGACTGGCATGCCCGGGCCGCGGAGTTCGCGCAAAGCGAGGGCGAGCACGAGGACGCGGAGAAAATCCGGGAAACCATGAAAGCCATCCGGGGACTCATCGAAGCCGAGCGGAAGCACGAAGAAGAACTGTTAAAGGAATTGGAGCGGTTGACGGAAACACACCCGGAGCTCGCGAGGCCCCCGAAAAAAGCGGTGGCGGCAACCGAAGCCGCGATGGGGCCCCGAACCGGGGCAGGGAAAACCGTTGCCCCTCCGCCCATGCAAGCTGAACCTGTGGCGGCCGACGAGGAACGCGGTCACAGCAAGCTCGAGCGCATGCTGGCCGAGCACCCCAAGCTCTCGGAAGCCGAGTTACGGGAAGCCGAAGAAAAGGTGCTACGGGCCGCGGAAGCCCATGAAGTGGAACCCGAACCGCTCACCGAAGAAGAACGCAAGGGCGTGCTCGGCGAACTCCACTCCCTGCCCGAGGGAAAGGAAATCACGGAAAAGGCCGGGCAACTGACCGATGAAGTCCAGAAAATCAGTTACCATCCGGCCAAGGAAGAAACCCAGACGGAAAGCGAGGGCATTGACTTCCGGGAACTCGCCAACCTCAAGAAAAAAGAGGAAATCAAGTCCGTCATGAAGGACATCGAAAGACACCGGATTGTCACGGACTACGACAAGATACTCAACTACCTGCGGGCCCACAACAAGGCCAAGATCCTGGAAATGGCGAACGCCTTGCACGTGGAGCGAACCCAAATCATGGAACACGTGAAGACCCTGGAAGACAGTGGCCTCATCGAAATAGTCTATCCCCCCATTGGCGCGCCCATCGTGGTCTACAAGAAGGCCAAGGAAACCGAGGAAGGCTGAACATGGTCAAAGTCCTTGAATCCTACGAAATAGAGTCCGACCACATCACGCTCGAAGTGAACGTCGTGGCCAAGGAAGACGAGTTCGTCCGCATCTACCACTTGAGCGTGCCCGAGTTTGGGCAGGGGACCCGGGCCCTCTTGAACGATTTAAAGAACCGCATCATCACCGAGGCCCGGATTTCCCCCGAGAAAAGCATGGACGCGCGGTTCGTCGCGCAACTCAAGGACGAGTTCGGGAAAAAGGCGCGGACGGCGTTGGAACGCGAGTTGCCCACGACGAGCGCCAAGGTACGGGAAGTGCTGGTGGGGCTGCTCTTACAGCAAATGCTGGGCATCGGCGAAATAGAGTTCCTGTTGAGCGACGGCAACCTCGAAGAAATCGTGGTCAACTCCTCCCGGGAACCCCTCTGGGTCTACCACAAGAAGTACGGTTGGCTGAAAACCAACATCGCCATCGAGTCCGAGGCGGACATCCAGAACTATGCCAGCATCATTGCGAGGAGAGTCGGCAAGCAGATAACCATCTTGAACCCCTTGCTGGACGCGCACCTCGTGTCGGGGGATAGGGCGAACGCCACCCTCCAACCCATTTCCACGCACGGCAACACGATAACGATTCGGCGGTTCAGGCGCGAGCCGTGGACGGTGACCGACTTCATCAACGCGAAAACCGTGAACAGCGAGTCCATGGCCTTGATTTGGCTGGCCATCGAATACGAGATGAACATCATCGTGTCGGGAGGCACTGGCTCGGGAAAGACCTCCTTCCTCAACGTGTGCATGCCCTTCATCCAGCCCAACCAACGCATCCTATCCATTGAGGACACAAGGGAACTCCAGCTCCCGGACTACCTGCACTGGGTGCCCATGACCACGCGGGAACCCAACCCCGAGGGAAAGGGCGGGGTCAGCATGCTCGACCTGCTGGTGAACAGCTTGCGGATGCGGCCGGATAGAATCATTGTAGGCGAAGTCCGAAGGCAACGGGAAGCCGAAGTCATGTTCGAGGCCATGCACACCGGGCACAGCGTGTACACGACCGTGCACGCGAACACCGCGGCGGAAACCATTCGACGGTTGACCAATCCCCCCATCGAGATACCGAGCACGATGCTGGACTCCGTGCACCTCAACGTGGTCATGTTCAGGAACCGGAGGCTGGGCACGCGGCGGATGCTGCAACTCGCGGAATTCATTTCCGAGAAAGCCGGCGGAGAAAACGAGGACACCATCAAACCCAACATCCTGTTCCGGTGGAAGCCGGTGGGGGATATTATCTCCAAGTACAGTGAGAGTCTAAGGTTGTTCGACGAACTCAACCTGCACACCGGGCTGAGCCCCGCCGAACTCAACCGCGAACTCAAGCTCAAGAAAGCCATCCTGGACTGGATAGTGAAATTCGGCATCCGCAAAATCAATGACGTGGGAAAAGTCATGGCCATGTACTACATGGAGCCCCAGGAAGTAATCCAGGCCGTGCTCGACGGCAAGCGGCCGGGCTTCCTGGCAGCCGAGGAAAAGGCGGCCGGGGAAAAGATTGAGGCAACCGAAGTCCAAAAACTCGAGGAAGCCGTGGCGGCCCGGCAGGCGGCCACACAACCGGTGCCCGCGCCGGCAACGGGAACGCCGAAGCCGCCCACGGAGGCCAAGGGCTTCCTGGGCTTCCTCAAACCCAGGGGAGGCCAGTGAATGCCTGGAACGCCCATCAAGCTGCCGGCCTGCCCGTTTCCCCTGCCCCTGGCGAGGCTGTTGGCCAAGCCCTTTTACGGGTTTGGCTCGGCGCTGGCCAGCGCCAACCCCATGCTCCGAGTCGAGTTGGTCCAGGCAGGACTGGACATCGACGACACCGAGTATTTGGCGATAACCACGTGGTTGTTCCTGTTCTACGCGGTGTTCTTCTCCCTCATCGGCTATGTGCTGGTGAGAGCCGTGGACCCCGGCAAGGCCGTGCCGGCTGGACTCGCGCTGGGCCTCGTCTTCGGGTTCATGGTGCTGGTGCAGTTGCTGGTGTACCCCAAAATCGTGGTCAAGAAAAAGGTGCGGGAACTGGACAAGAACCTGGTGTTCGCGTTGAGGACTTTGCTCATCGAAATCAAGTCCGGGGTGAGCTTGTTCGACGCCATGAAAACCGTGGCCGAGGGAAACTATGGGAAGCTCAGCGAGGAATTCGACCGCACCGCGAAAGAAATCCAGACGGGAACCCCTGAAAAAGAGGCCTTGGAGCGGATGGCGGAAAACAATCCCTCGGATCACTTGCGGAGGACGCTCTGGCAGCTGGTCAACGGCATGAAGGCGGGGGCCGACGTGAGCATCGTGTTAAAGGAGTCCGTGGACTCGCTGACCCGGCAACAAGTCATTGAAATGCGGCGGTACGGCGGACAATTAAAGGTGTTGTCCCTCGTGTACATGATGATGGGCGTCATCATCCCCGCGCTGGGCATAACCTTCTTAATCGTGTTGACGAGCTTCCCCCAGATCCCGGTCACGGAAATGTTCTTCTGGGCGTTGTTCGCCATGGTCATGACCGGGCAGTTCATGTTCATCGGCATGGTGAAAAGCAAGCGACCGAACCTGTTGGGTTGATGGAAATGGGATTCTATGAAAGCACGGCATCGCTGGCCCCAAAACCCATGCGGGAAGCGTTCGCCAAGCAACTGCTGTACGCGGATGTCCGGCTCGAAGTAAGGCGGTTCGTGGGGTTCCTCCTGGTCTATTCCCTGGTCGCCAGCCTGGTGGTGGCCTCCGTGCTGGCCTTGTTCCTCCACATCCCCCCCGCTTTCACGTTCCTGGGCTTCTTCGCCGGCTTCCTCGTGGTGCCCTACCTGATGCTGAGCCTCTCCGCGGACGGAAAAGGGCAGTTCGTGGAACGCATCCTCCCGGATGCCCTGCAACTCATTTCCTCCAACATCCGCGCGGGGTTGACCACGGAAAAGGCCTTGATCGTCTCGGCTAGGCCGGAGTTCGGGCCCCTGGAAAGGGAGCTGAAGCGGTCGAGCACGGAAATCATGTCCGGGGTTCCCGTTGAAATCGCGTTGAACGGCATGCCGGGCCGCATCAAGTCAAGGATCCTCGAACAAACCGTGTGGCTGTTGTCCCGGGGCATCGGCTCTGGCGGGGAAATCTCCGACCTGCTTATCCAGTTGTCGAACAACCTCCGCGAGCAAAACGCGTTACGCGAAGAAGAACAAGCCGACGTCTCAACGTACGTTATTCTCATCTTCTTTTCCTCGGCGTTCGGCGCCCCCGCCCTCTACGGGGTCAGCAGCTTCATCGTCCAAGTCATGACCGCCCAAAAACCCAACGTGGGCAGCATCAACCTGCCGGCGGGAACGGGTGGCGTGAGCGGCTTTACCACGTCCATGCTGCAAGCCTCCAAGTCCACCATCACCGTGGACTTCGTCGTGCTCTTCATCGAAATCATGATCGTCTTCGGCGCCCTCTTCTCCGCCATGACCCTCGGCGTCATCAACAAGGGCAAAGAAAAAGAGGGATTGAAGTACCTGCCCTTTTTGCTGCTGGCCTCCTTCGGCGTCTTCCTCATTGTGCGAACCGCGCTGCTAACCGTGTTCGGACCCATACTACTGAAATAGGGGAAAATGGCTGGAACTAGGTGGGCTCGTCTTCTGCGAGTTCCTGGTCTTCGACGTCCAAAATCATTTCCTTGGCCTCGTCCAGGGACTGTTTAACGCCCTTGTTGGCGTACTTTAAGGCGTTTTGGGCGTTGGCCCAGGCATTGGCGAAGTGCTTGATGGCAGTGGTCAATTTATTGGTGGCCCAACTGCAAGGAGTTGTTTGAATCCCTTGACGTGAAATCGACGATGGGAGCGACAAAGCTGCCAAGGCGTTGGACGTTCAAATCATAGGCTATTCTTCCCCCATATTTCAGGAACGGGGCATAGAATAGGGTGCAGGTTGCAGAGGAGGAGTTCAACCCAAAATAGTATTGCCCGTCCGTGGCGTGCCTGGCAAACGCCGTGTCTTTCACGGCGTAGCCGGAACCGGAACTGGCATCCAGGCAACTGCTTGGCAAGTAGTCCCAGTCGCTGCCCAGGGGCGCGGCGCACGAGTTGTTGGGAGAACAGTCCTCGAAGGAACCGTTGTTGAGGAGCGCGGCGTGGCTAAACGGGCCAGCCAGAACCAGTAATAGCACTAAGAATAGGCGTTTGCCCAATCAACCCCTCAAACATATTGAACGCGGCCACACTGCTTTTAAGGCCATGGGATAAGAGGCCGGGGGCTGGACCGGGAAAAAAGAAAAGAAAAAGAAAAAAGGAGGGAATAAGCCGCTTATACGACTTTTCCCGTGCACTTGGCTGTTACAACTGGTCGGTCAGCTACTGCTGCTTGTCCAACGTTTGGCGTGGCGTACCGCAATTTGACCGTCATATCGTATTGGTCGCCCGAACCTATTGTATTGCCTGCGGTAAAGTTACAGGTATAATTTCCGGTAACATTAGGGGCTAACGTTGCATCATTACAGGTCCCAGCAGTATCGAACGGAAACCAGGTTTCGGCGGCACCGTTATCTGTGCCTGAAAGCTCAAAGTCCATATAATTTATTGAAACACCTAGTCCGTTTGTCAAAACAAAGGTGGCTTTATTTGTCAGAACCGATGACTCTGCGGACAAGGCAAAGGGCCCCAGTTTTGTGTCACACCTGTTTCCCTGTATTTGGCTCGGGTTAAGTAGTATCACCAAGGCGGCAACGGCTATCACGATGACGACCAGTGCCCAGCCATAGGTCATTAAGTATTCCAACGCTGATTGACCTCTATGCTCCATCATGTCCCTCCTATTGGTTCCTGAAAGGCGAATTGTAATGCTACCAATAACACCTTTGAGGTATATAAAGTTTACGCACGAGTAAGGGGGGGAACCCCTATTTAAACCTGCTTCCTTCGGTTTTTGAGGCGCTCAGCGACCGGCGCGGGAACGAAGTCCCCGACGTTCCCGCCCAGGAACGCGAGTTCCCGGACCACGCTGCTCGACAAGTAAAAGAACTTCTCCGACGTCATCACGAAAACCGTTTCAAGGCCCGGGCCCAGCCGCCGGTTCACGGTAGCCATTTGGAACTCGTCCTCGAAGTCAGAAACTGCCCGCAGGCCGCGGACCACGACCTGGGCCTGGTTCTCCCGCGCAAAGTCCACCAGCAAACCCTTCAAGGGCTTCACCGTTATGCGGTCCAAGCCGGCCACGCTCTCCTCCACCATGGCCAGGCGCTCGGAAAGCGGGAAAAACGGTTTCTTGTGCGGGCCATCGGCCACGGCCACGATGAGCCCGTCAAAGAGCTTGAGCGCGCGCTGGATGACATCCAAGTGGCCCAAGGTGACGGGGTCAAAGGTGCCAGGATAAACGGCGATGCGCTGCTGCGTCATGCTTGGGCCTCCCCCAGGAACCGGTTGAACAAGAACTCGACTTGCTTTCGCGTGTCCTTCAAGGAACCACTGTTATCAATGAGGTAGTCGGCTAATTTAAGTTTTTCCCTTAAGGGGAGCTGGGCGGAAATGCGCTTCAAGGCCTCTTCCCTGGAGAGGTTCAAGTGGTGCATGACGCGTTCGAGTTGCTGGCTCGGCGAACACTTGACGACGACCAAGCAGTCAATCAAGCGGACCACGGTTGACTCCACGAGCAAGGGCACGTCCAAGACCACCAGGGGCTTGCCGCAGGTGGAAGCCAGCCCAGCCTTGATTTCCGCCAAAACAACGGGGTGGACCAAGGCGTTCAAGGCCTCGAGTTGGCTGCGGTCATTGAAGACAATGGCGGCCAAGGCCTTCCGGTCGATGCCGCCCTTGCAGAGGATGCCGGAACCAAAGTGGGCCAGCAACCGCTTCTTGAGGGCTATATCCTCCCGGTAGAGGCGGGAAACAATGGCGTCGGCGTCAATGACCTTGGCGCCCAGCTCCCGAAAGAAGCCCGCGACCGTGGACTTGCCACAGCCAATCGAAGAAGTCAAGCCAACGACGAGCATATCAAGACCCGCCCCCATTCACCCAAACGAAAAGGCCCGCGCCATACAAAGTATGGCACCCGTTTTTCCCCAGGCTTTTTGCCGAAGGCAAAAAGGCTGTTGTGGGCTTCAGCCCACCTTTTTTCCCCAGGCTTTTTGCCGAAGGCAAAAAGGCTGTGACCACAGCCAATCGAAGAAGTCAAACCGATTACAAGCATGCCAATCAAGGAAAGGGCCTGAAAGGATTAAAAAAGCCGGTCTTGCTACATAAAAAGGGGTTGGGTTTCCGAAGAAGCAAAAAATTTATGGGAGAACGAGGTAAGGGTTACCGGTGTTGGAAGGGTGTTCCTCCCCGGAGGACTCTTTCCCAGCAGGGAAAAAAATCGCGGGAAACGCGCATCCACGGGTGCATGCTTGCCTTCTTCGGAAGACAAGGCCGGCCTTTTCCTCGGAAAAAGCCGGTAACAGAATTTCCTCGGACTTTCTGCCCCGATTTTCCCTCCAACACTTTACCCTTACCTGCTTCTACGATGCCCTCCCTTGGAGGGGTTAAAAAGGCTTACCGGGAGACTAATGGCATATGGCTGTCAGGTTGAACCCCTACATCTTCCGCGAGTACGACATCCGCGGCCTCGTGGGAAAGGACTTGACCCCGGAAGGGGCCGAGGTGCTGGGAAAAGCGTTCGGCACCTACATCCAGGGGCTGAGCGGGAAACGCATCTGCGTGGGCGGCGACAACCGGGAGAGCACCGCGGAATTGAAGCCGGCTTTCATCCGGGGCCTGCGGGACACTGGCTGCCAGGCAACCAACATCGGCTTGAGCTTGAGCCCCATGATGTACTTCGCGGTCTGCTATTACGGGTTTGACGGGGGAGTGAATGTCACGGGCAGCCACAACCCCAAGGAATTCAATGGATTCAAGTTGACGGAAAAGGAGGCGCGGCCCGTGTACGGGAAGGCCGTGCAGGAAATCCGGCGAATCGCGGAACGAGGGGAGTTCGCGGTGGGAAGCGGGGAACTCGACGAAAAAGACGTGGCCGAAGACTATTTCCGGGAACTCGGGAAACGCGTGAAACTGAAGCGAAAGACGAAGGTAGTCGTGGACGCGGGCAACGGCATTGCGGGCTTGTATGCCCCGAAGGTGTTGCGGGCAGCCGGCTGCGAGGTCGTGGAATTGTTTTGCGAGCCGGACTCCCGTTACCCCACGCACTTGCCCGACCCAGAAGTCGAGGCCAACCTGGCTTGGCTCAAGGAGGCCGTGGTGCGGGAGAAGGCGGAGCTGGGCCTGGGCTTTGACGGCGATGGAGACCGGATTGGGGTGGTCGACGAGCGGGGGCAAGCGCATACCGCGGATAACCTCTTGTTGTTGCTGGCCCGGGACTTGTTGAAGCGGTGCCCGGGCGCGAAAATCGTGGGCGAAGTCAAGTGCTCGCAGAACGTGTTCGACGACATCGAGGCGCATGGGGGCAAGGCCATTGTGTGGAAGGCCGGGCACTCCCTCATCAAGCAGAAGATGCGGGAGGAAAACGCGTTGCTGGGGGGAGAGGTTTCGGGGCACCTGTTCTTCCGCGAAGACTATTACGGGTTCGACGACTCGCTGTTGGCCGCGCTGCGGCTCCTCAAGTACTATGAGGGGGAGGGGAAACCGTTTTCGGCGTTGTTGGAAGGCCTGCCCAGGGTGTTCGCCACGCACGAGATAAAGGTGCCGTGCCCGGACGAGAAAAAGTTCGAAGTCGTGGAACGAGTAAAGGCCCATTTTGCGGCCCGGTTTCCCGCCATCACCGTGGACGGGATCCGGGTGTTGTTCGGGGAAGGGGCCTGGGGCCTGGTGCGGGCCAGCAACACCAACCCCTATCTCACGTTGCGGTTCGAGGCCAAGACCCAGGAAAAGCTGGCGGAAATCAGGGAAACCGTGTTCGCCAAGCTCCGGGAGTTCCCCGAAGTGGAGTGGGAGAAGGCAAGAGAGTAATGAACAAGGCAGGTTTAATAACCGGGAAAACCTAGTATTGCCGAAGGTTTTGGGCATGGAAGAGGAAAGCATCCGGCTTACGCCCATGGAAAAGGACACGCTCAAGGAAGTGAGTAACCTTGGGTCGGCCAAGGCGACCAACACCTTGTCGGCCATCATCGGGCGGCCGGTCAAGCTGACCGTGCCCTACATCCAGTTGATTCCCATTGAACGGATAACCTCTTTCCTGGGCGGCCCCCACGAGGTGCTGGCCTGCACGCCCATCCAGATTTTCAGCCAGAAGAAGGCCGTGCTCATCATCATCTTCAAGCGGAAAACCGCTTCGGCTCTGGTGGAGTTGATGAACAAGCAGGCCGGCAGGGTGCCAAAGAAGCTCGAGGAAATGGATGTCAGCACCTTCATCGAGTTGGCGCACATCCTCAACAACGCGTACCTGAACCCGTTGGCCAACTTTTTCGACGAAAAGTTTTCCCCGGAGAACACGCAGATCGTCCTGGATGCCTCGGCCATCGCCGGGCAACTGATTGGCCAGATCAACTCGGACATCAAGTATGGCCTGGTGATTGGAACGGATTTCCTGTTGCCCGGCGAAAAAGAGGTCGAAGGCAAGTTCATCCTGTTCATCGACGAGCTCGGGTTGCGGGCGCTGCTGGAGGCCCTGGACCGGCGGATGCTGGTGCGGAAGGGAAAGATATTCTAGGGCGGGAAAAGGCGGGAGAAAACGGGTTCAGATTATTTCGCGGATTTTGGTGATAAGCTCCTTGGGGGAAAAGGGTTTGGCGATGTAGCCGAGCACGCCGAGGGCCCTTGCTTCGTTGATGTATTTTTCCTGGCCGACGGCGCTGATGATGATGACCTTGGCGTTGGCGTCCATTTTCTTGATGGCGCGGAGGACCTCGATGCCGTCCATTTCGACGAGGACGATGTCTAATAGCACCAGGTCGGGTTTGTTGATGGAATACTTTTGGATGGCTTCCTTGCCGGTGGAGGCCTCTAGGATGTCGGTGAAGCCCTCGACTTCGAGGGCGGCACGGAGCATGCTCCGCGTGTAACCGGAATCGTCGACGACCAGGATGCGTGGCATGAGTAAAGGCCTTTTGGCGGGTTTTCCGCGGTGTTAGTAATATAAAGAACTACCGCTTAATATAAGTAACGCTTTAGAGGGAACGGGAAATGGTGGCAGCGGAAGCCTTGCAGGAGAGGGACGCCGAAATCGGGCGGTTACGGGCGGAAGTAGCCCGGTTACGGGAAGAACATGCGGAGTTGCTGGAGAACGCGCCCGAATCGGTTTTCGAGTTGGACGAGAACGGGAACTTTACGTACCTGAACAAGCGGGCCGAGGAACGGCTGGGCGTCCAGCGGCAGGAACTCATTGGCAAGAGCTTTACCCGCATCCTGGTGCCGGAACGGGTGCTGTCGGATGTGCGGGAACTGGAGAAGGTGTTGAAGGGCAAAGCCGTGTACGGGCATAAGACCGCGGTGGTGGACAAGGCGGGAAAGCACTTGTTCATCGAGATCAGCGCGAAGCCCATGAAGGCAGGGGAAAAGATTGTGGGCGTGCACGGCATCGCGCGCACCGTGGAAGAGGCTCCTGACCAGGAATTGTACCGGAAACTGTTTGAGGCCGCCAACGAGGCCATGGCCGTGGTGGATGGCGTGGGCCGGTTTGAGTCGGTGAATGCCGAGTTCTTGGAGGAATTCAGGTACTCGAACGCGGAGGTGCTGGGCTATAACGCGGAAGCCCTGGGCTTCCTGGGCCCTGGGCAGGGCCAGGAGCTGTTGGCCAAGGGGAAGAGCGGCCGCTTCGAGGCCCGGGTAAAGGCCAAGAACGGCAAGGACCGAGCCTACCGCATCGATTACTCGGTGCTGGCAGGAAATCCCCCGGCGTTGCAGTTGCTGTTCGTGGACGTGAACGACTTGGTGGAAGAAGAGCAGGGCTTCAAGGATACCCTGGCCAAGCTCAAGCAGGAGGAGAAGTCGCGGCAGGACTTCTTCAACATCATGACGCACGAGTTGAAGACGCCGTTGACGCCCATCAAGGGCTACCTGGAGCTGTTGTTGGAAGAGCATTTCGGGCCCTTGAACCGCAAGCAACGCGAGAGCCTGGAAATCATTTCGAGGAGCATCAGCCTCTCCCAGAACCTCATCGAGGACCTGTCGAGCCTGTCGAGGATTGAATCGGGCCGGCTTCAATTGAATTGCGAGTCCATGAACGTGGGGGAGGTAATCAAGAACGCGGTCCAGGAAATGATGGGGTTCGCCATCCGAAAGGAGCTGCGCATGGAAATCCAGGTTGGAAAGGACGTGCCCATGATTGAAGCGGACAAGAATGCGTTGATGCGCGTGTTGACCAACCTCATCCACAATGCCGTGAAGTTCACGTCGGAAAGGGGGAAGATCCGCGTAGAGGCCAAAAAGGCCGGGAAACTGGTGCAGGTAAGCGTGTCGGACAACGGCATCGGCATCGCCAAGGAAGAAGTGCCGAAGTTGTTCCAGAAGTTTTACCAGGTTAGGTCGGCTGTCAGCGAGGAATTCAAGGGAACCGGGCTGGGGCTGAGTATCTGCAAGGGCTTGATTGAAGCGCATGGAGGCAAGATTTGGGTGGAATCCGAGCTGGGCAAGGGGGCTACCTTTTGCTTTACCATACCCATAAAGCAGGAGAAACGTGTGGAGCCCGCGGCCGCAGCGCGGACTGGGACGGGAAAACCCGCTTAAAGGGCGTGCAACAGGGCGGGGCAAAAACATTATAATGGGGGAGACGCATTATATTGGCAGGGAGTGAAGGAATGGGAATGTGGGGCCCGAGGCTTTGGTTGGTTGCGTTTGCGTTTTTCGTGCTGGCAACGAGTGTAACGGCTTTTTGCCGGTCGGACGAGGAATGCCGGAGTGTTTCCTGTGCGGGAGAAACGGACAGCATTCCGTTGTGCAACTCCAACACCAAGGCCTGCTATTGCGGGCCGGACAGTTGCGGCAACTATGCCTGCGAGCAGAACGAGTCGTTCAAGAACTGCCCCAACGACTGCCCGATGGTGAGTTGCGGGAACGGCCAATGCGATGGAAGCGAGTCGTCGGGCACCTGCCCTGGGGACTGCAAGCCCGTGTGCGGGAACAGCGTGTGCGAGGACGGGGAAAGCGTCTTGGACTGTCCTGGCGACTGCGTGGAAACCATGCAGTGCTGCCAGTGGATTACAGACGCCTATGGGGGGAAAACCGGTTGCGCGCAGTATTGTGCGGTGTGCGGGGACTTGTTGTGCAATTCCCGGTATGGCGAGGACTATGCCTCCTGCCCCTCGGACTGCGCTCCGCCTAAGTGCGGGGACGGCTTGTGCGAGGAAAAAATCGGGGAAGACCCGACCAGTTGCGCCCAGGACTGCCAGGCGGTGGAATGCAAGTCGGATGTCCAGTGCGTGGGCGTTGGAGGCTGTGATTACGCGGTGGGACAGGATTTCCCGGCGAAAGGGGAAACGGTGTTTAACGTGTGCGCGTGCACGAACGGCTTGTGCGAAACGACCATCCAGTCGGAGGGCGTGTGCGGGGACAATTTTTGCCTGAACGAGACCTGTAACCCGAATTCCCCCGCCTATTGTTCGGGGGACTGCGGCACCTGCAAGGAAGCCGACCTGGTGATCAAGACGGCTGCACCGGAAAAACTGGTGGTGAACAGCGGGGAAAAGGTGAAGGTGAACGTGAGCGTGGACAACTTTGGAGCGGCCAAGAGCTCGCCGTTCACGGTGCGCGTGTACTTGAAGGGGGCGGAGGACAAGCCGTTGGCGGAATTCAAGTCCATTGAGTTGCCCATAACGAACCTGGCGGTGGACTATGCGAACATCGTGGGGTATTTGGCGGCGGAGAAAGCCCGGTTGAGGGGCAGTCCGGGGATTGCGTGGCTGCAGTCGCCTTTTGCCGGTGGGGTTCCGCCGAACGCGGTGTTGACGGCCACGCCGTTTTATGGCGTGAAGCCCTTGAACGTCGTGTTTGATGCCGACAAGTCCGTGACGGAGGGCAGCGAAGTGATGCGGTATGAGCTGGACTTTGACGGGGATGGAACCTTTGACGTGTCCTTCCAACCGCCGGCGACCCAGGTGAGCCATGCATATAAGGAGGCGGGGCTTTACGTGGCCACGCTGAAGGCGGTGAACAAGGAGGGCGTTGGCGGCTTGGACAGCGTGCGGGTGCTGGTGCTGGAGCAGCCCATCCAGCAGGTCGTGGAATTGGATACCACTGGGTTGTGTGGGGCGGTAACGTTCATCCTGTCGATTGAGGATGTGCGGGACGCGGATGCGAAGAACAATTCCAAGGAGATCACGTTGCAGATTGTCTGCCGGAGGGAGCCGACTCCCGTAATCAGGGCTTCAGCGGAGAAGGGCGCAGCTCCCTTGACCATCGCGTTTGACGCCGGTAAATCGGTGGACGAGGATGGCAGCATCCAGGCCTACCAATGGGACTTCGGGGATGGGGCAACCTCGAACCGCGTGGAGGCCGCGCACACCTATGCCGGGAACGGCGAGTATGAGGTGCGGCTGCGGGTAACGGACAACGAGGGCCAGGTCAACGAAGCCAAGAAAACAGTGGTGGTGGGAAACGAACCGTTGGCGGTTGTCGAGGCGGATAAGGTGGAAGGCTTGCCGCCGTTGGCCGTGGCTTTTTCGGCGGAAAAGTCGGTGGACCGGGATGGCAGCAT
>Ga0209541_10003619_pt1 | contig 28197 bp, 29 predicted proteins | sample RifCSPlowO2_01_FD_184027 | JGI IMG/M metagenome (GOLD analysis project Ga0209541, IMG submission 184027) | Groundwater microbial communities from Rifle, Colorado - Rifle CSP2_plank lowO2_0.1 (SPAdes) (version 2) | ecosystem: Environmental > Aquatic > Deep subsurface > Groundwater | place... | reverse complement strand
GATGTCACCGGACTCGGAACCTTGCGCCTTCTTGACGCGATAAGGGAATCAGAAATAAAAACAAAATTTTATCAGGCATCATCAAGCGAAATGTTCGGCAAGGCGCATGAAATTCCATTAAAGGAAGCCAGCCCTTTCTATCCCCGCTCGCCGTATGGCGCGGCCAAAGTTTACGCCTACTGGATAACAAAAAATTATCGGGAAAGTTATGGGATGTTCACGGTAAACGGAATACTTTTTAATCATGAATCGCCAAGGCGCGGAGAAACCTTTGTTACCAGAAAAATCACGCGTGGACTTGCCAGGATAAAACTTGGGAAAGAACAGGTTCTTTATTTGGGAAATTTGGATGCAAAGCGCGATTGGGGCTATGCCAAAGACTATGTTTACGGGATGTGGCTTGCTCTTCAGCAAAAAACACCAGACGACTACATTTTGTCTACTAATGAAATGCATACCGTCAGAGAATTCGCGGAAGTAGCTTCAAAAGAAATCGGGATAAATTTAGTTTGGAAAGGAAAAGGAATAAAAGAAAAAGGCATAGACAAGAAAACCGGAAAAACGATAATAGAGGTTGATAAAAAATATTTCAGACCAGCCGAGGTTGAAATCTTGAAGGGAGATTATTCAAAAGCTAGAAAAAAACTCGGCTGGAAGCCAAGTGTAAAATTCAAAGAGTTGGCGAAAATGATGGCAAGGTCGGATTATGAAAACGAAAAAAAATATGAATCCCGTTAGAAATTCACCTAATATATTAATGTATAACAATATCTTAGAACGAACTCGCCTAACAGCTTTATATGAAATAAAAACATTTTATGAAAACAACTTCTAACGGGATGAATAAAAATTCAAAAATATATGTCGCTGGCCATAGTGGCCTTGTTGGCTCGTCAATTGTTCGTCGCCTGCAAAGAGACGGGTTTAACAACCTTATTTTAAAAACTCACGCTGAACTGGATTTGCTTGACCAAAAAGCTGTTAATGATTTTTTTGAAAGAGAAAAACCAGAATATGTTTTTCTGGCGGCCGCCAAAGTTGGAGGAATATTTGCTAATAATACTTACCGGGCCGACTTCGTGTATCAAAATTTGATGATTGAGGCCAATGTAATACACGCTTCATATTTGAACAAGGTCAAAAAACTTCTTTTTATGGCCACCTCGTGTATTTATCCGAGACTCGCTCCCCAGCCGACAAAAGAAGAAGAACTTCTGGCGGGAAAGCTTGAGCCAACAAATGAACCATATTCCATAGCCAAAATAGCCGGAATTATAATGTGCCAGTCGTATAACCAACAGTACAAAACAAACTTTATTTCCGTAATGCCGACAAATTTGTACGGTCCAAGTGATAATTTTGACCTTGAAAATTCTCATGTTTTGCCGGCCATGATAAGAAAATTCCACGATGCCAAGGTAGGGAACAAAAAAGAAGTGGTTTTATGGGGAAATGGAACCGCTGAAAGAGAATTTCTTTATGTGGAAGATTTGGCTGATGCTTCCCTCTTTTTAATGCAGACATATGATAGTTCGGAAATAGTGAATATAGGGACCGGAGAGGGAGTTTCCATAAAATCATTGGCGGAAAAAATTAAAAAAGTTACAGGCTTTGATGGAGAGATAACTTGGGACACAACAAAGCCTAATGGCGCTCCAAAAAAATTCCTTGATGTGTCAAAACTTCACTCTCTCGGCTGGAAACACTCGGTTGTACTAGACGATGGGCTGGAAAAAACATATGAATGGTTCCTAAACAATTTTAAATCATAAAAAATGAGCATTAGAAAAAAACACATAGTCCCCCTGAAAAAAGATATTTTTATAGAGGAGGAAAAAACAAAAAAAGCTTTGGCTGATTTTATCTTGGGAACAAATATGCTTTCTATGGGCGAGCAATGCGTGGCCTTTGAAAAAGCTTTCGCGGAAAAACAAGGCCGCAAAGAAGCGATTTTATTCAACAGCGGCGGTAGCGCCAACCTTGCTATATTCCAAACGCTAAAAAATCTTGGATATTTAAAAACCGGAGACAAAGTTGGATTTTCTTCTCTTACGTGGTCCACCAATATCATGCCCATTATTCAGATGGGACTAAAACCAATCGCTATAGACTGTGATTCAAAAACTCTTAATGTAATGTCCCATAATCTGGAAGAAACGCTAAAAAAACATAACCTTAAAGCTTTTTTTATTACAAACGTTATTGGGTTTACCGGGAATCTTCATAAAATAAGAGAGATATGCAAAAAAAACGATATTGTTCTTATAGAAGACAACTGCGAATCTTTGGGAACGGAACTTCCCGAAGGAAAGGCGGGAAATTTTGGATTGGGTTCAAGTTTTTCTTTTTTTGTGGCTCATCATATGTCAACAATAGAGGGCGGAATGGTCTGCACCGACGACCACGACTTCGCCGAAATGCTTAGAATTGTCAGGGCAAACGGCTGGGACAGAAATATTCACCCAGAACGCCAAAAACATTGGAGAGGAAAGCATAATATAAACTCAGAATTTGAAGCCAATTACACCTTTTTTGACCTGGGATACAATCTAAGGCCGACAGAAATCACCGGCTTTCTTGGGCTTTATCAGCTTCAGTTTTTGGACGAAAATATAAAAACACGGGTAGAAAATTTTCTTAAAGCCGAGGAAATTATGAAAAAAAATAGTGATTTATTAATACTGGACCGGAGCCATATAGATGTTATGTCTTCCTTTGTGATCCCCGTAGTGTGCAAAACACCGGAACTGCGTGATAAATATGTCAAAAAATTTGAAGAAGCCGGAATAGAAGTGCGACCAATGATTGCGGGAAATATGCAGAAACAACCATTCTATAAAAAATATGTGGAAGAAATGGAACATCTGCCAAATACTGATTTCCTCCATGCCAATAGTTTTTATTGCGGTAATTGTCCAGATTACGGAGAGGAAGAGATAAAAATAATAATCAAGTGCTTAGGAAAGAACTAATAAACAATGAGCAAACTCACTATAATCAGGCCCAAAAAAACTTTAAGCATCGAGGACTTAAAGGAACTCTGGAAATACAAGGAGTTACTATACTTCTTCACTTGGCGCGACCTGAAGGTCCGTTATAAACAAACGGTCATAGGAGTTGGCTGGGCAATATTCCAACCATTCGTAACGATGGTTGTTTTCAGTATATTTTTTGGAAAACTTTTGAATACACCGTCTGATGGCGTACCGTATCCAATTTTTGTTTTTACCGGCTTATTATTCTGGCAGTTTTTTTCTGGGGCACTATCTGAAACAAGTTCAGTACTTATAGGGAACCAAGCTATTATCAGTAAGGTTTATTTCCCGCGATTAATACTTCCCCTCTCCTCCGTTGTCACAAAAGTTATTGATTTTTTAATTGCTGGCGCCATATTACTGATGATGATGGTTTATTATGGCTATACCCCGGGTATCTCTGCGCTATTTATTATGCCACTTTTATTACTAATAACCTTTTTACTTTCGGTCGGTGGTGGTCTTTTTTTAGCATCGATAAATGTAAAGTATCGTGATGTGAAATATGCTCTTCCGTTTTTTATTCAAATACTTCTTTTCTTAACACCAGTAATTTATCCAGCAAGTATAGTGGGAAAATTCTCATGGCTCCTTGCTATAAATCCAATGACTGGTGTCATTCAGGCTTCCAGAGCAGTGCTCCTGGGAACAACGCCATTAAACTGGATTACACTAGGGGCTTCATTTTTTATTTCTTTTCTAATAATGTTTATTGGTGTCTTATATTTTAAAAAGGTTGAGCGTTATTCAATAGACATATTATAAAAATATGGATTATGTTATTGAAGTAAAAAATTTGGGGAAAAAATACAATATAAAACATCATAGCGGTGGCTATGTTACCTTGCGCGAGATTATTACAAATGCATTAAAAAACCCACTACGTTTTTTGAAGAAGAAAACGAAAGAAATAATCGGTATAGACACGAAGGAAGAGTTTTGGGCATTGAGGGAATTCAACTTTAATGTAGAAAAAGGAGAAGTTATTGGAATAATAGGACCAAATGGTGCTGGTAAATCAACTCTTCTTAAAATATTGACTGGGATAACTCCACCAACAGAAGGAGAGGTTCGTATCAAGGGGAAGGTAGCATCACTTCTTGAGGTAGGAACGGGATTTCATCCGGAACTTACTGGAAGGGAAAACATTTTTCTTAATGGAGCCATTTTAGGAATGACCAGAAAAGAGATCTCCCAAAAGTTTAACCAAATTGTAGAGTTCAGCGGTATTGAAAAATTTATTGATACTCCAGTTAAACATTATTCAAGCGGTATGCATGTCCGACTCGCCTTTTCGGTTGCCGCACACATGGAGCCGGACATTCTTTTGATTGACGAAGTTCTTGCGGTTGGCGACGCGGAATTCCAGGAAAAATGTCTTGGTAAAATGGAAGAAGTTACTAAGGGGGCGGGCAGAACGATTCTTTTTGTCAGCCATAATATGGGAGTAATACAAAATCTTTGCACAAAAACAATACTTATAGAAAAAGGAAAGATAACGGCAATGGGAGAAACCGGAGAAGTTGTCCATCAATATTTGTATAAAAACCAGGGATCAATCGCAGTTTCAGAATACAAGATTGATATATCCAAGGAAGTACAAATATCAAAAATATCTGTTATTGGGAAAACAGATATCCCTCAATCGCGAATACCTATTAGCGATAGTTTTTTCATAAAAGTAGAATTTGAGGTTTTTAGACCAGTAAAGAATACGTCTATTTCTGTACTCTTTTATTCACAAGGGGAAAGACTTTTATTTTCCTCTGATTTTGACAAAACCCTAAAGCTAAAAGACTACGAACCAGGCAAGTATGTCTCAACATTACACGTACCATCATACCTGTTCAATGTCGGTGATTTTTATTTTGATGTTTTCATAGGGGAACCATCTATTGTCGGATACGATTCAAAAAGAAATATCCCGTTAGAAATCTTAAATACAAATAACCCACGCTCCCCTATATTAAGGGGCGTATCTGTCGGTAAAATCGCTATTATTTTGAACTTCGATATAGAGCGTTTGGTTTAATTTTATGAAAGAAATTTTAAAAAAAATAATCAGATTTCTTACACCAGATTTTGTATTGTTTCTCAGGACTAAATATTTATCTGAAAGAAAAAACAGGAAAGAAATTGAAAAATATAAAAACTTGAGTGCCCCAAATACGGTGTCCATAAGGGGAAATTGCCTCTTTGGGATAAAAACAAAAATCGGAAGTAATTCATATTTGTTTGATGTATCGTTGGGAGACTATTCATATTTTATGAATGACTGTTTCGCCAGAAATGTGGTTATAGGAAAATATTGTTCAATAGCGCCGCATGTAAGTATCGGACTTGGAATTCATCCATCGCGCAATTATGTATCCACCCATCCAGCATTTTATTTTCCCACAAATCAAAAAATGTTCGTTTATGCTGATAATAAATATGAACAGGAATTCAAACATATAAAAAAGATTTCAATTGGAAATGATGTCTGGATAGGACAAGGAGTAATGATTATGGACGGAATAAACATCGGGGACGGGGCAATAATAGGAGCTGGGGCGGTGATTGTAAAAGATGTTGAACAATACAGCATAGTAGGCGGAGTTCCAGCAAGATTTATACGCTATAGATTTGAACCGGAAGAAATTGATTTTTTAAAGAAATTTAAATGGTGGGACAGAAATGAAGAATGGCTCAAACAAAACTGGAAAAATTTTTCAGATATAAAAAAATTTAATGCTTATCAATAAAATAAAAAAAATTATAAAGATCCTAATAGGAAAAGGGGGGGTTCGTGATAAACCGAATTCTCAGCAAACCTTGATTGACCCTGCCCTTTTAAGAGATCCTTCTGGCTTAAAAAATAGAGAGGAAATTTATGAATGGATAAGGGAAGGTATTGGATATTTTAAGGAATGGTATCAGCCGGTGGATTTTGGAAATGGGGTCGTGGCTCACACAACCATTCCTCCAAACTGGTTGCCCATACCCCAATCTCTCAATGATAATCATCGAGGACTGGCCAAATGGAAATATATAATAAAAAAACATATGCCGGACTTAAAAGGAAAACGCGTCCTAGATTTAGGCTCTAGTAGTGGTGTGTATTGTCTGGAAATGGCCCGCCTAGGAGCGAAAGATGTTGTCGGGATAGATCGTAGCCCACTTATTAAACATCGCTCGACTAATGACCCCCTATATCAGGATGTCATTGCTCAAGCCAATTTCGCAAAAAAAGCTTTTGAACTCCTAGATGGCAAAAAATATCCTGTCACATATATAGGCCATGATATAGGACATATAGCCGAATTGAATTTAGGTCGCTTTGATCTGATTCTCGCCTTGAACGTGGTTTACCACGAACTCGAGAAAATGCCAGAACTTATAAAACAACTGGCGGACATGACTGATCACCTTGTGTTGCAAGCAAGTCAGGGACACAGCGGAGAATTAGGCAAGTGGGCTACAGTACCAAAACAAATAGATACTCTTCTTAAGGCGGGATTCACGGATATCAAGATTGAAGCACCAAAAGGATATCCTCTGCCGGTTATTATTGGTAGAAAATAATCTCATGAAATTATAAATTATTCCAATCTCCATGATCAACCCTGAAATAAAATCAAAAATAGTACGCTTGTTAAAAGATCTAACAAAGAAATTCATTTTCTTCTTATTTGACGAACAAATAGGAAGACAAGTCGTTAAAAAAATGAGTAAACTTTTAAAAGAGAGAAAATTCTATACTATTGATTCTTTTATTTGGCGCCACAAATATAATTTCATCAATCAGCCAAAGACTGTAGATATCGTATGGGCCAAAGTAAACACAATAGGGACTATAACAGTCTCTTTAGAAATAATGCGCGCTTTGCTCCACACAAACAAGGGGCTACGAATAATGGCTCTGGAAAATACTCCTCATTACAAATGGATAAAGGATATAATAAGCGGAAAAGATGATTTCATTTCGCGATCATTATATTACGATTACATAAAAAATTTCTTCCCAAACGAAAATACGGAATCGCAACTAAAAAAAATAAAAAAAATGGCACTATCATATAAAAACCAATCAGAAGAATCTGTCTACGAAATAGTCAGTTTCCCGCCCGCAAGAAATGAAAACTTTAATTATCGCGTGATTATTTTCGACGGGAATCACCGCGTAGCCATCGCTAAAGCCTTGGGACATAAATCCCTTAAGTGTTATTTGGTGAATCAAACAATAGATTACAAAAAATATATTTAATATGGCACGAGTATTCATAGGAATGGCAGTATATAACGGAGAAAAAACAATCAAAGAGACTATAGATTCTTTGCTTAATCAAACATACACGGACTTCATTCTTTTCATATCCGATGACGCATCTACTGATAAGACACCAAAAATCGCGAAAGAATATTCTGTAAAAGACAGGAGGGTACGTTACCACAGGCAAGAAAAAAACACTGGAATGTTTCCGAATATGAAATTTGTAGTTGATAAGGCTGATACAGATTATTTCATGTGGTCTGACTGTGACGATTTATACGAAATCGATTTTATTCGAACCTGTATTGAGCTTCTGGAAAAAAACTCAGCATATAGTATCGCCATGACCGGAGCCTGTAATATAGACATCCAAGGACGGGTTATACGCTATATGCCAGATGTCCCTTATCTTTCTGGGAAGCCTACTGTCCTTAGTGTTAGTCGGTTTCTAGCCCAACCGGAAACACTTGGAAAATGTATTCTTATGTATTCTATCTTCAAAACCGACGCCATAAAAACACTCTATAAAATTTACCAGCAACGATCCGAATGGGGTACTGACTATATTTTTAGCCTCGCAATGGTAAGTCACTATGGGGTTATAATAGAATCTAAGCTTCTTTTCAAAAAAAGAATGGGTGGGGCTTCAGATAGCGAAAGAGAGACTAGAGCTCCAGGGGAAATGATAATTATAAAAAATCCCAAAAACCGAATGTTCCCCGTCGGGGGGGGCAGATTTAAAAGATTTCTCAACAGCAACCTTGAAGCAGTAGAAGGTACGCCATATAAATTCCTGGTACTCTTTATACTTTGTATACGTTCAATAAGGGCTTGGTTTCTATTCTTAAAAAATAGAAATTACAAAAAAAGATTTAATAAAATAACTTCAATATTTATAAGGTCTCGAAAAAAATGAACAAAAAACCAAAAATTTTAATAACTGGTGGTTTAGGTTTTATTTTTTCATATGTCACGGAATATTTTGTGAATAAAGGATGGGAAGGATACGATATAAAAGAAGCGTCAGGATTCAAAAAAATTCTAGTGATAGAAGATGCTTCTCATATGTATGAAGACACCTTGGGGGCTCTGAAAAAATTCTCCCCCATCGTTTCTGTCGGTTCATATTTTATAGTTGAAGACGGGATTGTTAGTGAGCTCGGACGCGACGAGGGATTCCACGGCGGACCGCTTCGCGCCACAAGAGAATTTGTTAAAGAAAATAACAACTTTGAAATTGACCGAAAATACTGCGATATGTTCGGCAAAAACGCCACATTTAATGTAAACGGTTACTTAAAAAAAATTAAATAATAAAAATCATGTTTTTTTTCTCCAAAAAATACAAAAAATATAACAATTTGGAAGCTCAGAAAAATGTTGAGATATCCGGCGACTGTGAATTTGCCAAAGGAACTATAGCTGGAAATAATACATACCTGCATAATGTTTCGCTTGGGAATTATTCATATTTATCCGATTATGGCTGCGCAAGAGATTGCACAATAGGAAAATATTGCTCAATTGGCAGAAATGTAACTATCGGTCTAGGAAAACATCCATCAGAAAAATTTGTTTCCACTCATCCGGCACTTTTCTTCGATGTAAACCAGAAAATGTTTACTTACGCAGACAATAAATATGTACAAGAATTTAAACAAATTGCGAAAGTTACTATCGGTAACGATGTCTGGATTGGCGATGGGGCGCTTATCATGGGAGGCATCTCCATCGGGGATGGGGCTATCGTGGGAGCGGGTGCGGTAGTAGTAAAGGATGTGGAACCTTACAGTATTGTTGGAGGAGTCCCAGCACGACCAATACGCTATAGATTTGAGCCCGAAGAAATTGATTTTTTAAAAAAATTCAAGTGGTGGAATAAAGACGAAGAATGGATAAGAAAAAATTTCCGCAATTTTTCCGATATAAAAAAGTTTATGGCTCAAAATGCTGACAGATAAAAATAAATTTCAAAAATCCCCTACCGTTTTTATAGGTATGCCTGTATACAACGGCGAGCGTTTTATACGAGAAGCAATAGAGTCAATAATAAATCAGTCCTACCCGCACTGGAAACTTTTCATATCCGATGACTGTTCAACCGATAAAACGCCGGAATTTTGTAAAGAATTTTCAGTAATTGATAAGCGTATAGTTTACTGCCAACAAAACAAAAATACTGGAATATTTGTAAATCAAGGATTTACTCTGGATAGGGCGGATTCAGAATATTTTATGTGGGCGGCACAGGATGACATAAGGGAAAAAGATTACATTACTGTTTGTTTGGAACATTTGGAAAAAAACAAAAACCTTGGATTTGCCACAACCGTTATGGCGGCAATTGATTCTTACGGCAGAACTCTGATTGAAGAAAAAGATCTTCTTAAGTTGTCCGGGAAACCGGGAATTATCGCTGTTGCCAGATATGTCCTACAGCCAGAAATTTTAGGGAAATGCAATCTAATGTACGGATTTTTTAGAACTCGGGTTGCTAGGGCAGTTTGGAATGCGTACCCAATGAGAAAAGTTTGGGGGCCTGATTATATGTTTTCTTTGGCTCTCATAAGCCGATACGAAATATATGTGGACAAAAAGGTTCTTTTCAAAAAGAGACTTGGTGGATCCTCCAGCCCAGAAGCTCTCCTCGGAGACAGAAAAGACAAAGAAAGGAGGCTAGAATATAAAAATCCGAAAAATCATATGTTTCAGTACGGCAGATTCGGAAGTTATTTCTCCGGCCACATGGAAGCACTTCAGGGAACTCCCTATCAGGCGCTCGCCGCTATATTACTCATGATAAGATTACCGAGAGCATTCTTAATTTATTTAAAAGAAAGAAATTTTAAGAAATTAATAAGCAAAAAAATATAATGTCGATAGTAGTAAAAACATACGGAGGGTTGGGAAATCAATTATTCCAATACGCATTCGGGCGGGCAGTTTCTTCTCGGCTGAAAACAGATTTTCTGTTAGATGTGGATCTCACTCCAATTTACGCACATCTAAAAATACATCCTTACGCTCTTGAATATTTCCAAACAAAAGTTAGAAAGGCAAAGGATTCCGACATGCTGGGTTTTGTCTGGTTAAGAAGACGGAAAAAATTCTTTAATTTTATATACCGACATATGAGATTAAAAAGAAAACTTTTACCTTTCTATTACCCGGAAAAAACATTCGCATACGATCCGGATGTTTTTTTAGAAAAAAACAACACTTATTTTGATGGATTTTGGCAAACAGGAAAATATTTTGAGCCAATAGCGGACGAGATTAGAAAAGAAATAACTCTCATCTCTCCACTTTCCGAATATAGCCAAGGTATAAGAAATGAAATAAAAAATAAAAATGCTGTCTCTATACATGTGCGCCGAGGATTTTATGTTTCAGACCCGACCTCAAGCGCCTTTCATGGAATCTGCTCTAAAGAATATTATGAGAAAGCCATAGATTACATGGCCAAACGTGTTCCCACCCCACATTTTTTCATATTTTCCGATGACTACGCTTGGGCAGTTGAAAACTTTAAAAATTTAGAATATCCATATACTTGCATAGACAATCCTGAAGAAAAGGGTCATGAGGATATGATACTGATGTCGGAATGCAAACACCATGTAATCGCTAACAGCAGTTTTTCATGGTGGGGGTCATGGCTCAATCCTAGAAAAGATAAGATTGTCATTGCTCCCAAAAAATGGTTTGCCAATGCTCCGAAAAATGACACAAAAGATATAATCCCAGACACCTGGATAAAAATGTAAACAAAAAACCCCGTGATGTCTTGCGACACGCGGGGCGGGGTATTTCATCTTTTTCTGCTTCAGGAGTACCTCATTCCTCCTTCGAATCCGAGGCGCTTGGCTTCGGTACGCATTACGGAGACGAGGTCTATGCGCTGTTTGTCGCGCTTCGGATTCCATTCGGAACCACCTTCGGTCGCTGTCTGCTCCTCGGGATGCTTGTATGGAACCGTGATGGAAAGGACCCTGTAGTCCCCCTTGAAAGCCCAGATAAACGGAACCACCAGTATCTCCCAGTTGTCGGGACCGCTCTTGCCGTCATACTGGAGGAAAAGCTCCATGGCACGGCGATTCCAGACACGCGGTCCGAACATCCAGTCGATGTCGCCACGGCCGGTAATGCCGGCGATTTCCCAGATGGCCCGCAGTTCCGACCAGTGTTGGTAGTCAGGATAGCTGTCGAGGTTCTCGCGACGCGGCATGACAATGTCGCACTTACCCCAAAGAACGGGGTCAACGCAATGCGAGAGATGTTCCACCAGCGTCCACTTCTCGGGTTCCATCCAGACGACAACTTCGGCACCGAGGGCAAGCGCCGAACGGAAGCACTGGCGTCGTGAAGCGCCCATGCCCGGCTCTTTCTGTTTTTCAACGAGTGCTCTGGAATCGGCGAACATTTCCCCGACTTCGGGGACTGGCGAATCATCGACCACCACTATGGGGTAGCCGTAAAAATCAGCCTGCCTTACCGTCTTGAGCGCAAGTTGCGCCCGCAATTCCGATGACGTTCTGTTGAACGTCGTCGTGGCAATCACTACACGATTTTGGTTTTCCAAAACACTCTCCCATTGGTCTGAATCGGTTTTATCGAAGATCTATATCCTGCTTTAGATTGTAACATATAACTCGTAAAAAAGCAAGGACTTGATCCCCCTACAATAGACCCCTAAATTATGGCTAAAAAGCCTTAAAGTATATACTTATTTATGAAAACTTTAACCATAGAAAAACTGTTATAAGAGATATGTGCGGAATATTCGGAGCGGTCGGAAAAAAATTGGATAAATACGATGAGGGCGGGCTAAAACCCGTCCTCTCTTCCCTTTCCAAGCGCGGGCCTGACGGTAATGGAATTCTATTTCTTCCATCAGTCGTTTTGGGACATACGCGTCTTTCAATAGTGGATTTGAAAAGCGGAGCCCAACCCATGAAAGATGGGGGCAAAAATACATACATAAGTTTTAATGGGGAAATTTATAATTATAAAGAATTAAAAAAGGAACTGATTGAAAAGGGGCATCAATTTATTACGGAGTCCGATACGGAAGTAATTTTAAAAAGCTATGCAGAATACGGAACTGATTGCCTTTCACACCTTGATGGGATGTTTGCTTTTGCGCTTTGGGACGAAAAGAAGCAAGTACTTTTCTTGGCACGCGACCGATTCGGTAAAAAACCTCTTTATTACACTTTTGATAAAGATGGTAATTTTCTCATAGCCTCGGAAATAAAAGCTCTCTTTGCCGCCGGTATAAAAGGAGAAGTTGATCCTGAAGCAATAGATAATTACCTTACACTTATGTACATACCGCCCTGGAAAACCGTTTATAAAAATATCCATGTAATTCCTCCCGCTCATGCTGGAATATTTGAAGACGGAAAAATAAAAATATGGAAATATTGGGAACTTGAGGAAAAACCAATAAAAGATTCTTACGCCAAAGCGCGGGAAAAAATAAAAAATCTTTTTGAAGATTCTGTTAAAAAAAGAATGGTTGCGGATGTCGAAATAGGATCATTGCTATCCGGCGGAGTGGACTCCACTCTGGTAAGCGCGTATGCACAGAAATTTTCTAAAACCCCGATAAAAACTTTTTCAGTAGGATACGGTGAGCATATAAACGAATTACCGTATGCTAAAGAGGCTAGCGAAAAAATCGGCACCGACCATTACACAATACAAGCTGGCGGAGAATTAATAAAAGAGCTTGAAAAAGTCATAGAGTATATGGATGAACCACATGCCGATTCTTCAAATTTTCCGCAACATATTCTTTCAGAACTTGCTTCCTCAAAAGTGAAAGTTGCACTCTCCGGGGATGGAGCCGATGAGCTATTTATGGGTTACGGCTGGTATTGGAAATACGACAACACGAAGAAAATTGTCAGGGTAAAAAATGCCATATTTTCCAATCGTTTTAAGGAACATATTAAAAACATTTCTGTTTTCTCAAAAGCCGAGAGAAAAAAATTGTGGAATGATAAATCCGCGCTTAATGACGATTTTATAGGAAAAAACATCAAAAAAATAAATCTTTTTGACTTATCAACTTACCTGCCAGGACAGCTTCTTTCAAAAGTAGACAGGACAAGCATGATGCATTCTCTTGAGGTGCGCTGTCCGTTTCTGGATTACAGGCTTGCTGAATATGTTTACAACCTTCCGGAAAACTACAAAATGAAAAACGGCATGGGTAAAATAATGTTAAAAGATATTCTTTTGGGAATAATGCCGGAAGAATTCGTCAACAGAAAAAAACAAGGTTTCGGGGCTCCCATAAAAGAATGGTTGCGTGAAAAAAAAACGGAAAAGTTTGTGATAGAAGCGCTTGGAGTAGATTCTCCAATCTATAAATATCTCAAAAATGATGTCGTTGGAAAAATTATTTCGTCGTTTTACGCCGGTAAAGACGATTCATTTTGCTACAAGGTCTGGTCAATTTTATGTCTATCACTTTGGCTGAAACATCACGGAAAATATCATGTATCCCGTTAGAAGCCGCATTCACGGGAAAACAAATTAAACAAATGAAACAAGATCAGATAAAATTTAACAAAAATAATTTTGCAGGTGGTATTGCAACCGCGACCTGCTTCTAACGGGATGTATAAAATAAGCGAAACATTCTGGGCTTATAGGAATAAAATAACAAATAAACTTTTTGGAATTGTTCATATGCCGGCAAGCGGGAAGAAAAAGGGAGATGTGCTTATTTCATATATAACTGAACCTTTTACTTTCGCGCCATGGGAAGGTTTCCCGAATTACCACACAATGTATTGGGAATGTTTTGAAATAGCAAAACTTTTTTCCGATAAGGGATATGCCGTTGATATAGTGAATGTAAAAAACGAAAAGTTTATACCAAAAAAACCATATCTTGCCTGCATAGACGCTGAAAATGGCCTTGAAAGACTCTACAGATATTTACCAAAAGAATGTAGGAAAGTTTGTCATATCCTCATTTCTTATTGGAAAGATTACAACGAGGCCGAGGAGAAAAGAATTAAAAATATAGAGAAAAGACGTGGGGTCAAACTTTTACCAAGGCGGAAAATGAAACCGTCAAAAAACGCGGAGTTCGCTGACTATCTCGAGGGGTTTGGCAATAAAACTATATTTAAAACTTTTGAACAATTTAAAAAACCGATATTTTTTATCCCCATCTCATCTGTTATAGAATTCAATTTTCCGGGAAACAAAAATTTTGATTCCGCACGCAAACATTTTTTGTGGATGGGCGGGGGCGGATTGGCGCTGAAAGGATTGGATTTGGTGCTTGAAGCATTCAGTAAGATGCCGGATCTTAATCTTCACATATGCGGACCGATACACGGCGAAGAAGATTTTGTTGAGGAATATAAAAAAGAGCTTTATGGTACTCCGAATATAAAAGTTTACGGAAGACTCGATATCGGAGGGAAAGAGTTTCGGGAAGTAATAAATAAGTGTGGTGCCGTAATATACCCTTCCGGTGGAGAGGGATCTTCGGGAGCTATAGTCCAGGCTATGCATGCCGGACTCATACCTATTATTACCCACGAAACCGGTATACAGGAAGACTCCGGTTATATTCCCCTTATCAACCCTACTCCTGAATCAATTACTAAAACATCACGGGTTTTTTCCGAGATGCCAGAAGAATCTGTCAGGGAATTTTCAAAAAAAATATGGGAATACGCGCGCTCACATTACACAAGAAAAACTTTTAGCCAAGCTTATAAACGATTTATTGAAGAAATATTAAAACTGTGAAAAATCAACTCATAAGCGTTATAATTCCGGCCTACAACTCTGAAAAGACAATTTCTGTCGCGATTAACTCAATCTTAAATCAAACATATAAAAATATTGAGGTAATAGTGGTTGATGACAAAAGTACGGACAATACCGCCCAGGTAGTAAAAAATATTATTGGTAATGATAAAAGAGTTAGACTTGTAGAGTCAGACAATGACCCGTTTCGTTTTGACAAAAATCTAAACAGAAATATAAATGCTGGATATTCAGCCAGAAATACCGGGTTTAAATACGCAAAAGGAAAATTAATTACATTCCAAGATGCCGATGATGCATCATTATTAAACAGGATAGAAATTCAATACAATCTTTTATGCAAATATAACGCTACTCATTTAACGCTTGATTGGTTTAAATTTGATGAAAAATATCTTGGCAAAACTTTTGACGATAGAAAATACCTTGGAAACGCCAGGGTGCTTAAGCCGGAAGAATTATATAAAATGTCCGAGCGTTCAAAAGGGTTTGTAGCAAAAATTTCACCAAAAATAAATTCTCTAATTCCTTTTCATCTTAAAAGAAAAAGAATAATAAATAAATTATTTTTCGGCTCCCTTGAAGATTACCCGGGCGCAGGCAACTCCCCTCTTTTTAAGCGCGAAATAATTGAAAAAGTGAAATTCAGAAAATTACAAGAAAGAATATGGCCGTCATTTATGGGCCGAGGAGCGGATAAGGATTTTAACTTCCAAGTCGCCGAAACGTTCAAGAATAGCTATGTTGTGATAGTTCCTCTTTATATGTGGCGGGTTAGAAATGAAAACGAAAGGTATAAGGATTGGGTTAGTTTCTAGAAATTATTCCTGATACTCCACTCTATCGTTCTGGCTAGCCCCTCGTTGAAAGACGTGAATTTTAATTTTTTCATTTCTTTTTTAATTTTAGACAAGTCAGATTTGACTACTAGCGGACCTTTACCTATATGCGAGAGTTTAGATACTTGCGAAGGAACTTTGAAATTCGCTCCGCAATATTTAGCAATCTTTTTGGCAAGCTCCAATATGGAGACACTGTCTTTGCCGCCAGCATTGTAGACCATGTCGCGAGAATGAAATGCTATGAATAAAATCATGGCCGTTATGTCGGAAATATACCCATAAGTTCTTATAGAATTTCCACTATCAAGCAATTTTATTTCTTTTAGGGTTATAGCTTTTTTTATAAAATCACTCATAACGCGAGTGTCGTCTTTTGGAAGCCCCGGCCCGTAAACCGCGGAAATCCTTGCAATCTTTATGTCGGTTCCTTTTATTCTTCTATATGACGCGCAAAGTGCCTCCCCCAGACGTTTTGATTCAGCGTAAACAGAGCGCGGGTTGTGAAGCGGAGAATTGCCGTTATAATCCTCGCGCACGGGCAAAAATTCTTTCGGGATATCTCCATAAACTTCGGCGGAGCTGAAAAAAACAAATGTGGCTTTGGGGGAGCCGTCCAAAAGACTCTTGGTGGCATTAACATTAATATTGATTGTTGAAACCGGGTCGTCTACAAACTTTGCCGGCTGGGCATATCCAGCGGCATGAAAGATATAATGGTATCCTGCTAGGCCCTTAAATGGTTTGGACAAATCAACTTTTTTATAAGAAATATTTTTATCCCCTTTCATAAGAGAAGATAAAACTGCCTTCGGGCCATGGAGTCCTCCAGCATTAATTTTGCAATTAAATCCAAGGTTTTTATTTGCATAAGAAAAAACAGCCACAAGATACTGCCCCAAAAGTCCGTTTGCTCCGGTTATAAGAATTTTTTTGCCTTTTGCTTTTTTAATATCAACGAGACGCAATATATCGCGACAATCGCGCTCTATTATGTCATTCATGAGTTTCAATTTTCTTTGCTTTTGCGTCCTCTCCAGGAAGAGCTGGATTCTCCCATCCTTCTACTGGCTCTATAAACATATTTTTCTTGAATTCCTCGCGAGACAAATATGGATACATATCTTCAATTGGAGTGTTCCAACCAAAAACTCTCGGTTCGTATGCATACCAATCTCCTATATCAACATCACAAACAATCGGTCCGTCAAAGGCAAGAATCTCTTTAATCATCTTACGAGCATCGTCATTTTTAGAAATTCTTTTTGTTTTAACTCCATAGGCGTCAACAACCTTCACGAAGTCTGGTGGTAAATATCCTTTGGGGCCCGAAGCTTCGTGTCTTCCGCCAACATTTGTGTCTTGAAATGCTTTTATAATTCCGTAGTTGTGATTATTTATAATAAAAGTTTTGGTTTTTATTCCATAAGTAAGTAGTGTCTGAACCTCTTGTATATTCATATTAAATCCGCCGTCGCCGATAATGCAGACAGTATTTTGTTTTTTGTTATCAGAAGCAAGCCACGACCCCATAGCCCCACAAAAAGAAAACCCCATAGGAGAATTACCATTATTTGTTAGGTAGCGTTGTCCCTTTTTTGTTTCAAAAGCATGATTGCTGACAACAATATTTCCCCCGCAATCGGCAACTAAAATATCTTCTTTTTTCATTTCTTCCGACAAAATTCTCATGAAAGCATACGGATTGACATGTTCTTTTTGTTCAAAAAATTCCGGACGAACTGGGTCATATTTATCTTTCCATTCCAAAACTTGTTTTGTCCATAAAGAAACATCGTTTAGCGACGTTCCACTCAATTTCTTTATCAGTCTTTCAAGAAAAAGTTTGGCGTCAGAATGTATATTTACGTCAAATGGAATTTGTTGGAGTTTTTTCTGAAGAAGAGTTTCATCTACATCCACCACATATTTTTTTGCACCACGAGCAAAAGTTTTTAAATTGCCTCCGGTAATGCGCCCCGAAATTCTGCTCCCGACGGCAATCAGTAAATCGCTATTTTGTAATCCAAAATTCCTTCCTCTACCACCATAGGTTCCCACTCTACCCCCATAATATTCATAATCTGATGGGACAATATCCAAGGCATTCCATGTTGGGAAAATTGGAATTTTCAAAATTTTTCCAACTTGATGCAAAAGCTCCGTTGCGCGAGCTATACCAACCCCCTGCCCAACCAAAATAACAGGGCGTTTTGCCGATTTCAAATCTTTCAAAAGTTCGTCTATTTTTTTATCTATAACTTCCGTGTTGTAAATCAACTTGTTTGATTCGGCGTCAAATCCAAAAAGTTTTTCTGGGTCAATTTCCATTTTCTGAATATTCATAGGGATGTCCAAAAACACCGGTCCTGGTCTGCCGTCGGTCGCCAAAAAAAGAGCTTTTTCCAGTTCGTATTTTATTTCTTCCGGTTTTCTAATAAGTCTTGCGTATTTAGTTATCGGAGAAACTATTGAAACAATGTCGGTTTCTTGAAATCCAACTTGTCGGATTGACGGGTCTGCTCGCAAAAAATCAGAGTTTATCTGTCCGGTTATAAAAAGCGCCGGTACCGAGTCATAAAAGCAATTTCCTATTGGAGTAACGAGGTTCATTCCACCGGGACCGGAAGTTGCAATTGCTACCCCAGGAAGACCTTTGATTTTTGCGTAGCCCTCGGCTGCAAATCCAGCCGCCTGTTCGTGCATTGTGGCCACATATTCGGTCTTATCGGTTCTTGAAAAGGCATCAATAAGATAGGCATTGGCAGCGCCCGACACCACAAACATTTTGTCTATCCCCTTTTCAGCAAGATAATTGATTATAAAATCAGCTAGTTTCATAAAATTATAGACGATGATACATTATAACTGCTCATTTTACAAATTAGTTAAAACATACATACCAAAGAAAAAGCGCCGCCATGTAGGAAGCGCCTTCGGGTTCCGGCTACCTGATCAAGATCAGGCGTCGCAGAACTCCCCTTCGAAACGGTACTTAGTCGCCCCTTCCTTGTTGTGGTAGGGAACGATTTTCACGGCAGAGACACCGCGGGACGCCGAGTAGAACTCGATGTAGCCGCGACCGATAATTTCATTCGCTGTCGATTCCGCCTGTTCGCTAATGAAACCGCCACGTCGCACGAGAACCTCCACGATTTCTTCCTTCGTGTAGAGCTCTGATTTCGGCGGACCAGAAAAGGAGTAGCTCGAGTCGGTGTCGATGGTGAGAAACAATCGCGCCATGGCAAGCCTCTTTTCCGACTCTTTCCTCAACTTCAGGCTGTTTCCCGGCTGGAATTCAGCACTCCTGTCGTACAGGTCGATGCCGCAGAGACCGGAAATCTCGTCAGCGAACGGGAAATGCAAACGAAATGCGTTCTTGAGGTTCATATGACCACCCTTATGAGCAACCGGTTGGGAGAACTGCTAAAAGTATATTAGCACATCAAACGCTAATATGTCAAGATTGCAAATTTTTATTTTTTTGTCGCCCGCTCCGCTGCCCTTTTTAATCTTCGGCATCCATCAATGAGTTTTTTCTCCGATGCTGCATAACAAATTCTTATATATTTTTTTCCTCCGGACCCAAACCCTGAACCAGGGCAAACCACAACACCGTGGCGTTCCATTGCGTATTTTGTAAATTTATCTCCATCCATTCCGGTCCTTGATACATCTATCATTAAATAGAAAGCTCCCTTTGGTTTTGAAAATTCAAATTGTTTAACTTTGCCAAGTTCGCGGCAAGCAATTTCTCTCAATTTTTTATATTCCTTGAAATATCTTTTAGAAAATTCATGGCGCTGAGAAAGTGCAATTACACATGCATCCTGTAAAAACGGCGGAACACATGAAACGATTGTCTGAGAAAGAAGAGCTATTTTTTCTATGATCTCCTCGGGGCCAATGGCATATCCTACGCGCCAACCAGTCATTGCGAATGGTTTTGAAAAACCATTTGTCATTATTACGCGTTCTTTGCATTTATCCATTACCCCTGCTGAAAAATGTTTACCTTCGTATACCATACTTGCGTAAATTTCATCACTCAATATATATAAGTTATATTTCTTGGCTAAAGCATAAATTTTTCTTATATCACTTTCTGAATAAACTGCTCCTGTGGGATTTGATGGCGAGTTTATTACTATGAGGCGTGTTTTCTTGGTGATCCTTTTTTCTATTTCCTTGGGGCTGAAGTTAAAATTATTTTTATGGGTTACGGGAACATGCACTCCTTTTATTTTGAGCATATCCAAAACGGCATTATAAGTGACAAACGCCGGATCGGTCAAAATTACTTCTTCCCCGGGATTTACCAAAACCGCCATTACATAATATATAAGCGGGTTAGCTCCGGAAGTTACCACAACCTGCGAAAGTGACGGGGTAAATTTAAAATCTTCCTTGACCGCTTTTTGTATGGCAACGCGTAAAATATGCTCCCCCCTTGAATCGCCGTAATGAGTGCGCCCATTATAAAGTGCTTTCATTGCGCTTTTTTTAACCTCTGTCGGCATTTCAAGATGACTATCGCCTATCTCGAAATGTATCAGATCTTTTCCTTTTATTTCCAGATCTTTTGCCTTTCCAAGAATTTTAAACATCGATTGTCCGACAATTCTCTCGGCAAAATTTGATATTTTAGATTTTCTTTTAATCACGTATCTAAACCTTAAAAAGATTTTTAACCTTTCTTATTGTCGATTCCTTCAGGGCAGAAAGTGCCACCCAGCCGGAAATTTGTGGACGCACCCATTCCGAAAACCATTCTGGTAAATGGGGGTGTTTTTCTTCTATAATTTTATGGGAATCGTTTGAGCGGCACATCCCCTCAATAAGAGACATATCCTTGCCGTGGTCTTTGTGCCAGCGATAAAATGCCCTAGAATCTTTCGGTAAACAATGCCCCCCGAAAGACCGGCCGTAACGCAGATAACTTTTTTCTTCAAAGAAGAAGTTTATTATCTTCTCATTTTTGGCAAGTTTTTCTTTGTCAGTCGGAATTTCCATAGCATTGCCAAATTCATTAACAAAAGTGATACGAAGCGCATTCCATATATTGGAAATATATTTAAGATATGAGGCCTCCTCCGGAGTCCCTTCAAAAAATTTTATAGCCGTACGCCGCCACACTCCGAAAAATGACGGTTCTTTTTGAGCGCTATCTCTTTTGCCAATAATAAAATAATGTGGCTTCATACATTCCTCAACAGCTTTCTTTTCATGCAAAAACTCCGGTATATAATAATCAAATGCTAAATCTTTAAGGTGTCCCGGAATAATAGTAGAACGAAGAACAACCCTCCCTTTAATTTTTTCAAGCGACTCAAGAGCTCTTTTTATCGCGGATATGTCCTGTAGCCCATCATCGGACACTTTGTCCCCCACGCATACCAAATACCAAGTATTAGAACTATCTTTTTCTGAAACACTAGAAATGGATTTTATCTTTTTGTAAGCCTCGCCGTATTTGTCTGTATAACGCAATTCCGGTTTCCCTATGTCGTAATAATAAACTTCATAACCAGCCTGCGAAAAAGAAAGTGCGTTGGCTTGCCCAACCCAGCCATATCCAACAACCACAATTTTTTCTTTAAGAGAAAAATCCATCCTAATTAGAAGTTCATATTAATTATTTCTTTTAACAAATCTTTGTCGAAGTAGCGCCTTACGGCTTCACTCACGATGACTTCAACATTATCCTCAAACTTCTAACAGGACAAGTCCTATAACTAACCCCGTATTGCAAGTTTATAATATGCCGTATATTAGCATTTTACCCATGATAATCAAGCATATTTTGTAACCAAAATGCTATACTTTAGGTTACAAATTTTATGTCAAAAATACTTATTACCGGCGGAACGGGGTTTATCGGCTACCATCTTGCAAAGCGCCTAGCTGGGCAGGGCCACGAAATAGTCTTGGCGGACAATTTTTTTCGCAGTCGCAAGGACGCAGATTTATTGGCGCTTCTTGAAAAACCAAATGTAAAATTAATCGAAGTAGATTTAACTGAAAAATCGTCTTGGGAAAAGTTGGGAACGGGATACGATTATGTTTACCATTTCGTGGGAATCAACGGTACCAAACTTTTTTATGAAATCCCCCACGAGGTGTTACGCATCGGCGTTTCCACAACTATGAATGCGATTGAATGGTTCCATACGAAAAACGGAAAAGTTGGCGCAAAAATTCTTTACACCTCCTCAAATGAAGCTTACGCGAGCGCGCTTGAGGCGTTTGGAAAACTTCCGCTTCCAACTCCGGAAAATGTACCTCTTGTTATTTCCGACACATACAATCCGCGCTGGTCATACGGCGGACAGAAATTAATTGGTGAACTTTTCTTCATTCATTCCTCAAAAGCCTACAACTTTCGCATGTCTATAGTCCGACCACACAACTTCTACGGACCGCGCGCGGGATACGAACATGTAATTCCAGAAATCGCCGGGCGAATAGATAAACATGTTGAACCATTCCCAATATTCGGAGCTGATGATACCCGTTCTTTTTGTTATATAGATGACGCTGTTGAGGCGATACAAATGGTAATGGAATCGGAGAAAACCGACGGTAAAACTTATCACATAGGTACGCATGTTGAAACAGTTATACAGGATTTAGTGGAAAAAATGTTTAGCATAATGGGATGGCATCCGGAAAAACTTGATATTAAAAATTCCCCTGAGGGAAGCGTAAAACGAAGGCTCCCGGACGTTTCAAAAATAAAGCGCGATACCGGATGGGAAGCGAAAATTGAACTTGAAGAGGGGCTCCGAAAAACTATAGATTGGTATCGAAAAAATCCAAAACCGGAAAAATAAAAAAAGTCCTGCGCGCGGCAGAACTTTTGGGACAAGGAATCGTTTAGAGCAAATTCTGGAACGTTGTGTGGCAGTGGGGACACGCCTCGATCTCTCCTATCATGTAGGCGAATCCCTTGTATTTGAAGACTCCATCGCATTTCGGGCATTTTGCGCGTTGATTCCTCGCCCAATAGGACACAACCAGTGTCATGGTAAGAATACCGGCGACGGCGTAGCCGGTTGTGGTTGGCGGGATATCCAGATGTGGGGAAGCGAGGAAGAGAAACACCCCGACACAGAGGGCCATGAGAAGTCCGAGTAAAAATTCTTGCTGGGTGAGATTATTCACCCATCTTCTTGGGGACTGGATATTTTCCATTTTTTAATCTCCCGTTTAAATGAACTACGTTATGGTTTACACTAGAAGTAGTATCTAATATTTGTTAAGTTTTGTCAAGAGTGACTTCAGGAAAAGAGGCGTTAATATTGATTATGGCAAAAATCCTTATAACAGGAGGGGCGGGATTCATCGGGAAAGATCTTGCCTATAAACTTTCAAAAGAAAACCATGATATAACACTTGCCGATAATTTTCTACGCGGACGAAAAGATGAGAAGTTAGAATTGTTATTAAAACTTCCGAATATAAAACTAATTGAGGCAGATTTAACGGATAAAGAATCTTGGGATAAAATTGGCGGTGGTTATGATTATGTATATCACCTTGTTAGCATAAATGGTTTTAAACAGTTCCTTGAAATTCCACAGGAAGTGCTCCGAGTTGGGATGACAACAACTATGAACGCGCTTGAGTGGTTCCGCGAAAAAAACAGGAGACCTAGCGCTAAAATTCTCTACACTTCATCAAATGAAGTTTATATAGGAGCAATAGAAGCATTTGGAACACTCCCTCTGCCAACACCAGAAAATGTTCCAGTAATAATTGCCGATACATACAACCCACGCTGGTCATACGCTGGGCAAAAACTCATATGCGAGCTTTTTTTTATCCATTACGCAAAAGCATACAACTTAAGGATGGTTATAGTGCGGCCACATTATATATACGGCCCGGGCGCTGGATACGATGCCATGATTCCGAAAATTATAGAACGCGTGAAAAATCGTATTGAGCCTTTCCCGATTATTGGCGGAGATGACAGCCGTTCTTATTGTTATATAGATGACGCCACGGAGGGAATAATTTCGGCTATGGAATCAACAAAAACTGACGGTGGAACATACAATATTGGTTCAAGCGAAGAAGTTACCATAAAAAATCTTATTGAAAAAATATTTAAAATAATGGACTGGACTCCGAAAAAAACTGAAATCAAAGATTCTCCTGACGGGAAAATAAGTCGTTTTCTGCCGGATGTTTCAAAAATAAAACGTGATACGGGTTGGGAAGCAAAAATTAAATTTGAAGAAGGTCTTAAAAAAACTGTTGACTGGTATCTAGAAAATCCAAAATAATCAAAAGAAAAAAGCCCGTCATGTAGACGGGGTTTTCGTTGGCGGGTCGCGGTTCTCAATCCCTTACCGGGAAGAAGGTGTCGTGTGGTCCCTGTTCTCCGGTGGCGGCAATGATGAGGGTCATGTCGGTCGTGGCGACAAGCTCGTGAACCACATTCGGCGGAACAATCGCCCGAAATCGCGGGCCCATCGGCGCCGACATCTCTTCTCCACTCGCAATATCGCGCATATGCATCGTTCCCTCGCCGGAAAAAATGTAGTACACCTCCCACATCTTCTTGTGGTAATGCCTGCCGATGTAGTTGCCGGCAAACAAACAGTCAAAGGCGGAAATTTGATTGATCATTTTTCCTTCTACTCCGCCCTTCACTACGTCAAAAATCGTTCGCCGTTGGTCGCTGTGTCCCACGGAAACAAGTCCAATCCACCATTTGGGCATCTGAATCTCCTTATGTGTAAGATCAAAATCAGCCCAAATTATTACACAATGATATGTAATTGTCAAATATTAGAAATTAGCCGAAAATAGCGTGCCAATATTCAACGAGTTTAGTTTTTTGCGATTCTGTAAGCAATTCTATTTCGGCAAGTGTGTACGCGTGTAGTCCGTGCTCTTTTTCATATTCCTCGGGATCAAGCGAGCGCGAAATGACCTCAACTTCTTCTGGGGTCGGCGCGAACACAAAGGTAAAGATAACATTATGCTCTCCCCTTGCCTGTGGCTCGGGGTTCCGGTATTTAAAAAAATTCACGGAGAGCCAGAGAAATTGAAATTCATCAGGCGAGAGTTCAATACTAGTCTCGCGCTTTAGATTTCTTACCGCCGCCTCGCGTGGTGTTTCACCCATACGTTGACCACCGCCAAAACACCAAACGCCGATTGTTGCCTGATGTTTCCTCTTGGCAAGTAAAAATTTTTTTGATATAGGATCAATAGCGATAATATCGGAGCAGGGTCTCGGAAACGCCTCTAGTACTCGCCCGTATTCATCATCCGGCAAAAAAAGAGCCTTGGGCCAATTTTTTCGCACTACCTCGCCACCTTCAAAGAACATGGTTGGCTCGGGCATTGGTTTGGCTAAAAGTAATTTCTCGCGCATCAATTTTAATCAATAACCTTGGGCGTCGGAAGAGGAATAATAAATTTCCCTCTGTATCCCAATTTTTTCATAATTTTGACAAGCTCTTCACCTATGTGCCATGAGAGCATTAGTAAATATTCAGGTTGCTCTTTTATAATTCTTTCTTCGTCAACAACTGGGATATGGGTCCCAGGAGTAAACATTCCTATTTTTGGTGAACCACGTTTTTCTCCCGTGTAATCCAAAATATCATTCGTGATGTTCATAAACCGCAAAAGCGTATTGGACCTGCAAGAACTCGTCATTCCAGCGATGCTTGCTCCTTCCTTTTTTAATTCAAGAAGTAACGAAAGTAAATCCTGTTTTGCCTTCATAATTTTTTTGGCAAAAGTTTGATAAGTTTTAAAATCATAAAGCCCCGCTTTTTCTTCGTCGGCAATAAGTTTTTTTACCCGTGCGCTCATTGAGTGTTTACCTTTTTTGGTATAAATACGGATTGAGCCTCCAGCGGCGGAAATTCTTTCAGCGTCAATTATTGAAAACCTCGCTTTCTCAAAAAGACGTTTAAGTGGCTTCAGAGCGTAAAATCTCAAGTGCTCATGGTAGACAGTATCAAATTCCAAGTGCTCCATTATATCCATCAAGTACTGCGATTCGGAAACAAAAACTCCGTCTTTAGCCAATAAATTTTTTACATTATTTACCAAAGAGTCCGTGTCATTAATATGAGCAAAAACATTTGTAGCGGTAACGATATCAGCAGGTCCGTATTTTTTTATAATTTTTGAAACTGTTTCTTTGCTCAAAAAACTTTTCACAGTTGGGATGCCATTTTTGTTAGCAATATCGGCCGCGCCCGTTGGCTCAATACCAACAACTCGCATTCCTTTCGCCTTGAATGGTTTTAATAATGTCCCATCATTTGAACCTATATCTACCGCAAGACCATTTTTCTTAACATACCCTTCTTTTTCCAAAGTGTCGGCAAGTGATTGAAAATTCCTAATGAGCATATTGGTAAGACCAGTACGATACGGGTAATCTGGCGGAAAAACTATTTCCGGGGGAACAACATAATCAATCTGTACAAGCGAGCATTCTCCGCAAAAAACCATGTTAAGCGGATATGTTGCTTCCATTTCTTCTAATCTTTCTTTGGTCAAATATTCCTGGGGAACAGCATGGTGTCCCAGCGAGAGAAATTGCTTGAGATTTTTGCTCTTGCAAACCTGGCACTCTTTGACATGGCCTATGTATTTATTAGGTGTTTTTTTCATAAAAATATGTCGTATCAGTATAGTATATAAGACCATTCATTCAAAGATTGTTACTATTGACTTATATATTTTTTTGTTATATAAAGTACGAAGAAAAGTAAGTCCTTCCAATGGCTCCCGGAGAAACAAGATGAACGTTCCAACCCCGTACAATGGCAATGTAGGACGTCTTACCACCGAAAAGGTTCTGGATCTTTTCATGAGCCCTTTCATTTTCATCCCAACAGTCCTTTTCGTCTTGGGTATTGTTCCCTTCTTTAGTACGAGCATCATAGGCCCCAACCCATCGTGGTGGAAAGTCGCATTGATGTTCTTGACCAGTTTTGGGGTCCCCCTCGCGCTTCTCCTCGTAACGCGGATGCTCCTGAAACGAAAAACCTTTACCTGCGAACACTGCCATCAAGAAGCTCAGTACGAAGGGCTTCAGTATCAGGGATCACAAGCTGGCATTAGCTATTCATGTCCGCACTGCAAGTTCCCGGTGGAGCGTTATTATTATCCGTGTGATTAGCGTCCGTTTTTCAGAGAGGAAAAGCCTCGAACCATCAGGGGCTTTTTATTTTGCCCAAAATACTTGACTTATTACTATAAATATGTTATCCTAGCAACAGACTAAAATCGCAGTTCCCCACATCTAAGAGGAGATCTAGACATGAACCGTATATGGGACCTTTATCCCGCCCTCGCAAGAGCGGTGAAGCGCACGCACGACGAAGCAACCGACTGGCTGGGTGGTCCGATGTTCCATTGCCACGATTTCGATCACGCTCTTCGCGTGGCAAACTACGCCATGATGATTGCGCCGGACGAAAAAACTGGGCGTCTCGCGGCAATAGCGGGACTCTGCCACAACGCCGATCGGATACTGCAGAAAAAGCTGAAGGTCGGTCCGTTCGGCAAAGTGCCAAAGGAGGCCATCGAAGCAATGGTTCGCGATTGGCTCAGTGTCCTCAATATTCAGGAAATGGAGAGGGGCGATTCGTACCACCCGCCGTTTGCCACCACCGAGGACGGCCAGCTCGTCATGGACGCCGTGCTCAACCACGGCAACAAGAACGGCAAAGACGACAGTCTGGTGCTCATCACAATCATGGACGCCGACCGCTTGGTCAACATTGAGGCTGATGTCTTGGTGCGCGACGGCCAGTATTTTGGCGACGCCATGCGAGTGGTGGACCCGGTGCATATCGACCGCGATCCAAACGCTAACTTCCGGAACTTGGGTTCCATTCTTCGCAACTCGGTCGAGAAGTTCGACTGGGAAACCGAAGGTGGTTTCGTCGGCATCCGACTGCCAAAAGCGCGCGAGCTCATGAAGTCGCGATTCGCGTTCCTTCGGCTTTGGATCAAGACCATCCGCGAACAACGCGAAGAGGCCGAACTCTTCCCGTATCCAAGCTTCGATTGAACAAGAAGAAAGCATGAGGGCTGCGCAATGCAGCCCTTTTTTTTATTTGAAAAAATAACCTTTTGTGTTATGGTTTCGTAAATTAAGGATATGGCTCCGAACCTCTCTTATCTTACTGTAAGCAAAAACAAGCTTCCCTACTTAAGGCAGGGGCTTGAAAAACTAATCGCCAGCAAAAAACCTGATGAAGAAATTTTAGTTGCCGACGGC
>Ga0209541_10003618_pt1 | contig 28207 bp, 19 predicted proteins | sample RifCSPlowO2_01_FD_184027 | JGI IMG/M metagenome (GOLD analysis project Ga0209541, IMG submission 184027) | Groundwater microbial communities from Rifle, Colorado - Rifle CSP2_plank lowO2_0.1 (SPAdes) (version 2) | ecosystem: Environmental > Aquatic > Deep subsurface > Groundwater | place... | reverse complement strand
AGGCGAGGATCAGAGTGCCGCAAATGACGTAAAAAGCCATTAGAAAATTCTTGAGAAAAACCCCCTTCTTTCTCTTGGATTTTATAAAGTTGTTTAAAAAAATCCGCGGGTTTATATTGAGAGGCTAAAGCTTCAAAAGGACTAATTTGATAAACTCTCTTTGATTGGTGAGTATTAGGATCATATTCATCCTCGGCAGGTAGACTATACCTAAAGTCAGAAAAATTTTTTCTAATTTCTTTAATTGCGGCGATAATTTCTTCCTTTCGAGCCACCATTTCTGGCAAAACAGCATCATGATCAATATGAAACCCATAGCCATACTGACTTAACTCTTTAACTAAAGGTAAAATCTCCGAATTTTTAGCCAGTTCAATGTATCGCCTCAATTCCTCTTTATTTTCTCCCCCATAAGCTACACCCCAGCCGGATTCATATAAACCCTCTACTTCCGCAATGAAATTAATGGCCTGACTTAATTCCTCAACGCTTACTCCTAAAACTCGGCCTAGAATTCCCAAGGACTCGGGATTAATTTCTTTTTTACCAACAAAAGCTTTAACTAAAGTCGGAGCTAGATTTTTTACTTCTGCTTTAGCGTAATTATAATTTCTCAAAAGAATTTCTGCTGCTTTGGTATCTCCTTTATAACGAGCTCGCCACTTAATATTATCCATCAATTCATCACGGACTTGAAGATCTTGTGATTGACGTAAAATCTCGGCCATTTTAGCATAATTTGCTTCACCTAAATCACCTTTCAACTGTCTTAAAAGACCGAGAATAAAAAATTGAGTTTTATTATCTCCTTGTTCAAGATAATGAAGAGACATTTGAGCTAACCCCTGTTCAATTTTCCTGGAACTGGGATTAGGGACATAATCTTTTGTTTCGGGATCTTCAATCCTGTAGTGGCAAAAATTATCTGGATTTTCTTTAACGGTGCGAATAACCTCCACCAAACCGGGAATATTTTCTCTTTCTAATGCTTCTAGATTTTCCTCACTAAGGGAAGCCAGATATTTAAAAAGATCGGTTTCCGAAGGTGGTTCCATATTTAAAAGAAAAGGTCTTTCACCAGAATGACCTGATTCCCGATAAGCATTTAAAACAACAATTGGTACAGTTTCTTTATCCTTAAAGTGAAGGAGTTTATAGCCTAAACTAATTGCTTTTTCACTTCGATCTTTTTCTTTAAGTAGTTCATCTCTTATTATTTGAGCTAAAAAAACATTGGCTTGCTCAACTTGACTTTCGCCGAACCTCTGATTAACTTCCTGACTGTAAGCAAACATATCCCATAAATCAGGGGGGTAGTCATTAACGAATTGTTGAAGTTTCTTTGCCGAAACTTCCGTTCTTCTTTCTAGATTATTTTGCCTCTGTCTAAATTCCCAAGTTAAATCCCTAATTTCATAAGGAACATCTCGGCTAGCTAAAATAGTAGCTGACAATCGCTCTAAAATATGTTTATAACTCCTTTCGGCAGTATTGACTTTTTGATAGGTAGGTATGTTTCTAACATAATTAGTCATCTCTTGATAATAGAACCTAGTCGGTTGACGAATTTGCCCAAAAAAACTATGACAAAATCCTTGGAGGGAATAAGGTAATCGGTCAAAAATTTCTTTTTGGTCAGAACTATAAGGATTAAACCCATCCCGATTAACTAACTTAATGAGTTCTTCTAGATTTTCGACATCGTCAGGGTTAGAAAGCTCTTCTAGTTTTTCAATAAAATAAGAATTAATTTTACCTTTTTCAGTAAATTCTATTTTTTGTTCTCCTAGCCGAGCAAAAAAATCCTGCCTTAAATTATTATTTAAAGCATCAACTAACTCTTCGGCAACTGGCTCCTCTTTTAAAACAGCTTCCTGCCCAAGTAAACTTTCATAACGTTTCTGAATTTTTTCTATTACAACTTTAGTAACGCTCTCAATTAATTTATCTTTGTCTGACCTGTAAGTACCAGTATATATACTTGGAACTTTTCTGTGGAGTAAATCATATGATAAAGGCCAAAGCTGATCTTGTTCGGCTGAAAGCTCGGCTATCCTTTGGCGATGCTTCGTACTAAAGACTCTTTTAAAAAATTCGCCTTTCAATCTACTAAGTTCATTTTCCAGCTCATCGATTTTCTGATCTAGTTCTGACTGTGAAGAAAAGCCAGTTTCCTGAAGCCTGGTTTTTGAATAATGTTTATTTAATAATTCTGCTCGTTGATTATAAACGGGAATCGCATCCAAATTTTCTTTGATCTTATAAACAGCTGAACTAAGGCTAGCTAAAAGAATGATCATCCTTTCAATATCAGCTTCTGATTCTATTTTTAGACTCTGAAGTTCTTTAATTGCTTCTTTGACTTCTTGACCCTCTAATATTGCTCTAACTGTCAACTCTGCTGTCTCTCTCTCAGCAACTAAAGTATCGACTCTTTCTCTCAATTGATCCATGGAAAGGGCTTTTTCTTCTTCAGAAAGTTCGGTTATCTCTTCTTCAGTCGGCAAACCTGAAGCGGCCAATAAACCTTCTAAATAATCAATTGACTTATCAAAAGCCTGGTCTTCGGTCTCAATATTAGTTGCTCCTTCGGGTTTAGTTTCAGAAGATACTTCACTTTTAAGCTCAGGGCCTTCTTTTGTTTCTAGTTTAAATGGATCAGCAAAAACATCCTTTTTCCCTTTACTCTCCTTGCCACTATTGTCGGCTTGATTAGGCATAATTTTCTTATTTTATCTAATATCATTTTAGAAACCCCGCTTGAGGCGGGGTCTAAATTATTAGAATGACTATTTTTTCTTTTTTGCCAATGGTTTTGGTTTAGGTTTAGCTTTTGCTTTTTTTATCCGGCTTACCCTAATCAACCCGGAGCAAGGAATAATTTCAATTCTCTTTCTCTCCAGCTCGTCCAAGAACTGATTGACCCCCAACGAATCAGAAGAAATATGGCCAGCAATCACCACATTGACAAAATACTTTTGGGCTTCTTTTTTTCGCTCTTCGTCCATATGCATGCCGATAATAGTACCAATGCCGGCTTGCGACATTTTTTCATAAATCCCCACTGCTCCCTCGGTGCCGCCGGTAATTTCGGTTAGGACAATCTTTCCCGCCGCGTTATCCTCGCCGCCAACAAAAATCTTGGGGCCAGTTTTTCGTCTAACTGCTTCTTGATATTCGGGAACGGTTTTTAAAGCTTTGATAATTTCGCCGACGGTTTCTGGTTTGGCTTTTTTAATCACTTTGTCTAAATAGCTAGCCGCTAGATTATCAGTTGGCGTATGAACACAAATTAAATTAACTCCCAAAAGTTTAGCCGCATCAACGGTTCGGAAATGATTAACGGCTGAAATGCCGCGAGCTACTTCAGAAATTCTTTCTTTGGTTAAGGCCTCGGCAATATTAATCGGCACACCATAGTCGGCCAAAAGATCAACTTGAAGATGCATCACATTCCCTAAATCCGCCAAAGCAGAACCCAAGGGATGATGGGCGATTACTGTATCACAGCCCAATTCTTTGGCCATCAAAATTTCTGACGGCTGAATATCAATGCCGACCATGACTTTTTTAACTTCTTTGCCATTATCATTTAAAATCCGAGTGTCAGAATAAGGATTGGTAAGACGTTCATGGTCAAATTCCTTTTTGCCTTCACTATCCAATTTATCGTATTTTTGTTTAATGCGAGCCAAAACTTTTTTGATTTTTCCCCCACCACGCAAGTCGGCTTGGATGCCGAGTTTGATAGCTAGTTGATAGATTTGTTGTAAGTTCATATCTTTGTATTACTAGTCATTGCGAGGAGTCCCGACTTTAGTCGGGACTCGCAATAACACTTATTGTTAAACTTTTTTAATTCCTACTTTGCCCCCTTCCACCTCTTTCATCCCCTCTACTTTACCCGCGGCGATCTCAGCGGCTAAGGTGGCTTTTTTAATCTCGCCGCCGAACCGAGAAAAAACTTCATTCAGTCCTTCATAATATACTATCACTTTGTCATTGATTGTCAATCTATTCTCCTTGCGCAATTGATTAATCTGGCGAATTACTTCTCTAACCAAACCTTCCGTTTTTAAATCACCGCTTAGCTCTGTATCAAGATTATCCGGTCCGAAATTTAATTTTTTGACATTAAGCTCGTCTTTGATAATCTGAATAATTTCTTCGGACAGCTCTTTGGCTAATGAAGTGGTATAACTGCTCAATGGCTGGCGGACTTTAATACCAGCTTGCGCCCGGGCAGCTAAACCGCGCTCGACAATCTGACGAGCTAAATCCATTTCTGACAGCACTTTCTTGTCAATTAATTTTTCTCTTACTTCAGGCCATTTATCCAAATGAACTGACTCTCTTCCTAATTTTGTGTTTTCGTGTTTTTGTGTTTCTGTGATTTCTTGATAAACATAATCAGCAATAAAGGGCGTAAACGGCGCTATCACTTTGGATAGCTCTAAGAGTACATATCCCAAGGTGGCTATGGCATTTTTATCATTGGATTTGAATCGATTTCGGCTGCGCCTAACATACCAGGTTGAAAGTTCATTGATAAATTCCTGAACTGGTCTAGTCGCCTTAACTAAACAATAAGTGTCTAGTGCCTCAGTTACCTCTTTAATTAATAAATTAAGTTTCGCCAAAATCCAACAATCTAAGATATTATCTGTTTCAAACTTCTGACTGATTTTATCAACTGCATATAATTTATAAAAAGATAAAACATTGTCAAGTAGCATCACCACTTTTTGCATTGCTTCTTTAACCCCGCTTTCCGAAAAATTAAGGTTTTCACCCTCCATCACTGGTGAAGTTAAAAGATAGTAGCGCAAAGCATCAGCCCCGTATTGTTCCATGATTTCATCTGGCTCTGGATAGTTTTTCAGGCGCTTTGACATTTTATTGCCGTCTTCGGCTAAAACTATGCCGTTAGCGATCACATTTCGATAAGGCGACTGGCCAAACAAAGCGGTGGAGAGAACCAGCAAGGTATAAAACCAGCCACGGGTTTGATCAATGCCTTCGGCAATAAACTCAGCCGGAAAATTTTTGGTAAAAATATCTTTATTGGCAAAGGGGTAATGTTGCTGAGCATAAGGCATTGACCCGGACTCAAACCAGCAGTCAAGAACTTCAGGGATCCGATGAAATTCCTTGCCATTTTTTTTAATAACAATTTCATCCACAATATGCTTGTGCAGATCTTCTACCTTTTGGCCTGACAACTCCTCTAGTTCCTTGACACTGCCGACACAAATTTGTTTACCATCTTCACTCTGCCAAACCGGCAATGGCGTGCCCCAATAGCGGCTGCGGGAAATCGCCCAGTCTTTAGCTTCCTCTAGCCACTTGCCAAATCGACCTTCTTTTAAGTGCTCCGGCACCCAGTTAATTTTTTCGTTATTTCTAATTAAATCTTTTTTAATCGCAGTCACCTTAACAAACCAAGAAGTGGTGGCATAATTCAGCAATGGCGTATCGCAGCGCCAGCATAAAGGATAGCTGTGAGTAAATTCTTCTGATTTAAAAACTAAACCCCGCGCTTCTAGATTAGCCACTATTTTTTTATCCATTGCCTGAGTATCTCCTTTAGGTTTGACTAGCTCTCCAGCGAAGTCTTTAACTTCGGAAGTGAAGCGACCGGACGGATCAACATGCTTAATCATTGGCAGATGTTTTTCCTGGCCCAAATTCATATCATCTTCGCCAAAACCCGGCGCAATATGAACCACGCCAGTGCCGTCTTCAATAGTCACAAAATCCGCCAGCTGAATAGTATAAATATTTTCTTTATTCTCGAGATTAACATCTTTAAAATAATCAAACAATGGTTCGTATTTTAATCCCTCCAAATCTTTAGCCTTGATTTCCCTGATAGTTTTATAATCTCTGTCAGTAAAAATCTTTTCAACATTATCAGCAGCTAAAATATAATTTTCCCCGGCCGATTCAACTAAAACATACTTGGTTTTTTCTCCTAATGCCAGGGCTACATTTCCAGGCAAAGTCCAAGGTGTCGTAGTCCAAGCTAAAATAAAAGTAACCGGCTCATCAATCAATTCAAACTTGGCGATTACCGACAAATCTCTGATATCCTGATAATTCTGGGTTACTTCAAAATTGGATAAGGTGGTCTCACAGCGCGGACAAATATGCATTGATTTGTAGCCTTGGAAAATCAAACCCTTTTCCCACAAAGTTTTAAAGGCCCACCAGATCGATTCCATGTACCAAATATCCATTGTCTTGTAATCGTTATCCATATCAACCCAGCGGCCCATTCTTTCCACTGTCTTACGCCAGTCAGTGGCATAACGCAGGACGCTATTTTTGGCTGCTTCATTAAATTTTTTAATGCCGATTCTTTCAATGTCCTGGCGGTCCTTCAATCCCATTTCTTGTTCAATTAAATTTTCAACTGGCAACCCATGACAATCCCAGCCCCAGCGGCGAGTAACGTATTTGCCTTTCATGGTTTGATAGCGCGGCACCACATCCTTCATTAAACCAGCCACTAAGTGGCCATAGTGAGGCAAGCCCGTTGCAAACGGCGGACCATCATAAAAAGAAAAAACTTGTCCTGAACTCGTTTCAGGATCCATTGTCTGCTCAAGACTTTTTTCAAATATTTTATTGTTTTGCCAGAAGTTTAAAATTTCTTTTTCTCTGACAATATATTTATTTTCCATACCAACTTTAAAGATAAATATGTAATTATTTTAATCAAAATTAACGTTTTAGGCAAGGCTTCCAGTCTTGCCGTCAACTAATAGCCGAGGTATGGAAACCTCGGCTATATAAGAAAACAAAAAAGCAATCTGTCCCGATGAAATCGGGATCACGACTAAAGTCGGTGATTTTCTTGTTTTTGCGCCAAAGGCCAGCCAGAGGCTGGCAGGCGCATCCGCCTCTGGTGGAATTACTTTATTGCTTTTTTGTTTATAAAAAATTATTCTTCCCAACTAATTGCATCAACTGGACAGGCGTCAATTGCCTGCTGAATGGCATCCTTGTTGGCCTCAAAGTCAGCCTCTTGAACATGCGCTTTGCCGTCATCACCCATCTTAAAAACTGCCGGGCAAACTGATTCGCAAGTACCGCAACCAATGCAAGTTTCTTGATTAACTATTGGTTTAGCCATAGGTTTAGTTTGTAGCTTTTTAGGAATTCTTTCCTACAAGCTAACAAGCTACTTTACTACCAGCTATAAATTACTTCTTAAATTTCTTTAAATATTCCTCCACTCGCTTAACGAGTTCAGTTGGTGTTACACTAGTCTTAATGATAAAGTCATTGGCGCCCAGTTTCAGACCTTTTTCAATTTCATGCTTCTGGGATAAATTGGAAAAAATAACGACGGGAATATTTTTAGTCTTTTTATCAGCCTTTAGCCTTTTTAACATCTCATAACCATCAACTTCTCGCATGATTATATCAAGCAGGATAAAGTCTGGCAAATGCTGAGTAGCCATGTCAAAACCCTTAGCCCCATTATCAGCAATTAAAACCTCATAGCCTTCTCGAAGAAATTTAGCTTGATACAAGCCTAAAAGCAATGATTCGTCTTCAACCACTAAAATTTTGGTTTTTGGTTTAGCCATAACTGATTATATTATACCAAAAAAATGAAATTATTCCAGGCAATCGATAAAATTAAAAACTTCAATTTTATCCAATGTTGTGTAATGACCTGGGAAAGAAAAACGGACCGCCAATCTACAATTTTTTGATAAATTAACTTCAACCAAATTCAAAGGATCATAAATCAGCTGATCTGGAAAAGACACTAACCAGACAGAATCATACTCGCTAACAATATCGTAAACTTCATTAACATTATTTTCATCAATTACAGGCCTCCCGTTATAAATAATTGCACTGACTTCCTGATCATTATTCTCAATCAAAGATGGTGGAAAAGCGCCAATTATTTCAGTTGTCCCCTGGTAATAATAATCAAGCAAAACTTTTTCCACGTGGCCGATTGCTAAAATAATATTACTTTTTGACTGATCTATATTAGATTCCAAAAATTTAGCCGCGGTCGGGGTCAAAAATTGACCGCTGTTATCATTAAAGTGTTCAAAGCTGTTAAGGGTCGAAACTGACAACAAAATTAAAAAGCTACTGGTTAATAAAAATTTCATTGGAAAATTAAATTTCAGATTATAAATCCCGATGGCTAAAATTAAAAAGAATAACGGAAAAATATAAATAATAAATTTGTCAATCAAAACGTCTGTAAAATAAACAACCATCAATGGAATTACAATTAAGTTAATCAAAAAAAATAGCGACTGCCGATCGACCTTAACCTCGTAATCAGAGCTTTTAGGGCGTAGTGACAAATAAACTAAGTAAATCACGGCCAGAGACAAAATCATTCGAACTAAAGAATAATCAGGGCTTGACACTGCATTAGCTAAGATATCGCCCGCCGAAAAGAATGACTTTTTAGCAACAAAATCTGTCCAATATATCGGACTTTGATTTTGGAATAATTGCCGCAGAAATACAGGCAACCAAAGCAAGTAACCAATTAATATTACTAATTGGGCTAAAAACCACTTTTTCCAAAGTACATGTGGACATTTTAAGACGTAATAAAAAATAATCCAAGTGAAAAATTGAGCAGCGACCAAAAATAAAAATGTGGTATGAGTGTAAAGACCTAATAATGTAAAAATTATATAGCTAAGCCAATTGTGCCACTGGCCGTCTTGAAAAATTTGCCAGAGAAATAAACAAGATAAAACACCAAGCAATGTCTCCAGGCTGTACATTCTGGTATTGGTCGATTGAAAAATGAATAACGGACTAAGCCAAAAAATAATGGCTGCAAACAAACCAACTTGCTTATTGGCCACTTTCCGGCCGAAAAAATAAATCAAAGGCAAAGTCAGTATATTTAAAATCAGAGAAAACCAACCACTTACTTCTTCACTCTGGCCGAAAGCTTTAACCCAGCCTCTTAATAAAATATGGTAAAGAGGTGGAGAAAAATCATGCCGGATAAATTCCATCATCCGGGCAAAACTTTGGTTGATATAATAAATAGTGTTAGCTTCATCGAACCAATAAGGCAGCTGCAAAAAAAGCAGCCGCAGATATAAACCTAGACAAAAAACCAGCGCTGCTATTACGACTATTAAATACTGTGATTTGGTTTTGTTAATATTTACCGGCGTTCTAAATTTCATTTCTTAGTCTCATGATAATATTTGCTTGGCATTGACCGACCAAATATTATCTTTAGTCTTTAATCGTTTTGGGTTGAACTGCATTTTTACCAAAGTCTAAAATAAAATATTTATTGGCTAAAAAAATTGACAGCATGGCTACAGCTACACCAGCTGGAATATCAATTAAATAATGCCATCTTAAAACTAAAGCCTCAATAACCAAAAAAATGAAAATGATAAGAAATACAGGGAAAAAATGTCTGAAATAATAATAGGCGAAATAAACAAATACTAAAGCATTAGCAATGTGCAATGATGGCATGGCCGCAATAGCGTTGACAAAGTTTTCCTTCTGATAGTTTTGTCCCTGGCTTGCTACAAAATCTTGATAAGAGTTTAACATCTTTTGTTGAAATAAGGCATCGGTATTACTTAAACCATCTCGGTAAATAAACGGGCCTATCGCAGGAGCAAAGGAATAGGCAATACCACCAATCAATAAAACTAAGGCGGTAGCAGTCACAATCTTTATTATCACTGTCCTATCTTTATTCAACGAAGCTAAAATAAAAGAAAAGGCAAACATGAATACAAATAATGAATGGTAAAGATTAAGGTTACTAACTAAATTTAACCCAGCAAAATAATAGAAAAAATCAAAAAAATCTAATAGGGGTTGAAACTTCTGGTCAAGGCTTAAATAAAAATCATCAAAAAGAAAATGATTCAAAATTTGAGCCCAGAGCTTAAAATTGAAATGTAAATAAATAATTACAGCAAATGGAATAAACAAGCGCAGGGGCATGAACTTAACTAATTTCTGAATAGCCGCCTGCTTTCTTTTGCTTTGCCAAAAAAATACAATTACCATTATTACTAGGGCGAAAAAAAGCGGGCCTAGATAGTGTTTTAAAATAAAATTAAAGGTAGTAAAATCAGGAAAATAGTAATGGAGGCCAAAGATTTTAATCAGGCAAACAGAAACTATAAAACCCAAAATAGCGGCAAGCTCAATAAGTAGAATCATAATTATCAAAACATTTTAACTTTCATGATAATCTTGTTCAGTATTGACTGACCAGATATTATCTTTAGTTTTTATATTATTAATAACATTACCAACGGCGGTCATTGCTGTTAGCATTGAATGGTCTTGATTATTGTAGCGGTGCATACCGTTGCGGCCGATCAAAAATAAATTTTCAATTTGGTCGGTAAATTCCCTGATTATTCCAAATTGATCATAGGTGCCAAAGTAGGCCGGGTAAGTTTTTGGCATTCGAATAATGGTGCTGTCTGAAACATCAGCTTTGTCAATAATACCAATCTGGGCTAGTTCATTAATTGCAAAATCTATAAACTCACTATCGCCTTTGCTCCAAAGTTCGTCGCCCTCATTGCAAAAATACTCCAACCCAATCCAGACTGTATTTTGGTCTTTAACTAAATAAGGGCTCCAGTTATTGAATATCTGTAAACGGCCCAGCTTCACTTCGCGTTCCTGAATATAAATCCAGTTATCAGCAATCAGATTATCACTGGCTCCATTTTTAATTTTTAATTGCTTTAATAGCAACCCGACAGTAATAAAATCACGATAAACTAACCCCCGAGCAACCTCTATGACGGCCGGCGGCACAGAATCTCCCAGAAACTCAATTAAATCTTTTACTGGCATACTTGAGAAAAAATAATCCGCCGCATAGGTAACTCGCTGACCAGTAGTTTCATCTAAAACCTCGACTGCAGTTATTCTATTACCTTGGTTTTTGAAACCGACCACTCGATGTTTAAGATGCAACTCCCCGCCTTTTTGCTCGATGATTTTAGCTACTGTCTGCCACAACTGGCCAGGACCAAACTTCGGATACAAAAATTGTTCAATCAAACTGGTTTCGGTTTTCTTCTGATTGACTGAACTACTTTTTAAAAAAATGTTGTTTAAAAAATGAAAAATGGCTTTACTAATCGACAAACCCTTTACTCTTTGGGCGCCCCATTCCGGCTTGATTCTCTCGCAGGGCTGACCCCAAACTTTCTGGGTGTAATCTTTAAAAAAAGTCAGATAAAGTTCCCGGCCGAAACGGTTGATAAAAAAATCTTCTAATGACTTCTCGGGTTTAATCGGCAAAAGCCGCGCTTTAAAATAACTAAAACCAATCTTTGCTACTCTCACCCAGCCAAGGTTTGACAGGGTATTAAAATTTAAAGAAATAGGATAATTGAAAAATTTTTTCAAGAAAAATATCCGCGACAGTCTTTTGCGAACCAGCATCACCTGGTCAGTTTTCTGCACTGAAGGCCCGTTAATATTTTCAGCGGACTTTTCAATTGGTAAAATATTCTGCCACCACTTCATCACTTGATCAGACTTCGAGAAAAAGCGATGACCGCCAATATCAATCCGGTTACCTTTGTAGTTGACGGTCTTAGAAATACCACCAATGTCTCCAGTCATCTCAAAAATAATCGGCTTAATCTGGGTTCGATTAACTAATTCATAAGCAGCGGTCAGCCCAGCCGGACCAGCGCCAATTATAACAGCGGTTTTAACTGACATAAAACTACATTTTCTCCGGCGCTTCAATCCCTAGTAACTGAAGCCCAGTTGCTAAAACTATTTTTACATCATCAATTAGAAGTAATCTAGCCTTTTTGACTTTCGCTTCAGCTTTCAAGATCGGCACTTGCTCGTAAAATAGACTAAAAGCTTTGGCTAAATCGTGAAGATAATTAGCCAATTGCGAAGGGTCGTGTGATTTAGCGGCTTGTTTAATAACCGCTGGGAAACGCGCCAAAAGTTTTATTAGTTCAAATTCTAACTGATGGTTTAAACTCGAAAAATCAATTCTGATTGAGGGTCTAATTTTCGCTTTGGCAAAAATACTATTAATCCTGGCATGAACATATTGAAGATAAGGACCAGTTCGGCCAGTAAAAGCCAAGGATTTTTTGGGTTCAAAAACCATCGTTTTTTGGGGATTAACAGCTAAGATAAAAAATTTCAGAGCAGAAAGAGCAATCTGCTCAGCCCGCTTAGACACTGCTTTTTCTTCAAGGTCTTTTCCGCCAGAGGCGTGCACCAGAGGCGCATCAGCCTTTGGCTGAGATCCGCCTTTGGCGGAAAAACGGGATTTAATTTCAGCTATCGCCATTTCCTCCAATTCGGCAATTAGCTCGTCAGCGCCGGTTCCCTTAACCAACCCTTCGCGGGATTTGATTCGACCCGAAGGTAGGCGCACCATGCCATAAGAAAGATGATAATAATTCTTTGTATTTTTAAAATCCAGCAACTCTAAAATTTTGAAGAGTTGCTTGAAATACAAATCCTGCTCTGAACCAACTACATAAATTGATTCATCTAAATTATGTTTATCTTTAAGATAAGCTAAGTATAAATCCTGCGTAATGTATAAGCTGGTCTCATCGGGCCGAAGCAGGATTTTAGGAGCTAAACCATATTTTTCTAATGGTGCTAAAATCACCCCGTCTTTATCTTTGACAAAGACACTTTTTTTCAGACCCTGCTCAACAATTTGCTTGCCTTCTTTGTAATACTCGCTTTCATAGTATTTTTCTTCAAAATTATTCACGCCCAATTTATCCAGCGTCTGATCAAAACCCTGCAATACCCATCTCATCAGTTTTTGCCAAACTAAATTGACTTCTTTTTTACCCTCCTCCCATTGCTGCAAAACCCGCTTAGCTTCCTGCTCTAAGTTAGGATTAGTTTTAGCCGCTTGGGAAAACTTCACATAAAAGTTGCCGACAAAGTGATCAGGTTTAAGCCCGGCATCTTTTGGCGCTTGATTGTTGCCCCACTTTTGGTAACCAACAATCGCTTTAGCAATCGCAATGCCTCGATCATTATATAAAGTTGATTCAATTACTTTGTAGCCTAAAAATTTCATAATGCGAGACAGGCTAAAGCCCAAACAAATGTTTCGAATATGACCAATGGTTAGAGGTTTGTTAGTATTGGGCGAAAAATATTCAATCATTATTCTTTTGCCCTTACCGACTTTGCTTGAGCCGTAATTATCTTTAGCTTTGAAAATTTCAGTTAGGACTAATTTATTAAATTTAACTTGATCAACAAAAAAATTCAAATAAGGTCCAACTGCTTTTATGCCTTTAATTAAACCACTCGGCCTAATCTTTTTAGAAAATTCTTGGGCCACTTGAAGGGGTGGTTTTTTAAGCTTTTTGGATAAAGAAAAACAAGGGAGAGAAAAATCACCCTTGACATTTTTTGGTGGATAATCGATTTCCAGTGACCTTTCGGAAAAATCTTTGCCTAAAACTTCCTTCAATTCTTTAGTAATTTCCTGCCTGATTTTTACTTCAGCTTGGCTAAAATTTCTTGAGATTTCAGTCATACCCGGTAGTGATCCCGCCTTTTTCTACTTGAAAATTGGCGAGAAAATTATATCAATTATTTTTTACTCACCCTGTAGTATCCGAATTAAAAGGCGGGACTACTACCGGGCATATTATGCAATTATTTTAGCACAAAAATTTAGGCTTGACCAATCGGCTAATTTAACTTAAGATGGCAGTAATAACTTAAGGAAAACGATCTTTGACTATAGAATATTTTGGAGGTAAAAAACCATGAACCGACAAGTGGCTGTAACTGGCCTGGGACTAGTGACTAGTTTTGGATGTAATGTCCAAGAAGTTTGGCAAAAAATGTTGAATGGCCAAAGTGGTATTTCGACTTTGGCTGAACCGGTCAGAATTCGCGGCGGTGAAATCAAAACTGCCGGTATCATCCCAGACTTCCGTCTGGAAAATCTCGCCCCTGAAATTGCCGGGCAAAAAGACCTGATGAAAACTGCAGCCAGAGCCACTCAATTTGCTTTACTGGCTAGCTTGCGAGCGGCTCAAGATGCTAAGCTGCCGTTGTTTGACAACTTAAGGATCAACCCGGAAATAATAAACGTCAACCGAGCCGCTACTAGCATTTCTCTTTCGCTGGGTGACGGACCAAAATTCTGTGAGTACTATGATAAGTTCGGTATGGATAGTACTCGCCTAGGAATGTTTTCCGTACCGCAAATCATGCCCAATGCGCCAGTTGGCCATGTCGCTATGATGCTGGGTGCCAAAGGTCAAAGCCAATGTGTGGTGACGGCGTGTGCTTCCGGCACTGATGCAATTGGATCAGCCTTTCGGCTGATTAAGCACGGCTATGCTGATGTCGTTATCTGCGGTGGGACCGATGATTTGGCTCATGCTTTCTACCTGAGCTGTTTTGGCAACATGATGGCGCTCTCAAAACTCGGCGTCTCCCGGCCATTCGACAAAAACCGCGACGGGTTTGTCATGGGTGAAGGCGCTGGCATTCTGGTTTTGGAAGAGCTCGAGCAGGCGAGAGCCAGAGGGACGAAAGCTTATTGCTTGATTGCCGGCTATGGTGCAACCTGTGATGCCTATCATATCACTGCGCCGCAACCAGAAGCTGAAGGCGGCGTTAGAGCGCTTACTGCCGCCATGCTCGAAGCAGGAGAAAGTGAAATCGACTACTACAATGCTCACGGCACCAGCACTCCGCTCAACGACAAGATTGAAACCGCCATGCTCAAAAAAGCACTTGGTGAAAATCAGGCTCAGCGCATCGCTATCAATTCAACCAAGTCAATGCTTGGTCACACGATCGGCGCGGCTGGCGCTATCGAAGCGGCAGTTTGCTGCCTGACAATCAACACTGGCTGGATTCATCCAACAATTAATTTGACTACACCAGACCCGGACTGCGATCTGGACTACTGCTCAAGCGGCAAACGCCGAAATAATATCGCGGTGGCCGCTTCAATGAGCCTAGGTTTTGGCGGCCATAATGGCTGCCTCGTCTTCACCGCTCCTCCTTAAAATGCAAATTAGGTCAACTAAGCGCCTTGCTTTAATCAGCCGGGCGCTGTCTTTTTTAAAGGGGAATTCTTGGTTTATCTCACCCCTCATCCGTCTCGTCGCTCGCGAGCGACGAGACACCTTCTCCCACAAGGGGAGAAGGAAGGAATTTCGTAGGTCCCCTCTCCCCTTTGGGGAGAGGGTCTTTGTGTTGTAGAGCGGGTGAGGGGGAAGAATATATAATAAAAACGTAAATCGAAATCTAATCAAAGTTCTTGATCCAGATCTCGTTACTATTAATATTCTTAAAGGGGATATAGTGTTGTCTGATATAATCAAAAACAACCGGCAATCTTCTTTCATTAAATATACCATCGATATCATTGGCCCAATACTTATTGCGATAAAGGATAAATTTGACATTATGCTGCTTTAAATCATCAACCATTTCATTTTGGTAAAAAGACGGCATGGCAAACCAAACGACTGAAAACCGTGTTGGCGAAGGCCGATTAATAAAATAATACCAGCTGGCTTCTGAAGTCATGGTTAAAAATTCCTCATCAGGACCTAAATTATTTTTTAAAAATGAAATTGTCTCAACGTAACGCTGGGGAATAAACTTTTCGTCCGGGATCCCTAGCGGAAATTTATACCACTGGCTAAAATTTATTCCCGGCACGTAAACAAACAAAACCAGCAGCAAAATTATAACGGTAGGAATAAAAAGAGAGCGGATCGGCTGACGGGCTTTGGCTAAAAAAGGCAAAAGATAATGTTTAATAAAAACATAAGTCACCAGGATAAATATCGGCGCGGCGACGGTATAAACATGGCCGATCTCGGACCGGCCCAGAGCCGTTCTAAAATAAAAGACCGCTAATAAAAATAAAAGTATTTCAACAAAATAATGGCGATAAAAAAATTTCACTTTTTGCCAAAAAACGCCTTGATCAAAAATAACAACATCCGCCAGTTTAACTGCTAACCAATAACAAATAAGTGCAATCAAAAATACCGGCATAAAATATTTAAATGCGCCGAAATTATAAATCAGCCCGTCCATTAGCTCTTTGTACCGGGGCAAAATTAAAAAGACATACTGAAAAAAATCATAATAAGCCCACCGGATAGCCAAACCTAAAACTACAAAACCTGAAAAATAACCACCCAAAATTGGCAACCAAAAAATTGGCCGTTTTAAAAAAAATAAATAAATCAGCGCCACATAAATCAAAGAAGTAGCCAGTAAATAAAACCCCCGGTCAATTGAGTAGGCAAAGGTAGCTGATGGAATAAAAGTAAATGAAAACAACAAAAGGTGAGTTTTTAACTTTCTGACACTTAAATTATCCGGCAAATTTTTATGAATTAAAAAAGCGACAAGTAAAAAACACCAGAGTGGAATATCTCTACCATCAGAAAAAAGAAAGCCAAGACCAAAAGGCCGAATCAACCAAAAAAGCAAAAGTAAAACAAAAGCTAAAGCAAATTGATGAATTTCTTTCTTAAAAAGAAAAAATAAGGTAATAATCATCAATAAAAAATTTAAGATCAAAAGAATTGAATCTATTGTCCGGTGGGCGGCAATTGACTGACCGAAAAGCTTAAAGGCTAAAACTGAACTCAACGGATCTTCAAAAACGCCGTGGGCAAAGATGATTTCGCGATAAGGAGCTTTGCCAGCCATATAATCAATAGCCGGCCCCAAAGTTTCGCCCTCATGAAAAGAATCAAAACCGCCGCCTTCATGATGATAAGGATAAAAATCGCCAGCAATCAAAACAACTGAAGCGATAATTAAAAAATAGAGAATAAATCTAGAAAATTTTTTAGCTGATTTAACGTTATCCAAGTCCAATTTAGACCTAACTGGTTGGGTATAGAGTTTTCTGACTGGTTTGATTTTTAAAATAATAAAAAAAATAATAGGCGGTAAACCTACTAAAAGAAGAAACCTTAAAATATCATTAACCGGATTATACTGGATTTTTGTTAAGCGGCCGGAAACTCCCCAAGGATTAGAAAACGGCAAAAAAATACTGTCATGAATCAACAAAACGGTGAGAAAAACATAAATAAATACATTGAAGGCAATTAAAAAATGACTTGAGTTGATGACTTCTTCAGCCTGACGAAATAAGACTCGGACCGTTCTTTCGCATTCGCTGGCCCAAAACCTAATCATAAACTAAAAAATCAGCTTTAAAAAATTTTAAAAGCCGCACTGAATCTTACCGCTGGCTTTCACGATTTGATCAATGGTTACCCATTTGGCTGTACCAGAAATTGTATTACCTATAGCGCTTGGTTCAGTGGGCTCAATGTAGAAAACTGAATCCATGAGCTGAGCTGGAATTAAACCCATCAAATACAAATCCAGCTTGGAATATTGCCGCAAATTAGTATCATTCACTCGCGACAGTTCTGAAGTAAAAGTACCATTACCATTATCAATCCAGCCTGAGCCACCTTCAGGTGAAATAAAACCAGCATAGTTACTCCAGTGATTATAATCATCAGCTCTAAGCAAGGCTTGGCTGCGAGCGCCAGATTCGTCAATGAATTCAATGTAAGCTGACCACTGGTGTAAAATTTCATGCAAGACAATGTTTAGGGCTTCGTTCAAGCCGCGCGAAGTTGAAGTATCATATTTATTAATATTACCCATGACAATCAGACCTTTGAGTTTACCGGTACTGCCGTAAACTTCGCCGCGGTCATACCAAGGCCGGTTAGTGCCTTCCTGGAGATTAGTAACTGGCGTGAAATGGGCAATCTCGTTGGTGTTTTCACTCGGAATCTTGAAATTGGTCCAGACAAAAATAAAGTCAAAAATGTCTTGATTATTGTCATAAAAAGAATTAATCACTTCGTTTTTGACTTCAGTCGTGCCGTCGTTTCGCTTAAGTAAAAAGTAACCGTCATCAAAAAAGATGCTGGTTGGATAATCAAAGTTAATTTCAGCCAAGTTATCAGTAGCCCAGGCAAATTGAGCCGGAATTTCCTTTTTGATTTTCTGCAGCTTATCAATTTGTTCAGTCGTGTAAGAACCATCCACCAAAAAAATCACAGCCGCTCTCAACTTTCTATTTTCGCAGTCGCTGCGATCGGTAAGTGGTTCAGCCACGGGATTAAAGACGTTTTTGTCCAAACCCGTAATTGGCCGCTCACGGACAAAAAACGTTCTCGAATTAACCACGGCATCTTCTAATTTAAATCGGTTGGCTAAAACCGCTTCAGTCGAAGCAAACTCGCGCAAGATGTTATTGTTTTTATAATAATATTTTCCCGTTTCGTTGTTTTTAAATAAAATGTCGTCGGGCACTTTGTAGTCATGAATAATCGGATTGCCCAGAATGTAATTATCAAAAAACACATCCGGCACATCCACCACTCGCTTGGCCCAGCCTTCGCCGTAAATTGCTTCAGCAATGCTTTCGTTTTGCAGTTCGTGCAGCACCCCGCCCTGCTCAACCACATAAACCTGCGGGGCAGTTCTGATTTTAACCAAATAAGTGCCGGGCCGGATGGTAATATTTTTGCCCATCGGATAATTTTTCAAAAAATCGTTTGAAACACTGACCACTCTGGAAAAATCATGGCCGTACCAGCTTTGATAAGTAATTAAGTCAGGAAAAGGATGGCGGATGTTGTTGCCATCAATATAGTAGACTGTGTCAAAGTCTACTGACTTAACTAAATCTAAAGCGGCCAAAGCCGGCAGGCTAAATAAAAAATTGCCTAAGACCAGTGTTAGGCTCAAAGCAATCAAAACGCTTTTAGATAAAACTTTTTTCATCGAAATTATTATAGCATGAATACTTTAGATTTCAAATTCCCTCTCCGATTACGGAGAGGGTGAGATCGCCAGAGGCGACCGAGGGTGAGGTAATAGAGATTAATAAAAAAACAATCATCAAAATTTTAAAAAGTTCGTAACCTCACCCGTTCCCTCTCCCAAAAGGGAGAGGGAACGGTTTTAAAATACAAATATCCTCTTGTAACTTCAAATATTAAAAGTTATCTCGACCGACTCCGACGTCTAGTCGGGACTCCGCTCATGATGACGCTCAATCTTTGCCTAAATACCTACAGACAGATTAATTCCCTTCTTTTATTGTCATTTTGAACTTGATTCAGAATCTAGATGCTGAAATAAATTCAGCATGACAAATAGTGGTGCTGTCTTAATCTTTGCCCAAATATCTTGTCACCGGCTCTTATCTAATAATTTTAGAATTTGTTTTTTAAATTCAGGCAGATCTTTTTTGACAGTCTGCCAAACTAAATCCAAATCTACGCCAAAATATTCATGAATCAAAAAGTCTCTCATGCCGGCTATATTCTGCCAAGGAATAGATGATTTTTTCTTTTTGAAATCAGCTGGTAAATTTTTGACTGCCTCACCAATAATTTCTAGTCGCCGTATCACGGCGTCTTGGGATTTAATATCCTTTAAAAGATCTTTCTTTCCTAAACTTTTTGTTTATTTATCTATCCATTCCAAACTTTCTAAAATATGCTTTAAAAATATTTCAGGTTTCTTTTTCATAAAAGAGGTATTTGGTCTTTTAATACTGTTGCCTTCAGCAACGGCGAAATTGACTTATAGGTTAATAAATCAACATTTTTACCCAGTTTTTTTTCCAGTTCAATTTTTAGAGCAATTAAATCTAGCAAACTACTATCAGCTGGTAATTGGACTAATATATCAATGTCGCTATTTTTTTTTGCCTCTCCTCTGGCGATCGAACCAAAAACTGCCGACTTGGAAACTCGGTATTTTTTAAAAACAGGATAAACCTTAGTTTTAATTTGTCCTATGTCACTGGTCATAATTATAATTTTATAATCAACAATTTTATCTTATCACAGCCATCTTGATTGGTCAAAAAAAGCGCCTTTCGGCGCTACCTTGCCCACTTACCAGCTAAATCACTCCTTGCCTAAATACCTCGTTACTGGTTCTTGGGGTTGGTGTTTTGATTTTGGTCCGTCAATTGGAATCGAGAAAAAGAGTCTTGAGCCTTTATCCCGGCCTTCGCTTTCCGCCCCGATTACTCCTTTATGCGCGTCAATCAGCATCTTAGCCACAAACAGACCCAGCCCCATTCCTTCAGTATGGAGCTGGAAGCTGCCTTTGGCCCGGGAAAACTTCTTGAATAAATGCACCATTGCTTCTTTAGTTAGACCAACCCCCGTATCTTTAACCTCAAAAGTTACGATGTTTTCCGGTTCTGGTTTTACAAACACTTCAATACTTCCCTGTTTGGTGTATTTAATGGCATTGTCAACAAAATTAATCATCACTTCATAAATCTTTTTATCGGCCAGAATTTTTGGCAGAGGCTTAGCGGGTTTGTGATAAATCAATTTTAATCCTTTAGTTTTGGCTGTTGCTTTTAGATTGCCAACAACAGTCTGGGCCAATTCTTCAAAATCAATCTGTTCCCAGTTAAACTCCTGCCGGCCAGACTCAATCCGGGAAATATCCAGCAGGTTCTCTACCAAGCCAATCAGCCGCTCATTGGAAATATAGACTTTTTCCAGCTGCTTTTTGATATTACTAGGTACTTTGCCAAAAGAACCTTCATTCATCATGGAAATATAACCTTTGATTACAGTCAGCGGCGTGCGCAGTTGATGGGAAGCAATGGAAATAAAGTCTGATTTCATCTGGTCCATTTCTTTGAGCTGGGCATTGGCCTGGCGCAAGTTTTTTGTCGCTTCTTCAACTTTCTGCTGTAAAGTAACTGCAAATTGCTTTTGCTCCTCATAAAGCCGGGCATTTTCAATCGCAATGGCAATCTGTCCGGAAATAATGCCCAAGACATTAAGATCTTGCTGGTTATACGGATCACCAGATTTTTTGGTACCGATAGCTAGCACACCGGTTAATTTCTCTTTAGTAAAAAGCGGGACAATTAAAGCAATATCATTTTGGTGCAGGGCCATCAGAAGCTCAACACTCACTGGTTTAAACTCACCATTTTCATATCTAGTTTTCATTTCATCAATCACCAAAATGCCGCCTAGATTTCTGACTTCCTTTTGCAATATCTCAACTACTCCTTTATAGCCAGCTAGCCTTTCAGCAACCCCGGCCTCAACGCCTTCTTGCAGGACTATGTCTAGACTTTTCTTATCCTTATTAATCAAGGCAACCCCGAATTTTTCGCACTGAAAAGCATCAATTAAATTTCTGGACACCTCGGTTAAAAGCTGATTTAGGTTTAAGATCGATGAGGCGACTTCACTGACTTTACTGATGAGTTCATCGGGATCGTAACTTTTTTTGTAGAGAAAGCGATTGGTTATTTTTTCAATAAACCGCTTTGTAGGTTGATAAGTTAGAGTAACAATCAAACCAACAATCAAACCAACAATAATATCTGAACGAAAACCAATTATCTGCTCTAATCTCATACCCAATGTAGCTGAAAAAATCGCAAAGATAACAGTGATAAGCACGACTATAGCACCAAAACTAAGTGAGCGCAGAATAATAATACGAATATCTAGAAGCCTATATCTAGTAATAGCGTAAGCGATTGAGCCTATAAATATAAAAGATGATGGGCTGTCTAGCGCCATCAACTTAAGATATCCAAATAGTGGCAATATAAAACTTACTAATACAGATATAAAAATATACAATGACGAACCAAGTAGTACAAATAATAACTGGGATTTCTTTATGCCACGTGAGTTAACAAAGCCGGTAAACAATCTAAATATTATCGTTAAGGCAACCCCAAAAAAGAAAATGCTATATAAAACGAATAATGGCCCTGTAGTTCCTTCGAATCTCCCAAGGTAAACATTTGTTACATCACCGACTATTAACCCATTTATATACGAGCTAAAAAAGAAAAATCCGGACAAAATATATATAATTGAAGATTTCCATTTTAAATATTTACTATTACAAAGGTACCAAACCCAAACTAGCCCACTAGAAATAACTAAACCACCCCACGCATAGGCTCCCTTTAGCCAAAACACCTTATCGTTAGTGACACCCATCATAAAATTATTAAATATCCAAATAGTGGCAGTAATGCTCAAAAGACCGAATAATAAATTATTAAGTCTCCTATAATTTCTAGATAAAACAATAATACCTAGGATAAGATTCAATATTGAGGCAATCAATATAATCCAAAGCATAAAATATAATATTAAATAATGTCTAACTCCTTTCCTATTTCTTCACAACACTTCAATAAATAATCAATTTGTTCCTTAGTATGGGTTGCCATGACGGTAAATCTAATCCTAGCCTTACCTTTTTCAACCGCAGGCCATCTTACACAAGGACCAAAAATACCCTTTTCGAAAAGTCTTCTACTGAATTCTATGGCATTTTCATCAGAACCAATCAAAATCGGTATTATCTGAGTCTCACTAGTCAAAGTATCAAATCCTATCTTATGAAATCCGTCTCTCATATGCTTAACATTCTCCCACATTCTTTCTCTAATCTCCGGTTCTATTTCAATAACGTTTAATGCAGCAATTAATGAAGCAGAAGCTGCTGGCGTCATTGCTGTAGAAAATATATAGGAACGACTGGTAATTCTTAAATATCTAATTAAGTCTCTACTACCAACGACAAAACCGCCGGTAGAAGCAAGCGCTTTACTGCAAGTACCATGAACTATATCGATATCCTTAACAGCTTTAAGACCAAAATGTTCTGGGGTACCATGACCATTTTTGCCAAGCACACCAGTCGAATGTGCTTCATCTATCATTAACATTGAATTGTATCTTTTACACAAAGGAACAATTTTATCCAACGGGGCAATATCACCATCCATACTAAATACTCCGTCAGTCACAACAAGTTTTCTTCTGTTTTTATATTTTTTAAGTTTTTTTTCCAGATCGTTAACATCGCAATGTTTATAGACCACTACTTTTTGACCACTCATCTTACAGCCGTCAATTATACTGGCATGGTTAAGCTCATCACTAATTATAACTCCTCTTCTTTGATAAAAATCCTGGGGTCCTACAGTGGGTGGATTCATAACGGCAGAAATAACACCGACATTTGCTGAATAACCAGTCGGCCAAACAATAGCGTCTTCTCCGCCCTTGAATTTAGTTATGGCTAATTCAAAATCACGATGTATTTGTAAATTGCCAGAAAGCATTCGAGAACCATCTGATCCACTGCCATACTTCTTTGTTGCCTCAATAGCCGCGGCCACAACCTTTGGGTGAGTTGCTAAACCTAGATAATTATTTGAAGAAAACATCAAAACTTTTTTCCCATCTATTATTACTTCTGGTTCAGCACCACCCTCAATAATCCTTAAATCAGGGTATAAATTATGGCTATCAACGTAATCTAGAATTTTCTTGATAGTTTCCATAATAAAACGACACTTTACACCACTTTCTTAGAAAACAAAATTGAATAAATATAAACTAAAACAGTAAAAGTAGAAAATATTCCCACGGAAGTAAGGTCAAAACTAGTATAGTAATAGTTAATTAAGCTTACTATAAGATTAGCAACGATAGCTATGGCAGTGCCAGCCATAATTTTCTTCAATTGGGTTTTGTGTAAACCATCACTTCGCTCATAGCTCTGAAAAAGATTAAAGAAAGCAATTATAGCAAGGATGGTAAAATATATAGTAAATATTGACAAACCTAACGGATTAATCTCCCGATAACGAAAAGGAAATTCAACGGATCCGGAGGTTACATAAAGACCAGGTAAAAAAGCACTTAGAGAAATTACAAAGGTAGCGAGATAAAAAAATAAAATTTTAAATTCATTGATTAATTTAGGTGCTGGAAAATTATAAGTAAAAAGTAAAAAAAAGTGTAAAACCCAAATACTAACTGCAAAACTCAGCAAGGCATGAAAAGTGCTAGTAAAAAGAGTAAATCTAAAAAAATCTAGCAACGTTACTAACATCCATAAAGCCATAAATAGAACTGCCATTCCAAAATTGAAATAAATCGGATTACCTTTAGCTCGACGCAACAGAATAAAAGCAAAAATGAAACTGGCAATCGCCATTGGAACGTTTAAATACAGGAGTATAGAAAAAACGATTTTCAAAAAATCCATAAAGTTATTAAATCCTAATCTCGAATCTCTAATAATTAAGATATATTAAAACTTTATTTTGATTTCATCAATAAAAATACCATAAATTATAAAAAATGGATACACCCAGGCAATAAACATTCCCGCTGGATAAACATCGAATAATTGGGGCAACCAATTGGTTCCGCCGCCTAAAAAACCAATCAGGGCAGCGATTAAAATGAAAAGTATTTTCTTTTTTACTATTCCATCGCTTTCTTTGTAACCTTTAAAAAGAAAATAAATCGAAGCAAAAGCATAAATCCAAAAATAAACAACCATTAGAATATATAGGCTTCCAATGGTCGGCCATAGCGGAAAATATGAAGTTGGCGCAGCACCGGCAATAATATACTTGGTAAAGCTTAGAATACTAAATATCAAAGCCAGAATATAGCCGATTGCTAAAAATATCTTGTAATTTTTTTCTTTATAAAGAAGTGCTAGAACAAAATGGATAAAAAGTATTGGAATAAAGGCTGCACCGGCATGTAATATATTAGAATATAAAATTACTTTATCAGCAATTCCTTTTTCTATCGCCGATAAAGTAAGCAGAAAAAATCCGCTCCACAATCCTGACGCCAAACTCATTAAAAACCAAAGTCTGACCACTTTCGACTTTGGATTTTTCAGAAGACTAAAAATTCCGACCCCGAAAGAGGCAATGACAAACAAAAATGTCACAATAGCAAGAGGTGAATTTAGCATATCTCTAGCTTTTATTATACTAAAAAAACCGTAAGAAGTAAAACCCCGCTTCCTTGGTGCGGGGTACTAAAAAATCAATACAAAGTAAAAGACAGAAATAGACTAAACCCTTAACTCAAATTAACTAAATAACTTTTCAAAAACGTTTCGATGGATTTAACCACATCATTTTTTAATTTTGGATTGCTGGCCGCCACCCACACGGCAAAATTATATAATTCTTTATTATCAACTTTTAACCATTTTTTATTTAGGTAAAGAAAGACAAAAAGAGTGGTTATGGCTATTCTCTTATTGCCATTTTGAAAAGGATGATTTTTAATCATCAAATAAAAAAGAATTGCCACTTTACCCAAAAGACCGCGATACAATGATTTCTTTTGAAAAGTTTGAAAAGGCACTGCCAAACAACTCTCCAACTTATGAGGAAAACGAGTACCGAAGTCAGGAATTGGCTCATCATAAGTCATCAATTCTTTGGCTAATCTAAAAGCGGTATATTCAACATTTAAAATTGAGGTTGTCCTGATGGCCATAATGCCAAAAAATTATTCTTTACCTAATAATTTAAGAGTCTCACCATATTCCTGAACAGTTTTTTTAACTGCTGCATCAATTTCTTTTTTAAGATCTTTCTTAAAGCTATAAGTAAAAACATCTTTTAAATCATTTTTGTCAATTACAAAATTCCGACCTATTTTCTCCGCCTTTATTTCACCCCTCTTAATTTTTTTAAAAACCGCCACCCGACTAATACCCATCAATTTGGCTACCTCAGAAGTTGAAAAAAATCGCTTATCTTTCATAAAATATTTAAATTATTGTTAACTTTATTTTATGTTAACATATGTTAACTAAGCTGTCAACGGAATAATAAAGGGTATCCACCGCGGAGCAAGCTCCGCATGTGAAATCCGCCTTCAGCGGATTCTTTCCGCAGCAAGCTGCGGGGTATTAACCCTTTTTGCCTCACTCGCTCAAAAATAAAATGTAAAAAAATACTCTCTCCTACTCTTTCCGTCAAAGACGAATCAAGCAGGAGAGAGCTCTAGGCTCAAGCCCGTTAGAAATGTAATTTCTAACGGGCTCAACATAGCAAAGAACGGATTAGCGAACACTGATTTGCCGGCTGGCTGAGTTGTTGTTTTCACTTAACTCAAGTACTTGGTTTTGGGAATCCACTTTCAAACTGAGAGTGTAAGTACCTGACTTAGTGGCATACAACGACCAGCTGATTGTCTGCTGTCCGCCTGGATTGAGGGCTGAAACAGACTTAGCAGTCGCACCGATCAAGCCACCTGCCTCGATACTAATCCAGCAAGAGTTCGATTTGGCGTTACCTTGGTTTCTAACCACTGCCGAGAGTTTGATTCTCTGATAAACCTTGGGGTTGGCCGGGGATACTGTAATCGAGGCAAAAGTTAGATCTGGCAGAACGCTTGGGGTGGGCGTCCTGGTCGGCGTGGAGGTTGGCGGCACGGACGTGGATGTCCACGTCGGGGTCGCTGTCCACGTCGGGGTCGCTGTCCACGTGCTGGTGGGAGTGCACGTGAATGTATTCGTCGGCGTATACGTTGCCGTGGGAGACGGCGTAGGCGTATACGTCAAGGTAGGAATACTCGTTGGCGAGTTCGTTGGCGTCCACGTAGGAGTAGCCGTGAACGTCGGCGTTGGCGTGCTGGTCGGCGGATTGAGAACTAAGATCTGATGGGTCGTCTCGTTATTACTCTCGTTTGACTCAACCACCTCATTAGCCGCGTCAACTTTAACCAGTGGATTGTGCCAACCAGCACTCAACGGACCAATAGTCACCTGGTCGTGCCACGAATCAGAAGCTGCAATCACCGGTGCTGCTACACTCCAAGTTTGCCCACTCACGTCATCGCTAAGTGATAACAGCGATGACGAAGCTTCAGCTTCACCACTATTACCAATACCCAGCGTCAAAGCGAAAGACGAATCAGCAACTGGACTCGACATCAGCATAAAAAGCGACTGATGGAGATCTGGTCGAGGAGGCTCTAAAACCTCAAAGCTTGAAGTAGCCACGTTGTTGCTCGGAATTGTTACTTCCACCGGACCATAGACGTCGCCAGTGATAATCAGCTGGGGCTTCTTGGTCTGGTCAGAATAGTCAACCGAAGCGAACTGAAGAACTTGGTTCTGGTTCGATTCATAATCAAACTGATGAATCAGAACCCCGAAGTTATTTTCACCGGAAAACCAAGCCCTAGCTATCTGCAGGATGTTGAAAGGGATCCATTCTTCACGCAGGCCAGTTGGAAACCCATTGTTTGACACTTCTATCATAGCCTGGCCGGTTCTAATGTAATAGCCACCGTGCCAGTTACCGTCAGTCGGGTTATGGTAGCACCAATCAACGGTGTACTGATCCCAGCTCTCCAGCAAACGGCTAACCAAAACCTGGTTACTAGAATACTCATTCTGGTAATTCAGATAGAGGTTTAAAGTTGCTTGAGTGGGATAAAAACCCGTAGGAAAGCCAGTTAAATTAAACTGCATCAAACCGCGGTTGGCTCGTCCGTCAGCGTCCATCCGAGTGGCAACTGAAATAATCTGAGCAAAAGGATCTTCAACCGTGCCGCAAGGGGAAGCCTTGCCGGCAGTCCAAATCGTGGTGTCGGCCACTGGATACAGCACCGCTGAGTAGGTGCCAATGACCTGATTCTGGATGACAGTATAAGCACTGTCAATTGACTCGAGAATCTGGTTTTCCGGATCCAAGGTAACCTCCACCGAGTAACTGCCTGGATTCAAAGTTCCCAAAGGCAGTTCTTGAGTCCAAGTTTGGTCTTTGGCCAAAGTCGGCGTCAGAATGGAAGTAACCAATTCGCCGTTGACTCTAGCTTCCAGCCGAGCTGGCGGACAAGTTGAGTTGCCGTTGTTTCTGACTGTGACCGGGCAGAAAACCATAGCGCTTGTTTCCTGCTGTTCCAAAACAGCCGGCAGGCTCAACTCTAAATCCACATAGGGATTGACTGCCATGACGTGCTCGCTGCGAAGATAGAGGCTGTTAGGTGACAAATCACACACCGCATCAGCAGCCAAGATCAGAAAAATCTCGTGGCTTCGGATGAGTTCCTTTCGCAAAGTAGTGAAAGGCACGATAATCTGGACTTCAGAGTTGGCGGGAATAACTTGAGGTAGGATGAAGCTAGCTGTATCAATCACTAACCAAGAGCTGGAACTAATTGGCCGCCACTGGAAATTGTACAGAGGCGCATCATAGTCATTCCTGACTGTGAAAACCACCTCTCCTGACTCTTCGGGTTGTAGGATAAGCGGGCCAGCAGCTGAAACTGAGACCAGCATGCCGGCTTTGACTGTC
>Ga0209541_10003616_pt1 | contig 28215 bp, 37 predicted proteins | sample RifCSPlowO2_01_FD_184027 | JGI IMG/M metagenome (GOLD analysis project Ga0209541, IMG submission 184027) | Groundwater microbial communities from Rifle, Colorado - Rifle CSP2_plank lowO2_0.1 (SPAdes) (version 2) | ecosystem: Environmental > Aquatic > Deep subsurface > Groundwater | place... | reverse complement strand
GCAAGTAATTCTTTACAATATCAAGAGAAAAATTAAAATTTCACATGGAGAAGTTAATCAGACTTTTTTTTGTTTAATTGTTATCATCTGTCCTTTCCGGACAGAGCAGCTATATCAGCGTATCTGGGCCTGCGATTATGCTTTCTGATTTACTTGAAATTGCGCAATGCACTTCCAAATCACTAATTTTCTTTAAGTCTTTTGGAGGAAGCATTAGTTTACTTGGATATCTGCAAACTCTGTCAAATACTTCTCTAGTATTGTTTGAGGGATAACTCTTATTCATAGGGTTGTTAATTCTCATAGATTTTAAGCTTTTTTACAAAACTCCTAAAAGCATGGCGATACCTAAGGCGAGCATGACTACGCCCATAATAAGCCTTAGCCATTTTCTCTTGCTTTGGCGTGTTTCTTCTGCTTTTTGGATGCTTGAGCCTCTGTAAACCAAGAATAAGATTATGAATAAAGGCAGGACAAAGATGAAGTTGTAAAGCAGTAGGTAAGGAATTGCGAGAGCTTTTGCATTGCTTGCTATTAAGGCTAGTATTGCAAGATAAACCCCTCCTGTGCATGGAAGTTCAAACATGCTTACAAGAATTCCGAGAATTATTGCTGCTGGCAAGCTTGCTTTCTTAATGTATTTTTCAATTAGAGGTTTTTTGGATTCAGGAATAGCAAGGGTTATTCCTTTGCCATACCAGAAGAAATCTTTTATGTTGATTAGGCCTGCAATAATCGCGATTATTGCTGCCAATCTGAAAACAAAGCTTGTTATTCCTGTTTTTTGGATAATTGTGAATAAGCCGAGTCCTGAAAGAAAATACGTAACAAAAACCGCGAGGATATAAATAATTCCAACTTTTAACATTCTCTTATTTGCCCCCAATGTTTCAAGATATAAAAGCAGGAAGATAAGAACAGCAAATGCACACGGGTTTATGCTGTCTGCAAGAGCTGCAATAATAATAGCTAGGAATGTAAGTTGAATTTTGCTTTTTGGAGAAATCTCGTGGCTTGTTGCCTCTTTGTTATTGTATCTGAGAGGGCAGATTGGCTTATTTTCCAGATAATAATTTAACCTTTCTTCTAAATTATGTTTAATCTGTGGAACCCCTATTAATGCATCCTGGCTTATGAAAACAGCTGGAACACCTGGTTTTTCTATTTTGTATCTTTCAATAAAATCTGAAAATAATTCTGCATTGGTGCTGTTTCTGTAAACTTCTAAACTGAAAAATGTGAAATTTGAATATTTTTCAGAAAGTTCTTTTATTAATGGTTCAACTTCTGCGCAATGCGGGCAGGTATCCCCGTAGAAAAAGAAAACATTATATGGCTCTGTTGCCATTTGTGCGCAAGACTCATCGATTCCAGGAGAAACAACAGACAAATCTTGGGCCAGCACAAGATTTGATAGGCTTGCTAGTAAAATTGATGCTACTAATATGAACAACAATTTCTTCATTTAACAATTAAAAGAAAGAGGTTTTTAAAGGTTGTTAAACTTTAATCCATTGAGAATGCCCGAACTGGACTAGCAAGTCAAAATTAAGATTTGTTTGCGGCAAGTCACAAGCTCCAAAACAGCTTCCTAGCCAGATTGTGCATTTTGCTTTTGTTTCTTTTTCCAGCTTTTCTGCAATTTCTGTTGAAATTGGCTTTAATCCATCTGGGAACTGAAGCAGGATTGTTTTTGCTTTTTTCTGTTTTATTTTTTCTATGATGTTTTCAATTTCGAGATTGTAGTTTTGGGGATTCATTTTAATCAACGATTACAGGATTGATAGGCATTTCGCGATATTTAATTGTTTCTTCCAGGATGCTTATTGCTGTTTTTACATCTCCTTCGTGTCTGCACACCTCTGGCTTTATACCAATAATCTTATCTGAATTAAAAATATGAATGTCAGCAATAACACTCATCAAGCTACAATAGAAACCCTCACTATATTTTTTGAACCTGCCTAAAACCATTACATGGTTTGTTGTTGGATTTGGCATTGCCCCTGATAAAATTCCATAAAAACAGGTACCATCATTTTCCTGCGTAAACATCCTTGTCTTTGTTTCTCTTTTTGTTTCTTGCTCAAGTTTATTGAAAAAATTATTTATTCTTCCACGTATTATCCCTATAGTGCCCCTTGGAACAATATAAAGTGTCATTTTTCTACAAGTGTTTTTAAATCACTAACAAATTTCCTATTGTCTTTTTCTCCCGTGTTTCTAACTGCTATCCTGATAACCCCCACAAGAAGTTCTGGTCTGTCAATAGACATTAAATGCCCTGTATCTTTTAGTTTTATAAGTTTTTGATGATTCCAGTTTTTAACTATTATCAAGCTGTCTTTATCTCCTGCAAGATAAACATAAGGGATGTTTCTAATAGCTTCTTCTTCTCCTGGTTTCATTGATAAATCTAAGTTTCTTCCAGACTCTACAAAAGCATCAAACCCGTCTTTTCTTTGCATTATTTCATAAAAAGATTCTATAGAATCCTCACTGACTCGTGATTTATCAAAAAGATGGCTTCTTATATTTTTAATTACATCATTTCTGCCACCAAAAATCTTTGCTGTGCTTAAAAAAAATTCTCGTAATAGCGGGGTTCTGACCAACCATTCTGGAATTGTGGTTTTTAGTTCTGTATAGCCATTTATATAAGCACTGCATAATACCATCCCACTAACTTTTTCCGGATTTTTTGCTGCGTATCTTCTTGACACGCTTGTTCCTCTTGACTGGGCAACAAGAAAAACCTTTTCAAGGTTTTTCTCTTTTATGAAAGCTTCTAAATCATTTGCTGATTCGTCAATAGTATATTTTCTATCTGGTTTTGGCGAATAGCCAAAACCTGGCAAATCAATAGCATAAACATGATGGTCTATTGATAAGCTTTTAAATTCTGCCTGCCACTCTTCTGCCCTGCCTCCCCAGCCATGGACAAAAACAATGTTTGAGCCAGAACCTTTTTCATAATAATGAATTCCTGATTTTGTAAATTCATTAAGTGGCTTCATAACTTGATAATTAACCTTTCTTTTTAGACCAATACATCCGCTTCCAAAGGTAGTATAAGCTAAAGCTGTTGCGGATAATGCGAGAAATTCCCTTCTTGTTGATTTTTGTTCCATTTTAAGGTTTATTATAAAGAAGACGAGTTACATAGATTCTTTTATCAGATAATGATTTTTCAAGCAGGGCAACTGGCACTAAAATTGAAATCCCTAAAAGAGCTAAAAGAGTCCCAAAACCTTCTCTCAATCCTTTCCTGATTATTCTGAACTCTGATAATTCGTCTGTTTTCTTAACATTCTTAGTATATGATTTTTGATACATTTTATCTTCCAAAACAGCTTCCACTTGGGAAAAGATCTTCTGTTGCTAAAGCATATCCAAAACAAGCTGCTTCTACGAGTTTTCTAACAGGAGAATATTGAACTATTAGATTATATGCGCCAGATATAATTTGGCGAGGTATGTTTGCTGCTCTTTCTCTTATTATTGTTACATCCCTTTTATTTTCATCTCCAGACAATCTTTCAACACAGGGTCTAGAACGATAAAGCTCTGATTCTAATTTTCTATATTTTGTTAGTATATCTCTACTAAACTTTGCTAATTCTGGTATTTTTACTTGTCTTGGTAAAAGAGTTTTATCTTTTGGTTTGGGGTATTGTCTTTCTAGCAGGTCTTCTTCGTGCCTGTCATTCCATTCTTCTTTTACTTTATCTGATTCTTCTTCAACTCCTAAGCCTAAATCTTCCAGTCCTTCTCTTGCATCTCCTGTCCTGTCTTCACTTCCCATAAAAACACTAAGAATTAAGCTTTAAAAATACTATTATTGTTAAGAATATATGATAAGGCAACCAATAATCACAATATGCGGGCATGTTGACCATGGCAAGACAACCCTACTGGATAGCATAAGGGGCAGTTGTGTTGCTGAAAAAGAAGCTGGTTTAATCACACAAAAAATATCTTTTACATTATTTCCTTCTGAATATATAGAGAAAAGATGCGAGAGCATGAAAGGAAAGCTAAAAATCCCAGGTTTCTTGTTTATTGACACGCCAGGACATGCTGCTTTCACAAACCTTAGAAAGAGGGGCGGCTCTTTAGCTGATATTGCTGTTTTAGTTGTGGATATAAATGAAGGCATCATGCCTCAGACAAAAGAGGTAATTCAGATTCTTAAAGCTGGTAAAACCCCGTTTGTAATAGCTTTAAACAAAATTGACAGAATTTCTGGCTGGAAAAAACAATCAGAAAATATGAAAGAAAATATAGAAAAACAAGCAATACATACAAAAGAATTATTTGATGAAAAGCTCTACACTTTTATGTCTGCTTTAAATTTTCAGGGATTTAATGGAGAGTTATTTTACAACATAGATGATTTTACAAAAAAAATAGCCCTAATCCCGTGTTCTGCCAAGACAAAAGAAGGTTTGAAAGATTTACTGGCGGCATTATGCGGCTTGTCACAAAAGTTCCTGGAAAAAAGGCTTGAAGTCGGAAGAACAGCAAGAGGAATTGTACTTGAGGTTAAAAAAGAAAAAACAATAAGCTATTTAGAATGTATTTTGTATGATGGCAAGTTAAGTGTTAAAGATGAGATAGCAATCGCGGGTTTTGACAAAACAACAATAACTAAGATAAGATTATTGCAGGAAGCAATGCCGTTATGCAGGGGCTATGAAAATGCCGGAGAGATTCGCGCTGCTTCTGGATTCAGAATGCAGGTTATAGAAAAAGATGAAATCCTGCCGGGAATGCCGTTTATGATTTTTAAAGGAAATAAAGAACAGATAGAAAAAGAGTTTAAGAAAGAGCTGACAGAATCCATTAAGCTTGATAAAGAGGGAATTATCGTTAAAGCAGATTCTCTTGGCAGTTTGGAAGCTTTGCTTACATTATTGAGACAGGCAAGCATTAAGGTTAGCAAGGCGGGAATTGGAAGCATAAGCAAGCAGGATATACTAACAGGCAAGGCAATTTTAGAAAAAAATGAAGCAGAGGGAGTTATACTTGGCTTTAATGTTGAAATTGACAAGGAAATTGATGAAAAAGATTCTAAAAATATAAAGATACTGACAAACGAGGTGGTTTACAAATTAATAGAAGACTTGGTTAAATGGCAGGGAGAAAAGAGAAAGGAAATTGAAAAGAGAAAGCTTGAAAGACTTGCTTCTCCGTGCAGGCTGCATATTCTTCATAATTTTGTTTTCAGGGACAGCAAGCCAGCTATTTTTGGTGTTAAAGTAGAAGTTGGAAAATTAAAACCAGGTTCAAATTTAATTAACAGCAATGGGGAAGAGATTGCAAGAACAAAAAGTGTGCAGAAAGATGGGAAAAATGTTGACTGGGCTGTTAAAGGCGAGGAGGTTGCAATTTCGCTTCCAGGAATAACTTTCAGCCGCCAATTAAAAGATGAAAATGTTCTTTACGCTGATATAAGCGAGGAGCAGTTCAGGAATTTCAAGAAAAATAAAAATATTTTGGGCAGTGGTGATATCTCCCTTTTACAAGAGCTTGCACAAATAAAGAGAAAAGAAAAACCTACTTGGGGGATATAATAAGCTTTATTGTTACTATAAAGTAACACATTAGAAAGATTTATATAGTTATGGGACGTATAATTATTATGAATCTTGAGAAACTTGTGAGGGGTGTTGCAATCGGGATAATTGGACTTGTTAGTTTATTGCCTGTTTATTCTACAGCTCAAAGCATTGAAAAAGCACCTCAACAAAAGCAAGGAGATAGCAATCAAAACAAAGATAATTCTGCAATGCCAGAAGAATACAGGAGATTAGAGGAAGAGGTGCTTGATGTTGTTGAAAGATATGCAACAAGAAAAAATGAAAGGAAGATTGTCTTAGACAAAAAAAGAAGTAACCTGTCAAGACAGATTTATTCTGGGGAGGGCGTGAGGATAGAAGCAGAGTATAAAGCAGAGAGCCTTATTAAATTAAACTTTTGTTTCTGGGGAGATGAATTTACTAACTTGGGATTTGAAGCAACAAAACAGGAAGATTCTTGGAAGTTTCTCTTAGGAAAAGAAAAATTAAGGAGAATGGACAAAACTTACTCCGAGGTTAAGGCATTATGCTACGAGAAACCAAACGTGCAAATTATTGAAATAAAGTCAAAACCAATATCGCCAGAACCGGAGTATGATGTTGTAAAATCCCTTGAAGCAGGTCGAAAAAACCTTGAAAGACTTGTATTCTTAGTACGTCAATTTGAAAAAAACTGTAAACCATAGGCTGACAAACATGAAAGAAAAAACTACAAGACGGGAATTTAACGGATGCTTGGGAGCAGCTATGCTTGCTTTATTAGCCGGCGGGGCGATAACAGGATTAGCCACATCAAAATATTTGGAAAGGGAGAGATTCAGGGCTAGTTTTGCAGAAGTTGAAAAAGAAATTTTGGAGCAATTCAAGAGGTATGTCGCGAGAACACCTGAACAGATTCAGGCAGATGTTTCTTTTGAGGACTGGGAAAAGATTTATCTTGCATTGAAGAATGATTCTGAGAAAATCTATAGTAGTGACCCGCATGACAAACCAATTAAAAAAGGTCCTTATCTTTCACTAACACTACAAACAAACGATTTTCCTAGAATAGATTTCTGGTATTATTTAGAAAAAGATGTTTACTCAGTGGAGTTCAGTAGAGGTTTAGAAGGGTACGAGTTTATATTGTCAAAGAATACAGAAAATAACAGGAGAGTAAATACTATAAGATACGTTATAAACCCGGAAAATAAAAGAATTGCCCGTTCTGTTCACAGACTACAAGGCAAAGCTAAATCTTTGAAAACCTTTTTGGATTTTTCAGATTCTGAACAGATTTTTTCATTGATAAGGGACGTTGAGAGAAACTATCTATTGAAGGAATGATATTATTTAGAGTTTACCCAATGCTTTGTAAAAAACATTAAATTTGGCAGACTACTTTTATTTTTAGTATACCTTTCTATATAACGGATTAAATTGGTTAAAGAAAAATTTCTACAAAAAATGTCGTAACATTCACAATTTTTTAATTCTAATTTTTTAATTGTAATGGTTGTATTTTTTAAAACTGATCCACTCCGGGAATGTAAATTAATGTCACACTCCCCCTCTATACAAAAAAGATTATAATTTTCCTCTAAAGGGGTAATCACTAAATTTTCTATTGCTACTTCTGATATTTCACATCCACTCAAGGCCCCCTCTTTCATCAGCTTGTCATCAAATTTAAGAGTAAGTGAATTTTTATCAGTTAATTCAAAACAATAATCTTGTATTTTAAATTCTATTTCAAGTGCATTAGTAAAATTAATATTTGGAGAAAACTGGTATGCATTGCCATCATGGCTAAAGCAGCCCTCCTGCCTTGGAAAGTATATTGAAGTCCCCCACATCAAAAATTTTTTCCCATAATAATGATGAAAGTACTCAAGAAATTGATATGGTTCTGGAGGAGGTTCACAAGTGTCATAGAAAAAACATTTTCCAGTTTCGCAATCAAAGTCCCACCTTAAATCGCAATTACTATCACACTTATACATGGCTCCATCATTACATATTTTTTGTTTTGATTTAAAACAGAGATTACTCCCAAATTTTGTTGAGGCATCACACTTACCCTTCCTGCACTTAATACATTTTTCCTTACAATTGTTATTAGGGTCATTATACCATTGAGTCTTATGGGTCTTTGGATTTAGATAACAGCGTTGAACCTGATACTCATTGGTTGGATCACATCTTGTTTCTCCTTCATTACATTCTTCTTCTGGATCCTCAGAGGCTTGGTCACAGATACAAGTCGCAGTGCAAATATACCCTTCACCATGTTCATAAACGCAATCAGCCCTCGTTTCGCATTCATCTCCATTTTCCTTGCTACATAAATATTCTTCTGGTGTTTCAGAGTGGTTATCTTCTTGAGGACAATTAAACTCACAATACCTAAAACCACAATCATCAGGATCGCTACATTCAGCGGTACAGTCCGAATCCTCTCCAAGTTGGTTTAAACAATCTTCATTTGAAAAGCAATTTCCTCCGCCCCCTTCAGAACATTGATATCCTTCGGCAAATACGAGTGAAGAAACCAGTAAAAATAAAGAAATACATATTAACAATAATCTCTTTTTCATATCTTAATCAAGGTATTTTTATTTATAAACTTTACTGAATAAAATCTTGAATTTTATTGCTTGCTTCTGCCGATGTTATCATTCCGGGCTTGCCTTGAATTAGGTAAACTGGTGCGTCTGTTATAGCAATCCCGGTTATGTGATTTATTTCTGTTCCAGCATGGATAAAAATATTTCCAAGATGCTTGCCTGCTTTGTTTAAATCTTGTGTTAATTCCCCAGGCTTATTATCTTCGCCAAGCTTAGTTGTTTTGATTATATTGCCTGCTGCTAATTTTATTGTACCTATTGGTAAGTTAACTGCTTGTTGCCCCAAACCGAATATATTCTCTAATAAACCAGAAGCACTTTCTCCTACTTCTTCTACTCTCTCTTTTGTTATGCCATTAGATTTTACTTCAGGTATGTGAAGATAACCAATTCCCTCTTTTTCCCCGGGTTCTTCAAAAATTATATTTCCTGTTCCCTCTTTATATTCGTATGGAACAATCAATCTTGGCTCTTCTTCTTGCTCCAAAGAGCCTTTAGATTTTTGAGATTCTGGCATCTTCTCAGCTTCTGTTCTGGTTTTTGGTTTCTTTAATTGCCTCTCTAAATCTTTTACAGAATCTAAAGTTGAAGTTCTAGCTGGCCTGTTAGAGACTTCTGGTTCTCGATTATTTGGAGAATAGTTCTTAAAAAAAAGGCTATTGAATATTGATGCAAAACTTAGAGCAGTAACAAGCGCGCAGGTTGCAAAAATCCCGTTGTGAACCCTTCTTCTTCTTTTTTCTCTTTTTAAAGCAATTTCAGACCATTGGTTGTACACCTTTCCGAGTTCATCCCTCATTGTATCATTCATAATTTCAGCTCCCGCTTCCCGCAACCTATTTATTTTTTCTTCTTCTTTTTCCATATCTTTTGCGCGAAGTCCTCTCTCTGTAAATTTTATTATTTTTTGGGCTTTGGCAGAAGAAATTCCCACCATACATAAATCATAAAGTGATTTATAATCTCCTGATTGATGACTATTAGAGCCTATGATGCATTTTGCTATTTCTGGATGATGTTTCTCCAAAACAGAAATTATCTGCTTTGAAGGCCCCGCCAGTTCTCTCTTCTTCAGATTTTTGCCTAATTTTTTTAAATGCCCAATTAAACCCCCTTCTTCATCATGATAAAATGCTTCAAATAACTCCAGTGTATACTCAAACTTTTGCCAAACATCATTAAAAGTGCCGTCAATTGGCCTCTTTGATAAGTCTAATTTTCCTAAATCTGTTCTCATACCTTTACTATACACTCCATTATCTTCAGGCAGAGGGTTGCCTACATTACTTGAATTCCTGGGAGTTTCACTGGCAGAATTATAAATAGGAGAAACAATGTCTGCTGTGATAAATTTGTCTTCTAAACCAGCTATTCTGTTATGGCTGATTATTATTCTTATATTGCTATCAAAGAAACAGTTTAGTCTGTTGTTGGTTGTTAAAACATAATCATCACTTGCAGAAGAACTAAAATATTTTGGAAGTGTTAATGAAGAGTCTGACTGCATTTTGAGCTTGCCCTCCAGAGTTAATTCAGAATCTAGAACTTTTTTTATCAGCCTGTTTGTATCGCGCCACTTTACAGCCTCTCCTTCTTTTTCATATTTATGAAGAAGCCTGTAGAGGCTTCCAGAGCTTGTTCCTGCCTGTTCTGCTACTTCTTTTGTTGTATACCGGCGGTTATGATAAAGATTAAGAATTTCCTTTTTCCCCAATTTTAGTTCTTTTTTTGGCATATTCTTGGCAGGTTTAAGTGGAAAGCGGACTTAAAAAGAATTTATTGACTGCAAGATATATAACAAAAAAGCAAGATAGCAAGCTTTAAAAAGTATTTTTGCAAAGAGTATTTATGGTTTTTAAGATAAACATAAGCGATAAAGGAAAAACCTTTAAATTAGAGCTGGAAAGCGAGGCGTTAGAGGGCAAGAAGATAAACGGGGTTATAAGGGGAGAAGAAATTCTGCCTGGGCTTCAGGGTTATCAGCTTAAAATTACAGGGACAAGCGACAAAGCTGGTTTTCCAGGCAAGGAAGATGTTGAAGGAACAATTTTGAAAGGAGTTTTATTAAGCAAGGGGAAATTTATGAGAACAAAGAAGCCAATAGGGTTAAGATTAAGAAAAACAGTCAGGGGAAATACAATAACTAAAGATGTTGTCCAGATAAACACTATAGTTGAAAAAGTAGGAAGCAAGAAGCTTGAAGAAATTTTCCCTGAGCAGAACAAGCCTAAAGAAGATAAAGGGGAGAAAAAAGAAGAGAAAGAGTGATTAACTTTTTGGAAAATTCTTTAATAAATAGGTTAGCAGTGTTTTTGGTTTCTGCAAACTTAATGGTTTTTTTATCGATGGCGATGGAGCTCCATTTTCAAGCAATTCTCCAAACCTAAGACAAAGAATGTGTTCATCTATATCCCTATACTGGCAAAAAAATGAAAGTATTTTTCGTGCAAGATTGTGTTTTGCATCTCTCCAGTTTTTATCTGGACTGCTGTTTCCCTCATGAGATAATCTTTCGGCTTCAACTTTCGTGTATCTTCTTAAATGGGGATTATAGCTTCCATTTGAGTCATCAGTCGCCTTATCTAAAATAGAAACTAAGTCCTTAGAAGAAAAAGAGTATTCTCCAGATAATCCTAAAAAAAGTTCTGTTTCCTTATGAACCCTAAAGAGTACATGCCCTTGTCTGCCATGCATTTAATATCTAGTAAAAAGAGATATTTAAGCTTTGTGAGTTGGCTGGTAATTGAGATTGGGCAAGATTTAAAAGCAGCGGAAAATTAGAGAAAATATGGATGAAGAAGAAACTAAAAATAAAAATGGGGATGAGATTGAGAAGCTTGAATGCATAAATATAGGGGTATTCGGGCATATAGACCATGGTAAAACTACTTTATTGTCCAAACTAAGCGGGAAATGGACAGACACTCATTCAGAGGAATTGAAAAGAGGAATCACAATAAAGCTTGGTTATGCTGACAGGATTATAGGAAAGCCAGAGAAGTATGTGACTTTTATTGACGCACCCGGGCACGAGATGCTTATGGCAACAATGCTTTCTGGAGCAGCTATAATTGACGCTGCAATCCTAGTGATTGCTGCGAATGAAGGAATAAAGCCGCAGACACGCGAGCATTTAGTCGGGCTTCAGGCAAGAAAAATAAAAAATATTATAATTGTCCAGAATAAAATTGATTTAGTTACAAAAGAACAGGCACTAAAGAACTATAAAGTTATAAAAGATTTTGTGAAAGGAACAATAGCTGAAAATTCTGTTATAATCCCTGCATCTGCCCAACAAGATGTGAATATTGACAAGATTTTAGATGCTATACACAACATTAAAGTTGAAAAAAGAAATACAAATGCTGAACCAATTTTCTTAATTGCAAGAAGCTTTGATATCAACAGGCCAGGCTCTAATGTGAAAGATTTGAAAGGCGGGGTTTTAGGTGGGGTTTTGAAGCAAGGCATATTAAAAGTCGGTGATGAAATTGAAATAAAGCCTGGAAGAAGCTATGAAAAAGCAAATAGATTTATTTATGAGACAGTTTACAGCAGGATAAATGCCATATTCCAGGGAAAATATCCTGTTAAAGAGGCGAGGCCGGGGCCGAGCCTTGCTATTGAAACAGAATTAGACCCTGTATTGACAAAAGCTGATTCCCTTTCTGGATGCGTAGTTGGAAAGAAAAATGGCTTGCCTGAAATAAAAAACAGTGTAAAAATAAAAGCTGAATTATTCAAAGAAGTTTTGGGGATGCAGGAGAAAAAACCAGTAGAGCCAATAAAAACAAACGAGTATATTATGTTGAGCATAAACACAACAACAACTGTTGGCAGTGTTGTCAAAATAAACAAAAACGAAGTAGAATTATTTTTGAAAATACCTGTTGTGGCATTAACTGGGGATAATGTCGGCATTGCCAGGAACATAAATGGGCATTGGAGATTAATCGGGTTTGGTGAGATAATATAATTTAGTGGATAGAGATTGTTAACTAGGGAAACTATTTTTTAAGAAAATCTTTTCTTACATCTTTATTAAGCAAACCTACCAGCCCAATAATCCCAAAGATAATAAAACCACTTGGAATGTATATGCTGCAAATAACTACGCTTGTTACCCACGCCCAAAACTTTTCTTGTTTTAATCCTTTAATAACAATTTCCACAAAAATAGCCATTCCAAAAGATACAAAAACTAAGAGGAAACCCCCAGCAAAATAATCGGCTAAAATAGTTAATAACAAGATTCCAAGCAATATATAAATAACTGCGCTTATGTGAAGGACTACAATTGTTTTTTTAAGTTTTGGATTTATCATTTTATTCAAAATAAACTTTTTTTATCTTAATCGCAACATAGTTTTCATTAATTTGTTGTTCCTCATGAAGACGTAAACTAATTTCTCCATTTCCCAAAAAAGTTCCTACTCCATTCCTATCCCCCCAATAGTTATTTCCTTTACTGGTAAACCAAAGGTATTACTTACCCAAATATAGAATCCGTAATCTGAATATGCATTTATAACATCCCCCTTGTTAATATAAACTCCAGTATTAAAAGCTTCTTTATAGTCTGAAGGGATAACAAAACTAGAGATTTCCATATATTGTTGGGTATTATTTACTATATATCTAGTTTTTACTTTCCTTGAGATCTTAACAACTTTTGTTTCTGGTAAATATTCATATCCTCTAACTTTCTGTTGCGCCAATTGATAACAACCATGACTGCAATAGCCAACAAGCCCGGCTATCATTAAAAGCCCAAGTCCCCCAACTAAAACAACTCTAGCCATAAAACTACTTTTTCTCGGTGGAGTAAACGGTATCTTGGCTTCTTCCACTTCTCTTAGTTTTTTGCCTTCTTCATACCATTTTTCAACTTTGCCCTCCAAACAAGGAGTTTTTTTGCTTACCATTTTACCCCCCATAAGAACACATTGGAAAAAAATTTAATCTCCAGGTATCACTCATCGCTTTTTCTGTTATTTGTTTTTTTTCGTACGCCTTAGTAATCCCCTTTGCTGTTTCTGTTCCTAAAAATCCCCTAATATATGGTTGAATCAATCTATACTCTGAACTTTGTAAACTTCCCTTTTTTTGCTCACCAAAATAATCTTTACCAAAACCCCCCTCTGTTTCTTCATTTTGTTCTTCATCCTCTTTTGGGCTTTGTAAACTTCTTGCTCTTTGCTCTCCAAAAATTTCACTAAATGTGCCGAAAACTAGCATTTGGGGATGTTCACCTATTGCTTTAATTATTTTTTCTTTTGCTTCTAGTTTAATTTTTGTTTCTTTTTCTAACCAAGCTAAGAAATGCTGTCTTAGTTTATCATTAAATTCTAAATAATATTTTAAGCCGTATCTTGTAGCTGCGACAGCCAAAAACTGCTCTGGGCAGTATAATTTCATATAAGTATCTAAATACATAACCCCCTCTCTTCCAAAGTCAGTTGCCATCTTACCTTCTAAATCCTGAACATACTGGTAAACATTTCCAACCCACCCTTCTGTTTCCGTGATTGTATTACAAATTCCATTTATATGTTTAGCTATTATTCTTTCTAAAAATCCATCAATCCTATCCTCATTTTGTACTATGTATAAAGCATCTCTTGGTTTTATTCTTATATCTGTTGAAACTTTAAATTCAAAATGATCTTTACTTTGGATGGTTAAATCAACTTGTTTAGCTACGTCTCGCATATCAACAATTTTTATACAGTTATGTGTTGGGAAAAACCCAAATCTAAAATACCCGCCCGGGCCAATCAAACTTGCTCTACCCCAAGCAAATTTAACTCCTTTTTCATACTTACGTATAGAATAAAAGTTAGTGCTTACAGTCCTAATCTGAATTTTTCTTGGAATTGAAAAACCAGGGATATTGTTCATTTTCCCATATCTCCCTTCTCCAAATGAACCATCAGAGCCATCCCCTGTTCCATCTGAGTCTCCTTCTGAACCAGTCATTTTTCCTCCAAATTAAAATTTAATTAATAGCTATAAGAAGTTGAAATATATGAAACTTGTTAGACAAGATTTTTCCTTTTTTAGTAAAATTTATATACTATTTGACACTTATGTGTAAGAGAGAAAATGACAGATTTAAATATTTTTAAGGATAAGAAGAATATAATGAAGTTGGATAAAAATGACCTGAATATATTAGCTATGCTCTGGTTAAACGGAAGATTTACAATCAAGGAGATAGCTAAACATTTAGGTTTATCAAGAGAGGTTGTGCAGTATAAGATTAAAAATTATGAAAAAAAGGGTTTAATAAAAAGATGGGATATAGCACTAAACCACAATCTCCTTAATCAAAATAGCTATGATATCAATCTTTTTTTTAACTATGATTGTCCTCAGAAAATAATTGACGAGCTTATGAGTATAAAGAATATAGAATATCTTGGGACATCTAATTTAAACTCAAGAATCCTTATAGATATAACTATAAAAGATTCAGAAGAGTTAAAAGGAACCGTATATAAAATCAAAAAAATCTGCAAAAACTATCTGAAAGAAATTTTTGTTTCTATAAATCTATCTGATTTTTACTGTAACCTTAGTCTTTTTCCAAAGGTAAACAATCTAAAAAAATTTTCAAAAACAAGCTTCCAAAAAGAGTTTTTATTGAAAAAAGAAGATTTCTCTATAGAAATGATAACTCCTGTTCATTATAAAATTATTGATATTCTTAATGAAAATTGTAGAGAACCAATACTCTCTATATCTGAAAAAACAGGAATTTCTATTAACACGACAATAAAGAGAATTAAAGAACTTATAAAATGGGGTATAATAACTGAATGGAGTTTTGTAATTGATTATTCCCTCCTTGGATTAAGTACTGGTGGAATAAACATAAAAACTAAATTTTGTTCTCCAGAAGATGAAAAAAAGATGGAGTCTTATTTTAAAAATTCTAATAAGATTTTCTGGTGCACTAAATGTCTTGGCGTAAAAGATTATGTTTTAGATATAGCCTATAAAACTTACGATGATGTTTTGGAAATCATCCAGGAAATTAAGTTAAATTTTGATGATAAAATAAAAAATTTAGAATTTGTCCCTATTGATAAAGGCTATGTTTGGAGAGAGCATAACCCGCATTAACTTTTCAAAACCTTTAAAAACTCTTTTTTCTTTAAGATGCTATGAGATTAAAAAGAGCTTTGTTATGCGGGGCATTGTTATGGGTGTTGATTTTCTTTGAAGTCAGCATCTTGATGTTCGGATTTAAGATAGTTGGAGGGGGATTGTATTACACTATTCATTATATCATGCTTATTATTCTAGCTAGCTTGTCCGCATTGATTTATTTCAGAGGAAGAGTTGACAGGGGATTAGGGCAGGGATTGCTTGTAGGGCTTGTGATGGTGCTTACTGGAATAGTTTTAGATGCGATAATAACTGTTCCGCTATTTACAAAGAATTATGCTGCTTTTTTTAAGGATATTTATCTCTTGATTGGGATGGTAGAAACAGTTATAGTCGCTGGTGTTGTGGGAATGTTTAGGAGATAGATAAGAGTTTGGGAAAGTTTTAAATACTAATAAGAGTTATAATAATCATATACCCCCCAGGTTTGCACTGCAACCCTGGGTTTTTAATAAAATGAATAGGATTTCTGTTTTTATTGATGGAAGTAACTTATACCACATACTTAAAAATATGTTTGGCGATTCAATAAAAGCGATAAACTTTGATTTTGAAACATTTGTCAAAAATCTTACAAAAGACAACAAACTTATTAGTGTTTATTACTATAACTCTCCGCTAGATAGAAAAAAAGATGAGGGAGCGTATAGAAGGCAACAGAAATTCTTTGATAAAATCAAAAAGATTCCCAATTTTAACTTAATTTTGTGCCGAATGCAAAAAATTAAAATTGATGGGAAAATTATTTACCAGGTTAAAGAAGATGATATTAACCTTGCTGTTAATATGGTTAAGCTTGCTTATACAAATTCCTATGATACTGCAATATTAGTTTCTTCTGATGGGGATTTTGTTCCCTGCTGTAAATGCTATTAATGAAATTGGTAAAAATGTTGTAAATATCGGATTTGAAAATAAATTTTCATATCACTTAAAGCAGAAATGTAATAGTTTTATTAAGCTTAACAAAAAAGAAGTTGAGAAATTTTTTAAGTAGGTTATGCCGCGCTGTTTCCATTCTCGCCGTTTTCAGCTTCCTATATCCTAACCCCTAGAATCATCTTCAGACAAAAATTTATAAATTTCTTGTTGTTTATGGCTATTGAGAGAAACATGAAGCTCTCCTGTTGAAGGCTTTATTATAATAAGTTCCATATTCGCTAATTCTTTTACTGCTTTTTTCGCTTCCTTGCTTCCACGCAAATGATCTGGCAGGGATTTTTGTAAATTTCTAAGTTCTGTATGTCTGCCCCCCCAAATATTCAAGTTAACTAATTTTCTGAGAAACCTTTTCATAATGGCTTTTTCTAAATCCATAATAACAAATAGTATCATACCTATTAAAATCTTCCTGCTCGCATGGAAATTCGCATAGAACATTAATGTTCCAAAATAGGAACATTTATAAACCTGTTTTTTGTAAGATAAATATGGAAACCTTGTTTAGAAAAGCTCTTGGAGAAAGCCCAAAAATAAAAGTCTTGGAGTTTTTAATAGAAGGAAGAGAGTTAGATTACAGCATAAGCGATATAGCAGAGGGAGCAGAAATAGGAAGAACTACTTTATTTAGAATTTGGAATGACTTAATAAAAGCTAAGATGATAATCCCAACAAGACAGATAGGAAACGCAAAATTATATCGGCTGAATTCAGAGAACAATTTTATAAGAAAGTTAGTTGAGATTTTTGACGAAATTATTATTCCAAAGCATAAGGTTGTTGCTTGATTTAGGTTTTAAAAATTAGTTTGCTCCATTCTCGCCGTTTTCTGTATCTTGCACCTTTACCAAGTCTGTGACTTTGTCGCCGTCATGGAGCTTGACTATTCTAACGCCCTGTGTCGCCCTGCCCATGACTCTAAGCTGTTTTACTTCTGTTCTTATTACCATGCCTTTGGCTGTTGTTGCAATTATGCTGTCTTTATCACTCACAGAAACAGTTGTCACAATATTTCCTGTTTTTTCTGAAACCTTAAGGTTTATCACTCCCTTGCAGGCTCTTCCTGTCAGCCTATACGCATCTATCTCGCTCCGTTTTCCATAACCTTTTTCTGTTATTGTCAGAATAGTTTCTTTGCCTAAGACACCTTCGGTTTCTTTTGTATCAGAAACCTTTGGTTTCTGAGTACCATCAAAATCTAAAGATTTTGAAGGCTTCAACTTCCCTTCTTTTAATGGAAGAACTTCTAAAGAAACAACTTCGTCGCTTTTTTCAAGCTTGACGCCTGTAACCCCATAGCTTGCCCTGCCCATTGCTCTTACTTCATCTGAATTAAAGCGGATTGCCTGCCCTTTTTTTGTAGCAAGAAGAATTTCCTGCTTTTCCTTGACAGGGCTGACTGCTATTACCACATCTGAATTATCTGCTGGAAGATTAACAGCTCGAACCCCTGTGCTTCTTGGCTTGCTTAAAACCTCAAGAGGCATTTTCTTTATTACCCCGAGTTTCGTAACAATCATTAAAAAGTCTTTGAATTCTTTGACAGGAAGGACACTTGCTATAATCTCGTCTTTAAGATTAAGCATATTAATAAGAGCTTTTCCCTTGCCATATCTTTCTGCTTCTGGCAGTTCATAAGCTTTAAGCCAGTAAACCTTGCCTTTATTTGAGAAAAATAACAAGTAATCATGAGTTGAACATGTGATTAACTGCTTGACAAAATCTCCTGTTGACAAGCCACTTCCAATCATGCCCTTTCCCCCTCTTTTCTGCTCTTTGTACGTTTTAGTCTCCATTCTTTTTACATATCCTTTTTCTGTTATTGTTACAACAACTTCTTTTTTCTGAACCATATCTTTTTCTTTTATTTCAGACATTCTCTGCATAACCTGTGTTTTTCTTGCATCGCCGTATTTTCTTCTTAATTCAAGGACTTCTTTTCTTATAACATTCAGAATTTCAGCTTCAGATGAAAGTATTTTTTCTAGCTCTTTAATCAAAGCAAACAAATCGCTTTCTTCTTTTTTCAACTTTTCTGTCTCGAGTTTTGTCAGAGCAGACAGCTTGATTTCTAATATAGCTTCTGCCTGCCTTATTGACAGCTTATAATGGGCTACTAGCTTTTCTTTTGCTTCTGTCACATTTGCTGCTTTTTTTATTGTTGCAATCACGCTATCAATGTCTTTTAAAGCAATTAGCAGTCCTTTGACAATTTCTAACCTATCTTGTGCTTTTTTCAAATCAAATTTAGTTCTTCTTTCAACAACTGTTTTCCTATGCCTTACATACTCTGATATAAATTTCTTCAAGTCAAGTGTTTGCGGTTTTCCCTTTACTAATGCTATGAGATTTATGTCAAAATTATCCTGCAATCTTGTAAATTTGTAAAGCTTGTTTAATGTGAATTTGGAGTCAACTCCTTTTCTCAGCTCAATTACAATTCTTATTTTTCCTTTTGCAGACTCGTCCCTTATGTCGCTTATGTCCTGAAGTTTTTTCTCCTGAACTAGTTTAGCTATATGAGTTATTAGGTCTGATTTGTTAAGCATGTAGGGGATTTCTGTTACAATAATGTTTTCCCTGCCTTTATGCTCTTCTATTGAGGTTTTGCCTCTCACAATAACTCTTCCTCTGCCTGTTTTGTATATTTCAACCAAGTCTCCGAAAATAGAGCCCCCAGTTGGAAAGTCAGGTCCCTGGATTATTTCTGCAAGTTTTTCAATTGTGATGTCTGGCTTTTCAATGTATTTTACAATTGCATCACAGACTTCTGTGAGATTATGTGGGGGGATATTTGTAGCCATTCCAACTGCAATTCCGCTTGCGCCATTTATCAACAGGTTAGGGAGTTTTGCGGGCAAAACTTCTGGCTCTTTTAGTGTATTGTCGAAATTAGGTAATAGTTTTACTGTGTCTTTTTCCAAGTCATCTAATAATTCCATTGAGATAGGAGCAAGCTTAGCCTCAGTGTAACGTTGGGCTGCAGGAGGGTCGTTATCAAGCGAACCAAAATTTCCTTGGCCTATAATGAGTGGATATCGCAAGCTAAAGTCTTGGGCCATTCTTACTAAAGAATCATAAACAGCAACATCTCCATGGGGATGGAATTTACCAAGAACATCTCCAACTATTCTTGCACACTTTCTTGTCTGGCTTCCTGGCTTTAATCCAAGAAGCTCCATAGCATAAAGAATTCTTCTGTGAACCGGCTTCAATCCGTCTTCAACACTTGGAAGCGCTCTTGCTACAATTACAGACATCGCATAATCAATATATGCTTTTTCCATTTCTTCTGTAATCTCTGCTGGCAAAATTCCTTTTTCCAGTTCTTCTTTGCCTAAGACACCTTCGGTTTCTTTTGCATCAGAAACCTTTGGTTTCTGAGTACCCTCAAAATCTTTAGGTTTTGAGGGCTTCAACTTCCCTTTTTCTTCTTCTGCTGTCATTTTTTAGTTTTTCCTTGTTTTTTTAATTTAGTATATCTTTTAATTGGAAAGGGTGTATTTTCATAACCGCAATCAGAGCATTTCCATTTAGGAGGTATTCCAAATATATTTGTCCAATTACAAAATACAGGAATTACTTTCTCGCTCTTGCACTTCGGACAAAAATATACTTCATCTTTCATTTTTAAATTCTTATTTGAATAAACCTTCCCATTTAGCTTTTGCGTCAATGGTTTTTTTATCAGCTTCGTCCCTTGCTGCTAATTCTCTTGCTCTTTCTTCCGGAGTATCTTCTTCTTTTAATGCTCTTTGAGTATAATCTCTTCCTTCGTTTCTTCCGTTACCGCTTCCATGGGCAGCAGTTGTGTAATGTCTTGTCATTTTTTAGTTTTTCCTTGTTTTAACAGATTTATTTATTATTTTAATTAGTAATAAAAACAAGATAAATAAAATAGCTATAAACGCAATGCCCCTAAAACCATATGTGCATGATAGAGTAATTAAAAAACCAAATGTTGTTGAAAGTTCATTGGGACAGTTTTCTTTGTTTAATGAATGAATACTTATGATAACTATTACTAAAGAAATTATAAACCCAATTAAATAAATCTTGTTTGTCCAGTCTAGTTTTTTGTTTTGTGTCATTTTCTCTCCAAAACTCAAATATCCACGAAAGCCTCGTGGGCTTTCTCAATTATGAATTGTTTTCTGGGCTCAACTAAGTCTCCCATTAAAGTTGAAAATATTTCATCTGCAGCAACCGCATCATCAACAGATACTTTTTTTAGCATTCTTGTTTTTGGATTCATTGTTGTTTCCCATAATTGTTCCGGATTCATTTCTCCTAATCCTTTAAACCTTGTAATATCTGGGCTTCCTCCAAGCTTGTTTACAAGTTTTTTTAATTCATCGTCTGAATAAACATAATAATCTTCTTTTTTTCTTATTTTATATAAAGGAGAAACAGCAATGTAAATATTTCCGTTTTCTATTAGCTGCGGCATAAATCTGAAGAAAAATGTTAAAAGCAAACATCTTATATGAGAGCCATCGACATCGGCATCTGTCATAATTATTATCTTTCCATATCTTAACTTCTCGATATTAAACTCTTCTCCTACACCTGTTCCAATTGCAGTTATTAGATTTGAAATTTCTTCTGAAGACAGAACTTTTGTCGGGGCTGCTTTTTCAACATTTAATATTTTTCCTTTTAATGGCAGAATTGCCTGTATTTCTTTGTTTCTCGCTTGTTTTGAACTGCCTGCTGCTGACTCGCCTTCGACAATATACAATTCTGTTGATTCTGTTTTATTGCTTGAGCAATCTGCAAGCTTTCCTGGCAAGCCGCCAAGTCCAAAAGCCGATTTTCTTCTTACAAGTTCTTTTGCTTTTTTAGCAGCAAGCCTTGCTTTTGCAGCATCTAAGGCTTTTGAAGCAATTCTTTTTGCGATAGGGGGATTTTCTTCAAAAAATTCAGAAAGATAAGAACTCACGCAGCTGTCAACATAGCCCTTGACTTCTGAATTTCCAAGTTTTGTTTTTGTCTGCCCCTCAAATTGGGGCTCTGCAATCTTAATGCTTACAATTGCTGTAAGCCCTTCTCTAACATCATCTCCAACAAAGCTTTCATTTTTAAGCATGCCTTGTTTTTGAGCATAATCATTTATTACCCGCGTCACAGCTGTTTTGAAACCGATTATATGCGTCCCGCCCTCGACTGTATTGATTGTATTGACAAAACCAAAAATATTCTCCTGGTATGTAGAATTATATTGTATTGCAACTTCAACTATTGTGTGGTCTGTTTGCTTTTTAAAATAAATTGGCTTATGCAAAACCTCTTTGCTTCTGTTTAGCCATTTTACAAACTCGATTAACCCTCCTGAATAATAAAACTCTTCTTTTTTGTTTTTTCTTTCATCAATAAGCTGTATTTTCAAGCCAGCATTTAAGAAAGCGACTTCTCTCATTCTTGTTACAAGCGTGTTAAAGTCATAGTCTAATGTTGAAAAAATCTGCTCGTCAGGGATAAATTTTACTGTTGTTCCGGTTTCTTCTGTTTTTCCTGTGGCTTTTACCTCAGATGTTTTATTTCCCCTGCTGTATGTCTGCTCATAAATTTTTCCGTCTCTTTTTACAAGAACTGACATTTTCTTAGTCAGGGCGCAGACAACAGAAATTCCTACACCATGCAGCCCTCCTGAAATCATATATGCTTTTTTGTCAAATTTTCCACCTGCATGAAGTTTTGTTACAACTATTTCCAATGCTGATTTTTTGTAAACAGGATGGGTGTCAACTGGAATTCCCCTTCCATTATCAATAACTGTGACTGAGCCATCTTTATGGATTGTTATTATGATTTTGTCACAATGCCCTGCTAATGCTTCATCAACTGAATTATCAATTACTTCATAAATAAGATGATGGAGCCCTTCTTTTCCTGTGCTGCCTATATACATAGCGGGGCGTTTTCTTACCCCTTCAAGCCCTTCTAATACCTTAATGTCTTCTGCTGAATATTTTCTGCTTTCTTTGCCTTTTTCCATCATATTTTTGATATTTTCCACTAATCACTTAGTTTTTAGTTTAAATTTTCTCTAAAAATTAGAGATTTTTTCTTTCCCGATATGTAAAAGTTTATCAGCTTTATAAAGTTTTCCCTTGCTTTATCGTCGATAAATCGTATTTTAGAATACTAAAATATATATTGTGATATATATAATACAAAATATATATCTAAAATGAGATGCTGAGGTAGATAATTATTTTTCTGCTTTCTTTTCCTCTTTTTTTCCTGCTTTTTCTTCAGGAGCTGGTTCCTGTCCAGCTGGCTGTTGCGATTTTTCCTTCTTTTTTGGCTCTATTTTTTCCTTATCTTCTTTGCTTTTGTAGACAAATGCCTTGATTAAAAATGTTCTTCTGCCAAATTTTCCTTTTATTGATTTGATTGCCAGCTTGTCTTCTTCTGTCTTGAATTTATCTGCAATCTTTTTTGCAATATCAGACACGCTAGGATTTGCTTCTGAGTGAAGTATTGCTGTTACTTCTTTTCTGTGCAATAAAGGATTTTCTTTTTCGTATTTAACTTCCATACTTTTACATAGAACTTAGCTTTAAAAAGGTTTTCTTTAGAAATTAATTAATCCTTGTAAAGATAACGCTTAATTTGGTAAGCTCCAATTCTGTCATTGCTCCACCAAAAATAGAAGGTACTAGATAGGTATAATTGTTAATATGAGCATCATCAGCAGAAAATGCTAATCCTATTAAAGTTAAACCTGCTGTTAATATACCCAACTTAATGATGCCATCTACCAAATTTATTAATCCATTTGAATTTTTTAATTCCGGGGTGGTATTTGTTTTTCCTTCTTCTGTTTTAAGAATTACCTGACTCGCATGGCAAACTCGCCCTTGCCTGTAAATTTCATTTGTTTCGCAATCTCGCTTTTTTCCGGGTTTACAACAATTATTTTTCCTTTCATCGTGTCTGTATACTCTGTGCCGCCGCAATTAGGGCAGGCATCTTTCTCATATATTCTCTTGCAACTCTTGCATACTTTCTTGCTCATTTCTTCAAAATTTTTCTCCTTTCATTTTTTTAAATTTTGATAGCTTCAGGATTAAAAATCCTGATAGTCATCGAAAATATTATTTTCGGGATCATCAAAAATCAACAATTAAGCAGATTTTTGAGACTTCTTTTCCTTCTTTCCAGATTTTTCAGGTTTTTCTTCTTTTTCTGTCTTTTGCTTCTTTTGTCTCAGAAACTCTTGTTTCTGATGACTATCAGAAATCTTTGATTTCTGAAGTAAAAGAATATTTTTCTTTTTTTCAGCTTCTATCCAGTCAATTCTCCCTAAACCCGGCTGCCTCATTGTCAAACCAATTTTAATCTCACTTCCTTTTTCACTTAAAGCTACAATTCTAGCAAGACAAGCATCTCCTTTTTTCAGACTTTTTTTGCCTGATTTTGCTATTAGTGTTCCTGATTTTGAAAAACTGACATAATCATCCATCACTTGAGTTATATGTATCATTCCTTTTGTTACGCCCATGTCCATAAATGCCCCAAAATTTGTTATTTCAAAAACATTGCAGAAAACTAATTCCTGCAAATCTGGCTTGTAAACAAGAAGCTTGAATTTTGAATTATAATATGCTGCTCCGTCTCCTGGAATTATTATTCCTTCTCCAACTTCATCGACGCTGATAACAACTACAACTGCTCCTAATTCCTTGTCAGTGTAGTCTTCATATGTTGTGTTAAGCTGCTTCTCAACAGCATCTTTTGTTTCCAAGCCAAAAAACTTCGGCTCAACCCTTACATAATCTTCGACATGAGCTATATAGAACATATTAGAATAAAAGAATAATGATTTTTAAAGCTTACTATTGTGGTTTTTCATAGGTAATTGGGGTATAAGTAAGAGAGATTGTGTTACTACTTTAAAAGTGACACAAACGAAAGATTTAAATACTACTTATCCCTATGTCCTAGTATAAAATACTACCATCAGAAGCAGTATAAAATAATAAAATGAAGCAAAAATTAAGCATAACAATTGACGAGGAAAAAGTAAAGTTGGTCGAAAAACTTTTAAAAGAAGGCAGATTTAGAAGCAAGTCTCATGTTTTGGAGTATAGCTTAAATAAATTCTTAATGGGGGAGGTCGGAGCTTAAAATGGCAGAAGAAACTCAAACACTTGAAGAGACAAGAGAAGAAGCAATAGAAAATGCTTTGAAAACAATTGGAGCAGAAAGGGAAATAAAACCTAAGAAGTATACTGACTTAAGAGAGCTATATCCTGAGGTTGATAAATTTATGGGCTTGAAGGAATATTCTGAAAAAGCATTAAAAAACCCGTTTGACCCAAAAAACCTAGCGGATTTGGCAGAAAATTTAGGAATTCCTGCAGATTTAGCAGATGAAATAGGTTCAGAGAGGCTGCAAAAAGTAGCCTATGATACATTTTTTTCAGACAGAAATGCTATTTACAATTCAATTGAGAGGACAGGTTTAGAAAAAGTTCTTTCTGATACAAAGATAATTCCAGATGAAAAATTATTTGGGATTATAGAAACTCTTTCCGAATATAAACCTACACCCTGGGAAACATTAGAACCCGGAGAAAAAGGAAAAAATTTCTTATTTGCAACAGGGATAAGAGAGCATGATGAAATAATTGAATTATTTGGGGAGATAAAGGCAACATCGGCAGGGATAAGTAATGGAAAGGCAATGCAGATTGCAGATGAAATTATTAAAAATGCTGGAGATTTTGTTAAAGCGAGGTATTTTAGACTAAGGAATTTTGCGGCAGAAAGAATTGCTGTTAGTTATGTCAATACATTACAAAATGCTTATATTTCTAAATTTACAACAGAAGATGGAAAGGAAAGAAAAATTGACAGAAGCAAAGTAATTAATTTTATAAAAGAAAGTGTAGACAGCATAAAAGATTTGATAAGAGATAATCCATTGAGTAAGAAAGGAATAGTTGCCAGTAGCCTTGAACCAATTTATACTGCTATAGCAGAGACCGCTTATCCTGGTGCAAAGCAACTATACAGGGATACATATCAAGTAGAAAAGCAGGAAGAAAGAGCAAGAACAAGAAAGAAAAAAGCCCGTGACTAATTAGCTTTATCTTTTAATTTCTTTTAGAATTTTTTATTCCATGGGTGTTCCTGACATTCTTTGCCCGCCAGCTACTTGCCCGCCAAGTTCTGAAGGAAGTCCTGAAAAACCTGCGCCGTAAATTGAAAAGTGTTTTTCAGGCAAGAATGGACCATAGCCTCCAAAATAGTTTCCAGAAACATCTCTTCCCTGATTCCAGTAAGGAGCTTGCATTGCAGCGTAAATAGGGCTTCCTAATGATTCTAAGACATATGGATGAGGATTAACTTTGAAGTGCTGGACAAATCCGCCTGCTTCTACAATTCCCTTGCCCTTGAACCCGCTTTTTTCAAGCTCTTCCATAATCTGTTTTAGAGGAACATTGCCCATTCCAGGAGGCAAATGGCTATCTGAATAACCAAAATTATCTGTAAGATGCGCGTGTTTTACATATTTTGCTATTTTTTGCGTTTCTTTGATAATATCCTCTTCCTTGAATCCTTGTTTTCTCATCATGTTCAGATGCCCGACATCCCAAGTAACACCTATCATTTTTTCAGCTTGCTTCTGGGCTTCTTCTTTATTGAAGCCTTTTTGAGTTGCCTGAATAATAAATTTTTCTCTTGATTCTTCAACAAGTTTTTTCAATTCATCTGAACGGGAAAAAGCCATTCCTGAAAATAAGTTCTCAACAGCAATTATTGGTGCTTTGTCTCTATGCTTATCAAAAGCATTAAACGCGACATTTGCGATTGTTTCTGAAGCTTTTCCTAATGCAAATTCTTCAATTGGCTTGTAAACTTGAGGACCATGATCTTGAAAAATATGGCTCATTTTATCTATGTTTCTTTCCAAGATATCAGAATTTTTTATTACAAGCATGCTGGAAATTACCCCCCTTACATTTGGGTCTTTCTCCTCAATTGCTTTTTTTTGTATTTCAACTAAGTTTTTTTGTTCTTTTGTCCATTCTTCTGCTAGTTTTTTTAGTTCTTTTTTATCTTCTTCTGTCCCGTATTTATATGCTTCATCAAACATGTTTGTAAAACTTAGTTCTGCATTGCTGATAAATGTATTTGCCCTGTGTATGTTATTTACAGCACTTAATTGCTCCTGCGTTATTTCTTGAGGCAAGATTTTTCCACCACTTTCTAGTTTTTTAAAGGAAAGCAATAAATCAGCTTCTGAAGCACCCATCCTCTCATCAGCTTCTTTTTTATAGAAATCTAAATTTGTAAGCTGTCTTTGAAAGCTTGTTGCATTATGCATCTCTAATCTGTCTTCCGGAGTTAAAATTCTTGGAGCTTTTCCTTCTGCAACTGTTGCAGGAGTATACATTTCTTCTTTTGTCAGAGCACTCATTTCTTTTGTTTCCTGGTTTATCATAACTAATTTTTCTACTTCTGGGCCTTCTTTGCCTGGAGCATATTCTGTGCCTGGGAAGTTGCTTGCGTGGATTACAACTGGAGAGTTTCCGCCTGTCATTTCAACTGATTTATTAATAACATCAAAAAGCTGGCGTTCTGCATGCTCCCTATTGGTTTCTGACCAGCCTTCTTTTTCAAAGCCAGCAGGATCTATTAAAGGCGCATGAACAGACATTGTCACACCAGTCATGTTTGCCATCCGGTTTATTTCTTTAAGATGCTGTTTTGGAATCTGGTCAAATACTTCTGGAGAAATTGCCTGGGCTTCAACAGCTCTTACACCTGCATTGATTCTATCACTTACTTCTTTTAGCTGATTTGCGGTTTGTATGCTTGTTGGTGCTCCTAATCTCCCGGCAGGAATCCTATAACCTAAGAAATTGCCATAAGTAGGCTCCATGCTGTAGATATTGCCCTCGTAAAATGATTCGTAAGTCATATCTCCTCTTTTAATGCTAAGATTAAGGCAAGGGAGTTTAAAAAACTTTATATTAGAGATTTAAAGGTTTATCTTTGCTGCCAGTATTCGCAAACACCAGTTAAGCCTTCTTCAACAATGCGCTTTAATACTTTTTCATTAATATCAAACTCATTATATCTTCCAGAAATGCTGCATTCTTCATACTCGTCTTTATCGTTAGGGTCAAATCGAATATACCTGCAATTCTCGCAACTTGGTGCTTCTTCTTTGTTCATTTTTACTAATATTTAGTATACAAACCAGCATATAAATTCTTATAAAGTTGAAATAAATGTTTTGAGAATGGCTAAGAAAAAAGAAGCAGAAAGGGAAATAAGATGGAACGCAAGAGCATCTAAAGACAATCCTGAATATGTGAAATGGTGGGTTCTTTTTGTGAATGAAAAAAGGGAAATTGAAAGTCAGGAGATGAAACTCTACAGAGCATTGCAGCCAATTGTTGATGAAAGAGAAATAACCAGTGGAAGTGTTGCAGGAGTTAAAGGTTTAAGTTATAAGCTTGTTTCGTTTGATTCAAGATGTGGAGAATTTCCGTTTCAGATTTACAGACCTTATAAGGGAAAAATTTCAATGGATACAAGGCTTTATGACAGGGAAAAAGCTGATGGCTTAGCTAATCTTACTGACAGAGAATTCAGTGAGCTGTAAAGTAAACGTCAGTTATCGGTAGGTTTTTAAGGTTGAAAATATTAGTTCAATTATGAAATCAAATAAAAATATTTTGACTATTATTCGTGACGTCCTCCCACGACTAAAGTCGTGGGCTTCCTAACGACGAATCACTCTTCCATCATCCAGATAGTTCCATGATGCTCGTCTTGATTTCTCACATATTCATTAACAACTTCTATCTGCACAAAGCCAAGAGAAGCTGCAAATTTTCCCCTGCTCCAAAGATTTCCGTCAGGATATCTTAACCTTGCTTTTGGATGAA
>Ga0209541_10003615_pt1 | contig 28218 bp, 38 predicted proteins | sample RifCSPlowO2_01_FD_184027 | JGI IMG/M metagenome (GOLD analysis project Ga0209541, IMG submission 184027) | Groundwater microbial communities from Rifle, Colorado - Rifle CSP2_plank lowO2_0.1 (SPAdes) (version 2) | ecosystem: Environmental > Aquatic > Deep subsurface > Groundwater | place... | reverse complement strand
TAAGAGGGCTGATTTTATATGTTGCTTGACGTTTGCCAACCAAGTGAATAATTCCTGCTTTTTTACCCCTTATCTCTGCTATAAACATGCGCTGTTCAAAAGAAAAGAAACCGAGACTATCAACACCGCCAGCAATGTGTGCGTTAAATATGCGTTTTGCGTGTAGGCGATGATCACCGCCATAGTATGGCTCAAGAGTATTTTGCATAACACTTTCAACCCATTCAAAATCATCTTTTTGCGCTTCTCGTATAACCAAACTAACATTATTCATACTACCTCCTTTGCTGAGCCACTACTTTGTTTTAAAAAAGTATGCGTAGCTCAAAGATTTGGTTGAATAAACACAATAAAAAAACTGTGATTCAAACACCTCCCTCCTTGCTTTAAAATTTTTATGTAAAAGGACATTCCTTATAAACCTGCTAATTTAAACCACCTTAACATCAAATACCCCCATTTGCAATTAAAGAAGCCGTTCAATAAAAATTGGGGTTGTCCGAAGACAACCCCAACACTACACCTTAACCTTTTAAATTTTTGCACCTCCTTTCTGAAAGGAGAACGACTACTCTTTGATTATTTTTTTGTTATCAATTCCCGGCTGGAAAATTCTTTGGGTAAAAGAAGATACTCCTTTCACGGCCTTGTGCGTCAACCGCAAAACAAAATTTAAAAAAATTTCAAAATTACTCTCGCAATGCGGCGCCCAAGTGCCTCTTTTACTGCTATGAACAATATCCCTTTTCATAACCCTCCTCCCTTTTTAGATTAAGTTAAGGTTTATAAGATTATTAAACAGCCGTTTTCATAAATAATAATATAAAAAACGACATAAAAAAGCAAGCAACCCTTCGACATCGGATGTCGAAGGGTTTAAACCTGCTCTTATTCTATCGTTATCCCCATGCTTCTGGCCGTGCCTTCTATTATCTTCATGGCGGCATCCGCGTCGTTGGCGTTGAGGTCTTCCATTTTTCTTTCGGCGATTTCTTTGAGTTTGGCTCTCGTTATCTTCCCCGCTTTGCTCACCGGAGTTTTGCCGGAACCTTTTTCCACGCCAGCGGCTTTTCTCAATAAGTCGGAAGCGGGCGGCGTTTTCATTTTGAACGAAAAAGTCCGGTCTTCGTAGATGCTTATTTCCACCGGAATAATGTCTGCGCCTTTTTCTCTGGTGGCTTCGTTGAACTTGCTGACGAAATCGCCGATATTGACTCCGTGCTGGCCTAGCGCCGGACCGATCGGAGGAGCCGGATTGGCTTTGCCCGCCGGAATCTGCAATTTTACCACTGTTTTTATTTTCTTTGCCATATGTTTCAATTTAAAATCTAAAATCTAAAATCTAAATCTTTTTCACTTGCAAATAATCTATTTCTACGGGAGTTTCCCGCCCGAACATTGATATCAAAATCTTAATCTTCCCTTTCTCTTCGTCTATGGCGTTTATCGCTCCCTCAAAATCTTTGAACGGCCCTTCATTTATCCTGACCACATCGCCGACTTTCACGTCCATTTTGTATTTCGGTTCGGCCACGCCCATTCTCTCAAAAAGCGTATCCACCTCTTTTTTGTCTAGCGGAACGGGAGTCGTTCCCGCGCCGACGAATCCGGTAACCCTGGGGGTGTTCCTTACAACATACCATGAATTATCAGTAACAATCATATCCACCAGAACATAACCCGGATATATTCTCTCCTCAATCGTTTTTCTTTTCCCGCCGACTATTTTTATCTTTTTCTCCGTGGGAACGACGGCGCTGAAAATTTTGTCTTCCATGCCCAAAGATTCAATTCTTTGCTTCAAATTTCTGACCACGGCATCTTCGTAGCCGGCGTAAGTGTGGACGGCGTACCAATTTCTTCCGGCTTGGACTTTTTGCTTTGTCATATTTTACAGCACGAATTTCCCCAATAAATAAGCGAAGAGCATATCAAAAGCTCCCAGAAATATCGCCACGCCGACAGAGGCGATTATTACCAGAAAGGTGTAATTAACGGCCTGCTTTTTGGTCGGCCATTTAACTCCCTTCATTTCAATCTTGGTTTCTTTTATGTAATTGGCGAGTTTATTGAACATTTTTGTTTTCCCTCTTAAAAAAGCCCCTTTCGGGCTTATTAACCTTATAATATATCTTTGAGCGTAAAAGTCAATCGCAATCGGGGTGCCGAGAATTGAACTCGGCCTTCACGAATCTTTTATTAAGATTCCCGGGGAATGCCGTATGGCATTCCCGTTCTCAATTTTTTCGGGGTGCCGAGAATTGAACTCGGCCTTCACGCACCCGAAGCGTGCGTACTACCGATATACTACACCCCGAAAAAATTGAGAACCCCGAAGCGCATGCACTGCCGGCATGATACAACCAGACAACAAGGAGTATAGGATGAATTCCAGTTTTTAACAATCGGGTGTAAAATTAATATGAGACAAAATTATTTTCACAATGAATAAAAAAATCTATGTCAAAAAAATGAACGACAAAATTCAGCGGAAATTCGACGAATTGAAGGATCAAATATTGGCAAAAAAGAATTGCTGGAAAAAATTAAAGGCAAGATTGTTGAAAAACACAGCGGCAAAGTTAAAGTCTGGCTAGTGGACGGAAACTTGGTCAGAAGTTTTTTATTGCTTGATTATTGCGAAGGCGGGCATGATTTAGCTTATCCGTTTATACCAAAAAACGAAATTTGGATAGAAGAAGCGATTTCCCCCGAAGAGAGAAAATTTATCATTCTTCACGAACTTCACGAAAGATATCTGATGAGCCAAGTCAAGAGCTACAAAAACGCTCACATCGGCGCCACCGAAGTGGAAGATTATTATCGCGAAAATCCGAAAGAAGACTTAGGGGTGAGAATAAAAGAGGAAATGGAAAAGAACGATAGTCTTTAATAAGTTTATTTACTTTGCATTATTTCTACTGCCCAAACTTACTTCAAATTATACCTCTCTCGAGTTGGGATAAATTTAAATGCAACAATTTGCATTCCAATTTCAAATAAAGTTGCTACTCCCGAAATTGCATATAATCAGTGACAATTTCAATTATTTTTTTTAAAGTGTTGTTGCAATTTTTGAAGTTTATATTATCTAAAACATCAGTTCCATATTGTCTAATTAACTGACTAACTAAAGCATGAATAAATGACTGTGTGGCCGAAGTAACACCTTCAAAATCCAACTCCACATTATCACCTTTCTTTAACGCAGGATTAATTTTTTTAATTCGAATCTCTCTTGCTTTATCTTTGTTTTCAGCAAAAGATCCAACGATTGAATTTAATTTTATTGTTATCATGTGAATTTTGGTTTTCTATACTTTTCTTTTCTTCTTTCTCTTACAGAAGTAGCATAAGTATTACGAATTAAATCTAATAATACTGAGAATTCTTTTGTATTGTCAAGACAAAGATCAATTCCGACAGCGGTTCCATTCCAGTGAGGAAGTGCTTTTTCTTTGGAATGTCTATCTTTGAGGGGGTCGGATTGTAAAAATATCTCTTCTTTAAGTGATCTTTTTAATAATTTATACATTGCTTTACCACTGTATAGTAAAAAGAAGTCACGATTCACATGTGCGATTGATTTAATAAAAAATAATCCTGCTCCAGCATTAAGTTCAGTGCCACCCTCTTTTCTTGTTGTGCCAGTTACGCCTGGGGTTAAGGCAAGTTTTATGGCTTCAAAATCATCTTGGGCCAAATGAGACTGAGTAATCGTTTTCCTAACACCAACCCCTCCGTCAACTATTCCAATACGTATAGTGTTGCTTGTTTTATAATATTGTGCACAAACTATTGCACCGTCTTCTGCTTGAGAATGCTCAATTACATTTCTTACTAATTCACTTGCAATGTATCTGATTGGCTCTGCTTGTTTAGGGTTGTCGGCAAGATGTAAGAGTGGAATCATTTCAGTAAGAAATTGAGTTAATTGCGTAGAATTATTAATTCTTGTTAAGGGGATAAAGCGTCCCGAAGGATCATGTTCTGTTACTGAGATACCTGAATTTATACCTAGAAATTTAAACAATCCAATTCTCTCAAAATAATGCTTTGATCTTGCTTCAAAAGCTTCGAATTTAAGTTTTTCGGTAGATATTCCTTTGCCAAGTGACGCAACTATTGCTACAACCATTGGGTGTACCGATACCCACTTGTTATTGGATGTAATGGTCAATTCATTTTTATTAGACGGATCAAAACTTCTTAAAAAAGGATCTATATTACCTAGAAAGGCACTATTTGGTAAATGTATTTTCACCACTATATATTACCGGGAATTTCGTTTTTTTGCAAATAATTATAATTCCCGGATTAAAATAAGGGTTTTTAGGAAAATTAATCAAAAAAACACTTAAAATTTAACCAGCTATGACCGCAAGAATACCTTTCAGTCGAAATGCAAAAAGTCACTTTTGAGCAACTTGTTCTCCTTTCTGGGGTGACTAGCGGGAATCGAACCCGCATCGCCGCTTTCACAGAGCGGAGCTTTACCACTAAGCTATAGCCACCATAAAAATTATTGCCCACTTCAAATCCTCAAATGCCCAGGAGAGGACTTGAACCTCCATACCCTTGCGGGTGCTACCACCTCAAGGTAGTGCGTCTGCCAATTTCGCCACCTGGGCTTAAACAAAGTCATTATGCCTAAAATTATCTTTATTTTCAACTTCTAAAAACAAAACCGTCCCGCTTAAGAGCGGGACGGTTTTAAAAATCAATCAACTTATTCTTTCTTTGGCTCTTCAACCGGCATCTCAACCGTTTCAACTTTTACCTCCGGTTTGACGACATCCGTGCCTTTTGACTTTCTCCCCTCCGCTTTCAAGGTCTTCATCTTCCTTCTAATTTCTTTGGCCGGCTTGGTTCTGACATAATAAAGTTTAGCCTTTCTGGCTTTTGATTTTTTGACGACCTCAACCTTTTCTATGACGGGAGAAAATATCGGGAAAATCCTTTCCACTCCGATGCCGTCGGAAATTTTTCTGACTGTGAAAGTCGCTCCCGGTTCGTATCCGTGTTTATGAGCGATAATCAAACCTTCAAAAGCCTGAAGCCTGAATTTGTCCCCTTCCTTTATTTTCTGCCAGACCTTGACGGTATTGCCAGACTTAATGTCCCAGCCTTTCCTTTGCGCGATATTTGTTTCCATAACCGACAATTTAGCATATATTTATTTTTTCCGCAATCCCGCTAAGACTTCCGCCAAATCTTCCGGCAAGTCGGCTTCCAATTTCAGCCTTGCGCCCGAAGGGGAAACAAACTCCAAAAAATTGGCGTGCAAAAAATGGCGCGCAAGGCCGAAAGGGCAAGTCATTCTTTTTCCGCCGTATAAAGAATCGCAAACAATCGGATGGCCGATAGCTTTAAAATGAACCCTTATCTGATGCATTCTCCCAGTTTTCGGATAAGCCTCAACAAGAGTATAGGTACGGCCGATGTTAGACATCGAATGTCTAACATCGGCGAATCGCTCCAAAATTTTGTATTCGGTTATTGCTTCCCGCAATTCCCCCTTTGCGCTGTCGGACGCCAATTTTTTTCTAAAATCGCTTCTACTCCGGCCTATGGGCAAGTCTATCACTCCGTTATCATTTTTTAAATTTCCTTCCACTAATGCCAAATATTTTTTAACAACTTCTCTTTTTTGCCCACCATAGGCGAGGTCTCGCCCTTCTTTTGATAATTTTAATGAATGGGCGGAAAATTGATTTTTCAAAAATTCAAAAGATTTTTGATTTCTGGCCGCCACTAATACGCCGGAAGTATTTTTGTCTAAGCGATGGACAATGCCCGGCCGCAAATTGCTCACCTGCCTGCCGGCAGGTAGGTCCCCCACTTTCTTCATCTCCGGAAATTTTTCAATTAACCAATCGGTCAATGTCTCCCCTTTTTCGGCAATTCCTTTGTGAACGGAAATTCCCGCCGGCTTATTTACGACAACAATGTCGTTGTCTTGATAGATGATGGATAATTTCATGTTCGTTCCGAACTTATGGACGGTATAGGACTTGAACCTATGACCCTCTCAGTGTAAATGAGATGCTCTACCAACTGAGCTAACCGTCCGAAAATTTTCAAAATGCGACTTTGTTTTATAAATAAAACAAGAAGTACTCTTCTGGTGCCCTCGCGAGGAAGTCTCCATGGCCGACCAAAGCGTAGGTTCTGAACTAATTACATCCCCCGCTTATATCCCCTTGCGAGGAATCGGACCTCGATCGGGAGATTAGAAGTCTCCAGTTCTATCCATTGAACTACAAGGGGGCATAAGCGGAGGGATAATTTCTAAATTATCCAAACTTACGATTTACTAAATTGTTATTCTAATATAGCCGTCATTAATAATTTTTTCAATGTAATCCTTTCTTTTTAATTTTTTTATTTTTGTTTCTATTTTTCTGGCTAAGTTTAATGACTCATATTCCTGATTTAACGCAACTTCAAAATCATTCATATTTCTGGTTGTCTGCGTGTGTCCGTTTTTATGCTGTTTTAATCGCCTTTCTAAATTATCTGTACTGCCAACATAAAATCTTCCGGTTTTATCTTTAAGTATATAAACATATCCTTTCTTTTTTGTTTCCATAAAATCCAGTTCTATCCACCCCGACGATAAGTCGGGGAGCCGACAAAAACGTCGGCTTTGAACTACAAGCCCCGACTTCATTGTTTTATGTTAAATGATGCGTCGGGGCGAGGGCGTAACGGACAAAAAAAATAAATTAAAGCGACGGATCCGCTATTATCATCTCAAACGGCTTTTTAAACTGCTCTTCTTTGGCTTTTATCGCCTCAATCGCTTTGCTTAAAGATGCCCGATTGACGGCGGTAATCGCCGCTTGTTCCTCCAATATTATATTTTCGTTTATAACATGCAAGCTTTTCCATAAAACATAACCGTCCATCAAGAAAATAGCAATCAAAAAAATACCGGAAAAAATAACCGCCGCTTTCCAGTCGCGATAAGGATTTATCGCTTCCAAATCATCAACCTTGCTCGGGTTAAAATATCTTAATGTTTTTTTTAAATTAATTTTCATAACTTTCCAGTTGGATATTGAATAACGCTTGCCAGCTTGGAGTCAAACTGTTTTTTTTATTGTTTTCTTGGGTTACTTCTTTTCTGTCTTCCTCTTTTTGAAAAGAAACCTTGTTAATCGTTATCAGATACGGAAGATTTTCCAAGAAATACAAGTATTGGAAAAGCTGTTCAAATGTCCCTTTGGCGCTGAAAGAAACGGTTGGTTTTGAAGTCGCGCTTTTTTCCGATGAAATGGCGCTTATTTTCAAAGACACGCCCGAGCTTTCTCCTATTGATTCCAGCCCCTTTATAAGCCTGATCAGGTCGTCTTCTTTTAAAAAAACAGACTCAATTGTATCTGTTTCCTTTTTTACGCTGTCAATAAGGAGAACCAGGGACTTTTCATTAATCTTATTTTTCTCGCTGCGCAAAATAGTTTTTCTTAATTCAAGAATCGCTTTCCTTTCGGAAGATATCTTTGAAAGCGCATAAAACCAGCCGGCGAAAGCCAGAAAAATCAGCGCGAATAAAATAAAAATTGTTATAAAAAATTTACTTTTCATTTTTAATATTCAGAATCAAGGAAAAATCAAAATCTTTTTCATTTATCAGGTTGGAAACGGGAGAAACGACTTTGCCGTCCCCTAAGTCTTTCTTCAGCCTGTTTTCAAAAACAAGAAACTCGTCTCTTGTTTTTGATTTCCCTGATAAGTATACCTTGTCTTCACCGTCCGATTCTTTGCCCTTTTCGTAAGAAAAATAAGTTATTTTGACGCCCGTATTTTTCTTGTCCAAAATGTTTTTAAAAATCATATTAAGCCCCTTGGCTTTGGACATTTTTTCCGCGAAATCCAGCCGGCTGTTCAGTTTTTTTATTTCAAGGGAGGCGGGACTATTGGCCAATTCGGCGTCTTTTTTCAAATAAACCGCCGATTCCCGGCTTAAATCTTTTTTGTAAGACAAGATGAGCGAATACATTGGCATTAAAATGATAATACCGGCGCCGGCCGCGGAAAAAATTAAAACGGCAAAAACAACGGATAGTCTCCTTAAATAATGCTTCTTAAACAGTATTTTATTTTCTTCGGGCAATAAATTCATTTTTAATTTAAGCTATTTTAATTAATCCATTGTCTTAGGGCTAAGCCGACCACCGTTGAATAAGCCAAAGAATCCCGCCTTTCTATTTCTGGAATATAATCTTCAAAAGAGACGATATTGACCCAAGGGTTGCCGAGCTCCACTTTAATTTTCAGCTCATAAGAAAGAAATTCCGGCAAACCAGCCAGCGTTGATTCCCCGCCGCACAAAAAAATTTTGGCTATTTCCTCCTTTTTTTTGTCGTCTTCGTTGTGAGATGCCCAGTAAGCCGCTTGCTTAGCCGCCTCGTCTTTGATAACGGAGATCATCGGATACAACGCCTCAAAAAGTTTTTCGTTCCCTTTTCTTTTTATCAGCCCAACTTCTCTCTTGGCTTTTTCCACCTGAGATCGGTCAATTTTAAAATGCGCAATTAGCGCTTTTTCTATTTCTTCGCCGGCGAGAGCGATGGTGGTGGCAAACTGAACTTTGCCGCCGCTCACAATGGCATATGTCGTCCTGGTTCTTCCAAAATCTATCACCATTACGCTGTCCGTTTCTTCTTTGGGAACAACGGCTCTGGCGAAAGCTTGGGCCTCCATTTCAAAGGCGGCCGGAATAAATCCGGCCCCCGTGAAAACATCGCGGTAAGACTCCACGAAACTTCTTGGAAAAGCCGCTAGATTCAAATGCAAATGAGTTCTCTCTTTATTGTCAATGAAATCGTTTATGATATCGTAATCAAAAATCGCTTCCGCGCCGGGCAAGGGAATATATTCCTCAAGCTGCAGAAAAAGAGCTTCTTTTATTTTATCTTCATCCATCAGGGGAAATTTTATCCGGCTTAAAAAAACTTTTTCCTCGGGCAGGGAGGCGATGATAAATTCCGTTTTTAATTCTTCTCTGATTGATTTTAAAAAACTTATGAGCTTGTCTTTTTGCTTTATTTCCCCGCCTTCTATTATCCCGTTTTCCAAGCCGTAGAGGCCGAAACGATTAACGGAAAGTATCCCTTTTTTTCTTTTTAACTCCATATATTTGAGGGATTTGTCGGAAAGGTCAAGGCAAAGAACCGGCATTCTCAAATAGTCGGGCGGCGGCAAAACATCAAAAAAAAGCTTTTTTCTATTTTCCACTTATGGTCATATTTTATCACGCCGTGATTTTTTATCCAGATAACTTTTCAGTATTAGCGCCGCCGCCGAAGCGTCAACTTTCATTCCGGCTTTTTTTTCTTTTTCCGGCGATTTTCTTTCGCTTAAAACCGGAGGACGTTTTCTCGGGCCGCCAAGCGGCCTTCCCGCCTCGGCCGAAGTAAGCGTCTCATTTTCGTAAACCACGGGCAAGTTTATCTCTTTTTCCAATACTGTTTTAAACTGTTCTATTTTCGCCATAATCGGATTGGTCTCTCCTTTGTAGTTCAAAGATTTTCCCAAAACAATTTTCCCGACGGAATTTTCCGCGCAAATTTTCTTTATTTCCGCCGACACTTTTTCTGCCCCATAATTGGCGATAACGCCATAAGCAAAAGCCATCTTCCCTTTTTCATCAGAAAGCGCAAGGCCGATTCTTTTTTCTCCGTAATCAATGCCTATGTAACGCATTTATATATTTTAGCATAAAAAAACAGACGATCCCTTCAAATCTTAGTTATCAAAAAAAAGCGATAGCGTCAAAAGTGATAATATGGCTTTAAATAAGGATTAAAAAAACACAGGCCACGTATATTTAGGTAAGATTGAATCGCTCTTTATAATATTCTTTATTGTTTATGAAATTTGCTTCCGCGTAAACGATACACTTGCCGACTCCAAAAAATTCCCCGATAAATTCTATTTCTTTTTTGCAATCGTAAGGCAAAACAAAAAGACTTTTTTGCAGAGTCGTAAAACCCAATTCTCTAATTTTTTTTCTCAAAGCCTCTCTGGCCGCCTTTTTCTTTTCCGGAATGTCAAAACCGACAATCCTCCATTTGCCGTCCCACTTTTTCGGCGAAAGGATAGTCATTGTTTCAAAGTTGTAACTTAAAAATCTTTTCTTGCCTTTCTCTGTAATGCTTATGATTGTTTGCCCGTCGTCTTGATCGGTAATTTCAATCAATCTTTGGCTTTGCATCCTTCTTAAGGAACTATATACGCTTTTTGTTTTGTATCTTTTGTCTTTCAAGCCAAACATTTTAAGCATTTGGACTGAATTTGGCGCGACGGCCGCAATTGTTAAAACACCCGCGACACCCAAAACTCCCATGATGCATTTGGCGATAGATTTTATTTTTTCTCGTTCCATCTGTTTTGTAATTATAACTTGTTATCACTTTTGACGCTATCGCCTAAAAAGTGATAATATTGATTTTGGGCTTTGGCTTTGTTGATTTTGTTGGTTTTTAACCAAATGCAAACGCCCTTATCTCTTCGTTATTATTTCCGCCCCGTTTTTGGTCACGATTATCGTGTGTTCAAAATGGGCGGAGAGAGAGCCGTCTTTTGTTTTCCAAGTCCACCAGTCTTTGTCCAGATATATGTCGTGGCGGCCGGCCGTTATCATCGGTTCAATGGCTATAACCTCTCCTTCTCGCAAAATTTCTCCTTTTCCTTTCGGGCCAAAATTGGGGATTTCCGGAGGTTCGTGGGCCTTTCGGCCAAGCCCGTGCCCGACCAATTTGCGGACGACATTAAACCCGTTTTTCTCGGTGAAAGACTGAATGGCCTGCCCAACATCTCCGGTAAATGCCCCTATTTTTACGGCCATAATGCCAAGATTAAGGGCTTCTTTAGTTGTTTCTATGAGTTTTTTCGCCTGCTCGCTGGCGTTGCCGACGGAAACGGTTCCGGCCGAGTCCGTATAAAATCCTTTATATTCCATTCCCAAATCCAAACTGACGATATCGCCGTCTTTGAGAACTCTTTCGCCGGGTATCCCATGCACCACCTCCTCGTTTACGGAAACGCACAACGAAGCCGGATAAGGAAACTTGTCGTCCGATGTTTTATAATTTTTAAACGACGGACGGCCCCCGGCTTCTTTTATCATTTTTTCGGCCAAAATATCCAGTTCTATCGTTTTAACCCCGGGCAAAATGCGACTTGTTACCTCGCGCAAAACGGAGGCAAGAATTTTGCCTCCTTCCCTCAATTTGTTTATGTCTTCAATGTTTTTAAGAATCGTCATTTGAAAACTTTATCCAATATTTCCCGATGAACATCCTCTACGCTCTGCTCGCCGTTTACCCGCGTCAATTTATGCCTGCTTTTACCGCTATAATAATTTATAACCGGCACGACTGACTCTTCAAAATAGGCCAGTCTTTTCTTGATTGAATTAAGGCTGTCATCGCTTCTTCCTCTTCCCAACAGCCTTTGAGTTGACCATTCTTCGCTTGTTTCTAAAAAAACAGGAACAACTTTATTTCTTCCGTAAAATTCCATTGCGTCGTCCATCATCAACGCCTCCAAAAGAGTCCTGGGCGATCCGTCCATTATCACATTATTGTTTTCGTCAATCCCATCAATGAGAGATCCCGACCAAAGCCATACGGCCAGAAAACTTGGCAGAAGATTGCCGTCTTTCATTTTGCTTTTTGCCAAACGAGCGGCGAGATTTTCTTCTTTTTCCGCGAAATTTCTCAACTTCTCTCCCGTGTAAACATAAAGGGTTTCGCCGAGATTATTGTCCCGCAAATGCTTGATAAGCAGTTTGGCCTGAGTGCCCTTGCCGCACCCGGATCTGCCCATTAAAAGGAAAACAAACGGTTCTTTCATTTTGATTTCCATAATCCGTGGATATTGCAATGCTCTCTGGCCAATACTTCCATCGTGGGAATTTCAAATTCCGCTTCCGGCGCCTCGCCCGGATTGAGAAACTTGATATAGGTTCGGCTGTCCCAGACGGCTTCAATCCATTCTATATAATGCTTTTCTTCCATCGGATGCGGGACGGAACCGACTTTTATTTTTATCCCCTTGTCCGTTTTTTCTATCACCGGGATATGTTTTTCATAGCCCGTATCTTCCGTTTTATTGTCCAATAATTCCATTTTTTCTCCGCAACAAATTAAATTATCTCCGCCGTGGACCAAAACCTCCAGCTTGCCTCCGCAAATTTTGCACTTATAAACTTGATATCTTTGAGTCATATTTTTACGCCAATTATATTTTATAATCAAAACATTATATCCTCTTCCGCCCGCTTATAATCATGGATTTCCTCACTTTTAAACCAGAGGCTTAGTTCGTTTTCCACTTCTTGTTTATTTTCGGAAGCATGAATGATGTTTCTGATTGACCTTTTGTTGAGATTGGCCGAGACCGCCGAATCAACGGAAAAATCTCCCCTTATCGTTCCCATTTCCGCCAAGTTTGGCAAACTGTTGCCGCAGATTTTTCTGACCATATCTATGGCGTGCACTCCGCTGACCACTCCTTTGATTATAGGTCCGGAAGTCATATATTCCACCACCCATCTTCTTAACATTTGGCCGATTTCAAGAGGATTATCGGTTCCCAATTTTTCTTTCGAATCAACGCCGTATTGCCGGTAATTCGCCAACGACTTTTCTCCCAGTCGCTTAATCCAAGCCTCATCCTTTGGATAATGGCTGTCCATTTCTTCTTTGGACGCCAAAATCATATCTAGGGCGATTATTTTCAAGCCTCTTTTTTCTATTCTGGAAATAATTTCTCCGATCAAACCTCTTTTTACTCCGTCCGGCTTGATGATAAAAACTGTTTTTTCTTTCTTGGGATTAGTCATAAACGGATTATATCAAAAAACAAATCATTCCGCCACAATTTTTTCGCCGTCGCTTTTAAGGACAACCGTCCCTTTTTCGTCTGTTCTTAATGTCGGAATTTCAAATCTGGCCAATCTGTCCGTCACTTCTTGGTGAGGGTGGCCATACTTATTGTTTTTGCCGGCGGATATAATAGTCAATCCAGGATTAACCATTCCCAAAAATTTTTCCGAAGTGGAAGTTTTTGACCCGTGATGTCCGATTTTAAAAACATCGCTTTTTATACTGCCGCCGAAAGAAAGCAAAAAACTTTCCAGATTGTCTTCCATATCGCCCGTGAGCAAAAAAGAATTATTGCCGTAGACAAGTCTTGCCACCACCATTTCATCGTGCGCCGACATTCCTTTTTTATTTATGACCGGAAGCAGAATCTCCAAATAAAGCCCTTCGTCCAAATTAACCCTCATTCCCTTTTTGGCAAAAATTCGTTTCGCTTTTTCTTCTTCCAACTTTATTGCGTAAATATCAAAACCTTTGGATTCCGGATTATCGTTGCCGGAATCCATTTCAAAACCTATTTTGTAATTATCCAAAACGTCAACAAGCCCTCCGTAATGATCCAAATGCGGATGGGTAAGAACAACACCGTCAATGGATCGGTCGTAAAAAGGCATCTGTTTGGACAACTCTCTTAAGACCGCTTTATTCGGCCCGCCGTCTATCAAAATCTGATTGCCGTTGGGCGCTTCTATAAAAATGGCATCGCCCTGTCCCACATCCAAAAAAGCGACTTTTAAGCCGGTCCTTGTTTCCGCCAACACGGCATACCACACAAAAACCGCCCCCAAAAATAGGACTCCCAAAAAATAATATCTTAAAATTTTTACGATTGAAGACACGGCTATTTTGCCTTATAATTTCCTTTTATGGATATTATATCAATTTTATTGATTGTCGGCGGGCTTTTCGTGTTTGAAACTATAACCAGCGTGGATAACGCCATCATCAACGCCGAGGTTTTGCACACTATGAAGCCCAAGGCCAGGCGCTGGTTTTTGCTCTGGGGATTTATCATCGCCGTCTTCGCCGTCAGAGGCTTGTTGCCATGGCTTATCGTCTGGGCCACTTCCCCGAAATTAGGACTTATCGGAGCTTTTGTTTCCACTTTCAGCAACGACCCCCAAGTGGCCGCCGCCATTGAATCATCCTCTCCTATAATTCTTATCGGCGGAGGAACTTTTATGATTTTTCTGTTTTTCCATTGGCTTTTTATGGAGCCGAAAAATTACGGCCTGCGGGGAGAAAAATTTTTTCACGAGAAAGGAGTTTGGTTTTTCGCCGTCGCCTCCGCCTTGCTCGCCGCCATCGTCTGGTTCGCGCTTAAAATAAATCCGATGATGGCTTTCGGCGCCGTCATCGGCTCCACCGCTTTTTTCATCACTCATGGCTTCAAGCAGAACGCCGAGCAGAAAGAAAAAGAATTGTTAAGCAAAGGATTTTCCGACACGGCTAAAATATTTTATCTGGAAGTGATAGACGCCACTTTTTCCATAGACGGTGTCTTGGGCGCGTTCGCTTTCACTATGTCCGTGCCCCTTATCTTGCTCGGCAACGGCTTGGGCGCGTTTGTTGTCCGGAAATTGACCATCAGCAACATAGATAAAATAAAAAAATACATATTCCTTAAAAACGGCGCGATGTATTCGCTTTTGTTCTTGGGAATAATAATGCTTTTGGACAGCTTCGGCTTTCACATTCCCAACTGGTTTTCGCCGGTTGTCACCTCTTCTATCGTCGGCTACTTTTTCTGGAAGTCAAAAAATCATAATAAAAATAAGACCTGATTAAACGGCTTTTTGTTTCGCCAGTTTTTCTTTCTGGCGAAGATGGGAAACGATAAAGAAAATGACCACATAGCTTAAAATTAAAAACACTTCCGAGAAACTGGCGATACTCACCGCCGAAAACGGCAGTTTGGCGAAAATGTCCACGATAAATAGTTCATATTGAAGCAAAATAAAACTGGCCCAGGCGAAAGGCAAGCTTAAAAAATAATTTATCATTCCAAAAATTCCCGTCGCGAAACCAAAGAACATCGTCAAAGGTATAAAAGGCAAAATTAAAAAATTGACCGGCAAACCAACCAAAGAAATCAACCCCGTCTTATAAACCAGCAAGGGTAAGACGGCAATCTGGGCCGAAACGGTGGCGGAAAAAATTTCCCGCAGATTGAACTTGTCGGTAACAAAACCCAGTTTGTTTTTTACAATCGGCGAAATGTAGATCAAACCCAAAGTCGCTAAGAACGAAAGCTGGAACGAAGTGTCAAACCGTAAAATTTTCGGATTTTGCCAGACCATAAAAAATCCCGCCAGAAACAGCGCCCAAGAAACGGTGTAAATTCTGCCCGTGGCTTTGGCAGTCAAAGCCAGCAGGGCCATAATGGAAGCGCGCAGAACGGTAGCCGATGCGCCCGTCATTATGGCAAACAAAATTACGCCGATTACTCCCCCGCCGATAGCCAAGTATTGGGGCAAGAAACCAAAAAACAGCATTATCGTTTCCGCCACAATGGTGATGTTGTATCCGGACAAGGCCACGATGTGCGCCACGCCGGTCGTCCTGAATTTTTCCTCCAAATCTTTCGGCAAACTTTCTCTCGCTCCGATGGTTATCCCACCTAAAAAAGCGGAGTGCGGCTCCGGCGTAACTTTTGAAATGGCTAAAAGAAATTTCGCTTTCAAGGCAAACAATTTTTCTTTGAGCCAAAAGCCGTTGCCGGCGGAAACAAATTCCGTTTGCGGATAAAACATCTCGTAGTAAATGTCGTCTTTGGCCAGATATGCAGGCCAAGAAAAATCGGCGCTAAAGTTTTCCGGCTTTTTTAAGATTCCGCTTATTTTTAGCTTATCGCCGTATTTATATTGAGGATAAATAGGGATATAAACGAGGATTTTACTTTCGCTTTTTTCGTCTTCCAAGACCAGTCTGTTGTAATTTTCTTTTTGCTCCGGCTCGTCAGACACGATTCCGACAAGCGATACTCTCTGCCCTGTTTTGTTTTGCAAGTCGGATTGTCGGCCGCTTAAATCCGCTTGCTGGTATCTTAATTGCCCCAATCCGACTGCTATAAAAAACAAAGCGGCTGCCGACATTATCGACATTTGATGTCGATAATTGGTTATTACAAAAACTAATCCCAGAAAAACAAAAAACAAGGCCAACGCCCGGCCAAAATCAATAAAAGAAGAAACAAAAATTCCTGAAACGAAACCTGTAAGGATAATAATCAGAAATTTCTGCCGCATTTAAAAAAGTTTTGAGATTTTAGATTTTAGATTTGAATTTGTGTTTCCGTCCATCGCCTCGTTGGCCAACCTATCTGCTTCCCTGTTTTGCTCTCTGGGAATATGCTTAAAATAAATTTTGCCGAAGTCCATTTTCAAATTCCAAATTTTCAAAAAAAGCGGAGATAGTTTTTCATTCTCTATTTTATAAAATCCTTCAAGCTGGCGCGAAACAAGTTCGCTGTCCAGCCGAAATTCAATTTCCGTGTTTTTTATTTTTTCTTTGCCCAGCAGGGCTTTTATTTTCCGCAGTCCGAATATCACCGCTTCATATTCCGCTTCATTGTTGGTTTTTATGCCCAAAAAACCGGAATACTCCTTCATCATTTTTCCTTTTCCGTCTGCGATGACAACTCCCATTCCGGCCGGGCCGGGATTGCCTCTTGAACCGCCGTCGGTGTAAATGATAATTTTTTCCATAAAGATATCTTATCGTTTAATCTTAACATCCACAATCCTTAGTCTTATCTCCGGCTTGTTACGGAAATTGCTTTTCTCAATTGAGGCGGCCAAATCTATTGTTTGCCCCGGCTTTAAACCATTTATTTCCGGCTGATTGCTCATAAAAAACCCTATGGCTGAAACTATTTTGTTGCCAGCGGCGGAACTTTTTTTAAAATCAAGCTGAAGATGGACTCCGCCGTTGCCGAACTTTTTTACCCCGTGAATAACTAAATTTTTGAAAGAAAAAATCGGTTTGGGATTACCCGCCCCAAACGGCTGGAAAGCTTCTATCCTGGAGAAAAAAGCGGCGCCGACATCATTAATGTCAGCTTCTTTTTCAATATCAACAACGCTGTCAATCTCTTGTCTTGGAAAAACGGCGTATAGTTTAATTATTTCTTCTTTAAGTTTATTTGTTTTGTTTTCCGCCAGAGAAAAACCTGCCGATAAACTATGCCCGCCGACATCGTCCAGCAACCCGGCGGGAAGGCTTTTCATAAAATCAACCAGATTTATCGCCCCGTTGCTGCGGCAAGAGCCTTTTATATTATCCCCTCCTTTGCCCCAAAGAAAAACCGGACAATTGTATTTTTCCAACACCCGGTTGGCGGTTAAACCCAAAACACCAGGGCTCCAACTCGCGTCTCCTATTATTATCACCTCCGGCCGAGTCTTGCCAATTTCAGAGTCAATCATTTTAATGATTTTATCAACCGCTTCTTTTCTGTCGCCGTTCATTGTTTCCAGCCTTTCGCCTATCCAATTCGCCTCCTGTTCGGATTGGGTGGTAAGGAGATTGAAGCTGACTGTGGCATGATCCATTCGCCCGGCGACATTAATCCTTGGCGCTATCGTAAAACTCACATCGTCTTCCGTTATGTTGGCGGGAGACAATCTTAATCGCCGGTAAAAAGAAAGCAGTCCGGGTCTTTGGGTTTTCTTCAAAACTTTCAGTCCGTAAAAAACAAGAGTTCTGTTTTCTCCAAGCAGTGGCACCATATCGGCCACTGTCGCTATCGCCACTGCGTCCAAAAGCCACTTTTCCCAGCCTGAAATTATATTAAACCGGCCGATTTTGATAACGGCGCAAATTGTCTTAAAAGCAATGCCCGCTCCGCTTAAAAATTTCGTCGGATAAGTTTCTCCATTCTGTTTCAAGTCCACTATGGCGTAGGCTTTGGGCGGATTTTCCGGCACGATGTGGTGGTCTATTATTATCACCTCCAAACCCAAACCGTTGGCTTTTTCCACTTCTTTGACGTTGGTAACGCCGCAATCCAAAGTGATAATCAGCTTCGCTCCTTGTTTGGAAAACTCCTCAATCGCTTTTAAAGACAGCCCGTATCCTTCCAAATACCGGTCGGGAATGTGAATATGGAAATTTTCAAACCCTATTTTTTTGAAAAAATCGTGAAATACGACGCTGGAACAGATGCCGTCGGCGTCATAATCGCCGAAAACAATTATCCGTTCGTTGTTTTTTATCGCTGCGACAATTCTTGAAGCGGCTTTTTCCATATTCAATATCAGCAAAGGGTCGTCTACATTGTCGCCGTATTTCGGATTAAGAAATTTTTCCGCTTCGGCGCGCGTTTTCACGCCCCGATGATAAAGAATACTCTTGGCCATTTCCGGCATTTCGCCCAGCTCCGCCGCGACATCATCGGGAACTTTTTCCCTCAAAACCCATTGTTTCATAAAGCGGATTATAGCATAAAAAATATCCCCCTTTAAAATGCGATGAACCGCAATTTTTCAAGGGGGATTTTATCTGTTAAAACACAATAGTATCAAGTTACTGATCTAGAGGTATTACAAAACTAAACTTATTAGTAGATTGTATAGCAGACCTCTTAATGGACGCGGCTAGAAAAGGGATATTTTTACAAGCTTTCTGAACAATGGAAAGTTTGGCGAACCCTTTTGTACCCCAAAGCTCGAAGTCAAAAAACTCAACTGCAGTGTTTTCATCCAATTTCCTAAGCACCTTATTCGTTGCTTCTTCTAAATCGTCTGCCCTTACGACTTCATAAAGTGTTCCTTTAGATTCGGCGGCAGTGTGTTGGCATTTAAAAACCCAGTCTTTCTCACACTTGGATTCAATGGTTATTTTTATTCCTTCTTCCTTTTCAGTCAAATATTTTAAAACTGAATCTTTAAAAACATTCCACTCATTCTCCTTAATTTCTCGGACAAGTGGAACTTTATAAAATCCATTACGAATATAAAATCCGCAAGAACGACTAAAACAACAATATTCTAAGAAAATATTATTGTCCCCGAGAGAATACATTAAAAGTGGAACGCTGCTGTCTGCATCAAGGCAAACGACACTTAATTTGTTCAAACGTTGTTTATTTTTTTCTACCAACCAATGCAATGCTTCTTGTTCTAAACTTGTCGAGTTTTTTCTAATCGACCGTTCAATCAACCCATTATAACAATCCTTATACTCTGCTTCAATTTTTTCTTTTTCCTTACTTTTATCCATATTTCTTGCCCTCCAATTTTTAAGCTACTAGAAATAAAAACAATCCAATTTAATACATAGCACAAACGAAACGCTTTGCCAAGCCAGAAAAATAAAGTTAATATTCTAATTATGAACGAATGCTTATTCTGCAAAATTGTAAAAAAAGAAATTCCGTCCGATATTATTTACGAAGATGATGATTTTTTCGCTTTTCTTGACATTAATCCGAATAATCCCGGCCATTCTTTAATTGTTCCCAAAAAACATTACGAAAATATCTATAATTTGCCCGATGAAATTTTGAAAAACATCGCTCCTCTTATAAAAAAAATGGCCGCCGCCGTAAAGAATGGCGTTAACGCCGACGGAATAAATATAATTATGAACAACGACGGCGCCGCCGGACAAATCGTGCCTCACGCCCATTTCCACATCATCCCTCGTTTTGCCAACGACGGCTACAAGCATTGGCCGGGCAAATCATACGCAAACAAAGAAGAAAGCGCAAAAACGGCGGAGAAAATAAAATCCGCTTTATTTTAAATTGTTTAAGATGTTTTAGGACGATCGCTTTTTACTTTGACTAATGCCCAAAGTCCTAAGACTATAAATACCGTAACAGCAAGTGTCGCAAGCCTGTATCGATAGCTTCCCATATAGACTAAACCAGAAACGACGACTCCCCACATGACTGGACCCACAAGAGATGATGTTCTTTCAATTAAACTGAAATATGCAAAAGAGAGATTGTTGCTTTTGGCCGGAGTAAGATACGCCATCACAGATCTTGAAACTGCCCAGTTGGATCCGAACCAAAAACCCATGACTGTGGTAGCTATAACAAACAACGTAAAATTGGTTATGAATCCTATAAATGGGAGGATGAAGACCCAGCCGGAAAGAATGAAAATCATTGTTTTTTTGTGGCCAAATCGATCTGCAACAAACCCTGATACTAATCCTCCAATAGCAGATGTAAGGATAATACCTAAAAGAATATATGTTTTTACGGTATCTGATACTCCCCAGACTTGCTCCAAGAAAATTGGAAAATTATTTGAAGCCGTAAGAATCGCGTCGTTAAAGAAAAAGTAGGCAAGAATAAACAATCCTACCCCGGGTACTAGAAAAAGTTCCTTTGTCTTATGTATTAATTCTTTAGTGTTTGACGCGAATTGCGCCGCCTTTTTCTCCCTGAATGGCTCTTTGAAGAAAAGGAGTATTGGCAGAGATACTATCATAAATGCGATTACCGCAGGAAGAAGAGTTTCGGCGCGAGGCGATGCTCCAAATAAATTTAAGGCGCCATTTGAGAACGGAAGCGCTAGCAACAGGCCGGTAAATTGTCCGAGATAGTTAGCTGCGATTCCGTAACCTGATATTCTCCCCCTCTTCTCCGGCGAAGCAATGTCATTGATAAGCGGAGTGTAAAATGTAAATGTAAGCTGATACATATAAATTCCCAGCGTGAAAAATATAAGGGCGGCTATATTATTATTTGAAATTGCAAATATGGCGCATGCTCCGTACAAAATAACGGTAAACGCCGTGCTGTACCGCAGACCCGTGATTCGTCGTAAATATTTATCAAGCGTAACTCCAGCAAAAGGAGCTGTGAGTATGAGAAATATCGTTGAAAAGGTAAAAGTAAGATTGAACCAAATATCAGTAAGCCCCCGATCGACTACTATCCATTGAGCAAAATAGAGAAAGAAGACAATAGAAACAAGTGAATTTGCAAAATCGTAGAGAACCCATAAAAAAATATTTCGTCTAGTGTTCATGTGTGTTTTGATTCATTGTTCCAAGATTTTTTGATTGTAGTAATTAGTTTTTTGTTTTCATTATCGCCTCTATCCCCGGCAAAGTGCCGGAAGCCAAAAATTCCAGCATCGCTCCGCCAGCGGTGGAAACGAAAGAAAATTTATCCAGAATTCCCATTTCGTTTAACACCGCCACCGTGTCCCCTCCTCCAGCTATTGTCTTCGCTCCCGATTCAGCGATAGATTTGGCGATAATCTTCGTCCCTTTGTCAAAATCGCCTTCTTCAATGTTGCCCATCGGTCCGCTCCACAAAATAAATTTGGCTTCTTTGACGAGAGATAATATTTCTTCAACCGCTTTTTCTCCGATGTCGTAAATTTTTCCGTCTTTTTTCCTGACATCCTGAGGGAAATAGATTTTTCCGTTGCTTATGTATTTTTCCACGGGAATATTTTCGCTTAAAACGGAGCTTCCTATGTCCATTCCTTTGGCTTGCAAAAAATTATTGGCCAGCGCCCCGCCGATAAAAATTTTGTCGGCAATGCCCAAAAACCTATCTATCACTCCGAGTTTTGTTTCCGCTTTCACTCCGCCCAGCAGAAGCAAAAAAGGATGCTCCGGCGAAAAAGCCGACTGCAAGCCCTTGACCTCTTCTTCAAAAAGAAACCCGGCGTAAGACGGCAAAAATTCAGTAATGCCGACAATGGAAGCGTGCTTTCGGTGAGATACGCTAAAGGCTTCGTTGACGTAAATATCGCCCAGTTCCGCCAATTGGCGGGCAAAATTTTTATCGTTTTGTTCTTCGCCGGCCTGCAATCTGATGTTTTCCAGCATCACCGCGTCGCCGTCTTTCATAACCTTAAGTCTTTCGGCTATTAAACTTAAGTCGGTGTCTTTTATAAATCCCAAAGGGAAAGATTTTTCCACGCTGTTCAAATATTTCGCCACCGAAGCCATAGAACCTTTTTTGCCTTCACTCAAATGGCTGATTATTATGACTTTGGCGCCTTTTTGGCTTAAGTATTCAATGGTGGGGATAGTTCTTTCTATTCTGTATAAATCCTCAACTTTCCCGTCGCTGAATAACACATTGAAATCAACACGGAGAAGAACCCGTTTTCCTTTCACTTCCGCGTCTCTTACCTTTGGCAACTTAATCGGCATTTATAATTTCGGCTATTATTAATATTTTTTTGAATTCTTCTTTGTCCAAACTCTTATTGCCCGCCAGTAGCCCGTCCATCTGGCCGTCTTTTAGAAATTGCTTGGCGTTTGCCGAGCTCGCTGAGCCTCCATAAAGAATAGGAATTTTTCTAGCCAATTCGTTTCCGGCGATATCCATAAGAACTTTTCTGATAAGAATGGCCATCCGAAAGGCCGATTCCGGGTTGTCCGCTTTAGACTTGGCGCCTCCGCTTATCGCCCAGACCGGCTCGTAAGCGATTATAAGGCCTTTCATCAAATTCTGGCTTAAACTTTTCAGTCCTTCATTTATCTGCTGTTCTATAATCTCCGCGAATTTGCCTTCTTCGTCTCTCGTTTCCTCCCCAACGCAGAATATCACTTTCAACCCCAAAGATAGCGAGATTCCTATTTTTTTGTTTATTATTTCGTTTGTTTCCCCAAGCCTTCTTCTTTCGGAATGGCCGATTATGACATACTTGATTCCCGAATTTTTCAGCATCTTGGCCGAAACTTCGCCTGTATGCGCGCCTTCAAAATCAAAACGAGAGACATCTTGAGCGCCAAGCTTCAAATTGGGCATTGAATGTCCAAGTTCCGTCAAATAGATAAACGGCGGACATATAATAGTTTCCACGTTTGAAAGTCGGCTGGCCGTTTTCTTGGCCGAAGCAAAAAGGCTCTTAGCCTCTTTCAAACTGGCCGGATTCATTTTCCAATTAGCGACAATTATCTTTTTAGACATTACCAGTATTATACCGCAAAATCACCGAATTAGTAAGTTTTTGATGCCCGCCGTTTAACGCCGAAAAAACTGTTTCCCTAAATTAGACTTTACCGGCGATAACAAATATACTCTAATTTCAATTATTTTATTTGAATGTCCGTCTGTTCAACATCAAGCGCTAAGCGCTGCAATTTTGTTTTGACGCTTTTAATAAATTCTTCTCTATTTCTACCAACACTCTTATTCCCTGCTAATTTACCCGAGCCGATTAACCAAAAAATTTTATCAACAATATAAGCATCTTCTCCGACAGCTTCTGACATTTCTACGATAGATTTATAAACTTCATATTGTTCGTCTGATTTAGACAACCCTAATCTATAAAAAATATCAATTAAAATAACATCCGGTTTCGGATAATCTCTATACCCTAATTCTTTCAAAAAATCACACGCTAAAGCAAAACCAAACCCACTAATCTCCTTGCTTAAAAGCATTGGCAGGGCAGCTTTTGTATATTTATTATGAGCAAATGTTTTTATAAAATCATCAAAATCCTTCTTGTTTTTAAAAGAGGCTATAAATTTACTACCAGAAACAATGCCTTCCGAAAATTTACGCCATAAATTTCTTTTATTTTCTGTCTTTTTTAAATTAAACTTGCTTTTAAATTTTTCTAGTAATTCATCTGCGTTCTTATAAGCAGTAACTATTTTATTGGGGTCATAATCAAAAAGAATTAGTTTAAATTCTTTTTCTATTTTTTCAAATTGTATAACACCAGGCATCATTACTCTGTTTTGCAAGGAAATTATCAATCTGCGCTGAGCATCAAAAAGATTATCAAATTTTTGTTCCTGCTGCATATGCGCGTCAAGAATGGAAATGTTCATATTGTGTCTGATAATAATGTCTTTTAAGAAATTTTTAGCTTCTTCAAAAACAAATTTATATTTAGGGTGTTTTTCCATATATTTATTTTCTATTTCATTGGAGATAACTTTTTACCTGTAAACTTCCCTCCTGTGAGCAACAATAGTGAGCATAATTGTTTGATTGCCGAGAAATTTGAAAATTATTCTGTAGTCCTTGCCGATTCTGAAAGAATAAAACCCGGCGAGTTTTCCATGCAACGGTTTTGTATGCAGCTTTGCGTGAAAAGGATCTTGTTGAAGAAAAATTAATTGGGAATTCAGTTTTGTTGCGAGCGATTTTTCTAATTTTTTAACAGAGTTAAGGAATCCGTCTCCAAACAATATTGTATGCATATTAAGAAAGCATTTTTAGAAAAGACTTTGAGTTATAAGTATATTTAGTTTTTTCTTGAGAAATTTTTATAACCTCTCTTACGAAATTTTCATCATACTCGCCTTCGGAATCTTTAGAATTTTCCAAGATGGGCAAAATAAACTCCTCAATGAGTTCTTTTTTTATCTCTCTTTTTAATTTTTGAACTGTCGCTATGGTCATAATCACATAATAGAACAATAATAAAATTTCATCAACTAACAAAACTGTTTCCCCAAATTAGACTTTACCGGCGATAGCAAATATACTCTAATTTCAATTGATTTATTTCTTGGCTATGTCCGTATCTTTAATACCGAGTGTTGCTCAATAATTACTTCCAGCCGGAGATGGCTTCTTTGGGATTGGCGATGACGAGATATTTGAAGTTTAAGATATCCAAAATGTTGAGATTGCGGGCTTGGTAAATTTCCATACCCGGGATGTTGCGGAAACTTTTGGAAACATTGGGTTCATATTTCTCCAGCGCCAAAATGGCTTTGTTTTTTTTCTTGGTTTTCATCTTTTCAAAACCGCCTATTTTTGAAAGCGAGTTCACCACCTCAACGGCTTCTTTGGTCTTCGGCTGGGAAAAATCCATCTTGTCCAAAAACAAAATTTCATTGTCTCTTAATTTCTGGGACAAAACGGTGTAAAAAGCTTTTTTCTTGGCTTTGACGTTTATTTTTACCGAATAATCTTTATCTTTTCTCGGTCCGTGCGCGATACCTCCGCCCACCCAGATTGGAGATCTTATGGAACCGTGTCTGGCCTTGCCTAAGCCTTTCTGTCTCCATGGTTTCTTACCCCCTCCGCTTACTTCCCCTCTTGTTTTTGTGTGCGCCCAGGGTGATCTGATGTTAGCTTGCATGGCTGTGACCACCTGATGGACAAGGTCGCTGTTCCAAGGCAGATTGAAAACACTTTCCGGCAAATCAATTTTGCCCGCCTCTTCCGCTTTTTGGTTGTATAATTTTGATTCCATAATCTTATCCTCTTATTTCCAACAAAGTTCCTCTTTTTCCCGGAACCGCCCCTGATATTAAAATCTGATTTTTATCTTTATCTATTTTAACTATTTTTAAATTTTTGACGGTTACTCTGTCGCTACCCATCCGGCCGGCCATCCTCATTCCGCTCGGCACTCTCGTTCTCAAGCCGCCTCCGATCGTTCCCGGCTCTCTTTCGGAATGCTTTTGGCCGTGCGTTCTTTGCCCGCCTTTGAAGCCGTGCCTTTTGACCACGCCTTGAAAGCCCTTGCCTTTGGAAATTCCGCTGACTTCCACAAGGTCGCCCTCGTTAAAAATGGAAATATCAAAACTGCTTCCCAATTCCGCTTTAATCTCGCCGTTTCCCGGCCTGCATTCTTTAAGGTGGGCGAAATTCCCCAGTTTGCGTTGGGCTTTGTTTACTCTTTTTTCTTTCTTTGAGCCGTAACCGAAAACAACGGCTTCATATCCGTCTTTCTCTTTGGTTTTTATCTGAACGGCGGAAATCGGTCCGGCGTTAACAACAGTCGCTGGAATGACTTTTCCGTTTTCATCAAAAACTTGCGTCATATTCTGTTTTTTGCCAAGAATAAATTTCATAAATTTGGCGGTTTAACCGCCCTTTGGCGGTTTAACCGCCAAATTTATTTTCTAAGAAAACTTAACTTCTATATCCACGCCCGCCGGCAGATTAAGATTGGTGAGAGCGTCAATAATTTTCGGAGTCGGGTTGAGAATGTCTATCAATCTTTTATGAATGCTCATCTCAAACTGCTCTCTTGAATTTTTGTCTATGAAAGACGATCTGTTGACCGTGTATTTTTTCAACTCTTTCGGCAAAGGAACAGGCCCGGCTATTTCCGCATCGTATCTTTTGGCGGTGTCAATTATCTGTTTGACGCTCCCGTCCAAAATTTTATGTTCATAAGCGCGCACTCTGATGCGAAGCTTCTGCGTTTGTTCTTTTTCTTTAGCCATAATTACTTAATAATTTTCGTCACGACTCCGGCGCCGACAGTCTTGCCTCCTTCTCGGATGGCGAATCTCTGTTTCTCTTCCAAAGCGACCGGGGCGACAAGTTTAACCGTGAATTTTATCGTATCTCCGGGCATAACCATTTCCACGCCTTGGGCCAAGGTCACATCTCCGGTAACATCAGTGGTTCTGATGTAGAATTGCGGTTTGTAACCATTGAAAAACGGCGTGTGCCGGCCTCCTTCTTCCTTGGTCAAAATATAAACTTCGGTCTCAAATTCCGTGTGCGGAGTGACGGAGCCCGGTTTGGCCAAAACCTGCCCTCGGCTTAAATCTTCTTTCTTTAAACCTCTCAAAAGGATTCCGGCATTGTCTCCGGCCATGCCTTCATCAAGCTGTTTGTTGAACATTTCAATACCGGTAACAACCGTCTTTTTTGTTTCTCCCAAGCCGATTATTTCCACTTCTTCGTTCACTTTTACTATTCCTCTTTCAATTCTTCCGGTGCAGACGGTGCCTCTTCCTTCAATGGAAAAGATGTCTTCTATCGGCATAAGGAACGGCTGGTCGGTCGGTCTGACCGGGTCCGGTATGTATTCATCCAAAGTTTTGGCCAATTCCAACACCGGCTTTACCCATTCATCGTCCACCGACTTGGCTTCAAGAGCCTTAAGTCCGGAACCTCTGATTATCGGGGTCTTATCTCCCGGGAAACCGTATTTGTTGAGAAGCTCTCTGATTTCGGCCTCAACGAGGTCAATCAGCTCTTTGTCGTCAACCATATCCACTTTGTTCAAGAACACGACAATGGAAGGAACGCCGACTTGTCTGGCCAAAAGAATATGCTCTCTGGTCTGGGGCATAACGCCGTCGGTGGCGGCCACCACGAGAATCGCTCCGTCCATCTGGGCGGCGCCGGTAATCATATTTTTGATGTAATCGGCGTGTCCGGGAGCGTCAATGTGGGCGTAGTGTCTCTTGGCGGTCTCGTATTCGCTGTGATGCAAAGCGATGGTTATGCCTCTCGCTTTTTCTTCCGGAGCGTTGTCTATGTCTTCTATTTTCTCCATCCTGACTTTGTTTCCGGCCAAGTTAAGAGCATTCAAAATACCCGCCGTAAGGGTGGTTTTGCCGTGGTCAACGTGACCGATTGTGCCGACATTTACGTGCGGCTTAGTTCTCTCAAATTTTTCTGCCATATTTTTATTAAATAATTTAAAATTTATAATTTGTAATCGACTTTAATTTTTAAAAACAAACAAAAGGCGTTATTAACGCAATACCTAGTATCTTATTGGAACCGTAAAAAAAGTCAACCCCGCTTATAAAACGGGGTTGAAAATTAACAAAAACTTATTACAAAAGCTTACTCCGGTAAAATACCCGACTGTTGATATATTTTTATTGTTTGTTTGTCTTTGTCAAGACAATCCGGACAAACTCCCGACGAGGCAAGAACCACGCCTTTTTCAATCATTTCCAATATCTCGGCTTGGTTTTGTTCCTCTAAATTCAATGCCTCTCCCTCACTGGAATGTCCGCAGGAATAATAAATGATCCTGCCATTTTTTTCTTTATCACACATACTCGCCTCACTTTCTTAAAAAGTTTTTTTTATGTAAATTTACAAAATTTATCCTCAATATTTATACACGAAAAAAGATTGCCTGTCAAATCGGCAATCTGTCCAAGTCTTCATCCAGCTCCAAGTCATCCTCCAGCGCTTTTTCGGACAAAAGCTCCTCGTTTTCAATTTCTTCTTGAGTTTCAACTTTTTGAATTTCTTTTTCACCCTCCATAATAATTATTTCTTCCCTTCTATTATCATTTGTTCAATGTTTTTCGGCGCGACGGCGTAGTGGTCAAATTCCATAGTGTAATTGCCCCGGCCTTCCGTCATAGACCGCAAAGAAGTGACATAACTGAACATTTCCGAAAGCGGAACTTTGGCGTCAATCACTCTCAAGCCGCCTCTCTCGCCCATATTTTCTATCTGGCCTCTCTTGGAATTGAGATTGCCCGTCACATCGCCCATAAATTTTTCCGGAACGATGACTTCCACTTTCATAATCGGCTCTAGAATAACCGGCTTGGCGCGTTTGACCGCGTCCTGTAAGGCCATAGAACCGGCGATTTTGAAAGCGGCTTCGGACGAATCCACATCGTGATACGAACCGTCGTAAAGCTCCACGGC